>JAABUZ0100003073.1_pt1 | contig 25764 bp, 25 predicted proteins | sample 5562091 | NCBI WGS metagenome assembly JAABUZ01 (sample SAMN12813069, study PRJNA571459) | rock metagenome | isolation source: Antarctica rocks | place: Antarctica: Victoria Land, Linnaeus Terrace sud | collected 2015-12-21 | reverse complement strand
TCGGCACCGCATGCACCCCGGAGACCCCGATCGGTACCTGCATGGTGTCCTCCGAGGGCGCCTGCGCCGCCTACTACAACTACGGTCGCTTCAGCCGTGATCGCGTGCGCGTGGCGACTGCCCTGCCTGACCCGGTAGTCGTCCGGTAACCGGAGAGCGATCCCCTCCTGAGGTTCAGGCGTGGCGACGCCGATGATGGCTCGGCGGTTCGCGGAAGGCTTCCTTGAACGCGCGACTGAACGCGGCCGGGTCGAAGAACCCGCTGCGGTGGGCGATCTCGGTGACCGACAGGTGGCGCAGGCGCGGGTCGACGAGTTCCCGCGCGCTGTGCTCGAGTCGCCGTGTCCGCACCAGCCGACCGACCGAGGTCGACGCGTCGGCGAAGGTGCGGTGCAACTGGCGCACGGAGACGAAGTGGGCACGCGCGATGGTCTCTGGGCCCAACTCCGGGTCGTCGAGGTGCTCAGCGATGTAGGCCTCGACCCGTCGACGGAGGTCGGCGGCGCCCCGTGGCGAGAGCGCCTCGCCGCGGCCGCGGACCTCGCCGGCGACGGTCCCGACCAGCGCCGAGAGCTCGGCGGCGAGGCGGAGCCCCCCGGCGGGAGACAGCGGTGGCGGAGCGGTGACCACCTCGGCGAGCATCCGGCCGACAATCGCGCCGAGCCGGTCGCCGCCCAGGGTGCGGGCGGTCACCGCTCGGGAAGCCTGCGGACCGAGGGCCACCGCCGCGCGGGGCCAGGTGAACACCAGCAGGCGCCACTGCCCCTCGAGGTGCCAGGAGAACGGGCGGGCGGTCTCGTAGACCGCGTACCCGCCGGGTCCGAGGAGGGCCTCCCGGCCGTCCTGGGCCAGAACGGCGTTGCCCCGGGCGACCATCCCGACCTGCAGGTAGGTCTCCGGGTCCCGCCGGGCAAGCCCGGCGGTGCGCAGGCAGTCCTGGGGCGTCGAGTCGACGGTCGACACCGACAGGGGCCCGACCGCAGTGCTGCGCACCGCGCCCGCGAACGCCTCGTCCCGGTTCACATCGACGTCGAGGGCAACGAAGTGCTCCCGCAACAGGTCGCGCCAACGGTCGACGCGGTCGGTGGTGTCGGTGCTGGAGGCGGGGCGCGGCGCCATGGAGGCTCGCAGGCGGGCTCGAGGAGGGATGCCGACCGAGATTAGGGACCCCCGTCCCTGGTGGTCAACGGGCTGGCACGCAACGACAAGCCCTGTCGCCCTCGCTGCGCGACGCTCGGGTACCCGTGGTCGGCGCCGACCGCCGGGCACCATCACTCCGGACCGGGAGCAGCCATGACCGCACTCAACGACCTGCCGCTCACCCCGACGAGCACTGTCGTGCGCGCCGCGTGCCCGCACGACTGCCCGGACACGTGCGCCATGCTCGTCACGGTCGAGAGCGGGACGGCGACCGCGGTCCACGGCGACCCCGAGCACCCGTTCACCCGCGGCGGCCTGTGTGTCAAGGTCAACAACTACCAGGACAAGGTCTACAACCCGGACCGCGTGCTGCACCCGATGCGCCGGGTCGGGCCCAAGGGCAGCGGTCGCTTCGAGAGGGTCCCCTGGGACGCCGCGCTCGACGAGATCGCCGACCGCTTCCGTGGCGCGATCGCCGAGCACGGCCCCGAGAGCATCATGCCGGTGAGCTACCTCGGTACCCAGGGTGTGCTCAACGGGCTCAACGTCGGCGACGCGTTCTTCAACCGGATCGGCGCGTCCATCGCCGAGCGCACCTACTGCGACTCCGGCGCCTGCACGGCCTACACGATGACCGTCGGGGCGACCGCCGGCGTCGACCCCGAAAGCCTCGTGCACTCGCGCTATATCGTCATCTGGGCCTGCAACATGGTCTCGACCAACCTGCATTTGTGGCCGGTGGTGGCCGAGGCCCAGCGCCGCGGCGCGAAGGTCGTGGTCATCGATCCCGTGCGCCACCGCACCGCCCGGCGCGCCGACTGGTACATCCCGATCCGTCCCGGCACCGATGGCGCGCTCGCGCTGGCGATGATGAACGTGATCATCGGAGAGGGTCTGACCGACGAGGCCTACATCCGCGACCACACCGTCGGCTACGACGAGCTCGCCGAGCGCGTCCGCGACCACACCCCGGAGTGGGCGGAGGGCGAGACCGGCATCCCGGCCGAGGACATCCGTACCCTGGCTCGTGAGTTCGCGACGACCGACCCGGCCATGATCCGCATCGGGGTGGCCATCGAGCGCCACGCCGGGGGCGGGCAGACCGTGCGGTCCATCGCGTGCCTGCCCGCGCTCGTGGGGGCGTGGCGCCACGTCGGCGGCGGGCTACTGCAGCTCCCCCTGTGGGCGTTCCCGGTGAACTGGCCCGCGTTCCTGCACCCGGAACTCGCCACCCCCGGGACACGGGTGGTCAACCAGTACCTGCTCGGTCGCTCGCTGACCGGGGAGCTGGCGCTCGACCCGCCGATCGCCGCACTCATGGTCTACAACTCCAATCCGATGGTGGTCTGCCCCGAGCAGGACAAGGTGGCAGCCGGGCTGGCCCGTGAGGACTTGTTCACGGTGGTCAGCGACCACGTCCTGACCGACACCGCCCGCTACGCCGACATCGTGCTACCGGCCACGACCCAGCTCGAGCAGCACGACATCATGTTCAGCTGGGGGCACTTCTACGTCTCCCTGAACACCCCCGCGGTCGCGCCGCAGGGCGAGGCGATCCCCAACACCGAGTTGTTCCGGCGCCTCGCTGCGCGGATGGGCTTCGACGAGCCGTGCTTCGCGCGGACCGACGCCGACATGCTCGCCGAGGCGTTCGACTGGTCCGACCCGGCGCTGGAGGGCATCACCCTGGAGTCGCTGCGGGAGACGGGCTGGGCGCGGCTGAATCTCCCCTCGCGCGACGAGTACGCCCCGCACGCCGAGGGCGGGTTCCCGACGCCATCGGGTAAGGTCGAGTTCCGCTCCTCGCTCGCAGAAGCGGCCGGCAACTTCGTGCTCCCGCTGTTCCGGCAGGGGTGCGAGGAGTTCCAGCCCGGCGGGGTGGTCGACCCGCTGCCGCACTACGTTCCGCCGCGCGAGACCGGCGGCGTCCACCCGCTCAACCTGCTCTCACCCAAGTCGCATGCCTACCTCAACTCCAGTGCGGCCGACCAACCAGCCCAGAAGCGGGTGCAGGGCGAGCAGACGGTGACGATCCACGCGGAGGACGCGGCCGCGCGCGGGATCGTCGACGGGCAGTATGTTGCGGTGTTCAACGACCGGGGGAGGTTCGTCGCCCTCGCCCGGATCAGCGACGAGGTCGCGCCGGGCGTGGTGGTGTCCCCGATGGGTGCCTGGCCGAAGAACGCGAAGGACGCAAGCACGGTGAACGCGGTGAGCCCGTTCGCCTTCGCCGACCTCGGCAACGCCCCCACGTTCTCCGACACGCGGGTGGAGCTTGCGTCCGTCTGAACAGGCCGCGACGCCACTCATGGGCCACCCCGTGCCCCCACATTCGACACCTGACCGGAGCGGTCTGTGGTCGCGGGCCGACTCTGGGGTAGGAGTTCTCGGGCGATGTCGTGCCAGAACGGGACGGCGGCGAGGTAGAGCCCGCCCAGGGCGATGACCCCGATCGCGGTGTCGACGCTGCTGCGCCCGTCCTTCGCCCAGTACACGTCTTCGAGGTCGATCAGCAGGGCGAGCTCGTCGACGATCAGGGCGGCGCCGCTGCCGTAGGCGGTGGCGGTGACGGGGTGGCGCCGGTGGCGTTCTTCGCCGCGCAGGGCGATGGCGCCGACCGCGGCGAGGAGCAGGATACCGATGTTGTAGTGGTGCAGGTGCCGGCCGCCCGCGCTCATCCCTCCCCCGGAGGGACCATGCCCGGCTCGAATCCAGTGGGTGATCGCCCGCGTCACGCCGAAAGTCGCGCCGAACCCGGCCCACGCGACCAGCAACGACTGCTCGGTCGGTCCGACACGCTGCCGGGCCACCTCCCGCAGGCGCTGCGTCCGCCGGGACTTGTCCACTCCGCCACCCCTCACCAGGTTCGGGCGCCGGTTGTGACCGACGGCCCCCGGACGTCAGCCCAGCCGGAGCCGACTCAGAGTGACGAAGCTACAGCCGCACGGATCCGCGCGCGCGGACCAGGAGGACCCCGAGCGCGAAGCCGATCGCCGCGCTGATCAGGTGCCCGACGGTGGTGAAGTCGGGCAGCAGCCCGTACCACTCCGCATCAACGATCGGCCAACCCAGCACGAACAGCGTCCAGGGCGGCCACGCCCACCAGGGCATAGCGAGTGTGACAGCCGCCAGGGCGGTCTCGGCCCCGTAGCTGATCCCGAAGTCCAATGCGTAGCGCAGCTCTACCGGATACCGCCCGGCGCGGACCGCCGCCGTGATCACCGCTGCGGTGAGCAGCGTCGCCCCGACATGGCCGGCGAGGAAGACCGTCGCCGCCCGCGGCAGGCCGCGGCGAGCCTCCAGCCACCACAGCGCGCCGGCGACTCCAAACCCGAGGGTGATCACGCTCCCCGCCCGGGTCACCGTGCCGTCGAAGAACAGCAGGCTCCCCGCCAGCGACGCGAGCGGGTGCCGCGCGAGGTTGTCGGTGTTCGTGCTCGCCCACCCGAGCACCTGACCCGCCTCGACACTGTGAACCAGCCATCCGTGCGCGACCAGCAGTACGACGAGCAGGGCCGTCGTGCCCGGCCCGTCCCGTCCGTAGCGCATGACCGCCGCAGGAACGATCCGGGCGAGGGCGCCCGCCGCGGACCGGATCACCCCGCCACTATCAAGGCTCTCCGGCGAGAGGTCCACCACGCCCCACGAGCAGGTCGGGCCCATGTCCCCGGCACCTCTCAGGCCACGCCGGCCGGCCGACCCCCACTATGAGGTTCCCCCGCTCGCTCGGAGACCGACGATCGTGGCGGGGCGAGCGAGTTCGCTCCGGCGGAGCCAGGTCCCGTCCGCGTGTCCGCCGGCGCGACGGCGCAGTGCCCGAGGACGTGGGCGATGTGGGTCTTGCCGAGCCCCGAGGTTGATAACGACCGGCCCGTAGAGGATCACCGACTGGCCGGCCTGGCACCAGCGAGCGCGGCCAGGTCACGGATGGGGGCGGCGGGCAGCTTCGGGTTCGCGGCGAAGTCGACGCCCTCCAAGGCGAGGGTCTGCTCGAGGGCCGAGATCGTCGAGGCAATGCGGGCCCGCACAGCGGCGTGATCGGTCAGGGCAGGCCGACAGTGTCGATCGTGCCGCGAATGTGCGGCACGATCGACAGTCCCGTGGGCCGGTGGATCAGTCCTCGTCGTCAGGTCGAGCAGCTCCTGGGCCGGCCGGCTCGTCGGCACCCGTGGTGATCTTGCGAGCCCTCGCCGACCCGTCCTCGGCACCCGTGGTGACGGACCGGGCCGACTCCACCACCTCGGAGGCGCGGGAGGTGACGGTGCGGGCCCCGCCGACCACGCCCTCGGCGCCCGCCGTGATGGACCGGGCCGCATCGATCACGTCGTCGATCTCGCCGACGATGCCCTCGGCCCGCTCGATCAGACCGTCCACGCGGACGGCCACCGGGCTCGGCGCGTGCGACGGCCAACCCGGCGGGCGATCTCGTCGTGGCACGGGACCTGGAGGAACTCCACGTGTCCCAGCACGCCGGCTCGGCCCTGAGCCAGGCGGGCACCGAGGGTGCGCGACGGTCTACGCACCAGACCCAGCCGCCCCGGCAGCAGCCGCGGGCGCGGCTACCGCGGCGTCGCTATCTCCCCGGATGCAGCAGCCCGACCCCCGACACCCACGGATCGGCGCACTGAACGCGCGCCAGGGAGGGGACGGGAACACCCCGCGCTACCGCGTGCCCCCGGAAGAGCGGGCATGAGGGTGATCACGATCTCTGGCCGTATCGGTCCGTAACCAATTCGGGGCTCGAGACGATAAAGCAGCATGTCTGTGCTGTCGGGGGGTGCGGGGCCGCGGGTGGTCGATGCCGCACGCGCTGACCCGGCCCACACCATCCCTATGAGGGCCGGCTCGATGCCGGGGGCGGTCACCGGGCGAGCGCACCGTCCGGAGCCGCCCACCCAAGCTCACGCTCGCCGTAGCGGGGGCGGCGCGCACCGGCGCCCACCCTCTCACCTCGCTCGAACGCCCCCAACGACGCCGACGCCGACGCCGCAGCTTCACCGCGCCGCTGCATCGGGCGCCGCCGCGGCGACCGGCGCCCGACTTCCCAGCCGGCCCGACACCGACAGCCGAGCGCGTCCCGATCCGACGCGGTCGCCCGTGACACACCGGCTTCTGCGCGGCGCGCTCTCGGGCGCGAGCGTGGTGATGGCCGGCGTCGCCGTCGCGATCGCCGTGACGGGGGCCGGACTCAGCCGGGCAGGGGACGCGCCGCTCACCGGCGTCGAGGCACCCACCGAGGCGACGCCGACCGCCGGCCCGGGCCGCGCGCTGCCCCCGGGGTCGTCGTCGTTCCCGTCGGGCTTCACGCCCGCTCTGCCAGGCGGCGGACGGTGGCCCGCGAGCGGTGCCGCAGGGCCGGCGGGGTCGTCACCGGGGTCAGCGGGCCGCGGCGCGAGCGCGGCCGGTGCCCCCACCCCGGGAACATCTCGTTCGAGCGGAAGCACCGCCGGGAGTTCGGGAGCCGGCGCCGCGAACAGCTCAGGAAGCGGATCGCCTGCCGGCAGCGGATCCGGGTCCACCGGCAGCGGCTCCGGGTCCACCGGCAGCGGATCCGGGTCCACCGGCAGCGGATCCGGGAACGGCGGAGGCTCCGGGTCCTCGGACCCCGGCCGCCCCGCGGGTGGCGTGACCCTCCCGTGCGTGGGACCGATCTGTGTCGGTGTGAGACTCGGGTGACGTCGCCCCGCGCCGCCGGGCGAGCCTCGCGGGGCAGCGGGCTACTTGAGGACGTTGACCGCCCGCGCCACCACGAGCGCCACCGTCACGAGTGAGGTCGCCGACTGCGCCATCATCGCCGCCTTCGCCCAGTGCGAGAGCGGCATGGTGTCGGTGGGGCTGAACGCCGTCGCGTTGGTGAACGCGACGTAGAGGTAGTCGACGAACGTGGGCTCCCACTCCGCCGGGGCCATGTCGGGGGACTGCATCTGCACGAAAAGGAAATCGGGCGCGTCACGCTCCCCACCGGCCCGGGCCGCGGGTCCGCCGCGGTCGAACTGCCAGAACCCGAGGCCGAACGTGATGACGTTGATGGCCCAGATGGAGCCGCCGGTGGTGAGCAGCGTCCCCGGATCGTCGCCGCCGCGGCCCCCGAGCAGGTCCCGCACGAGGAGCACGATCGAGATCGCGTTGGCCACGCTGATGGTCGCGGTCAGGGCCAGGCTCACGACGCGGCGTCGCCGCGACTCGTGCTCGAAGGGCCGGCGCATGAACAGCAGCGCCGCGAGCAGCCCCACCTCGAACGCGGGCAGCAGCCAACGCGAGCCCAGCACGACCTCGTCGGGCAGCGTCAGCTGCAGGGCCACGACGACGACGATGGCGGTCGCGACGGGCCAGCGGTGCTCGCCGCGGGTCCGCCGGCGCCACGCGGGCGGGCGGGTGTCGGTCACGGCGGGGAATGTAGGACCGCCAGCCGGACGTGGTCGCAGGTACCGGTCGGGGCGGCCGAGATGGCCGGCACCGTCGTCACAGGTCCGGTCTCGTGTCGAGCCACGCGAGGACGGCGTCGGTGTGCTCCCCGACGTCGGGGATGGGGTCCATCCGCGGCGTGCGGCCGTGCAGGGTGATCGGCGGGAGGAGAGCGTCGAGCGGGCCGACGGGTGACCCGACGGTGCTCCACCGGTCGCGGGCGGACAGCTGCGGGTGGGACAGCACTCCATCATCGCCGGTCAGGGGGCGGCGGCGCGCGTTCGCGATCCCCGCGGACGCGAGCCGCTCGACTACCTGGTCGCGGGTCAGCCCGCCGAACACGGCGTCGATCGCCTCGTGCAGCGCGGGCCGGTTCTCCACGCGGGCGGAGCCGGTGGCGAAGCGCTCGTCGACGGCGAGGGCGGCGTCGCCGAGCACGTCGGCGCAGAACCGCTCCCACTCGCGCTCGTTCTGGACCGCCAGCACCACCTCCGCGCCGTCGCCGGCGGTGAAGGCCCCGTACGGCGCGATCGCCGCGTGGCTGGTGCCGGTGCGTCGGGGCGCCGCCCCGCTGCCGGCGGCGTAGTAGAGCGGGAAGCCCATCCACTCGGTGAGCGCGTCGAAGAGGCTGACCTCGAACGCCGAGCCCTCGCCGGTGCGCTCCCGCTCGTACAGCGCGGCGAGGATGCCGGAGAACGCGTACATCCCGGCGCCGATGTCCGCCACCGGCACGCCGGACTTGGCGGGGTGCTCCTCGGTGCCGGTGACCGCCACGAGCCCGGCCTCGGCCTGGATGAGCAGGTCGTAGGCTTTGGCGTCGCGGTAGGGACCCGATGAGCCGTAGCCGGAGATCGAGCAGGCCACGAGCTGTGGGAACCGCTCGCGCACCGTCTCGACGCCCAGCCCGAGCCGCTCGGCCGCACCGGGGGCGAAGTTCTGCACGAACACGTCGGCGCGGGCGAGCAACGCCATCATCGTGTCCCTCGACTCCGGCGCCGTGAGGTCGAGCGCGACGCTCTCCTTGGAGCGGTTGAGCCACACGAAGTGGCTGGAGAGCCCGTGCACGGTGTCGTCGTAGTCGCGGGCGAAGTCGCCGCTCCCGGGACGCTCGACCTTGATGACCCGGGCCCCGAGGTCGGCGAGGTGGCGTGTCGTCAGCGGTGCGGCGACCGCCTGCTCGCAGGAGACGACGACAACACCGTCGAGGGGCAGGGGCATGACGATGGGCTCCGTTCCGGGGGCGGGCGCTCAGCCGAGGTGCAGCCCGCCGCTGCGGACCACTGTCGTGCGGGCCGCTCGATCGTGCGACTCGGAGCGGGTGGTCACTCGTGCTCCGGCAGCAGCGGGACCGACAGGCCCTGGTCGCGGCCGAGCTGGTTCGCCCGGTTCACCGACGCGGCCCCGTACCGCTCGCGCACCGCATCGAGCGCGGAGTCCAACGACGGCTCGCTGGTGCGGCTGCGATGCGCTGCGCGTCCCGGGTCGCGGTGCGCGTCGAGCGGGAGCTCGAGCTGCATCGCGGCGTCGTCGTCGAGGATGGCCAGCGAGAGCCCGAGCAGGGTCAGGCCCTTCTCCCGGATCGTCGGCATCGCCGTGGTGAGCAGCGTGCGGGCCGCGTCGAGCAGCGCCGAGGTGTGGTCGGTCGCGGCCGGGAGCGTATGGGAGCGGGTGGCGCGGGTGAAGTCGCCGTAGCGCAGCCGAAGCACCACGGTCCGGCTCACCCGACCGCCGCTGCGCAACCGCCGGGCCACCCGGTCGACGGTCCCCGCCAGGATCGTGTCGAGCTCCTCGGCGCTGCGGTGGCCTCGCCCGAGCGCACGCTGCGAGCCGATCGAACGGCGTCGCCGCCCCGTCTCCACCGGGCGCGGGTCCCGGTTGTGCGCGAGCGCGTGCAGGTGCCGGCCGGCCGCACGCCCCAGAACCGACACCAGGGCCGACTCCCCCACGTCGGCCACGTCGGCCACGGTGTGCACGCCCAGGGCGTGCAGCTTCTCCGCGGTCACCGCGCCAACGCCCCAGAGCCGCTCCACGCGCAGCGGGTGCAGGAACGCCTGCTCGCCCTCGGGCGGCACGACGAGCAGCCCGTCGGGCTTGGCGACGCCGCTGGCCACCTTGGCCAGGAACTTCGTGCGCGCGACGCCGACGGTGATCGCGAGCCCGACGCGGGCCGCCACCTCCCGACGCAGCCGCACCGCGATCTCCTCGGGGGAGCCGGCGATCCGGTGCAGACCCCCGACCTCGAGGAACGCCTCGTCGATCGAGATGCCCTCCACCAGCGGCGTCGTGTCCCGGAAGACCGCGAACACCGCCGCGCTCGCCTCGGAGTAGGCCGCCATACGCGGGGGGACCACGCGCGCGTCGGGGCACAGCGCGCGGGCCTGGCGCCCGTTCATCGCCGTGCGCACCCCGCGCGTCTTCGCCTCGTAGCTCGCGGCGAGCACCACCCCGCCGCCGACGATCACCGGCCGCCCGCGCAGGCGGGGATCGTCCCGCTGCTCGACCGACGCGTAGAACGCGTCCAGGTCGGCATGCAGGATCGTGGCCCTGCCGGTGTCGCCGCCTCGCACGAACGCATGTTCCCATCGAGCCCCCACACGCGGCGCGGCGTCGAGATGCATGCAATGGAAGTATTCTGCATGCGTGCCGAGTCTCCAGGTCCGTGACGTGTCGCCCGAGACCCACGACGTCCTGCGCCGGCGGGCGGCCGCGCGAGGCATGTCCCTGCAGGAGTACCTGCCGGCGCCGCTCGACGAGTTGGCCTCCCGGCCGACGGTCGAGGAGGTCCTCCGGCAGGCCGGGGGTCGTACAGGGGGACGCGTCGGGGCTGCGGGAGGCCGCCGAGGTCGTGCGGGCCGACCGCGACGCCCGGTGAGACCGAGGTGCTGGTCGTCGACGCATCGGTCCTGGTGAACGCCTCCGCCGACGACGGCTCCGACGGCGACCGGGCCCGGACGCGCCTCCTGAGGCGAGTCGCTGCAGGAACATCTCGATGTCGTGGCGGCCGAGCTCGCCGATGACCAGGCCGTGATCCTGCCGATGGGCATGCAGGCTCTCGGACAGCGCGGCCACCGCCGCGACGTGCGCGCGCAACACCCCGGTGACGCTGGCTCCCCGACGGCGCAGCAGATCGTGCACCGCCCAGCGCTTCGTCGCGGCCCGCAACCGGGGCTGGCTGATCGCGGTGAAGTCCAGCCGCCCGTCGTGGCCAAACAGGCCATCGACCAGACGTCCTTGGCCTGCTCAAGTTCTCGCCGGTCTCCGCGCGCCCAGCCGGCCGCCACGGTCGGCTTCGGTGACGACCGTTTCAATACAAGTGTACGGTCTTCATGATCGGCACATCTGTATTAGTTGTTGGGGGTGACGGGCGGAGCGGGACCCGGAGGACGGGCGTGCGCGCATCCGCAACGCCGCTTTACGGCAGTTCGCGGCGCACGGGTTCAAGGGGGCGACCGTCCGGGGGATCGCGCAGGACGCGGGGGTGTCGGTTGGGCTGCTGCAGTACCACTTCCGGTCCAAGCAGGCGATGCGCGAGGAGTGCGATGCGTACGTGCTCACGTTCCTGCGGAAGGCCATGGGTCATGGCGCGGTGACCGACGCCGCCTTTGTGGCCGACACGCACCGGAGCGTCGCCCTTGTGGTGCCCTATGTGGCGATGTCGCTGGTTGGCGATGCGCCCACCGCGCAGCGGTGGTTCGCCGAGCTGGCCGAGCTGTACCGCGGGGTCCTGACCGGCGGGGAGTTGGGGATGGTGCTCCCGGAGGACGAGGACGTCCAGGCGATCGTCGCGGTGTACACAGCCATGGAGCTGGGGCTCGCGATCCTTGCCCGGCAGGTGTACCGCTGGCTGGGCGCGGACGAGCGCGATCCGGTGGCGACGGCGCGAATCGGCCGGGCGCGGCTGTTCCTGGCCACCGAACGGCTGATCAGTGAGGAGCTGGCGACCGGCATCCGTGAGGGGCTCGATCGGTACCGTTCTGGGGTCGGGGACAAGGCCGGGCTGTCCGATGAGCGCTGAGCGGGCCGCCCGGCGGTGTAGACCCGGGAGCTCGTTTCGCGGCTGGGAGCGGGGCCTGCTGACATGCGGGGTCCTCGGTCCACCGCTGTTCGTCGCTGTGATCGCGGTGACCAGCGTGGTCCACCCCCCGGGCTACAACCCGCTGCGGCACACGGTGAGCGCGTTCGTGCTCGGAGAGTTCGGCTGGGGGCAGATCGCAAGCTTCCTCGTCAGCGGCGGGTTGCTGCTCGCGTTTCCGTTCGGGCTGCGGCCAGCGCTGCGGCGCTACGGCGGCGGATTGTGGGCGCCGGTGCTGATCGGGCTGTTCGCCATCGGCATGATCGGCTCCGGGCTGTTCGCCGCCGACCCGGTCAGCGCGGGCGTGGACGCCACCGCCCCGTATCCACCGGGGATGCCGACGGTGCCGGACCGTACGTTGCACGGTGTCCTGCACGACGTGTTCGGCGTCCCCGTCTTCCTGGGACTGCCGCTCGCCTGCTGCGTGGTCGCCTACCGCCTCGCCGCCGCAGGGCGCAAGGGGTGGGCCGGCTACTCGGTCGTCACCGCCGTCGCGTTCCTGATCGGCTTCGTCCTCACGAGCATGGCACTGGCGCAGCCCTCCGCGCTCATTCCGCCGCTCGGTGGCCTGCTGCAACGCCTCACGATCCTCATCGGGTGGACCTGGCTCACTGCGCTGGCCCTGCACCTGCTCCGCGAAACCGGAAGCCTTGCTGGGCCGCGGCGGTGCCCAGGCCGATGAGCAGATGGGACTTGCCGGTGCCGGAGTCCCCGATCAGGCAGAGCGGGTCGCCAGCGCGGACCCAGGCGCACTCGGCCAGGGTATGAATGGTGGCCGGGTTGACCACGGGGTCGGCCTCGAAGTCGAAGTCCACCAGGGGAGCCGGGCACGCGAGGGACGGTACGCCGCGCGGCGACCGCGGAACGTCAGTCGACGATGCTCAGGGCGCGCGTGGGACACCGAGCGACGGCATCCTCGACCTCGGGGCGTTGCTTCTCGTCGGGATCCTCGACGAGCAGGTGGACCACGCCGTCGTCGCCAACCTCGAAGACGCCCTCGGCGGCCACCTCACACAGGCCGTGCCCGGTGCAGCGGGTGTCGTCGATGCGCACCTTCATCACAGGTGGCACTCCATGCGCTTGACGACGTTGAAGAAGTTGCCGGGCATCAGCACGGGTTCGCCCGCGCTGATGTCGGGGGCGCGCGTCAGGAGCTCGGTGAACAGGGCCCTGAGCTGGGTGCGGGCGAGCTGGTTGCCGAGGCAGTGGTGGATTCCGCCGCCCCCGAAGCTGATGTGCGGGTTGGGGTGGCGCGAGAGGTCGAACTCGGAGGGCCGCTCGATGCGTGCGGCGTCGCGGTTCGCCGAGGAGTAGAAGAGCACGACCTTGTCGCCCTCGGTGATCTCCCGGCCCCGGAACTCCAGGTCGCGCGACGCGGTGCGCCGGAACGTCATGATCGGCGTCGCCCAGCGCACGAACTCCTCGATCGCGTCTGGCATCCGGCCCTCGAGGTCGGCGAGCAGCCAGGCCCGCTGGTCACCGAAGTCGGTGAGTCCTCGCAGGGCGTGACTGGTGGCCTGGCGGGTGGTGTCGTTGCCGGCGATGGTGAGCAGCACGAAGAAGGCGCCGATCTCGTCGTCGGTGAGCTTCTCCCCGTCGACCTCGGCCTGCACCAGCGAGGAGATCAGGTCGTCGGTCGGCTCGGCGCGGCGGGCCTCGGCCAACGACGACGCCAGCCCGTGCATGTAGACCATGGCCTGATACAGGCGGAGGAGGACGGCCTCCTTGGTGTCCCCGACCAGCTCGGGGTCGTTCCACCCGGTGCCGACCTTCATCTCCTGCGCGGCCTTCTGCCGCTCCCCGTCGGGCACGCCCATGATGTCGTTGATGTTGTGCATCGGCAGCAGCTCGGCGCACTCGGCCACGAAGTCGCAGCTCCCGCCGCCGGCCCCGGCCTTGGCGACGAGGTTGTCGACGACGTTGCGCGCGTTGGCCCGGATGCGGTCGTCGATGCGACGCATCTGCTTGGGCGTGAACGCGGCGGCCACGAGCCGACGCAGCTTGGTGTGCCGCGGCGGGTCCATGCCGATGATGGACTGGGCGGCCTCGACCAGCTCGACCGGCAGGTTCTCCATGAGGATGCCCGGACCCGACAGGAAGTCCTCGTGGCGCTTGGTCACCTCGACCAGGTCGTCGTAGGTGGTGATGGCCCAGAACCCGTGGTCCTCGGGATCGGAGAGCAGCTGGTCCTCGAACGGCGGGTGCCACGTGATGGCGTCGCGCTCGCGCAGCTGCGCGAAGGTCTTCTCCCGCACGTCCATCGAGGTCGACCAGAACGCGCGCGACGACAGGTCCACCTCGTCGTACGGGCGCTCCGGGTTGCCGCTCGCGGTCCGCGTCACGTGTTGGGTCATGAGCCCGCCCCTCCGTCGTTTCGTCGAGTCGTCGTCGACTCCCCGGGCCGAGGACGGTGACCGGGCGAAACCCACCGTGTACACAATCGCTCGATCTGTCAAGAAGCCGCAGCCGCTCCCGGGGCGGCCCGGAGCGTGAGCGGTACCGTCCTCCCGGTGACGAGCCACGGCATGGTCCACCGCCGTATGCGGGAGGCGGTCCTCGACGCCGCGGCCGCCGAGGTGGTGGCCCGCGGGTGGCAGGGCCTGCGCCTGCAGGCGGTCGCCGCGCAGGCCGGTGTCAGCCGACAGACCCTCTACAACACCTTCACCAACAAGCACGGCCTGGCCCAGGCCCTCGTCCTGCGCCTCACCGACCGCTTCCTCGACGGCGTCGAGCGCGCCCTGGCCGGCGAGCACGACCTCTACGACCAGTGGGTCGCGGCGATCCGCTACACCCTCGACACCGCCGCCGACGACCCGCTGCTGAAGTCCGTGCTCACGGCGGACGGCAGCGACGAGTTCCTCCCGCTGCTGACCTCCGAGGCCGGCCCCGTCATCGGCGTGGCGCGTGACCGCCTCGCCGCGGTGCTGCACGCCGCGCGCCACGACCTCGATCCCACCGAGACGACCGTGGCCGCCGAGGCCGTCACCCGCCTCGCGATCAGCCACATCGTGCTTCCCCTGCACCCCACCGAGCAGGCCACCGAGCAGATCGCCCAGCTCGTCGACCGCTACCTCCGGCCCCGCCGAGCGGACTAGTGGTCCTGCCCGGAGTCATGTCGGTGTATCGGGTGCCCATGCGGTGGGGTCGTTGAGGTAGAGCCCGCCGGCGCAGTCGAGGGCTTCTTCGGGGGTGCCGACGGGCGAGCCAGTGGGCAGGATGTTGGCGTGCCGGCGGCCCACCTGGGCCGACCACCTCGGGACGTCGAGGACGGTGGGCGAGGCCGCGCACCTCGGCTCACTCGATCTCACTGCTTCGCATCCGCTCCATGGGGACCTCCGTCCGGCGGCGCGACGCCGCCTGACAAGGACCCAGGACGCGTTCCGGCGTCGAGCATTCACGAGCAGCGCAGTCGCAGGCTGTTGCTCACCACCAGGAGAGAAGAGAGCGCCATGGCCAGCCCGGCGACGAGCGGGTTCAGCAGTCCCAGCGCGGCCAGGGGCAGCGCGGCGACGTTGTAGCCGAACGCCCAGGCGAGGTTGGAGCGGATCGTGCGGTGGGTGGCCCGCGCGAGCGCGAGGGCTTCCGGCACGGCGGTCAGGGCGTCGCGGACCAGGATCATGTCCGCGGCCTCGAGCGCGACGTCCGTGCCGCTGGCGACCGCCAGGCCGAGGTCTGCGGCCGCGAGAGCCGGGCCGTCGTTGATTCCGTCGCCGACCATGGCGACCGTGGCGCCGGCCTCGCGCAGCCGGGTCAGGGTGGCGACCTTGCCCTCGGGCAGGACGCCGGCGATGACCTCGTCGATCCCCAGGCGCTCGGCCACGGACCGGGCCGCGGCCTCGTTGTCGCCGGTGAGCAGGACGGTGCGCAGTCCGGACGCGGCGAGTGCACGCAGCGCCGGGGCCGCCGAGGGCTTGACGTCGTCTCCGACCACGATCGCCCCGCGGACGCGGAGGCCGTCGCCGTCGTTCCAGCCGACCGCGACGACGGTATGGCCGCGGCCCTGGGCCTCGTGCCAGCGCCGCGCCAGCGTCTCCGGTAGGCCGCTCGGGTACAGCGAGGGTCGGCCCACGGTGACTACGAGGCCGTCGACGCGGGCCTGGGCGCCGAGCCCGGGCAGGGTCACGAAGTCCTCCGCCGTCGGCGGCACGGCGTCCCCGTCGGCGTCCCCCTCGGCTGCGCCTGCGATGTCGTGACGGAACCGTTCGACCACCGCGGCGGCGATCGCGTGCTGCGAACCGTGCTCCACGGCGGCGGCACGCCGGAGCAGCAGGTCCGCGGCTGCCGACGCGGCCCCGTCCACGGCCTCGTCCACGATCACCTCGACGACCCGCATCCGCCCGGTGGTCACCGTCCCGGTCTTGTCGAGGACGACCGTGTCGATGCGGCGACTGATCTCGAGGGCCCGGTGGCCCTTGAGGAAGATGCCCCGCCTGGCCCCGCGCCCGGAGGCGACGACCATCGCCATCGGCGTCGCCAGGCCCAGCGCGCACGGACAAGCGATGATCAGTACCGCGAGGGCGGCGGAGAACACGGCGTCGGCGTCGGAGCCCACGGCCCACCACGCCAAGGCCGTGGCCATCGAGAGGGCGACCACGGCGGGAACGAACACCGACGAGACGCGGTCGACGGTCCGCTGCACGTCCGCCTTGTCGGCCTGCGCCCGCTCGACCAGCCGGACCATGCCGGCCAACCGGGTGGCGGCGCCCACCGAGGTGGCCTCGACCACGAGCCGGCCGGACACCGCCACCGTGCCCCCGACGACCGCGTCCCCCGTGGAGGCCTCGGCCGGAACGGCTTCCCCCGTGAGCATGCTGCGGTCCACCGCCGAGGTCCCCTCGACGACCTGCCCGTCGGTGGCGATCTTCTCCCCCGGCCGGACCACGAAGAGCTGGCCGACCTCCAGCCGGTCGACCGGCACCCGACGCTCACGGCCGTCGCCGTCGACGACGGTGGCGTCGCGAGCGCCCAGGTGGGCGAGGGCGGCCAGCGCGTCACCCGAGGCACGCCGGGCGCGCAGCTCCACGTAGCGCCCGGCCAGGACGAAGGTGGTGACGCCGGCCGCGACCTCGAGGTACACCGGCCCCGTCGGATGCAGGAACAGGCTCCATGCGTCGGCACCCGCGGTCTCGGTCCCCCCGACCACGCCGAGCAGGGACGCCACCGACCACGCGGTGGCGGCGACAACGCCCAGCGAGACCAGGGTGTCCATGGACGTGGCGCCGCGGCGCAGACCCGCTGCGGCCCGCCGGTGCAACGGCCACGCCGACCACACCACCACCGGCACGGCCAACACCAGCACGAGCCAGGTCCATCCCGGGAACCGCAACGTCGGCAGCACACCCATCGCTAGCGACAGGTCCGCGAGGGGGACGAACAGCACTGCGGCGACCACCAAGCGGCGCCAGAGGTCGGCGACACCGTCGCCCGACGCCACGACCGGGTCGGCTCCACCGACGGACCCGTCCGGTGTCGCTTCCCCGGCTTGGTATCCGAGGTTCCGCACGGTCTCGATCGCGAGAGCGGTCGTCGGCTGCGAGCCGCCCTCGGCCCTGGACGAGATGTGGGCGCGCTCGGTGGCGTAGTTGACGGTCGTCTGCACGCCGTCGAGCCGGTTGAGCCGCTTCTCGATGCGGGCGGCGCAGGATGCGCACGACATCCCGCCGATCGCCAGCTCCACGACGGAGACGTCCAGCGTGCCCCCGAGCGGTGGCGCGCTCATCACGGTGGGCAAGTCCCCGGACACGGCAACGACCTCCCTCGGGCGGTGAACCTCATTACAGCATGTAGTAGAAAGGTGACGACCGCGGCCCGGAGAGGTGCACCTTGAGTCCTGGTGATCCTGCGGGGCGACGCGCCGTACGTGCGGGTCGGGGTGCCCCCACCCTCGGACCTCGTGCGGTTCGCGACGCCCCTGCTCCGCGCGGCGACCGACCTCTGGGCGGCGCTGGCCGTCGGCGGCCTGTTCGCGGCGTGATTCCTCCTGCTCTCGGGCCGGGCGGGGCAGCTGGGAGCCCACGCTCACGCCGCCGTACGACGGGACCGGAAGCGACCTCGGCATGCTGACGCAACCGGGTTTCGTCGACCGCCGTGCGCCGAGAGCGACGAAGCGAGCAGTCTGGAACGACCCCGCGGGCCGACCGTCATCCCGCGCCCTCGGGGACCGACGCCCAGAACTCGACGAGCACCTGCGCGCCGCGCGCCGGGTCCTGGACCATCCACCAGTGTCCGAGCCCGTCCAGGACCTCGGTGCGGGCACCGGCGCGCACCGCGGCGCGGCGGCGCATGTCGTCCGAGCCGACCATCGAATCCTCGGTCGCGAGGATGCTGAGCCCGGGTCGTGCGGCCGCGGCCTCGAGGTGTCGCCCGAGCTGGGCCATCACCGGCTGCGCGGCCGAGCGGTAGAGCGCGAGGATGGCCCGTCCCATCTCGTCGCCCTGCGCGGCGGCGATCTCGTCGGCCATCGGCCGCGTGATGCCCCGCGCGGCCATCCGACGGGCGCGGTCGTCGACGGTGCCACCGAGCAGCCTCGCGACCGAGGACTCCCCCACCTCGGGGGTCTGCCATCCCTGGGCGAGGTCGTGCCAGACGTACTCGGGGTCGAACACGCCGACGACGTCGGTGACCCAGGAGCGCAGCAGGTCGGGGCGGCTCATGGCGACGGTGACGACGTGACCGCCGCCCCAGTCGTGCCCGACCAGGTCGACGGGCTCGCCCATCGCCTCCAGCTCGCCGGTCAGCCAGTCCCGGTACTCGACGACGGTCGCGGTGAAGTCCGCCGGGACGGGCGCACCGAACCCGGGAGGGGACAGCCGGACCACGTCGTCGCGACCGAGCTCGGCGAGCAGCGGCGTCCACACCGCGTCGGTCTCCGGGTTGCCGTGCACGAACACTGCGGGCATGCCGCCCACCCTCTCACCGGTCCCGTCGGCAGCGGGAGCAATGCCTAGCCCATCCGGTGGATCGAGAGCGGCGCGATCACGAGCATGAGGCGGGTCTGGTCGCGGCCTCCGTACCAGGGGTACGGACCGCCGAGATAGCGCTGGGCGAGCTCCTCGATGTGCTCCGCCGCGCCCTCGGTGGTGGACCGGACGACGCGGCCCCGGATCGACGCGTAGCGGAAGAACGCGGTGGCGTCGGCGACCGCCACGGACACCCGGGGGTCACGCTCGACGTTGCGCGCCTTGCGGAACCCCACGACGGTGTTGATGACGACGTTCGTGCCGTCGGTGTCCACCCACGTCTGCGTCGTCTGCGGGGACCCGTCCGGCATCAACGTGGTGACGAAGCACGGGCTCGGTGCCCGCAGGAGGGCGAGCACCTCGTCGGGAAGGTCCATGACGGCGTCGGTCGCAGCGCTCATTCCCCCTGGATACCCCGCCGCACGTTCGGCCACCCGGCGGCACCTCCACCGCGGGGGTAGCCACGACCCTCTCGCGGCACGAGCATGGGTGATGCGCACGTCGGCACATGAGCGCCGAGGTGGACGAGACCGTCGGCGGATGCCGGCGGAGCCCAGCGAACAAGGGAGTTCACGGTGAAGACGAAGGCCGCGGTGGTCTACGAGACCGGCAAGCCGATCGAGGTCGTGGAACTGGACCTCGACGGTCCGCAGGCGGGCGAGGTCCTCATCCGCTACACCCACGCCGGCCTGTGCCACTCCGACGTGCACATCTCCCACGGCGACCTCGAGGCCCGCCTGCCGATGGTCCTCGGCCACGAGGGCGCGGGGATCATCGAGGAGGTCGGCCCCGGCGTCACGCGCGTCGCGCCGGGAGATCACGTCGTCTGCTCGTTCATCCCCAACTGTGGGGTGTGCCGCTGGTGCTCCACCGGCCAGCAGGCCATCTGCGACATGGGCGCGTCGATCCTCGAGGGTTACCTTCCGGGTGAGCGGTTCCCGTTCACCGGGCCCGGGCCGGAGAAGAACTACGGCGCGATGTGCATGCTCGGCACGTTCAGCCAGTACGCGGTGATCCACCAGAACTCGGCGGTCAAGGTGGACGACGACCTGCCCCTGGACAAGGCCGTCCTCGTCGGCTGCGGCGTCCCCACCGGCTGGGGCTCGGCGGTCAATGCCGCCGACGTCCGTCCGGGCGAGACCGTCATCGTGTCCGGTGTGGGCGGCATCGGGATCAACGCGGTGCAGGGCGCCCGCTACGCCGGGGCGAAGAACCTCATCGCGATCGACCCGCTGGAGAACAAGCGCGAGAAGGCCATGGAGCTCGGCGCCACCCACGCCGTGGCCACTGCGGCCGAGGCCGGCGACCTCGCCCGGTCGATGACCAACGGGAACGGCGCCGACAAGGCGATCGTCACCGCGGGCGTCGTCACCGAGGAGATCGTCACCGGCGCCTTCGACGCCGTCGGCAAGGGCGGCACGGTCGTCCTCACCGGGCTCAACAAGCTCTCAGAGCAGAACGTCCAGTTGCCTGGTTCGATCATGACCCTGTTCAAGAAGACCGTGAAGGGCACGCTGTTCGGCGACTGCAACCCCACCACCGACATCCCGAAGATCCTCGGGCTGTACCAGAGCGGGGACCTCAAGCTGGACGAGCTCATCACCAAGACCTACACGCTCGACCAGGTCAACGAGGGCTACGACGACCTGCTCAACGGCAAGAACGTCCGCGGTGTCATGATCCACGAGCACGCGTGACCGGAACCGAGACGCTCCGGGGGCCGGAGGCGGTCGACGCGGTCGCCTCCGGCCCGCGGGCCCGGCTCCAGCGGCTGACCGATGAGGTCGTCGGGCGCCGCCACCAGGTCGAGCTGCTGCTCGCCGCCCTCGACTGCGGCGCGCACGCGCTGCTCGAGGGCCCCCCGGGAACCGGGAAGACGACGCTGCTGCGCGCGATCGCGGGCGCGGGCGACATCGGCTTCGTGTTCGTCGAGGGCAACGCCGAGCTCACGCCGTCCCGGCTGATCGGGCACTTCGACCCGTCCCAGGTCCTCGTGGGCGGCTACACCGCCGCCACCTTCGTCGACGGCCCGCTCGTTGAGGCCCTGCGCACCGGGGCGCTGCTCTACGTCGAGGAGGTCAACCGCGTCCCGGAGGAGACGCTCAATGTCCTCATCACCGTGATGAGCGAGGGCGAGCTGCACGTGCCCCGTCTCGGCCACGTCCCCGCGGCCCGCGGGTTCCGGCTCGTCGCCGCGATGAACCCGTTCGACGGGGTGGGCACGGCCCGGATCTCCGCGGCGATCTACGACCGCGTCTGCCGGATCACGATGGACTACCAGGACGCCCACGACGAGCACGACATCGTCGTCCTGCGGGCCCTGGAGGTCCCCGCCGCATGGCGAGGGTCGGTGGTCGACCTGGTCCGGCGCACCCGCGAGCACCCCGACATCCGCGTCGGGTCGTCGGTGCGCGGGGCGATCGACATGGTGCGGCTCGCGGTGTCGCTCGCCGCGCTGCGCGACCGGGACGCCACGGGGTGGCGCACCGGGCACGACGCCGCCCAGGTCGCGCTCTCCGGGCGCATCCGGCTCCACGAGGCCTGCACCCGCACCCCGGAGGCGGTGGTCGAGGAGCTGTACCGGGCCGTGTTCGGCGACGAGCCCCGCGACGCCGACGAGGCTCCCGGCGGTGATGCGCCGGGGGGAGCCTGAGCCCGCCGGACGCGGGCACTGTCGAGCCGTCCCGCCGCCCCCGGCCGGCGGGACCCCGCGAGCGCAGCACGGGCCGCTCCGACCTCGCCCGGAACCCGGCCTTCGCCGAGGTGTCCCCCGAGGTCGGAATGCTCGACCGGGAGGCCTTCGACGCCGCGCTCGAGCGGGATCCCGACGCCGCGATGACCCTGCTCGTCGAGATGGGGAAGGCCACCGATGAGGGCCTGCGGGCCGCGGCGCGGGCCCTTGCCCGGCGCATCGTGCTCGACGTGTCCCGCCGCGGGGCGGCCCGCCGGCCCGGGGTGCACCGGTTGCGCCCGGTACGGGCCGACACCGGGGGCGACCTGGACCTCGACGCCTCGCTCCCCGCCGTGGTCGAGGCCCGGGCCGGTGGTCGCCATCCCGGGCAGGAGGACCTCGTCGCCCGCGGCTGGGCCCGCCCGGACCTCGCGGTGTGCCTGGTGGTGGACGCGAGCGGATCGATGGGCGGTGAGCGCCTGGCCGCGGCCGCGCTGACCGCCGGGGCCTGCACGTGGCGTGCGCCCGCCGAGCACGCGGTGCTCTCCTTCGCGCGCACCACGACCGTGCTGCGCGACATTGCCTCCGAACGCCCGGCGGGCACCGTCGTCGACGCCGTCCTCGGGCTACGCGGTCACGGCGTCACCGCCCTGGCGACCGCGCTCCGGACCGCGCAGGAGCAGCTCTCGCGCACCCGTGCCGCACGGCGGGTCACGGTGCTCCTGTCGGACTGCCGCGCCACCGACGACGAGGACCCCGTCCCGGCCGCGGCCCGCCTCCCCGAGCTGGTCGTGCTCGCCCCTGCCCAGGACACCGAGCAGGCCGAGGACTTCGCACGACGGACCGGCGCGCGGTGGACCGGGCTGTCGGGGCCCGCCGACGCTCCCGCAGCGCTCGGACGCGTGCTCGAGATGTGACAGGAGGGACGGCGGTCGACCCGGCCGTGGCGTGACGGTACCCGGGGCCCCGGCGGGCCCGCCGTCACGAACACGTCACGCGGGCCCCTCGCGGTCGGTGCACGGTTAGGGCACTCTTCGCGTGCATGACGCCGAGCGAGGGAGCGACGCACGCGGCTCGCCTCCCCGGGTGGTGATCGTGGGAAGCGGGTTCGCCGGGTTCCACGCGGCGAAATCGCTGGCCGCGACCGTGGGCGACACCGCGGAGATCGTGGTGGTCAGCCCCACCAACTACTTCCTCTACCTGCCGCTGCTGCCCGAGGTGGCGACGGGCATCCTCGAGCCGCGCCGCATCTCGGTCTCGCTCGCCCAGGCGTTGCCCCCCTGCGTGCGCCAAGCCCCCGGCGAGGTGGACGAGATCAACCTGGAGGGGAAGACGATCGGCTGGCTCGACCCCGAAGGCGTCCACCACCGCACCTGCTACGACAAGCTCGTGCTCGCCGCGGGCAGCGTCCACAAGGTGATACCGATACCGGGGGTCAACGAGCACGCGCACGGGTTCCGCGGCGTCCCCGAGGCCCTCTACCTGCGCGATCACCTCATCCGTCAGGTCGATCTCGCCGCCATGTGCGACGACACCGAGGAGCGCACGGCCCGTCTGACCTTCGTGGTGGTCGGCGCGGGCTACACCGGCACCGAGGTGGCGGCGCAGGGCCAGCTGTTCACCCGGGAGCTCGCCCGCAGCCGGGGCCTCGGCGACGCCGCCATCCGGTGGGTCCTCGTGAGCCGTGGGCAGGTGCTCTCCGGGCTCGCGAAGCACCTGTCGCGGACGGCGGACCGGGTGCTGCGCGAGCGCGGCGTCGACGTGCGGTGCGACGAGACCATGGAGGAGGCGACCGACCACGGGGTGCGGCTGAGCTCCGGCGAGATCGTCGGAACCCGCACGCTCCTGTGGTGCGTGGGGGTCCGGCCCGACCCGGTCATCGACGACCTCGGGGTGGCGGTGGACCAGGGGCGCGTCGTGGTGGACGCGCGGCTCAACGTCCCGGGCCACGTCGACGTGTTCGTCTGCGGCGACGCCGCGGCCACGCCCGATCCCAGCCGCAGGGGCGGCGAGTACTGCGCCATGACGGCACAGCACGCGGTGCGCCAGGGGCGCCTCGTGGGGCGCAACATCGCCGCGGCGTTCGGGCGCGGCCGGGCGCGCCGCTACCGCCACCGCGACCTCGGCTTCGTCGTCGACCTCGGTGGAACGAAGGCCGCGGCGAGCCCGCTGGGGATCCCGCTCACCGGCCTGGCGGCCAAGGCCGTCGCCCGCGGCTACCACCTGGCCTCGATGCCCGGCAACCGCGTCCGCACCGTCGTCGACTGGATGCTGGACGCCGTGCTTCCCCGCCAGACCGCCCAACTCGGGCTGGTGCGTTCCCCCTCCGTCCCGCTCGACACGGCCTCTCCCGAGGTGCCGCAGCATCACCTCGGCTTCCCGCACGCGCCGGCGCCGAAGAACTGAGCACACGGCAGAACGCGATCGATGTGTACCGGGCGCCTGGATGGGAGCGCCCCGTCGACCATCAGCCGTCGACACCGATCGCTCCAGGAGCGCAGCCATGAGCAGGGACACCACCTTTCGCACACTGCACGACATCGGCCTCGCGGCCTGGTTCGGCGGCTCGCTGTTCGGGGTCGCCGGGCTGAACGCCGCCGCCGAGGAGGCCCAGGACGAGCGGACCACCGCCCGGATCACCAGCGTCGGCTGGGCGAAGTGGACGCCGGTGAACGCCCTCGCGATCGGTGCCCACCTCGTCGGGGGCGCCGGCCTCCTGGCCGGGAACCGCCGCCGGGCCCTCGCCCAGAAGGGGGCCAGCGGCACGGCGGTGACCAAGCTGGCGCTCACCGGGGCCGCGCTCGCCGCCGCCGGGTACGCGCGCCTGCTCGGGAAGAAGATCGAGGACGCGACGGTGCACGCGGCATCGGGGATCGGATCGACCACGACCTTGCACGCCGACCCGAGCACGACGCGCAGCGGAGCGGGCTCGGACACCGCGCAGACGGCGAAGGAGGCCGAGAAGAAGATCGGCCAGGCGGTGAGCGACGCCGCGGAGAGGCTGCCGGTGAACGTGCGGCAGGCCCAGCAGCAGCTGGCTTATGTGCAGCTCGCGGTGCCCCTGCTCACCGGCGCCCTGGTGGTCCTCACGTCGCGGGCCGGGGAGGAGCAGCGGCCGGGCGAGCAGCTCAAGGGGATCGCGCGCCGTGCCGGTTCGGTGGTCGGGCTCGACGTGTGAGCCGAGAGGTTGACGTCAGCTCGAGGCGTCGACCACGAGGAAGTCCTCCGGCAGTGGCTTGCCGTCGGTACGCGCCCGGCCCGACGCGTCAGCGAAGCGCACGCATCTGGCCCGGTGTCGCCCCGAGACGCCGGCGGAACTGCCGGTTCATGTGGCTCTGGTCGGAGAAGCCGCAGGTCGTGGCCACCTCGCGCAGCGGAGTGCGCGTGCGCTCGACCATGAGGCGCGCTCGATCGACCCGGCAGCGCAGCACGAACTCGTGCGGCGTGGTCCCGGTCGATCCGCGGAAGCACCGGGCGAAGTGGAACTTGCTGAGGCCCGCGGCGTCGGCGAGTTCGTCGAGGGAGAGCCGCCGGTGCAGGTGGGCCTGGACGTACTCACGCACCGCGTGCTCCTGCCGGAAGGTCATCGGACCCGCGCCGCCGGGTTCGCGGAAGAGCACGTTGGCGTGCCCGCGCAGGATGGTCACGCTGAGCTGGCAGGTCAGCGCGTCGACGAGCAGGGAGGCTCCGGGCCCGCCCTGCGCGGCCTCGTGCGCGATGGCCATGGCCGTCCGGTGGATCTCCGGGTCGTCCGCCTTGATCGTGTCGTGCAGTTCGACGTCGGCCACCTCGCGCTCGTACATCTGCCGGCAGGTCGATGCGAGCTGGTCGTGGGTGAGGTAGACGTGCACGACGTCGATGGGTGACGACCACGTCCAGTGGGAGTCCGCGGCGCGGGTGAGCAGGGAGACGTCGCCGGGTCCGAGCCGCTCGTGGGACCAGGCGCTGTCGAGCCTGCGGTGCATCGACGTGGCCCCATGCCGGTAGGCGACGACCACGTAGTCGCGCATCGGCGGGACCGCGACGTCGGAGTCCTCGTAGTGGTAGCCGCGGACGGCGACCCCGTCCCACCCGTCGTCGGGGCTCGCGATCGTGACCCGGCCGGGCACCCAGGCCGGCAGCTCGTCGGGTGTGATCAGGACTTGGGTCACCGGGCCCCCCGCGTCGACTCGACGCCTGTCCCCCGACCTTAGGTTGTGATCCGTCTCACGGCCAGGTGGGAGCACGGATGTTCCACGGACGCCGCGTCGCGTCCAAGACCTTTCCGTCCCGCGGGCGCATCGTCGTCCCACGCGACCCCGAGGAGGACCGGCGATGACGACGGCACAGCAGACGGCGGGCACGCAGGAGGACAGCGCTGTCGACCCCGGCACCGACGTCGACGCGGTGGTCATCGGCGCCGGGTTCTCCGGGCTCTACATGCTCCACAAGCTGCGCGACGAGATGGGCCTGCGGGCCAGGGTGTTCGAGACCGGCAAGGGCGTGGGCGGGACCTGGTACTGGAACCGGTACCCCGG
>JAABUZ0100003069.1_pt1 | contig 25774 bp, 22 predicted proteins | sample 5562091 | NCBI WGS metagenome assembly JAABUZ01 (sample SAMN12813069, study PRJNA571459) | rock metagenome | isolation source: Antarctica rocks | place: Antarctica: Victoria Land, Linnaeus Terrace sud | collected 2015-12-21 | reverse complement strand
GTTTCTCGTACTGCTTCAGTATCGCATACCGCTTGGTGTTTGTCAAGTACTTTCTTGACCAGATTTTCTTGTTGCTCTCAAGTTCGTGCCTTCGTCCTGACAGTCTCTTGCGAGACAGCCATTGACTCATGTTTGAGACAAAAAGTCCCAGTGGTCCTGATGAGGAACTGAGTCAGTGGGGAGGAAAACGCTCGATCCCAGAGGAGCCACTTTAGCGTGGCAGATGCGAACAGACAGGAGCATCGCTCTTTAGAAAAGCAATGATTGTCTTTTTCAGCGGCTTTGTTAGTATGTCATATCGCGATCCGTTTGTCAAGAGTTTTACTCTATCTCTTACTCATCTTGCTGATGGTAAGTACGTATCTTTGCGACAACGAGATGTATTCTCTCATAAGGTTGAAGTATTGTCAATAGTTTTTTGGGGAAGTTTGAAAAAAGAGAGAAAGTGAAAAACCCTGGAGGTTATTTACGCTTTCTCTCTTTCCATTGCCTTACTAGCTCTGTCTCCCTCTATGGTACTACAGTACTTTACGAGCGGCCAACGCCTAAGATTGCGGCGGGATTGTTTGTAGGGGTGGCGTTGGCCGGTGGATTAATTGTAACAGGGGCATTGAAGTTACTGAGATCGATGGTTGTATCCAGAGTTGTTGCTACATTAGAAGGCGCGCCATTGCCGATAGTACTGGTATTAGCATCCAGATTTAATTTTAGTTGAGTGCGATGAACGTAGAACTGTTGCTCATCAATCCATACATCAACGGTAGACAAGAACTTCCTGGTATTGTTTAGTAGAGTATCAACATCTTGTTGACCGAAGGCACTCTTTAACTGGGGATTCTGTGTCAGTATTTCTTTCACGGCTTCTTTATCGAGTGTGGCGGTGAGATGGCGCAAACTCTTGCCGTTGAGAGCTTCTGTGCCGTGATCATCCAGTTTGATATGTTCTAGAGCGCCGAGCAAGGTATTTTGATCAAAGGAGATGCCTGAAAAAGGATTTGTACTCGCGTTCTCAAAATCGCTCTTATTAAGGACATACCATTGCCCCTGACTATTTTGAACATAGATTTTATCACCTTGCAAGATCTCCGTCAGTTTTACCGTATTGATATTCACATTCAATTGTTCAGCGTTTGGAAGGGTTTGATCACCCGAAGCAGTCAGCACAAAATTGGAATTGCTGGCGGTGGGCGTTCCATTTGAAAAGGATGTGCTGCCGCCAGAGGTTTGTACGTTTGAGTTTGACTTGATTTCGACGTGCGATGATTTCAGTTGCTTCATTGCATCAGCACTTTTTTGTAGTACATCTAAAGGAGAAAGATTGCTGGTGGTTGCGCCAGAGGTCGTCTGGCTACAGGCGCTGATAAACAGCACGATAGAGATCAGCAAGATGAACAGGATGGGATACTTGCCTCGTGCACGCATAATAGAACTCCTTTTCTATTTTATATTCATTACCGGAATGTATTCTTCGATCTATGCTTTGATCTATGCCTTTGATACGGATGGGTCTACTCAAAAGGTTTCTAGCTAGTTCTCACTATTCAGGCAAGTGGTTGTATATAAAGAATTACATTATAGTAAAATTATTCAGGCAGCACGCGGCGTAGTACTTTAATGCAGAACACAATTTATAGTGTCTTGCGCAATGAAATAATGGAGATACACAGAAATGATGAAATCGTCCTCATACATCAAAATTGATACAATCATAGAGTTACATCTTTTAACTGAACAGGATGCGGTAGCTATGTATCAACTGATTGAGCATAATCGCAGCTACCTACGTGAATGGCTACCCTGGGTTGACTTCACTCAAAGTGCTGAAGATGAGCGTGCGTTTATTAGCAATACACGTACGCTGTATCGAGATAATCAGAGCTCTACCTATGCGATCTGGTATCAGAAGCAGATAGTAGGAACAGTTGGTTATAATCAACTCGATTGGCCAAACCGTAAGGTAGATATTGGTTACTGGTTAGCCGCTCAGTATCAGGGCAAAGGCATTATGACCAGGTCATGCTCTGCACTGATAGAGTATGCATTTAATGATTTGAAGTTCAATAAGGTTGAAATTCTTTGTGCTACAATGAACGCACGTAGTTGCGCAATTCCACAAAGACTGGGCTTCACTTATGAGGGAACTATGCGACAGGTAGAATGGCTGTACGACCATTTTGTAGACCTCAAACTTTATGGTCTGTTAGAGAGCGAATGGCGGCAGCGACGTTTATAATCGAGTGTAGGAAAGAGAGCAAATGCAACTCAGCTACTATCGAAACGTATTTTTCGTGTAGAGAAGATAGAGTATAGTCAGAGCGTCTGCCTCACCATAGATCAAGTACGGGACACAATATGTATAAGATAGCGCTTGCATCCAATAATTTACATAGTATATTGAATATAGTAGTGGTGGCGGGAATGCTGTGTGCGTTTTTGTTTGGGGGTGCCCTGGTCCCGACAGCATACGCGGATAGCATGCCGGGTGGCAATGTCGCTGATCCAGCGGTACGAGCGACTGATGTAGCCCGACCAGCCGTCGTGCGCATCATCACTACAATCAACAGCCATCTCAGCGTCCATTTTCCTCCAACCACCGATGTCGCGTTTCCTCAACAAGGCAATGGCAATTATCCATTGCAGCTCTCTGGAACGGGCACCTTTATATCGGCGAATGGAGACATCCTCACTGCGGATCACGTAGTCAGTCCCCCTCAAGATCAAACCCTCAACACGGATCTGTATACGCTGGCCTCGCAAGACATTGCGGATTATATGAACAAGAATGCACAGCAAAGCTCTACTCAGGTTACTAAAGAACAAGTTGTGCAGCAGCTCAGCAGCGGACAGTTAAAATCAACTCCGAAGTACGACAAGCCTAGTAGCGCAGTCTATCTAAGCACTGACTATATAGGTGCGACACGGACAACCGATTTTAAGAGCTTACCACCCGACACACTTACTCAAGTCGATCAAATCAAAAAAGAGAGTCCACCCGATCAACAGGATATTGCGATTATTCATACACCTCGAACAGACACACTGAGCGTTCAGCTTGGCGATTCATCTAATGTGCACGAGCAGGATAAATTGACCATCATTGGCTTTCCTGGGAACGCCGATGTAAGCAAGAATCCTGGTGATCTACTAACCTCTTCGGTCAATCAGATCTATGTCAGTTCTCTGAAGACCAGCGACAACGGTGCCCCGCTTATTCAAGTGGGAGGCAACGTGGAGCAAGGAGATAGCGGAGGCCCGGCACTGGATAATCAGGGGAATATCGTTGGCATCGTAAGCTTTGGCGCGTTTAACCCCAATGGCCCCAACGGAACAAGCTTTTTACAGGCCAGCAATAGCGCACGCACGCTCATCAAGGGTCTGAACATTGACACCACGTCTGGAAAGCAACAGAAGCTCTGGAGCCAGGCATTTACTGATTATGCGGCAACTCCAACAGGACATTGGGGGAAAGCGCAACAGAGCTTCGATCAATTGTTAGCAAGCGATCCAGGCTTCAAGGCTGCGGCAGTCTATCGCGATTATACACACTCAAAGGCACAAGCAGAGGGGCAGACAGGTTCAAGTCAGCAGGGGCAGGCTGCTGCGACACCGACCGCTAAAAAAGGGAATAGTGTGGCCACGCCGACGACCTCTCTTCAGTCAATAGCTCTAACAGTAGGAGCCGCGCTGATTTTCCTCTTGCTTATAATATTGCTCATAGTATCATCATTGAGACAGCGCAACAAACGGAAGAAAATCGGAAATACTAATACTTCCCCGGCTGGTCGGCCTGTACATATATCCAAGCCTTTAGGTGATAAGAAAGTGCGCGGAACAGCGCAAGCCGGTCAGAAAGCAGCGCAAATACAACCAGTGCCAGCGCCAGGTGGAACAGCAATTCCCAACGCGACTCAGAGCACATTTACGTTAAGAGCGTGGCCGTGTGGTCATATGAACAGGCCCAATGCACGCTTCTGTAGCATCTGCGGCGAGCCTGCACCAGCACCACCGACACCGCCACCATCAGGACGAGCTTAATAAAAAGCGCGAAAATGAGAAGAGCTACCTTATAAGAGTGGCTCTTCTCATTTTTCAATACACTCTGTTTAGACAATCTTAACCAGTTGTTTGCCAAGATTCTCGCCTTTGAGCATGCCGATAAATGCGGCGGGCGCGTTTTGAAGACCTTCGGCAATAGTTTCACGGTACTTCAATTGGCCTGAGCTAACCAGATTTTCTAGTTCTTGCATCGCCTGAGGCCACAAGTCGGTATGCTCGCTTACAATAAAGCCCTGTAGCTTCGCACGATTTGTCAGTAGGGCTCCAAAGTTGCGTATAGCATAAGGTTGAGTAACGTTATACTGAGAGACAAAGCCACAGAGCGGGATGCGGGCGAAGGCGTTGAGCTGAGTAAGCACAGTATCGAGAATCTCTCCTCCCACGTTCTCGAAGTAGACATCGATTCCATTGGGTGCTGCCGCCGCCAGGTTCTCGGCGAGCTGACCAGCTTTATAATCTACGCAAGCATCAAAGCCCAGCTCATTCACCACATAGTCACATTTCGTCTTGCCGCCCGCAATTCCTACAACGCGACAGCCCTTCATCTTTGCCAACTGCCCAACGACACTCCCCACCGCACCAGAGGCGGCCGAAACAACTACAGTCTCACCAGATTTGGGTTGTCCAATACTCATCAGCCCGATCCAGGCAGTAATGCCCGGCATTCCCAATGCGCCAAGATAAGCCGAGAGAGAAATGCCTTCTTTACCCGGCAATATGCGTAGACCCTTACCATCAGAAATACCATAGCTCTGCCAGCCGAAATTGCTCAGCACTATAGTCCCTACCTGAAACTTCGGATTATGAGATTCGGTAACCACGCCGACCGTCCCACCAACCATTACAGCTCCAAGCTCAGTTTTGGCTGCATAAGATTTCGCATCATTCATCCGACCACGCATATAGGGATCGAGCGAGAGCCAGAGATTCATCACCAGAAATTCGCCATCCTTAATTTCCGGCCGATCAGTCTCCACGATCTTAAAATCCGACTCCTTTACCCATCCATGTGGACGGTGAGCCAGAAGAATCTGCATGTTTTTTGGATTTGTCATCATTCTATTTCCTTTCAACGACATCATGTAAAGATAGTGCTTCGAAGCATGTATCAACAAGAACAGGAAATAGCACATGATTTATTTCTGCTTTCAATGTTTCACGATTCGAATGTTTCACGTGAAACATAAAGCTGAAGTTTTAAAGCAAAACAAGAGACTCTACAAAGATAGGTTAGGAAGAAGGAAGAACAAAATCTAGATTTTGGAGAAAGCTATAGAGCATTGTACAATAGCATTGAACCGCGACTATGGCATAGTCGGCAAATTGACGAAAGTAAAGATGCTTCGAAGATTTTTCATTGCAGAAAGGGAACGGACATGAGCAGTACGACGCCGATCAAAGAGTTCCATCTAGAACTGAGCGAGCTTACCTATATTGGCCACGATCTTGTACGGCCGGAATCAATTATTGCCCAACCTAATGGAACCCTTCTGGTCTCTGACGGGCGGGGTGGCATTACTCGTATTAATCCTGATGGACAGCAAGATTTTCTGGGCGGTCTGGGCGGAGAGCCGAACGGAATTGCTCTGCTGGACGACGGAAGTATTCTGGTAGCGAACATTGCTGTTGGCGGTATTCAAAAGCTTCATCCCGATGGAAGAGTCGAAGAGTTTCTGACTGAGGTGGATGGAGTAAAGCTTACTACTGCCAACTATGTTTTCATGGATAGCAAACAGCGTATCTGGATGGCCTTCTCCACGCGTGAGTCAATCTGGTGGCCTGCAGCGGCCCACCCACGTCCCGATGGATACATTGTATTATTGGACGAGAAGGGACCACGCATCGTCCGCGACGATATCTATTTCACCAACGAGATCCACCTCGATGCCAACGAAGAGTATCTCTACGTCGCAGAGACTATGAAAAACCACATCATCCGTTTCCGTGTGCAACCAGATGGAAGTCTGAGCGATAAAGAAAGTGTGGGACCTGACAATCTTGGTGTTGGCGCGGCGGTGGATGGCTTCACCTTCGACGCCGATGGCAACATCTGGGTCACCACTGTTCTTAGGAATGGAGTGGGTATCATCACATCCGAAGGCGATTATCACGTCGTCTTCGAAGAGGCCAACGAACCGCTTCTCACAACATTTGAGCAAAAGATAGCGAACGGACAGGCTGATCCTGCCGATATGGCGGCGACAGTCGGAAAAACCCTTCAACTTGTGACCAGCGTAACCTTCGGCGGACCCGACCTACAAACCGTCTACGTGGGTTCACTGGGGATGTCGCGCCTGCCCACATTCAGATCACCAGTACCCGGTTTGGCCCTGCATCACTGGAAGTAGTAACGCTTCCCCCCTTCTGTAAGGGTTGCCATCATCGAAACCGTAATTTATAGCAATGTTTCACGTGAAACAAATATCATTTTAGGAAGCGATGTTTCACGTGAAACATAAATACTACACCAGCAATGTTACAATCAATGTGTATCGTATGTTTATCAGCGTGGTGGACGATTAAGAGCGTAAAACAAGGTCGGCTGATTGGTTTCATCGACTCCTGAGTGTACGAAAACCATACCTATTCTTTGGACAGCTTTGATGGAGGCTGGATTTCGGGGGTCGATTGAGGCTTCAATACGAGGTAATTGCCAACGCTCAAACCCGGTTTTTATCATAGCTCTAACAAACTCACCCGCAAGTCCCCTTCCCCAATAAGACGGCTTGAAAGCATAAATGATCTCGACCTGTGAACTGCTGTGAGGATAGACTAAACCTCCAAAGCCAAGAAGTTGACCATCCTGCCGAAAGGTAAGAGCAAAACAACCAAAGCCCTGCTTCTGATAATTTTCTTGCGAAGTTTTTATCCACCCTCTTGTTTGTTCAGCAGTAAGCGGTTTCCCATCGCCCATATATTGCATAACTTCCGGGTCATTGCAGAGAGAATAGAATGCATCAAAATCATCGTCTCGTAGATAACGGACAAGAAGACGCTCAGTTTCAAAAATGATCATAGCTTGAATAAGCTCCTTATAACATTGCCTATGTAACAGTAAATAACGTTTACAAGAAGAATTCATGCTTGTTAAATAAGCATAACTCAGAAATAATCAGCAAAATTAGTGTTACATTACAGATGTTTCAGTTCCAGTGTAACAAAGCTTATTAAGGATAAGAGAGCAGCTCGCAAGAGTCTCACCTATTAGCCATGTATCTGTTACTTTTCCTCTAAAGATAGAATGATTTTCTTCAGTTCTGGTACAAGACCTGTTCCCGGTTGTATGTTTCTGTACTCGATTCCAAAACCTTGCGTTCTTGTACGCGCTATCTCAGTATTATTATCGTCTATTAGTATACTCTCACCAAACCGTATCTCGTTGGTAGATAGGAAGTCGGCGAAGAAAAGACTTCGTTCTTTTTCGTCTACATCCCACTTTAATGCCTTCATGTTAAACGAGTTTATGATGCCGTCAAAGATCTCGTTTAGCCTCATACTAGGAACTGTCCAACGGGAGAAAGAGTCCGTATTGTTTGTTGCAATGATTGCTTTGATCCCTCGCGCTCGGAGACTAGAAATCAAAGAGATGATTTCTTCAGAGACAAATTGCATCTGCTGGCAGCTAAGGATGAACTCCTGGAAAATGAGATCGTAGTCGAGGTGTAGTAATTGAGCTATGAGATGGATCGCCTCTTCACTTGTCACCCTCCCCCTCATCCAGGATGTAAACATACCTTTGTTAACCTCAGAAGGAAGCGGTTGAAGTAAGGGAAATAAATCACGATGCGGATGTGCATTATCTTGCAAGTGTCCCCAAAATATGGATGTCGAAAGAGTGTTATGCCAATCTATAAACAGAACTTTGTACCTGTTCATCGTACTCTCTTTTCTAGGAGTATACTCCCTGCTCGCGTAACACAAAAGAAATGTTTCACGTGAAACATACTCTCCGCCCTTCCTTTGGTTTCACACGAAACGTTTCTCTCATAATTTTTAAAGACAAGATTGTGGGATGCACAAGATTGAACGAGGCATCATTCTATGCTACACTATCTCTTGTTCAACTGTCATTTGGCAAAAATGAAGTGTTTATAAAGGATTAACTTGATTGGCTAATACAGCATTGAGACGAGCTTCTCGTCTGTGGATAGTGCAAGGGCAACACATCTGCATTAATTGGCAGATTGTCCACAGCCGTACTATACCCTTTTTCAGTCGATGTTAGAAAAACTTGTGCAGGAAACAAGAAGGCCGTGGGTAATCTGTTCAACAGCACTTGCGGTCTTTTTTTCTGGCTGTTTTCTGCTCAAGGAGATTTTCAGCATGCGGTTTTTCTTGCATCTATTACCAGCAAGAGATTTGCTGGCGATTCGAAATATACGTTGGGTACTTCTCTCGCGCCTCTGCGCCAATCTCTACTTTTATTCAACAACGATTGTGCTCTTTCAGCAACAACGTGGTCTCAGCTTTACCAGCATGTTTATAAAGGAGAATTTGTTTCACGTGAAACATTAATAATGCAAAGAGAAGGGATCGTTTCACGTGAAACATCAGGCGAGGAGATAGCCTTTCTCAAAAAACTTTTTGGGAAAGGCTTCTTTCTGATCAGTGCTTCTCAGGCACCCATGATGTTGTAGCCAGCGTCTACGAAGGTGATTTCGCCGGTGATGCCACGGGCGAGATCGCTACAGAGGAATAGGGCGGCGTCGCCGACTTCGCTCTGTTCAATGTTGCGACGTAGGGGGGCGGCGTTGGCTGTTTGATCGCGAAAAGTAGTGAAGCCGGAGATGCCACGAGCGGCGAGGGTGTTGAGGGCACCGGCAGAGATGGCGTTGACGCGAATGTTATGCTCGCCCATTTCATAGGCTAGATAGCGTACGCTACATTCGAGGGCTGCTTTGGCCACAGCCATGACGTTATACTTGGGCATGACGCGCTCACTAGCCATATAGGTCAGGGCCAGCACACTACCACCAGAATCTCTCATCATCGGCTCCGCCCGTTTAGCTAGAGCGATCAGAGAATAGGCGCTGATATCGAGCGCGGTTTGGAAGCCCGCACGAGTTGTGTCCAGGAAAGGATTTTCTAGCTCGCTGGCCGGAGCGAAGGCGACACAGTGAACTAGGATGTCCAGCTTGCCGTTCACGAGCTCGCTTGTCTTCGCGAAGGCCACGTCAAGCTGTGCATCGTCCTGCACATCACAAGGAATCACTTCCGTTCCTGGAATTTTTGCCGCCAGGTCACGAACGTATTTTTCCATACGTTCCTGGTATGTGAACACTAGCTGAGCACCTTCGCGGGCAAGAGCCTGGGCGATGGCCCAGGCGATTGAGCGATGATTGGCCACACCAAAAATAAGGGCTTTCTTGCCTTCTAATAAGGGCATTTCTACATCTCCTCTCAGAATAAACCATTGAAATAAAGACGGCGTAAAAAATAGACGTTTCTTGGATAGGAGACAACCGCGAGGATTCGCTCCTACGCGGAAGTCAATTATACACACGTTGCTATTAGCGCTCGATGGGATAATTGCGATTGACCCAGCCGTGCATACCGTTAGCTACGTTATAGACCTTATTGAAGCCAAGCAGCAGAGCGATTTCGGAAGCCATAGCGCTGCGCTGGCCGGAGGCACACACGAAAATCACATCCTCGTCCTTCGGTAGATTTTGCTCTTTCAGTCGCTCGCCAAAGGAATAGATGCCTTCAATAGTGACCAGATCGGCCTCCGCGATATGACCTCGATCCCACTCATCGGGACGGCGAACATCAACGACGTGCGCACCCGCGTCGATCATCTTCTTCGCCTCATCAGTGCCGATGGTAGTATAAGGTAACACTTCATCATCAAATTCAGATGCCATTTTTCTGCTCTCCCTTATCATATTGCTCTAGCCAGAGACGGCCCAACAAGGTCTGTGCAATCATGTACTCATCACCGTTGAAAGCCATCGTCAGCAATCCCTGATCCTCCATCTCGCGAAAATCATCGGTCACAAGGAAATCATCATGGAGCATACGTGCTAAATCGCTCTCAGGTAATTGCTTCCAGACTTGCAAGATCCGCATCACAGCAGCATATTTAGGACTATTATCGTCAACAGCCCGCATGTGCACGCCTCCTTCCGTCCTCCTTCTGCTGTACGATCAAGTATCTCACCACAGTGTAACAAATTCGAACTTAGACAGCAAGGGGACCAGAGGAAAAGTGAGCACACATAGACGCGCGCGGAGGAGTGTGCTATAACGTCTAAGGAGACATCTAAGATCTTATGCGGAAACCAACGCCGCTCTCGCGGCTAGTGCTCCGCACTTAGGTTTCCGAGAGGCAGTAAATATAAAGGAGATGCTGCATGAGCTCAGATCCATCCCAGCCTCCAGCCAGAACTCTGGCAAGCACAGTTATTCGTAACATAGGACAACTCATCACCGTAGCCCAGCAACCTCTAGAGAGAGCAACGGGTCCCTTACAAATCATTTTCCATGCAGCACTGGCGGTTCACAACGGGCGCATCGTATGGATGGGACCAGACAACGACGCTGAGCCGCTTTTCGCAAGAGACACCGAAGGACAGGACATCACCATTATCGATGCTCAGGGAGCCGTCATCACCCCAGGTTTTGTAGACTCGCACACCCACCTCGTATTTGCAGGGAATCGAGCAGAGGAATTTCATCTGCGGCGCAGCGGAGTAAGCTATTCAGAACTACTCAAACAGGGGCGCGGCATACTTTCAACCGTACAGGCAACCCGTAGCGCCAGCACGGACACTCTCTTAGAGCTTGCACAATCCCGGCTCAACAGCCTGCGCAGCTATGGCACAACCACCGTCGAAGTCAAAACGGGATATGGGCTGGACACGATAACAGAAGAGGCGTGCCTGCGCATCATCAATACCCTCGCCGCCATCGAAGAGAACGCGTTAAACCAGCAGACTCAGATCCGAGTTGTGCCAACATTCCTGGGTGCACACACTCTTCCACCCGAATATAAAGAGCGCCGAAAAGAATACGTTGATCTCGTCGTAGAAAAGATGCTCCCATCTTTTGTAGGGCTGGCACGTTTCTGCGACGTTTTCTGCGAGAATGGAGCTTTCAGCCTGGACGAAAGCCGGCATATTCTCACCAGAGCTAAAGAGCTCGGCTACCAACTCAAAGTACACGCCGACCAGCTCAGCCCATCGGGAGGTGCCCGACTGGCGGCAGAATTGGGAGCCACCTCCGCCGACCATCTTGACTATGCCAGTGATGCTGACCTCGATGCCATGCGCGAAGCAGGCGTCATCGCAACGCTTCTGCCCGGCTGCTCCTACACTCTACGCACACCCTATCCTCAGGCCAAGCGCTATCTCGATCATGGACTATCCGTCGCCCTCGCCACCGACTTCAATCCCGGCACCAGCTATTGTGAAAACATGCAGACCATGCTAGAGCTAGTCATGTCCGCAATGGGGATGACACTCGAAGAAGCCCTCATTGCCGCAACAATAAACGGTGCTCGTGCCCTGGCACTACAGGACGAGATCGGCAGCCTGGAAGTCGGAAAGCGCTGCGAACTAGCCCTCTGGTCCATACAAGACTATCAGGAAATCGGCTATCGTTTTGGAATTAATCAAGTTCAATCAGTATTCATTCAAAAATAAGAAATGTTTCACGTGAAACATAAATCGCACACTTATTTGACCATTATGTTTCACGTGAAACGGCCTTTCTTTTATTTAGGACGAATTTTTGAAGGTGTATTTACTAGAACACATAGGTTTGGTTATGCAAGATAGCAAAGTGATCCTATAAGCATGGACGATCCAGATCTTTTATCAAGATGTTTCACGTGAAACAATATATCTCGCAAGGAAAACAAAGGTTGCATCATGATCATTCCAGATTTTAAACTTGAGCGATATTTTGCACACTGGGAGTTTGTCGCCCCATATCTGTTGTGTAGTTCGGACGTTGATGGCTATTCGATGGATGAGTTATTGGCGCTTGCAGATGAGGAGAGTCAAGCACTTTGGCAGAATTTGTCGCTTGGCTATACCGAAAGTGCCGGGCATCCATTGTTAAGGAAGGAGATTGCCGATCTGTATCGGAATGTTGCTTCAGAACAGGTTTTGACGTTTGCAGGCGGCGAAGAGGCCATCTTTATCCTGCTGAACGTACTTTTGCGAGCGGGAGAGCATGCGGTTGTCACCTGGCCCGGCTATCAGTCTCTTTACGCTGTAGCAGAATCAATTGGCGCGGATGTTACACTGCTTCCACTTCATACAGATAAGCAATGGCAACTGGATATAGAGGAACTGCGTAAAGCGGTGAGACCGAACACGAAACTGATTATCATTAATTTTCCGCACAATCCGACAGGTGCACTGTTAGATCGTGACACCTATACAGAAATTGTTGAGATCGCCGAAGAGAGCAATGCCTACTTGTTCTCGGACGAATCCTATCGATTTCTAGAGTATAATTCTGAACAGCTTTTACCAGCCGCAGTTGAAACTTCGGCACGAGGAATCTCACTCGGTGTCATGTCTAAACCTTTTGCTCTCGCAGGACTACGCATTGGCTGGATCGCGACTCAGGATCGAGAGATATTGCGGAGGGCGGCGGCATTCAAGGACTACGTCTCTATCTGTAATAGTGCTCCCAGCGAAATTCTGGCGCTGATTGCCTTACGCGCCAAAGAGACCATTATCAAGAGAAGTCTGGACATCATCCAGAGCAATCTCGTCCTTTTAGATGATTTCTTTACAAAACGGTCACAAATATTTACCTGGCAGCGACCACAAGCAGGCAGTATAGCTTTTCCAGAGTTAATAACAGGCCAACCAATCGAAGAGTTCATCGAGCAGCTCGTCAAACAAGAAGGAGTCTTGCTGTTGCCGGGCACAGTCTATGACCATCCAGGCAATCATTTCCGCATCGGCTTTGGACGCAAAAATATGCCGGAAGCTTTAGAGCGGCTAGAACATTTTGTAAGTCAGGTAGATGCATAAGAATAAGCAATCAGACATGCTACCAACATACTACTATGTAGAAAATAGAAAGAAGAATGCAGTACACATAGAAATGTTTCACGTGAAACATCTCCTTTGTGAAACATAATTGAAGATGAACTAGGAGGAAAGAGATGGCATCGCAAGCACAGTCAATGGAACTGATTCCGGAGGAAATACAGCGTATTGCCAAAGGCAGCTTTCCTAAGGGAAAGGAAAGTTTAGCCCTTAAACTACGGGATGCACTGGAACCGATCTATCAAGACAAAGAGGTCGCTCATCTATTTCCTCAGCCAGACCAGTCCATTTACACACCGTGGCGACTAGCCATCATCACGGTGCTACAAGCAGCGGCACACTACTCAGATATGCGAGCAGCAGAGATGGTACAATCGCGGATGGATTGGAGATACGCGTTGAGCCTACCTTTTGTTGCGATCGAATTTGAAGCTAGTGTCCTCACTAACTTTCGTCGGCAACTTATAGAGTTAGGAGCACAGGATCTAGTGCTCGAACCTATCCTACAAGTTTGTCGCGAGCATGGTTGGCTTAAGATGAGGGGGAAGAAGCACATCGATGCAACAATAGTGCTGTCCTCAATAGCTAAAGATAACTGGTAAAGGTTCAAGCAAGCAAGAAGGAAAGGTACTGATGCAGTCACAGAGCAGTGAGTTTGTCGTAGACCTGCTCACGACGTTGCGTAATGAGCGCTTTAGCCTACAAGGGTGGTATCACTTTTTAAAACGTTCATGGGAGATGTCGTGGAAAACGGCACATGCGAATCCTCAACTACAGCGTTCCTGGACATGGGTTACTGTAGGTATAGCAATCCTTACAGTGGTACTGTTACTATTCATTGGGAGAATAGAAGGAGTTGAAGCTGCTCTGCGTTGTACGCCAATTACAATCTTGTGCGTATCATGGCAGGCAAGCGACGTGTTCTGGCATCTTGGACTAAATCGGCGGTCGCAGACGGGGGAAATGTATCAAAGTATTGGTTGGGCCAATATTTTCACGTTGTTACGTGGAGTAGGTACAGCATTTTTACTGGGTAGGTATACAGGTGGATTGGCAACACCGACCACTCTTTTACTACTGACATTTTTATTGGGAGTTATCACCGACATTTTAGATGGGCAGATAGCGCGCAGAACACAGACGGAGAGCAAGCTTGGAGGAATGCTGGATGCAGAGACCGATTTTTGCCAGTATCTCGTTATTGCACTCCTGCTTCTACAAAACCAGCTTCTTCTCCCCTGGATGATGATCGTTTTTCTCCTACGCTTTTGCTTACCACTGCTCGCTGCTCTCGGAAGCTATTTTTTACTGGCCCAACCAGTACACATTGGCTCGACACAATGGGGAAAGTGGACGGGCATTGTACAGGGCTGTTATCTACTCGTCCTCATGTTGCCGCGAAATCTCCGGGAAATAAGTCATCTATTGCAGACGCCACTGCTGATTGCGACCTTAATACTCCTAATTGGAGCACCAATTGCTCAACTGCTTGCATATAGAAGTACGAACACGTAGAGACTGCTGCTTGTCCTTGTCGTGGTGGATTGAACGATACACACTTTGAAACCTATCCTCAACAACAAGCACAAGGGATTATCGCTACTTACAATGCTTATAAGTAAAGGCTGGACTCTTTACGTTGTCTATCCACTCTGCTATGCTAGTTATATAAGGTAAGGGTGCCACAATTTTTGAAGGCTTCAAATAAAACTTCTATGCAGAAGGCGTTCACTCCAAAGATGCGCACCCCCCGGTTTTAGAAGAGACTTTCATCGACTGACGATACACCACTGTCGATGGAAAGTCTTTTTTCAGAAAGAAAACAGAGTACATCCATGCAAAAAGAAACAAATTCTATCTCCATTAACGGACAGGCCCTTACTCAGAATCAGGTTGTCGCCGTCGCGCGTTATTTTACACCTGTAACATTAGGGAAGGAGGCTATCACTTCTATTCAGGCAGCACGGGCAGTCATTGAGACGATAGCAGAAGAGGGACGCAAAGTCTACGGCGTCACCACAGGCTTTGGACATCTCAGCAGCGTGCGTATTCCGAGAGAGCAGCTTATCGATTTACAACATAATCTACTGCGCAGCCACGCGGCGGGAGTTGGTGAGCTCTTGAGTGAAGAGGTTTCACGTGCAATGATGATTCTCCTGGCGGCGAGCCTGGCGCGTGGACATTCTGGTGTTCGCGTCGAGGTTGTTGAGCAACTTATTGCACTACTCAACGCAAAAGTCTGTCCGCTCATTCCATCGCGTGGATCGGTAGGAGCCAGCGGCGATCTCGCTCCATTAGCTCATTTAGGGCTTGCTCTGGTTGGGGAAGGTGAGGTTCTATACGAGGGACAACGTCGTAAAAGCGTAGAAGTCCTTCAGCAGATAGGGCGAGCACCCTTACGTCTACAGGCAAAAGAAGGTCTGGCGTTGATCAATGGCACCCACCTTATGGAAGCAATCGCGATCCTGGCATTGACTGATGCGCAAGCACTTGTGAGTACGGCGGAGGTCGCATGTGCCATGAGCATTGAAGGACTCATGGGTAGCCACGTCCCCTTCGACGCAAGAATACACCAAAGGCGGGGGCAACATGGACAACAGATCAGCGCCGCGCGCATACTTCGACTCGTCCGCGAGAGCGAAATCAACTCCAGCCACTGGGACTGCCCACGCGTACAAGATCCATACACCATGCGCTGCGCACCGCAGGTCATCGGCGCAGTCCGCGATGCTGTAGACTACTGTAGCCAGATTTTCGAGCGCGAACTAGACGCCGTCACCGACAACCCTCTTATCTTCCCCGACGACAACGAAGTATTAAGCGGAGGCAACTTCCACGGCCAGCCACTCGCCCTCGCCCTCGACATGCTCGCGATCGCCCTCGCCCAACTCAGCAGCTTCGCCGAAAGACGCATCTACAGCTTAATGGGACCACACGAGTGGGACAAAAGAGGAGCACCGCTCTTCTTAACGCCCAATCCCGGCCTCAACTCCGGCTTTATGATTCTACAATACTCCGCCGCCGCACTCGTCAACGAAATCAAACTTCTAGCCCATCCAGCCAGCATCGACTCTATCCCCACCTCAGCCGGCATGGAAGATTTCGTCAGCATGGGAGTAACCAGCGCGCACAAAGCCCTACGCATTCTAGAGCTCGCCCAACAAGTCCTGGCCATTGAACTCCTCTGCGCCGCGCAGATGCTAGAATTCCGCAAACCCCTCAAACCAGGCTTAGGAGTACAGGAAGCTTACGCGAAAGTACGCTCGTATGTCCCAAAACTAGAACAAGACCGCATACTGTCACCAGACATCGCGCTTCTAACACAGACTGTCAAAGATGGAGTTTTTGCAGACATTGAATAGAACGATGTTTCACGTGAAACATCAGACATTGCTCTTTCGACACGCGTTGTTAAAGACGGAATCTTCATGGCCATCAAATAGAACGATGTTTCACGTGAAACACTTGCTGAATCGGAGTTGTTCGAACGGAAGGAAGGATCGAAAACTATGGCTCTTCATAATCATCTTCCACTTTCTACCCTTATCCAGCAACTAGAGGCAACCATTCCTTCTCTTATGAAACAGGCACAAGTTCCAGGTCTCAGTCTCTCTTTGATTCGTGATGCACAGATAATTTGGAGCAGTGCATCTGGCGTTAAACAAGCTAACACATCAGAGTCTGTGAGTACTCAAACCATCTTTCAAGCTGCATCCTTGAGCAAACCCTTGTTTGCCTACGCAACACTTCGTTTAGTAGAGCGAGGAGAGATTGATCTTGATCGCCCTTTGATTAGCTATCTGCCTGCCGCTTCAGGATCAGATGATCCGCTTCAGGATAGGATCACTACACGCATGGTGCTTCGTCATATGACGGGCTGGCCTAATTGGCGTGAGAACGAGCAACCTCTATATCGTTCCGTAGCACCAGGAGAGCGATTTGGCTACTCGGGTGAGGGATTCGGCTATCTACAGCAAGTGGTAGAACACGTGACTAGTCAATCATTAGAGGCTTTCATGCAGAAGACTGTTCTTAATCCACTGAGAATGTCTTCCAGTAGTTACCTATGGACAGTTCCAGATGACGCTGATATTGCCACAGGCCATGATCAACAGGGGAAACCATCGCTTTCCTTTACAATGGTTACTCCTCATGCAGCAGCAAGCCTTCACACAACACCATCCGACTATGCTCGTTTTCTGTGTGCAATGCTTCGGCCCAACACTACAGCAAGCGCGCTTCCTCTTGTCTGGATAGAGGAGATGCTTCGACCACAGATACAACTAGAACCAAGGATCGCGTGGGGGCTAGGATGGGGACTTCAGCAGACAGAAGACGGATGGGCGTTTTGGCACTCAGGAGATAACCCGGGCTTCAAAAATTTTGTACTTGTCTACCCTGAGATACAGATGGGTATTGTGATCATGACTAACGGTGATGGTGGAGCAAGCCTATGGGAACCCCTCCTTCACGCAAGTCTTGGAGGGGAGTATCCCTTGTTCATATGGAGAACACATTAAGTATATGCGATTAGCGCATAATCTCGCCGCCGTTGACCAAAATTACTTGACCGGTAATAAATCCAGCAGAGGGAGAAGCAAGAAAGAGGGCAGTGTTCAAAATATCTTCAGGCAGACCCCAGCGTTTCATAGGAATAGATTGCGCGGCCTTAGCGCGAGTTGTTGGAGACAAAGTTTGTACCCACTCATTTTCGATGCGTCCAGGTGCAATACAGTTCACACGCACGCGAGGAGCAAACTCAGACGCAAGGCAGCGGGTAAGTGACATAATCGCTCCCTTACTCATAGCATACATTTGATTGGGTAAACCGGGAGCACCATCCAGGGCGCGATCCCATCCAGTAGTCAGAATACAGCCGCCCGGTCGCATATACTGTTCCACCTCGCGGCAGCAGCGCCACGTTCCCATGACATCCACATGCATGATGCGCTCAAAAATCTCCACCTCACTCATCCCCTTCGTCTCTTCTGAGTTGGCACTAGCACCAGCGTTATTTATCCAGACATCAATCAATCCCAGCCGGGCATGAGCATCTTGTACCAGACGCGTCACTTCGGCAGGTTGCCGCAGATCAGCCTGAATCGGGAAAGCATGCCCTCCATCATTTTCAATCTGCCTCACAACTTCCTCCGCCCCCTGACCAGAATGAGAATAGTGAACCAGAACAGTCGCTCCTTGCGCCGCAAAGCCAAGCGCCAGAATACGCCCAATACTACGACCAGCACCCGTAATAGCAACAGTCTTATTTTGAAACATAGAGATATCTCCTTTAGCATGAGTGTTTCACGTGAAACATCGGAATCATTTTATCTATTTTATCAACAAATAAGTAGATGTAACACAAATGGACGTACTTTACATTTTCTATTTTAAATCATCGTTTCACCTGCACGTTTCTATTTAAACTGATGGCATAAAATGTGTACTGCATACCAGAACTCAACAAACAAATACGAATATTCTGAATTTGTAAACAGTATTATGTGCTATCTCTCCGTTGATCACAAGCGATCTAGCGATTGATTATTAATCGAAGGCTGAGAGATAATCATTTGTATAACTGTATAGTGTGCTGAAAGGAAAGAGGAGTCTAAACATGCTCATATGATTTAGACTTTTAGCTTATACTTACTACGCCTTTCTCATAAACTACCTCCAGAACTACTGTAGATCAGTGTAGTGAATATAGAGCATTCCTCAATTTGATCCATTTCATCTGGCTCCGCGTAGCGACAATCCCTTGTGGTTGTCGTTGATGGCCTAATGCAAAAGGGCACGTTTCAAGACACATGAACACCGACAACCACAAGGGATTGTCGCTACGCGAGCTTCTCAAGCGGGTTACAACAAAGAATCAACTTGTAAGCAATAGTCCACAAACATCCATAAATATAAAAATAAAATGGGTCAAGACCCATTTTATTTTACTCTAAACAAATGCTGAATTATAGCAATAGCTTTCTATTCTCTACATGCCGTTTTGCAAAAGATCACTATCTTTCTACAGAGGATTATAAGTACAGGCAGGGCATACTTTTTATACATTTTATCGTTATTGCATTGAGCAACAGCCATGTATAGCTATTTTAAACATTGCATGGGAAAAGTGAGCATTCGTCTTGTCCATCAAATTCGTCTAAAGACGTATTGCTAGTTTTGCGATCTAGTGATACCCTTGTATAAGGATGAATAACGGTAACACAAAGTCTGGTAGGGATATGATCCTCTCATCTGGGCGTATCTTTTGATTATCGTAGAGTGTTTCAGGGTCGAAATACGAAAGTAAACAATATATTTCTGTAGAGAAGAAGGAAGGTAGAAAATCCTATGGCTACCCGAGTAGGCATCAATGGTTTTGGACGCATTGGGCGTCAGTCACTAAAAGCAATGCTGGAGCGGCATCCAAACGAGCTGGAAGTTGTGGCAGTCAACGACCTCACAGACACAAAGACCAACGCACACCTCTTGAAATACGACTCTACCTATGGACGCTTCCCCGGCGAGGTCGAGGCGACGGAAGATACTCTCGTCGTCAACGGACATAAAATCAAGGTTATCGCACAGCGCGATCCAGCACAAATTCCCTGGGGCGATCTAGGCGTAGACATCGTTATCGAGTCAACTGGCATCTTTACCGATGCCAGCAAGGCTGCCGCACACATCAAAGGTGGAGCAAAGAAAGTTATCATCTCCGCACCCGCCAAAGGAGAGGATCTCACCGTCGTCCTGGGCGTCAACGAGAATGTCTACGATCCAGCCAAACACAACATCATCTCCAATGCATCCTGCACCACCAACTGTCTCGCCACTACAGCCAAGGTCCTCAACGACACATTTGGCATTGAGCGCGGCCTGATGAACACGGTCCACTCTTACACCAACGATCAGCGCATTCTTGACCAGGTACACAAGGACCTGCGCCGCGCGCGTACGGCAGGCGCAAACATCATCCCAACCACGTCAGGCGCAGCCATCGCGCTCGCATTAGTCATTCCCGAACTGAAGGGTCGCTTCGACGGCATGTCACTGCGCGTCCCAACGGTCACCGTCTCAGTCGTTGACTTCGTCATCACGACGCAAAAAGAGGCTTCGATCGAGGCCGTCAATAACGCCTTTAAAGAGGCCGAGGCCGGACCCATGAAGGGCCTGCTCGGCTATACCGATGAGCCGCTGGTCTCGACGGACTTCCGTGGCGATCCGCGCTCTTCGATCGTGGATGGCCTATCCACAATGGTTCTGGGCGGCAACATGATCAAAGTGCTTGCATGGTATGACAACGAATGGGGCTACTCAAGCCGCGTCGCTGATCTGGCAAGCTTCATCGCCGAAAAAGGTTTCTAGCTCTTCAGGAAGAAGGATGGCGTGTGTTGCATGCGAGAAGCAGGTAACAGCGCCATTTCTATTTTATTACCTTCTAGTTATCCTGACCTTACTCATCATCCCGCGTAGCGACAATCCCTTGCGGTTGTCGTTCTAGATCGGCTTTGTAGGCCCGCGTCGCGACAATCCCTTGCGGTTGTCGAGGTGACTTTTGAGCAAGAGGATGGATCGAGCTCTGATAGTTGTTAAAAAGCAGTAGGAAAATTTATCATGAATAAGAAGACGATACGCGACATAGATGTTACAGGCAAGCGGGCACTGGTACGCGTAGACTTCAACGTCCCCCTGGACGATAAGCAGCACATCACAGATGACACGCGCATCACGGCGGCCCTACCTACCATCAATTATCTACTGGAGCGCGGCGCGGCAGTCATTCTCATGTCGCATCTAGGGCGTCCAAAGGGACAGGTAGTCGAGACGATGCGTATGGCACCGATAGCCCAGAGGCTCGGCGAACTTCTACAGAGGCCGGTAGAGACCACAAGCGATAGCATTGGACCAGAGGTAGTGACCAAAGCAAAGGCCCTCAAGCCGGGCCAGGTACTGCTCCTGGAAAATCTGCGCTTCCACAAAGAGGAAGAGCAAAACGATGCGGAATTTGCACGCCAGCTCGCCCAGCTTGGCGACATCTATGTCAATGATGCGTTTGGAACGGCTCATCGCGCCCATGCCTCAACCGAGGGCGTAACTCACTCTCTACCCGGAGTCTCCGGCTTCTTGATGGAGAAAGAACTGAATTTCCTGGGCAGCGCGTTGGAGAATCCTAAGCGTCCGCTGGTGGCAATCGTCGGAGGTGCCAAAGTCTCCGACAAGATCACAGTTCTGGAGCGACTCATCAAGCAGGCGGACCGCATTCTGATCGGCGGCGGCATGGCCAATACCTTTTTTAAGGCCAGAGGTCTTGAGATCGGCGACTCGCTCTACGAAGAGAGCAAAGTCGAGGTTGCACGCAACCTGATTGATCAGGCCAGCCAGCAAGGCAAAGAGCTGATCCTCCCCACAGATGTTGTGATCGCCGACCGCTTCGCCCCCGACGCTCAACACGAAATCGTCCTGGCCAGGAACGTTCCCCAGGGTTGGCGAATACTCGATATCGGGCCGGAGACAGTCGCCCAATTCCGGCAAGCAATGGCGGATGCACAAACGATCATCTGGAATGGTACGCTGGGTGTTGCCGAGATGCCAGCCTTTGCCAAAGGGACTAGCGGCGTGATTGAGAATCTGGTTGAGCGTACACAAGGGGGGGCGACGACGATCATTGGCGGAGGCGACTCGGCCGCTGCAGTCGAACAAGTGGGTGCGGCCGACAAAATGACCCATGTCTCCACCGGTGGCGGAGCTTCACTCGAATTTCTAGAGGGGCGAACGTTGCCTGGAGTTGTGGCACTACAAGATGCATAGAGAGTTGCATCTCGTGATCTTAGTGAAGCAGGCGATCAGGTAATATTCTATACGGAAACAGGCAGGCAAAATAGAGAGTGCAAGAGGGTAGCCTGATGGCTACCCTTGACAAAGGAGCAAAGTATGGCAGTGAAGCGTACCGCGATTATTGCGGGTAACTGGAAAATGAATTATGGGCCACAAGAAGCATCCAACTTCGCTATGGAGATACTGCCGGGCCTGGACCAGATTGTACGCAGTTATCCACATATCGTCACCATCCTATGTCCACCCGCGATCTCGCTAACTGCGGTACAAGAAGTAATGGCGTCCTTCTTTACACCACGCGTTGAGCTCGGTGCCCAGAATATGTACTACGAAGAAAAGGGTGCATTCACCGGCGAGATAGCTCCCGAGATGGTGCAGGAACTCTGTACCACCGTCATTTTGGGTCACTCCGAGCGGCGCGAATACTTCGGAGAGACCGACGAGCACGTCAACAAGAAGACGCTGGTCGCCTTTCAGCACGGGCTGCGACCCATCGTCTGCGTCGGAGAAAATCTAGAGCAATACCAGGGAAATCATACAGAGAGCGTCATCAGCCAGCAGATTCATCAGAGCCTCGCGAATCTACCAGAGCAGTATCTACAACGTCTCGTCATCGCCTACGAGCCAATCTGGGCTATCGGCAGTGGACAGGCCGCGACCGCCGAAGGGGCGGGCAAAGTCATTCACTTCATTCGTCAAACCTACCAAGAAATGTATGGCGAGCAAGCGGGGGAGGCGGTGCGCATTCTCTACGGCGGCAGCGTCACCTCGACAAACATCAAAGATTTCATCGCCCATCCAGATATCGACGGTGCCCTCGTCGGAGGTGCTAGCATCAAAACCGACTTTGTCGAGCTTGTGCGCCAGGCCGTCAATACAATGTAACAGTAGAACTGCAATATATCTACACACTATTGCTCTGACCACTTCATCTCGCTCCGCGTAGCGACAATCCTTTGCGGTTGTCGTTGTCCACTCGCCTCTCAGGCTCGGCCAGCGACAATCTCTCGTATGCATATCTCTCTCCCCGACAGAAAACGCCTTCTGCTAGAGCCCCTTTTCTATGAGGAATAGAGATGCGTTCGCATTGAACTCATCTACAAAGGATCGCCACAACATAGAAATGATATAAATATACTTCCTTGTGTTACATTGCTTGTGTACCACTAGTCGTGTTACAAACAGTGTGAAACATTACAAATAAAAAAAGGTTTGAGAGCAACAAGACAATGTGGAAAACTTATCCACACTACCACCCACATATATATGTCGAAACTTATCTCTAAGGATAGTTCTCATAGCCCTGTGCAATAGTTGTGAATAACTTATCCACATTGTCTTCAGCTTTATCCACAAAGATGGAGAGGAAGAAAGAAGAAAGCAAGCCTGTCTAAGACGGCTTGCCTTGAAAGTTATGCACATAATCTATGACTTATACACATTCGATGTGCATAAGTCATAATATTATTACTAATCCAAGTAATCTTTCAGCTTACGGCTGCGGCTAGGATGTCTCAGTTTCCGCAAAGCCTTCGCCTCAATCTGACGAATGCGCTCGCGGGTAACGTGAAACTCCTTACCAACCTCCTCAAGCGTGCGGCTGCGGCCATCGTCCAGGCCGAAGCGAAGCTGAAGGACTTTGCGCTCGCGCTCAGTCAGACTATCGAGCACATCCTCGACCTGCTCTTTGAGCAACTGATGGCTGGCAGCCTCAGCGGGAGCTAGAGCACTCTGGTCCTCTAGAAAATCGCCCAGATGGCTATCGTCCTCTTCGCCAATAGGTGTCTCAAGGCTCACGGGCTCCTGGCTTACCTTGATGATTTCGCGCACTTTTTCCGCGCTGATCTCCATCTGCTCCGCGATCTCTTCAGAGGTTGGTTCGCGGCCCAGATCCTGTAGCAAGCGGCGGCTGATGCGGATCAAACGATTGATTGTCTCCACCATATGCACAGGGATACGGATGGTACGCGCCTGGTCGGCGATGGCACGCGTGATAGCCTGGCGAATCCACCAGGTCGCATACGTGCTAAACTTATAGCCCTTTGTATAATCAAACTTCTCTACTGCGCGGATCAGGCCGATATTGCCCTCCTGAATGAGATCCAGCAGGTTCATGCCACGGCCGATGTATTTCTTCGCCACACTCACCACAAGGCGTAGATTTGCCTCTGTGAGGCGGCGCTGTGCCTCTTCGCCATCTTCGAGATACTTGCGATAGGGAGCCGTCTTCATACGTTCGGCGCGCTGGCGCTCCTGCTTGCCGCGCTCCATAATTTGCGCCAGGCGAACCTCTTCTTCCGCATTCAAGAGCGGTACCCGGCCGATCTCACGCAGATACATCCGTACAGGGTCATCCAGGCTGCTCTCCAGATCTGCAACCACAATACTAAGACTTTCACCAATCTCATCCCATTTGGGATCAGCCAGAATCTCAGCATCCACAGCAGCGACATCTTCTGGTCCGGGTTCCCAGTCAGCCGGTGGCTCTTTTGTTGGGTCCAGGGCGTCCATAGGCTCTTCGTCCTGCAGCTTAAACAGGCCAAATTCCTCACTACCAGTAGCAGGGGGAGTCAAACTCCCGGTGGTAACATGAGCATGATGACCGATAGTGTCAACACCAAAGACATCTTCTGTATCATTTAACATGGAATCATCCACGTCAAGATGTTCAAGAGTAAACACGTCACTCAATGGCCCTGTATTGACTGTGCTTACATTGTCGACAGTACTTACATTTCCATGATCGTTGGCGATACGATCTATTACATCGTGGTCCCGATTCACCATTCTGACATCCCCCTTCAGACAACAGGGCTACTTATGATAAACGAATAATAATACCAAATCCTGCTCTCTGGTCCGATTTTGTAAAAATGATTTTTGTTTGCCGTCGTCTTGCTAGATTACGGCTCATTTATCTTTAATTACGTCAAGTGCACATGCAACCTCTGGAAATTTCAGCCTTGCAGGTGCGTTGCAGTATTAATAGTGCGCAACTGCTGGTAGATTGCCAGGAGCTGCTGCTGTAATTGCCGTAGCGCCGGTAAATCGCCGGCGTCGGCAGCATCTTTTAGAAGAAATTCTAACTCTTTATTTAATTGTAACAGGCGCATACGCTTGAGCCGAGTAGCACACTGGACGGCTTCTTTCGCCAACACTTCTCCATCGTCTGGAGATTTCAACTCAACGCACTCAAGCGCTCTGACCACAGAAGGCATCAGAGCCGAAGGCACGAAGTTTTCAAAGGGTTGATGAGAGGGGGAAGAATCGCGCTGGTATACAGAGTTGAGTAAGCGGTACAACTCTCGCGTGTCTGTCCCGGCGAAGTCACCTTCGTCAAGTATAACACAAACCCGTGGACTCAGGCTCGGATTTTGCAAGAGTAGCCCAATTAGGTAGTCCTCCCATTTTAACGTACTTTCTCCCCGTCTGTCAAGTCCAGAATTCTGTCGCTGGGCGACAGAATTCTGGACTTGCAACTCTTTGCCCTCTTCGTCTCTCTCACTGGCAACATCATTTAACGCGTCTTTGCGTTGCTGCAATTGCGCCTGTCGTGTAGCCGGCGTCTTTCCACTAAAGTCGACGGTCACGCCCGTCGATTTCTGGTTACGCAGTACTTGCTGCAACTCTTCATACAGGCTACGTTCGTCGATGCTAATCATGGATGAGAGCTTGCGTATGTAGGCATCGCGCTTAATACGGTCGCTGATCATTCCGATGATTGGTAAGAGACGTTTTGCTGCCTTCGATTTTCCAGCAGGCTCTCTTAGATCGAGATCGACTGTTTTTGTAACGAAATAATAGTCGATCAGGGCGAGCGGATGAGAGACTGCGTAGAGCCAGGTTGAGAAATCATGGCGAATCACCTCATCAGG
>JAABUZ0100003067.1_pt1 | contig 25788 bp, 24 predicted proteins | sample 5562091 | NCBI WGS metagenome assembly JAABUZ01 (sample SAMN12813069, study PRJNA571459) | rock metagenome | isolation source: Antarctica rocks | place: Antarctica: Victoria Land, Linnaeus Terrace sud | collected 2015-12-21 | reverse complement strand
GTACTCGCACTGCGTAGCGGGACGTGCGAGATGGGCCGCCCACGGGTGAGGCCGTCCGGGAAGGGCGTCACGGGCACGACACGGACAGAGAGGCCGCCCCCGCTCTTCCTGTGTCGCGGCTGTCGCCCCGCCCGCCCCGGGTCGCCCCTCTCGTGGACGGCCCACCTCGCCCCACCCGTTACGTAGTGCGAGTACACGAACGGCGATGTCCCGCCCGCCCCGTCGCCCCACTCGCTCCTGCAGCACCGGGCCTCTCGCCCTCCATCGAGCGACGGCGGATGCCGCGGGGCGACAAGGGCGGCCCCCACCCGCCCCTGCAGGCAACCGCGCCCACGACCCGTCGAGCCGCCCGCGGGCGCCCGGCGCGTGTGCGTTGTGCGCCGCCCTACGGCTGCCCCCGCCCGCCGGACTCGCCGACCACCTGGCCGGAGGCGTAACTCGACTCCGCCGCGGCGAGCCACACGTACAGCGGCGCGATCTCGGCCGGCGCGCCGATCCCCGACCCGGTGACCGTGAGGGCCTGGGACGCGGCCGCCGTCGTGCCCGCGTTGACCACGACGAGCGCGGCCTGGAGCGCACCCGCCGACGCGTTAGGCACCGCGACCGACGCGCCCGCGGCGCCGTCGTAGGTCGTCACCACGCCGGCGTCCGGGCCCGCGGTCCGCACCACGGCGAGGCGCACGTTGACCGGCGGTGCGCCGCCTCCAGCCGGGGTCCGGAGCGTGGCCGTCCCGCCCGCCGGGACGGAGAAGCGCAGGTACGCGGCCGACCCCCCGCCCAGGCCGAACGCCTGCGACGCGCCGTTCGACAGGGCGCGCGTTGTGAGCAGAGCGTCGCGGCGAGCTCCGCGCGGAGTCCGCGTTCGCCGGGGCGGTCGGCGGTGAGGAGGTCGGCGCTGCCCTGCACGCGCGGGGTGCGCACGCGCACGCCCCAGGTGCTCACCCCGACGCTCCGGTCCTCGTTCAGCATCGGCGCGGCCTGCCACGCCTCCGCGCCGGCGAGGAGCTCGAGCCGCGGCGTCTGCGCGCCCGCCGCCCCGCCTGCGCGAAACGTTAGGCAAACGAGGCCGACCGCGGCGAGGGTGCGCCGCCGTGTGATGAACCAGGTGACGAACCGGCGCGCGCGCGTCACGGCGGTGGTCCTCCGGGGCGGCGCGGCGCGTCGCGGGGCGGCCCGTCGCCGTCGTCGGGGCGCGGCAGCCGGTTGCGCAGCACCGCGGCGGGGCTCGCGCCCGCGGTCAGGTCGGCGACGACGTCGCGCCGGAGCTGCGCGAAGCGCGCGTCCGACATGCCCGACGCCGCGAGGCGCAAGGCGGCCGGGCCCGAGTTGGTCGGCCGGCACGCCGCGGGCGGCGAGGTCGCCGACCACGACGAGCAGGGTCGTGAGCGAGTGCGTCGCGGGCGCGGCCGCGCGCCAGCGCCACGCGCCCGGCACGCCGCCCTGCACGGCCGCGGACCCTGCCGTCACCTCCGCTTCGCTCGCGCCGGGGCCGAGCGCGGCGCGCGGTGGCGAGCGAGGCCGCGAGCGCGCGGACCACGGCGACAATGCGCGCGTCGTCGGCGCCTTTCACGACGCTCTCCGTGACCTTCGCGCGGAGGGGCGCGGTCGGCAGTGCGGCCGTGCGGGCCGTCGCGCTCTCGCTCGTCACCCGCACGCCGACCACCGGCGACACCGCGAAGGCCGGGACCGTGCTCACGCCGTTCGCGCGCCTTACCACGGGGGCGGACGGCAGCTTCGCCGAGACGTCGAGCGTGTACGGCTCCTACGCGCTCGACGTCTCGCCGCCGGCGGGGTCGCCGCTCAAGGCCGTGCGCACGTACGCCGAGGCGTGGACGCCGGGCGACGCGTTCCAGCTGCAGGTCACCCTCGGCGGCAGTTCGGGTGCAGGCACGAGCCCGAGCGCGTCAGCGCCGCGCGACACGAGCACCCGGTCGGCCGACGCGTCCGACACGACCGCCGTGCCGGGCGCGGTGTGGGCGCCGGGCGCGCCGGGGGCGGACACCGTCGGCGGGCTCGGGCACGTCGCGGGCGCGACGGTGCGGGCGCTGCGCGGGACGCAGGAGATCGCCCGCCTAACGACGGCGGGCGACGGATCGTTCACCTTCCGGGCGCTCCCGGGCGGGCTGTACGCGTTCGAGGTGGCCGCCCCCGCGGGCAGCCCGTTGTTGCCGACGCGGATGGAGGCGGTCACGGTCACCCACGGGCAGTTCGGCGTGATGACGACCCCGGGCACGTCGGGCGCGCCGTCGACGCTGCATCCTTACCGCGCGCTGAACGTAATCCTGTATCCCTTCGCTACGCGTTGATCCCGCGGTCGCGCGCCGCCGTTGGTGCGGTCAGGATGCGGCGGTCAGGATGCCGCGGTCACGGCATGCCGTTGCCGGCCGACTCGCCCATCACCTGGCCCGTGGCGAAGCTCGCCTCCCCGGCCGCGAGGTGAACGTACAGGGCCGCGATCTCCGCCGGCTGGCCCGGGCGGCCGTACGGGGTCTGCGCGCCGAACTGCGGGAGCTTCTCCGGCGGCTGCCCGCCCGACACCTGGAGCGGCGTCCAGAACGGCCCCGGCGCGACGGCGTTCACGCGCACACCGCGCTTCGCGACCTGCTTGGCGAGCGCCTTGGTGTAATTGGCGATGGCGGCCTTGGTCGGCGCGTAGTCGAGGAGGTTGGGCGACGGATCGAAGCCCTGCTCCGAGGCCGTGTTGACGATGCTCGACCCGGGCCCAAGGTGCGGCATCGCGGCCTTGGTGATCCAGAACAGCGCGTAGAGGTTGGTCTTGAGGGTCGCGTCGAAGTCCTCGGTCGTCAGTTCGGCGATGCTTTGCCGTTGCTGCTGCCGCCCGGCGACGTTGACGAGCAGGTCGAGCCCGCCCAGCTCGCGCACGGCGGTCGCGACGAGCGTGTTGCAGAACGCCTCGTCGCGGATGTCGCCCGGGATTGGGACAGCCTTGCGCCCGGCGGCGCGGATCAGCTGCACGACCTCGCGCGCGTCCGGCTCCTCGGCGGGCAGGTAGTTGATGGCGACGTCGGCGCCCTCGCGCGCGAAGGCGATCGCGGCGGCGCGGCCGATCCCCGAGTCGCCGCCGGTGACGAGCGCCCGGCGCCCGGTGAGGCGGCCGGTGCCGCGATAGCTCGTCTCGCCGTGGTCGGGCCGCGGCGTCATCCGGCTTGCGAGCCCGGGCCACGGCTGCGTCTGCGCCGGGAACGGGGGCTGCGGGTATTGGGTGATCGGGTTCTGCGGGGGCGCGTGCGACGGTGGGTTCGCACCGTCGGCCGCCGGCGCGATCGGTTGAGCGCCGGTGGCCTGCGCGGCGGCGGGCACGACCGCGGCGGCGAGTCCGGCCGCGAGGCCGCCCACGACCTGGCGGCGTGAAACGGGGCTGCTGTCGTTCGGTTCCACGCGGGTGCGCTCCTCGGGTGTGGCGCGTCGCGCCGGGACTGAAGGCCGGCCGTCGTAGCGCAATTCGTGCCGCGTGAGCGCGGCGTTCCGATTCAGCCGGAGATCGCGGCGGCGTCAGCCGGCGTCCGGGTCACGGCACCGGTCCCGCGCGTTCGAAGCGCCAGAGGACGGTTCCGGTGTCGACCTCGCGCACCGCGTGCATCCGCACGCGGAACACCCGCTCGAGCAGCGCGCGCGGCACGGCCCGCGGGTCGTCGCCGCGGTACGCCACGCGCCCGCCGTCGAGCAGCACGACATCGTCGGCGTAGCGAAGCGCGACGTTGAGGTCGTGGAGCACCGCGACGACCGTCCCCCCGCCGGCCACGAAGTCGCGCGCGAGGTCGAGCACGGCCAACTGGTAGTGCACGTCGAGGCTCGCGGTGGGCTCGTCGAGGAAGAGGACGCGGAGGGCGGGCCCGGCCGCGTGAGGCGCTTCCGGCCACAGCTGCGCGAGCACGCGCGCCAGGTGCACCTTCTGCCGCTCGCCGCCGGAGAGCGTCGGGTACGGCTGGTCGCGGCGCTCCGCGAGGCCAACGAGCGCGAGCGCCTCGTCGACGACGGCGCGGTCGCGCGCGGCGGGCGCGCGGCCGTAATGCGGGTAGCGGCCCATGAGCACCACGTCGGCCGTCGCGAGCGGGAAGGCGAGCTCGACGTGCTGGGAGAGCACGGCGCGCGTGCGCGCCAGCTCGGCCGGGCCGAAGTCCGCGAGCGGGCGGCCCGCGTACGCGACCGTGCCCTCGGCCGGGCGCACGAGCCCCGTCGCGACGCGGAGGAGCGTCGACTTGCCGGCGCCGTTCGGGCCGAGCACCACGGCGAAGCGCCCCCGCCGGAACTCGACGTCGACGCCGTCGAGCAGGCGGGCCGCGCCCGCCCGGACGGCCACGCCACGGAGCGCGACCGCCGCGGGCGGCGCCGCGCCGGGCGAACCGTTAGACATCCGGCGTTCCGCGGCGGCGCTGGCGGGCGAGGAGCGCGAGGAAGAGCGGCGCGCCGACGACCGCGGTGATGATCCCGACCGGCAGCTCCGCGGGCGCGACGACCACGCGCGCGACCACGTCGACGACCTCCATGAGCGCGGCGCCGAGGAGCGTGGCCCCGGGGAGGAGGAACGCGTAGTCCGCGGAGCGCAGCAGGCGGAGCAGGTGCGGCACGACGAGCCCGACGAAGGCGATCACCCCGACCACGGACGTCGCCGCGGCGACGAGGCAGGTGTTGACGACGAGGAGCCGGACCGTGAGGCGCGCGGGGTCGAGCCCGAGCAGCGCCGCCTCGTCCTCGCCGAGCATGAGCGCGTTGAGCGCCTTCGCGTCGCGCACGGCGAGCGGCAGTCCCACGGCGGCGACCGCCGCGACGAGGAGCACGCCCGGCCAGCTCGCCGTCGTGAACGTGCCGAGGTTCCAGAACGTGATGCTGCGCGCCTGCGGGTCGCGGGCGGCGTAGGCGAGCAGGCCGGTGAGCGCCGCGCACACCGCGTTCACCGCGACGCCGGCGAGCAGGAGGGTGAACACGTCCACCCGGCCGAACGACGACGACAGCCGGTACACGACCCACGTCGCCGCGAACGCGCCCGCGGCGGCGAGGAGCGGGGACGCGGCCGCGCCGAGCGTGACGCCCGCCGCGCCGAACGGCGTCGCGGAGCCGGTGCCTAACACGATCACCGCGGCCGCGCCGAGGGCCGCCCCGGCGGAGGTGCCGGTCAGCCCCGGCTCGACGATCGGGTTGCGGAAGAGGCCCTGCATGAGCGTCCCCGAGACGCCGAGCACCGCGCCGGTGAGCCCGGCGAGCAGCACGCGCGGGAGGCGCAGGGTGACGAGGACGTCGCGGCGGAGCGCGTCGGCGTCGGCGAGCGGGGGGCCGTGCGCGCCGTCCGCCCAGTTCACGAGGAGACGGACGAGTTCGGCCGGCGTGAAGGCGAACGCGCCCGCGCAGGCCGAGAGGACGAGCGCCGCCGCGAGGAGCGCGCCGAGGGCGGCGTAGGCCTGCCGCGCGGTGAGCCGGCGCACGCGGGCGCGGTCGGGTCGGGCGGGGCCGGTCGCCGCGCGCCTAACGCGCGGCGGGGTGGAGCAGGGCCGCGAGCCGCCCGACCGCGGCCGGCGTGCGCGGGCCGAAGTACATCAGGTCGCCCTCGTCGACGCGCACCACGCGCCCGGCGCGCCCGGCCGGCGTGAGGGCCACGCCGGGGAGCCGGGCGAACGCGGCCGCACTCCCCACGCGGTCGAAGCCGACGTCGGTCGCGACGACGACGTCGGGCGCGGCGCGCGCGATCAGCTCGGGCGTGAGGCGCGTCATCCCGCCGACCGAGTCGGCCGCGTTCACCCCGCCGGCCCAGGCGATCACGTGGTCGGCCGGGCCGCCGCGGTTGACGGCGAGGTAGTCGTTGACGAGCTGGCCGAAGTGCATCACGAGCACGCGCGGGCGCGGGCCCGCGGCCCACCGCGCGCTGTCGCGCACGACGGCCGCCATGCCGGCGGCCCAGGCCGCGCGCACGCTGTCGGCGGCGCGCGCGCGGTAGAAGCGGCGGCCTAACGTCGTGAGCGCGTCCTCCGCGCCCGCGACGGTGCCCCCCGGGCGGACGTCGACGACGGGGACGCCGACCGAGCGCACCTGCGCGAGTACCGCGTCGGGCCCGACGTTGCCGTCGGTGAGGACGAGCGTGGGCCGCACCGACAGGATCCCCTCCGCGCTCAGCGCGCGGTGGTACCCCACGCTCGGCAGGGCGCGGATGGCGGGCGGGTAGACCGAGGTCAGGTCGCGGGCGACGAGCACGTCCTGCGCGCCGATCGCGTAGAGGAACTCGTTGAGCTGCTTCGAGACGCCGACGACGCGCTCGCGGCGCGCGTCGCCGCCGGCGCGGCAGCCGGCGAGCGCGACCGCGACCGCGCACCACCGGCCGACGTGCCGAACGAATCGTCCGGGCATCAGAACGGGCGGAGCGCGACGCCCGCGCGCACCGTGCGCGGCAGGCCCACGTACTCGAGCGGCCCCGCGACGTTCACCACGTACGTGCGGTCGAGCAGGTTCTCGACCGCGACGAACACCTCGGCCCCGGCGCCCGGCCCCGCGGCGCCGGGGCCGCCGGCCACGCGGCGGCGCACGTCGACGTCGGCAGTCGCGAACGGCGCGAGGCGCGCGCCGCCGAGCGCGTGGTTGCGCCCCTCGTAGCGGTAGCCGAGGTTCACCGCCGCGACGCGCGGGTCGTCGTAGGCGAGGCGCGCGGCGACGCGCTGGAGCGGCACGCGGTTGACCGGCCGCCCGGTCGCGACGACGCGGGCGTCGTTGTAGTTGTAGCTGCCACTCAGGGTGAAGGGCCCGACGAGCGCGGTCGACGCCTCGCCCTCGATGCCCGACGCACGGGCGGCGCCGAGGTTCTGGCGCATGAGGACCGCACTGCCCGCCGTCGCGCCGGGGTGTTGGAAGACGAAGTCGTCGAGGTCGCGGTACCGGTTGCGGAACGCGGTCGCGCGCAGCTCCACGCGCGCGGCGGGGCGCCAGTCGAGGCCCCCGTCGAATCCGGTGAGGTACTCGGGGGTGAGCAGCGGGTTGCCGACGAAGGTGTTGGGCCCCGCGTAGAAGGTGCGGTACTGCTCGCTCAGCGTCGGGGCGCGGAAGCCCTGGTAGTACGAGCCGCGGAGCGTGAGCGAGGAGCGGAGCGCGTAGCGCACGCCCACGCGCGGCGCGAAGGCGGTGTTGTTCTTCGCGGCGTACGTGGTGGTCGTCGGCGCCGCGGTGGTCGTCGCGGTGGTCGCGTCGACCCGCGAGCCGTCGCTGCTCCGCCACGCGTCCACGCGCGCGCTCGCCTCGACGCGGAGCGCGGCGGCGGGCGCGAGCACGCCCTGCACGAACGCGCCGCCCACCTGCTGCGCGCCGCCCGCGCTGCGCGTGCCCGCCACGGCCGCGCCCGCGCCGTAGACCGTCTCGTCGAGCCGGCCGCGCGTGGCGCGCACGTCGCCGCCGACGGAGAGCAGGTCGAACGGGCCCGCCGCGCGCGACCAGACGAGCGAGCCGCCGAGGTCGTGGCTCGGGATGCGCTGCGCGACGTTCGGGGTCTCGCTCGTGCGCGCCGGGTTCACGACGGACGACCGGCTGTCGTACGCCTGGCCCTGGCCGTAGGCGCGGGCCTCGACCCGCCCGCCGAACACGCCGGCGACGGTGGCGCCGAGCACGCCCGCGCCGATCCGCCGCTTGTTGGGCTCCGTGAGCGGGGTGCCGAGCGAGCGGTCATCCGCGAAATAGTTGCCGGTCGCGAACAGCGCGCCGCCCGCCGGCAGCGCGTACTCGACGCGGCCCGTGACGTTGCCGAGGGCGACGCGGCTGGCCTGGTCGACGGGGCCGGGGGTGCGGAGGAGCGTATAGCCCCCGCCGCGGCTGTAGTCGCCGCCTAACGAGTAGCCGAGGGCGCCGCTCACGCCGCTGCCGTAGAGCGAGCCGTCGAAGGCGCCGCGGCTGCCGCCGTCGACGAGCGCCTGGTAGCCGTGCTCGACGATCGGGCGGCTGTGGAGCGCGATCACGCCTCCCATCGCCGAGCTGCCGTAGAGGCTGGAGCCGCCGCCTTCGAGCACCTCGACGCGGTCGAGCTGGAAGCGGGGCGCGCGGCTCCACTGGATCCACTCGCCCCACGGGTCGTTGAGCGGCACGCCATCGAGGAGGACGAGCGTGCGCCCCTCGTCGGCGCCGCGGAGGGAGACGATCTCCTCGGGGCCGGAAACGGTGCTCGACGTGCGCGGCAGCTCGACGCCCGGCAGCTCGCGCAGCAGGTCGTCGGTGGTGCGCGCGGGGCTCGTGCGGACGCGTTCGGGGGGGAGCACGTGCACGGTCGCCGCCACGTCGCGGGGCGCCTCGGGCGTGCGGGTCGCAGTAACGACGACGTCGGAGAGGAGCGGCGGGGCGGGGGCGGGGGCGAGGGCGAAGTCGGCGGGGGTCGGGGCGTTCCCGGCGATCTGTACGGTGCGCCGTTCGGCAGCGCGCCCCGTCGCGGTCGCGACGACGACGTAGGCGCCGGGCCCGAGGCCGTCGAGGCGGTACACGCCGAGCGCGTTGGTCACCGCCGTGCGGTTGCGGCCAGGGGTCGTCACGCGCGCGCCGGCGATCGGGGCGCCGCCCGCGGCCGTCACGCGGCCGGTGATCGCGCCGGTCGTGGCCTGCGCGTAGAGCGCTGGGGCGTCGAGCGCCGGCGCGAGGAGCGCCGGGGCGAGGCACGCGGCCAGCGAACGGGCGACGCTGCGGACGGGTGGGCGGGACATGGGTGGGGCGGACGGCGGAGGCGCGGCGGCAGACGGGACAGTCTACGCACGGCCGACTCCGGACGCTGCCGGCGCGCGGTGCGCCGAGCCGTGTGTGCGCGCTCGGCGAGGACGATCCGCCGCGGGAAGGCCCGCCCAATCCTTAGCGTGCGGAAACGCAGGCGCACGCGCATATTGGCGCATGTTACCGTCCGCGTTCTTCCGGTCCCGCTACTAAACCGGCCCGATGTCGACCGACCCCGCCCGCCCCGCGGGCGAGCCGTCGCCGCCGGAGCGGTTCGCGCGCGGGTCCGTCACGGATTCGTATCCGACCGTCCCCGACCCGGCCGTCCTCGCCGCGGCGCCGGCGCAGGAACGGCGCACCGGCGACGGCGCCGTCCGGCGCGCCGCCGAGCGGCGCCTCGCGGCGGTCGTGGAGGGGATGTCCGAGGCGTTCCTGTCGCTGGACGCGGGGTGGCGCGTGACGTACGCCAACCGGGCGGCGTGCGCGCTGAACGGGACCACGCGCGCCGCCCTCGTCGGGCGCGACCACTGGGCGCTCTGGCCCGAGACCGCGGGCGGCGAGATCGAACGCCAGTACCGCCGCGTCGTTGCCGACGGCGTGCCGGCGCGCTTCGAGCACTACTACCCGGGCGTTGGCGCGTGGCACGCCATCCAGGTCTACCCGGCCGAGGGGGGCGGGCTCGCCGTCTTCTACCGCGACGTCACGGCGGAGAAGGCCGCGGCGGCCGAACGCGAGCGGCTGCTGGCCGAGAGCGAGCGCGCGCGCGCGGACGCGGAGGCGGCGCGCTCCGACGCCGAAGCGGCCAACCGGTCCAAGGCGCAGTTCCTGGCGACGATGAGCCACGAGCTGCGCACGCCGCTCAACGCGATCGGCGGCTACGCGGAGCTGATCGCGATGGGCATCCGCGGCCCCGTGAGCGAGGAGCAGCGGCACGACCTCGCGCGCATCCAGGCCAGCCAGCGGCACCTGTTAGGCCTCATCAACGAGGTGCTGCACTACGCGAAGCTCGAGACGGGCACGGTGCACTACACGTTCTCCGACGTGGAGGTGCGCGACGCGCTCGCCGCGGCCGAGACCCTCGTCGCGCCGCAGGCGCGCGCGAAGGGGATCGCGCTCCGCCTCGGCGCCTGCCGGCCCGCGGCGGCCGTGCGCGCGGACGCGGAGAAGCTCCGCCAGATCCTCGTGAACCTGCTCTCGAACGCGGTGAAGTTCACCGACCGCGGCGGGCGTATCGACCTGTCGTGCGACGTGTCGCACTCCGCGGCGCGCGGCGGCCGCGTCGCGGTGGTCGTGCGCGACACGGGGATCGGCATCCCCGCCGGCCAGCTCGAGGCGGTGTTCGAGCCGTTCGTGCAGGTGCGCGACGACCTCACGCGTGCGGCCGAGGGCACGGGGCTGGGGCTCGCGATCAGCCGCGACCTGGCGCGCGGGATGGGCGGGGAGCTGACCGTGGAGAGCACGCTCGGGGCGGGCTCGGCGTTCACGCTGACGCTGCCGGCGGGGGGGGCGGGCTCGGCCCCAGACGCCTAACGCGCCGGAGCGCGGGGCCGCCGAAACCGGTCATCGGTCGCGCACATCGATCACCACGAGACGTGCAGGGGGAATCGTGAACGTCTCGTCACGCTGCGGCGTTGCGCGCCGTAGCGGCGCGGCGTACGGCGGATAATCACGTATCGCAACGAACTCAGCGTCGGTGTGCTGCGCGGGCGCGTACGCCAGCCCGTCCGCGCGCGCCCGGTCTAACAGCGCGACCGCGCGGTCGCGGTTGCCGAGTAGCGCGGCGATGTCGGCGCGGGCGTACGCGGGCCACCCGTGCTCGTACGGCCCGTTCACCGCGGCGAGCGAGTCGTCCCACCGCCGTCGCGACCGCGTCCGGGAGCGCGGCCTCGCCGCTGCGCGCGACCGCACCCGCCGAGTCGACCATCAGCTTCGGCATCGACGGCGGCGCGGGGCTCTCGCTGGCGCTCGGGCGGATGAGCGCGTTCGCGGGGGGGCGCGTGCAGCACGTCTACTCGGACGCCGGCGCGATCCGGAGCGCGCGACAGATCAGGGCCGTCCCGGTCGCCCTCGGGTTGAGCGTCGGGCTGTTCTGAGATGCGCGCCCGACGCGCCCCGCCGGTATCGCGTTAGGCACACTCCGCAATGATCCGGTCCATGAGCGCGTCGATCCCCGCGTCGACGGCGCGCCGCGCCGGGTCCGCGCCGTACCACGCGAGGATCTCGTCCGCGCCGCGCGCGAAGGGGATCGTCGCGCGGTAGTCCGGGACGACGCGCCGGAGCTTCGTGTTGTCGAAGATCACGCTGTGCGCCTTGTCGCCGAGCAGGCTCGCGCCCCACTCGGCGTCGTAGCGCGCGATGCGGTCGGACGCGACGTGCACGATGCGCGCAGGGGCGCCCGCGGCGCGCGCGACGGTCTCGTGAATCTGGTCCCACGTCAGCAACTCGTCGGAGGTAATGTGGAACGCGTCGCCGAGCGCGTGGGGGTTGCCGAGCAGGCCGACGAAGCCCGTCGCGAAGTCGCGGGCGTGCGTGAGCACCCAGAGCGAGCTGCCGTCGCCGTGCACGAGCACCGGCTTGCCGCGGCGCATGCGGTCGACGACCGTGTAGCCGCCGTGCATCGGCAGGGCGCGCTCGTCGTACGTGTGCGACGGCCGGACGATCGTCACGGGGAACCCGTCGTCGCGGTATGCGCGCATCAGCCGCTCCTCGCAGGCGATCTTGTCGCGCGAGTACTGCCAGTACGGGTTGGCCAGCGGCGTCGACTCGACGATCGGGAGCTGCGCGGGCGGCTTCTGGTAGGCGGAGGCCGAGCTGATGAAGACGAACTGCCGCGTGCGGTCGCGGAAGAGCGCGAGGTCCGTCTCGACGTGCGCGGGGGTGAACGCGATCCAGTCGACGACGGCGTCGAAGGTCATCGCGCCGAGGGCCGCGCGGACCGCGTCGGGGTCGCGCGCGTCGGCCTGGAGGACGCGGGCGCCCGCGGACGCGGGGCGCGCGGTGGTGCCGCGGTTGAGCAGGACGAGCTCGATGCCGCGGGCGAGGGCCAGCGCGGCGCACGCGGCGCTGATCGTTCCGGTCCCGCCGATGAAGAGGACGCGCATGCTCGGATCGCGCCCTCGGGCGCCACGTTGAGGGTGAGTGCGGGCGACGCGCCGGTCGCCGTCGGTATAATCGGGTCATAGTATGACTCAGCCGCCCGGAAGGATTGCTGCCGCGCGGCCTGTCTCGCCACCACCCCGCCTGCCCGATGCGAGTCTTGCGCCTCATTCGCCGCGCCTCCGGTCACGCGGCCCGACTCGGCCTGCTCTTCGCCGCCGTCGCGTTCGGCGCCGACGCGCAAACGGCCGGCGCCCAGGCCGCCCCCGTGCTCCCGTACCAGAACCCGGCGCTGCTGTTCGAGACGCGCGTGCACGACCTCGTCGCGCGCATGACGCTCGAGGAGAAGGTCTCGCAGATGCAGGACGTCGCCGCGGCCGTCCCGCGGCTCGGCGTGCCGGCGTACAACTGGTGGAACGAGGCGCTGCACGGCGTGGCGCGCTCCGGGCTCGCGACCGTCTTCCCGCAGGCAATCGGCATGGCCGCGACGTGGGACACGAGCCTCATCGCCCGCGAGGCGACGGTGATCTCGGACGAGGCGCGCGCGAAGTACCACGACTACCTGCGTCACGACAGCCACGGGCGCTACCAGGGCCTCACGTTCTGGTCGCCGAACATCAACCTGTTCCGCGACCCGCGCTGGGGGCGCGGGCAGGAGACCTACGGCGAGGACCCGTTCCTCACCGGCACGCTGGCCGTGCCGTTCATCCGCGGGCTGCAGGGCGACGACCCGACGTACCTGAAGACGGTCGCGACGGTGAAACACTTCGCCGTGCACAGCGGCCCCGAGCCCGAGCGCCACACGTTCGACGCGGTGGTGAGCGAGCGCGACCTGCGCGAGAGCTACCTCCCGCACTTCGAGCGCGGGATCCGCGAGGCGCACGCGTACTCGCTCATGTGCGCCTACAACCGCGTCGGCGGCAAGGCCGCGTGTGGGAGCGACCTGCTCCTCCGCACCATCCTGCGCGGCGAGTGGCGCTTCCCGGGCTACGTGGTGTCCGACTGCGGCGCGATCGACGACATCTACCTGCACCACAAGGTCGCGCCGACGGCCGCCGCGGCGGCAGCGTTAGGCGTGCGCACGGGGACGGACCTCGACTGCGGGCGCGTCTACCCCAACCTCGTCGCCGCCGTCGGGCAGGGCCTCGTCACCGAGGCGCAGGTCGACACGTCGGTCAGGCGCCTGTTCCTCGCCCGCTTCAAGCTCGGCATGTTCGACCCGCCCGCGCGCGTGCGCTGGGCGACCATCCCGATCTCCGCCGTCGACGCGCCGGAGCACCGCGCGCTCGCCCGGCGCGCGGCGCGCGAGTCGATCGTGCTGCTCAAGAACGCGGGCGGCGCGCTCCCGCTCTCGAAGACCCTCGGCACGCTCGCCGTCATCGGCCCCAACGCCGACCAGCCGCGCGTGCTGCTCGGCAACTACAACGGCGAGCCGGCCGACATCGTCACGCCGCTCCGCGGCCTGCGCGAGGCGTTGCCGAACACGCGCGTGCTGTACGCGCGCGGCGCCGACCTGGCGGAAGGGTTCCCGGTGCTCGAGGCGGTGCCGGCGGAGGTCTTCGCCACGCCTAACGGCCAGCCGGGGCTCCTCGCCGAGTACTTCGCGGGGCGCGCGATGACGGGCGCCCCGCTGTTCACCGCGCGCGACAGCACCGTGGCCGCCAACTGGCACGACGGCGCGCCGCGTCCGGACATGAACCCCGACGACTTCGGCGTCCGTTGGACGGGGACCTTCCGCCCGCCGCAGTCGGGCACGTACCGGCTCGGCATGCTCGCCACGATGAAAGTGCGGCTGTGGCTCGACGACAGCCTCGTCGTGCAGTCGGTGTACCCGTCGCACGACGGCGAGACGCCCGACCCGCGCGTGGCCGAGGGCGGGGCGCTGCGGCTCGAAGGCGGGCGGAGCTACCGCGTGCGACTGGAAGCGCAGGAGTCGTACGGCGACGCGCAGGTCCAACTCCTCTGGTCGACGCCGCAGGAGACGCTCGACGCCGAGGCGGAGCGTGCCGCGCGCCAGGCCGACGCGGTCGTGCTCGTGCTTGGCCTAACGCCCAATCTCGAGGGGGAGGAGATGCCGGTGCAGGTCCCCGGGTTCCGGGGCGGCGACCGGACGCGGATCGACCTCCCCGCGCCGCAGCAGCGGTTGATGGAGCGCATCGTCGCGCTCGGGAAGCCGACGGTGCTCGTGCTGCTGAACGGGAGCGCGCTCGCCGTCAACTGGGCGCAGGCGCACGTGCCGGCGGTGGTCGAGGCGTGGTACCCGGGCCAGGCCGGCGGCGCCGCGCTCGCCGACGTGCTGCTCGGCGACTACAACCCGGGCGGGCGGCTGCCGGTCACCTTCTACCGCGACACCGCGGACCTACCCGCCTTCGAGAACTACGCGATGGCGGGGCGCACGTACCGCTTCTTCACCGGCACGCCGCTCTACCCGTTCGGCCACGGGCTGAGCTACACGACGTTCGCCTACGCGCGCCTGCGCACGAGCGGCGAGCGGCTGGCATCGAACGGGTGCCTCGCCGTGAGCGTGGACGTGACGAACACGGGCGCGCGCGCCGGCGACGAGGTGGTGCAGCTGTACGTTAGGCACGCCGGATCCCGCGTCGCGCGCCCGCGGCAGGACCTGCGCGGCTACCAGCGCGTGACGCTCGGGCCGGGCGAGACGCGCACCGTCACCTTCCCGCTCGCCGCGGCGTCGCTCGCGTACTGGAACACGGCGACGCACGCGTGGACCGTCGAGCGCGAGCCGGTCGAGCTGCAGGTCGGCGCCTCGTCCGCGGACATCCGCGCGCGGCATACCATTCGCGTCGCCGGCGGCTGACCCGCAGCGTACCCTTACCGGACCTCGCCATGCGCGGACCTTCCCGCCGCACGTTCCTGAAGACGTCTGCCCTCGCCGCCGCCGGCGCGGCGCTCCCCGCCCGGTCGTGGGGCCGCGTGCCCGGCGCGAACGGCGACGTCCGCGTGGCCGTCATCGGCCTCAACGGACGCGGGCAGAACCACGTCGCGACCCTCGCGCGCATTCCGGGCGTCCGCGTTGCCGCGCTCTGCGACGTCGATACGGCGGTGCTGGAGAAGGCGAACGCGGCGCTGACCGGCGGCCGCGTCCGCACCTACGTCGACATCCGCGAGCTGCTCGCCGACCGGGACGTCGACGCGGTCACGATCGCGACGCCGAACCACTGGCACTCGCTCGCCGCGATCTGGGCCATGCAGGCGGGCAAGGACGTGTACGTCGAGAAGCCGGTGTCGCACAACCTGTGGGAGGGACGCCAGCTCGTCGCCGCCGCGGCCAAGTACGGACGCGTCGCACAGGCGGGCATGCAGATCCGCTCCGGCGAGGGCCTGCGCGAGGCCGTCCGGTGGGTACAGGCCGGCAACCTCGGCCGCATCACGGCGGCGCGCGGCTTCTGCTACAAGCGCCGCGACAGCATCGGCCGGTGCGGCGGTCCGCAGCCCGTGCCGGCGACGATCCACTACGACCTGTGGAGCGGGCCCGCGCCGCTCGTCCCGCCGCACCGCAACACGCGGAACGGGCCGGTGCACTACGACTGGCACTGGATCTACCTCTACGGCAACGGCGACGTCGGGAACCAGGGGATCCACCAGATGGACGTCGCCCGCTGGTTCCTCGGCGAGCCCGGGCTGCCGCGGCACACGCTGAGTCTCGGCGGCCGGCTCGGGTACGTCGACGACGGCGAGACGCCGAACACGCAGGTCGTCGTACACGACTACGCGACCGCGCCGCTGCTCTTCGAGGTGCGCGGCCTGCCCGCGCGGGCCGGCCTCGCGAACGCGGTTGCCGACCCGCGGCTCGTGCAGGGCTCGGGCGGCGCCGACATGGACGCGTACCGCGGCGTGAGCATCGGCAACGTGATCGACTGCGAGGGCGGTAGTGTGATCGTGCCGAACTACACGACCGCGCGCGCCGTCGACCGCGGTGGCCGCGTCGTGAAGGAATTCACCGGCGTCGACCGGCACATGGAGAACTTCATCGACGTCGTGCGCAGCCGACGCACGGCGGACCTCTACGGCCCCGTGGGCGAGGGGCACGTCTCGAGCGCCCTCTGCCACCTCGGCAACATCTCCCACCGGCTCGGCCGCGCGACGCCCGAAGGCGCGCTCGGCGAGACGCTGCGCGGCGACGCGGCGCTGGCCGAGGCGCACGGGCGCATGGTCGAACACCTGCGGGCGAACGGCGTCGACCTGAGCGCGACGCCGCTCACGCTCGGCGTGCCGCTCGCCGTCGACGCGCGCGCCGAGCGGTTCACGGGGTCAAACGCGGCGGCGGCGAACGCGATGCTCGCGCGGGAGTACCGGGCGCCGTTCGCCGTGCCGCCGCTCGCCTAACGGGGGCGGACCGATCCCGGTTGCCCCGTCGTGTGCCGAATCCACGCATCACCGGAGCACCATGGAGATCACGGAAGGCGGTTTGGACGACCCGCGGGTGGTCGAGCTCCTCCACACGCATCTGACGAAGGCGCGCGCGGAGACGGCGCCCGGCAGCGCGCACGCGCTCGACCTCTCCGGGCTGCGGTCGCCGGACGTGGCCTTCTGGTCCGCCTGGGACCGCGACACGCTCGTCGGCGTCGGCGCGCTCAAGCGGCTGAGCGCCGAGCACGGCGAGGTGAAGTCGATGCACACGGCGGAGGCCGCGCGCGGGCGGGGCGTCGGGGCGGCCGTCCTGCGCCACATCGTCGCCGCCGCCCGCGCGCGGGGCATGACGCGCCTGAGCCTCGAGACGGGTGCGTGGCCCTACTTCGCGCCGGCCCGCGCGCTCTACGCGCGGCACGGGTTCGTCGCGTGCCCACCGTTCGGCGACTACCGGCCCGACCCGAACAGCGTGTTCCTAACGCGCGCGCTACCGCCGGCCCGCGACGGCGAGCCGCACGCCGAGGCCCACGAATAGGGCGCCGGTCGCGCGCTCCATCACGCGGACCGCCGGTCCGCTCCGCCGGAGCCGCGCGGACGCACCGCTCGCGCCTAACGCGACGGCGAAGTTGACCAGGGTGCCCGAGGTGTCGAACAGTAAGCCGAGCGCGAGCACCTGGAGCGCCGGACTGCCTCGGGCCGGGTCGACGAACTGCGGCAGGAAGGCGAGGAAGAAGAGCGCGACCTTGGGGTTGAGCACGTTCGTCACCACGCCCTGCCGGAACACCGCCCACCGTGACGCCGGGGCGAGGGCGCGCTCCGCGAGGCCCGACGGGCGCAGCAGCGCGCGCAACCCGAGGTAGACGAGGTAGGCGGCCCCGACGAGCCGGACGACCGTGTAGGCGACCGGCACGGCCGCGAGTAGCGCCGCGAGCCCGCCCGCGACGAGGGCGATGTGCACGAGCGTGCCCGCGGCGATGCCGCACGCGGACGCGACGCCGGCGGCCCGGCCCTCCGACGCGCTCCGGGCGGCGACGTAGAGCATGTCGGGGCCGGGCGTCACGTTGAGCGCGAGTCCGGCGGCCAGAAACAGGAGAAGCGAATGCAGGTCCGGCATGACGCGGTAAGAGAATGCAGGAGCAGTGCTACGGCGTCTACAACCGGAGCCGCGCGTCGTACGTCCACTTGCGGACAACTTGCGCCTGGACGACCGCCACGTCGGCGTGCCGCGGGTTGAGGAGCACGTTCGTCTCTTCAGGAACGACGATCGACGGCACTTCGGCGAGCAGCGTCGCGCCCGTGCGCAGCCACGCGTCCCCCCAGTCCAGCGACGCCATTCCCGCCGGCTCGGCGTCCCAACCAACGCATGCGGCGGGGTCGCAGACCGTGCGCGCGTCCCACGCGACCGCGGGTACGTCCACCCGCACGAGGTAGCGGTTGAGCGGGAGGCTTGGGCCACCGCCGCCGAGGTGGACGAGCGTTTCGAGGCACGCCAAGGCGCGAGAGGTCGAAAGGTAGAGGACTGGCGTGCCTTTCCGGTTCCAGCGGCCGCCCGTGTGCTCCGCTCCCTTGCCCGTCAGGTCTCCTGCCCGATACGCAGGTGCCTCGGTCGCAATGCGCCAGAGCGGAGGCGGCGTCACGGCCCCGCCCAGCTCCGCGCGCCGGTCATGCGTACGCGCCCGACTGCAGCTGGGCCACGAGGTCGCTCACGACCGCCCGTCCGTCGACGGTGTCCATCACTTCGCCTGGCTTCCGACCGCCGAGCGCCGGATGCGGGCGGTCGAGGAAACCAGCCACCCACCGCGCGGCGTCGAAGCTCGCCAGCGCGGGATCGTCTGGATCTCCTGACTCGCCTAACATCTGCTCGACCTGGCCGACGAGCCGTGCCAGTCCCAGGGCCCGCTCGGTCGTATCGGCGCTCAGGCGCTCGTTGTTGCGCACCTTCCGGTCGGCCGTGGCGCGGGGCACGCCAATAGTTTGGTAGACCCGCTCCTTGGGGACCTGGAGCTGGACGACGAGATCGGTCAGGAAGGCGGCGGGTGCCCCCTCCCGCACGAGCGCCGCTCGATCGAGGGGCTGTGCGGTGTGGAGGGCGCGGAACGAGTAGTGAGGCTGCTCGTCCAGCGTCAACTGCTTCGTCATCCCGAGCGCCGGCGCGACACGCACCTCGAACATCTGCCACGCGCTCGACGGCTGGCCAGCGGGCTGACGGCTGGACGGACGCGGACGACTCATGGCAGTGCTCCAACGGAGAAGTGCATCATATGAGCAGTAACGATTGCTCAGATGAGCAGAAAACGCAAGTCCGCGGCCGTCCGAAGAGCGACGCGCCCGTCAGCGCGCGAAGTCGCGGAACTCCTCCTCGACCCGCGCCGGCGTCGTCGCGCCGTTCAGGATCACCACCCGATGGCGGAAGGTGACCGTGCGGCCCGCGGCGATCGTGAAGTCGTCGACCACCTTACCCCCAGTAAAGTCCTTCGCGCCGAGCGGGTTCGCCGCGAACAGGCCGTAGCCGCGGGCGTGCCAGTACGTCGGAAAGTTGTAGTTCTTGGGGTGGTCGATGATCGCGATCGTCACCGGCTCGCCGTCGACCGTGCCGCCGAGCGTCGTCCAGCGCGCCCGCGTGCCCCACACGGCGTCGCCGTCGCGGCCCTCCGCGCTATGGTAGCGCCCCGTCACGCCAGCGTTGTCGAGCACCGGCACGGCCGTCGCCCGCCCGCTGCCGTCGGTGAACACCTCCGGCGTGTCCCACGGCTGCTCCAGCTCGCGGCGCACGCGGAGGCCGAGCGTGCCGTCCTTGTTGTCGCGGAACGTGACGTCGGTGCCTAACGCGGTGAGTGTCGTGACGCGGTCGACGCCGCGCAGGCCGTCGGCGGCGCGGAAGACGCAGCGCGTCGTCTCGCGCAGGAGGGGCGTGCCGTCCGGCTTGAGCCAGTCGCTCCGCACCTCGAGCACGCCCGCGCCGGCCCCGCCCCGCAGCGCGTCGATGCCGCGGAACGCGATCGTGCCCATCCGGCCCGCATGCGACGCGGGGATCGCGCTCGAGTTATTCCAGAAGTCGAGCCCGTTCACGTCGGCGTGGTTGAACCACAGGCCGATGTGGTGCGGGTGGTCCACGCGCTCCCCCGGGCGCGGCGCCAGGGGCCAGCCGCGCGTGACCTCGGTGCCCGATGCCGTGCGAAGCGGGTAGAGCACCGGCTTGGGCAGGTCGGCGGGGAAGCGGTACGACGTGAACGGCCGGCCGTCGACCAGCACGTCCACGCGGCGCTCCGGCCGCCGGTCGACGAGTTCGACGCGGGGTGCGGCGTCCTCGGGCACACGCCCCGTCCGCGTGTGCGCGAGCGCGAGCCCCGCGAGGACGCCGCGCATGTACGCGAACGACCGCCGCATCCCGGGGAGCGGGTCGTCGGGGTCGATCTCGTATTCGAGATTGACGTAGCCGGCGTAGCGCGTGCTTTGGAGCTGACGGAAGAGGTCTGGCCAGGGGATCCGCCCCTCGCCGACGACGCACTGGCTCTCCTTGTCCGCGAGGTCGCGCAGGTCCTTGGCGTGCATGTCGAGCAGCCGCGGCCCCGCGTCGGCGACGGCCCGCACGACGTCGGCGCCCGCGCGCGCCGCGTGGCCGACGTCGAGGCACAGGCCCACGCGCGGGTCCATGGTGCGCACCGCGCGCAGCACGTCGTACGGCGACGGGAAGTGGGGGTCCTCGGGGCCATGGTTGTGGATCGCGACGCGGACGTCGTACTCCTTTGCGAACCGCTCCACGCGCGGCAGCACGCGCGGGTCGCACGTCGCCACGATCAGCGGCATGCCGGCGCGCCTGGCGTACTCGAAGTAGCGCCGCACGCCCACTTCGCTGTCCTCGTCGAAGGTGATCGTCCCGCCGCCGACGACCTCGAGCCCGGCCGCCGCGATCGCGCGCCGCGCGTCCTCCACCGCCGCCGCACTCGCGTCGTAGGGCAGGTGGACCGACTTGAGGTTGATCCAGGGCGTTCCGAGCGCGCGCGTCATCTCGACCGCCTTGGCGAGCGGGAACTGCCGCAGCGAGTAGCTCGCGACGCCGAGGCGCACGGCGCCCGGGGCGGGCGCGTCGGGGCCCTGCCTCACGCCGAGTCCGCGCGCGCCGATCGTCGTCCCGGCCGCGGCGACTGTTGCCAGGCGCAGGAAGTCGCGCCGGGCGAACGGGTCGTCGGTCATCGCCCCTCTCCTCGCGCCGGCGCGGCTCAGCCGCGGCCGAGGACGACGGGCTGCGCGCGCTGCTGCGCCTGCAACGCCAGCGCGGTGGCGAGGAAGCAGTGCGCCTGGGGCATCGCCGTCTCGGTGCGGTGCAGCACGTCCTGCACGAACAGCCGGCCGAAGGGCAGCTCGACGGCGTTGCAGTCGATGTGGCGCACGCCCTTGGCGTCGGCGAGGAAGAGGTGGTCGGCCCCTTCGCGGCCCGCGATGTCGACGTTCTTGCGGACCTCCATGTAGCCGTCCGTGCCGAGCACCGTTAGGCGCGTGTCGCCCCACGTCGGCAGTCCGGCGGGCGTGAACCAGTCGACCCGGATGTAGCCCGTGCCGCCGTTCCCGCGCACCATCACGTCGCCGAAGTCCTGGAACTTGGGGTGCTCCGCGTGGCGCACGTTCCGCACCTGCGACGCGACGATCTCGCCGCGGGTGGAGTTCGTGAAATAGAGGAACTGGTCGAACTGGTGGGAGCCGATGTCGCAGATGATCCCGCCGTAGCGCGCCGGGTCCCAGAACCACTCGGGACGGGTCGGCGGGTTGATGCGGTGCGGGCCGAGCCCGACGGTCTGGACCACCTCGCCGATCGCGCCGGCGCGGGCCAGCTCGCTGGCGCGGACGGTCGCCGCGTTCTCGAAGCGCTCGCTGTACATGATCGCGTAAATGCGCTTCGTCTCCGCCTGAACGCGCCGCGCCAGCGCGAGTTGGTCGAGCGTGATGATGCCCGGCTTGTCGACGAGGTAGTCCTTGCCGTGCTGCATCACGCGCACGCCGAGCGGCGCGCGCTGGTCCGGGACGATCGACGAGAGCACGAGCGGCAGCGACGGGTCTTCGAGGATCGCGCGCTCGTCGCCCACCTGCCGCGCGTGCGGGTAGTGTTGGGCGAAGGCCGCGGCCAGGTCGGGCTCGTCGCTGTGGAACGCGACCAACGCGCCGCCGCCGCGCGCGACCGCGTCCACCATGCCGTAGATGTGGGGGTGGCTGATGCCGACCACGCCGAAGCGGACGCCCGGCGCGGGCGGGTTGGCGGCGGCGAGCCCGCCCGGAAGCACGGCGGCGGCGGCGAGGCCCGCCGCGGCGGTGGCGGTGGCCTTCAGCGCATCTCGGCGAGACAGGGGCGTCATCGGGCGGCGTGGCGCATCGCGTGGGACTGCACGAGGGGCGAATTCCCCACGCGTGTGTTCGGCACTTCTCACGCCGGAGCCGCGGGCCGCCCGTGCGGGTGGGCCATTGTGCCTGGCGACACCCGCCGCCTTCCATTCGCACGACCGCGTCTGCCCACGCGGCCACGTCCATGGACGCGGTTCGTCCCCCCTCCCACGCTCGAGGTCTCCGATGACTCCTGGCTCGCGCCGCGACTTCCTGCAACAGCTCGCCGCGGGCGTCGGATGCGCGGCCGCCGGCGTGCTCGACCCCGTCGCCCTCCTCGGCGCGCCGACGCGCGCCGCATGCGGCGCCGTCGTGGCCGGCAAGACGTACACGAACCCCGTCTACGCCGGCTCGATGCCCGACCCCGGCGTGATGCGCCACGCGGGCGTCTACTACGCGTTCGGCACCACGGGCACCGAGCGCAAACCCGACGGCCGCATCTTCACCCTGCTGCGTTCGTCCGACCTCGTCACCTGGGAGGAGCTCGGCGGCGCTCTCACGCCACCGAGTGCGGACGCGCGCTACGCGTACTGGGCGCCCGAGGCGGTCGCGCACGACGGCCGCTTCTACCTCTACTACGCGATAGGCAGGCCCGAAGAGGAGCATTTCGAGCTGCGCGTCGCCGTGAGCAGCGCACCCGAGGGACCGTACACCGACACCGGGACGCCACTGCTCGACTGCGACCACAACCGGTTCACCATCGATCCGCACCCGTTCCGCGACACGGACGGGCAGTGGTACCTCTTCTACGCCCGCAACTACCCGAACAGCGAGGGCGGCGCGCACCCCGGGACGGGGCTGGCCGTCGACCGCCTCGTCGGCATGACGCGGCTCGCGGGGGCGTGTCGCACCGTGCTCCGCGCCCGCTACCCGTGGACCCTGTACGAGGCGCACCGGCGCATGGACGTGTACGGGCAGACGTTCGACTGGCACACGATCGAGGGGCCGTGGGTGCAGCGGCACCGGGGGCGCTACTACTGCTTCTACAGCGGATCCAACTGGCAGACGGACCGCTACGGCGTGGACTACGCGGTGGCCGATCACGTGATGGGGCCGTACGCGGGGCAGGGACGCGAGGCGCGCGTGCTGCACGGCGTGCCCGGCCACGTGCGCGGGCCGGGCCACCACTCGATCGTCGAGGGGCCGGACGGGCGCGACTACATTGTCTACCACGCTTGGAACGCCGACCTGACCGTGCGGCAGCTGTGCATCGACCCGCTCGACTGGACACCCGAGGGGCCGCGTTGCGCCGGGCCGACGTGGACGCCGCAGCCCGCGCCGGGCGCGTGAGCCGGCGCTCGCCCGTCGCGCGACGCTAACGCGACGATAAACGGTCGCGCCCGGCGGCGCGTGTGCGCGATAGGGGAACGGCGTGGTCGAGTGTCCTCCGTACAGGCTCGCGTGATCGCCGGGCCGCAGCGATCGCCATTCCCCACTCAGTCGCATACTCAATCGCATGCTCACCCTCCTGCTCGTCGGCGTCGCGGCCGCCGCCGGCCCGTCGCGCGTCGCGGACGATTCCGTCCGTCACGCGCCGGCCGACACGGCGGCAGCGCCGCTCGCGGCCACGTCTGCCGGCGTGGGCATCGACACGACACCGCGACGCCGCCCGCGCGCCATCGAGTACAGCGATTGGTACGCGCGCCGGCTCACGATCCACCGCATCGGCAGCTACACCATGCTGCCGCTCTTCGCCGGCGAGTACGTGCTCGGCGAGCGGCTCATGAGCCCCAACCGCCAGGCCGGGTGGGTCCGCGGCGCGCATGGCGGGGTGGCGTTGGGCCTCGGCGCCCTGTTCACCGTGAACACCGTTACCGGCCTCTGGAACCTGTACGACTCGCGGCACGACAGCGACGACCGCACCCGCAAGTGGCTGCACAGCGCCCTCCTGCTCGCGTCCGACGCGGGCTTCGCCTACACCGGCGCGATCGGGGGCCAGGGGCGCAACTCCTCCGCCGCGCGCACGCGGCACCGGAACGCCGCCATCGTGTCGATGGGCCTCAGCACCGCGGGCACGGCGATGATGTGGCTCTGGAAGAAGTGAGCGCGGCGTGACGCTCCCGCTCGCCTTGCTCGCCGCCGTGCTGCTCAAGCCGGACGCGCCCGCCCCCCCCGTGGTCGCGGCGCTGGCGCGCGCGTTCGCGCCCTGGCAGACGCTCTTCAGCGACTCCAAGGTGCTCTCGACCGGCGTCGTGGCGGTGCACATCGTCGCGCTGCTCTTCGGCGGCGGACTGGCCATCGCGGCCGACCGCGCGAGTCTGCGGCTGGCCCGTGCGGGGCGCGCGGCCGGCCCCGGCGCCGCCGAAGACGAGCGACGCTTGCTGGCCGACCTCGGCGCCGTGCACCGGCCGGTGGTGATCGCGCTCGCGTTCGTGTTCGTGAGCGGCGCGCTGCTCGCGGCGGCCGACGTGAAGACGTACGCGCTGGCGTGGGTGTTCTGGCTGAAGCTGGGCCTCGTCGCGCTCCTCCTCGTGAACGGCGTCGTGCTGGAGCGCGCCGAGTCGGGGCTGCGCCGCGGCGTCGGCACGGCCGGCCACTGGCGCCGCCTCCGCGCGGCGTCGTGGGCGAGCCTCGCGCTGTGGACCGCGACCACGGTCGTCGGCGTCGCGCTCACCAACGTCGCCTAACAACGCCTCGCGCCGCCCCGCGCGGCCCCCCCCTTCGCCTTACGACGCATGTCGTCCACATCGCACCCTGCCGGTCCCGCGCCGGGGCCCGTCCCCGTCCCCGATCGCGTCACGACCCCCTGCGCGTGCGGGGACGCCGCGGCCCCGGCGGCCGCCGGGCGCCGCCGCTTCCTGCTCGACGCGCTCCGGGGCGCGGCCGCCCTCGTCGCGTTAGGCGCGACGCGCGAGGCGGCCGCCGCGCTCCCCGCGCGCCTCGCCCGCGCCGCGGCCGTCGCGGGCGACGTCCGCCGCTACCCGGTCCCGGCCGCCGACGGCGTGACGATCGACCGCGATGCCGAGGTGATCCTCGTGCGCTGGCAGAACGCGGTGTACGCCTTCGCGCTCAGCTGCCCGCACCAGAACACGGCGCTCCGCTGGCTCGACGCGGACCACCGCTTTCAGTGCCCCAAGCACAAGTCGAAGTACCAGCCCGACGGCGCGTACATCGAGGGGCGCGCGACCCGCAACATGGACCGCTTCAGCATCACGCGCGAGGGCGAGCAGGTCGCCGTCGACCTCGGCGCGCTGCACAAGAACGACGCCGACGCGGCCGGGTGGGCCGCCGCGGTCGTGCGCCTCGCCTGACCGGCCCACCGCCTAACGTAATCCTGCAGCACGAGGTCCGCCCATGTCCCACGCCCCCACCGCCGGCCGCGACTGCGCGTCCGGCTGCCCCCTCGCCGGCCGCCCGGTCGCGCTCGCGAACGCCGGCGACGCCGCCGCCGGCCCGGCCGGCGTCGACCGCCGCGTCTTCCTGTCGCGCGCGGTGCTCGCCGCGGCCGCCGCCGCGCTCGCCGCGTGCGGCGCCGCCGGCGGCGCCGACGTCACCGCGCCGTCGTCGGTCGGCTCGACGGTCCACCTCGCCAGCTACCCGGACCTCGCTACGGTCGGCGGCGTGCAGACGGTGACGCTCAACGGCAACGCGTTCGCGATCGTGCGCACTGGCGCGTCGAGCTTCATCACGCTCTCGCTCGCCTGCCCGCACAAAGGTACGACACTCGACGTCGTGAGTGGCGGCTTTCACTGCCCCAACCACGGCGCAACGTTCGACAGCACGGGGCAGTGGGTCGGCGGACAGTCGGCGGGCCACATGTATACGTACCCGACCACGTACGACGCGACGGCGGGGACACTGACCATCGGGTAGCCCGCGCGGCCCGCTAGACTTGGGGCACGCCGCGGCCGAGCATTGGGCCGCACCCTGCTGCCCCACGCCCGTTGACCCCCGACGTCACTACCCTCCGCGCGGCCCTCCGCGCCGGCACGCGCGACCTGCACGACCGCACCGAAGCGGCCTTCGTGCTCGGCGCCGCGGACGTGACCCGGGACGAGTACGCCGCCGTGCTCGCGCTCATGCTCGGGCTGTACGTCTCGGCCGAGGCGGCGCTCGCGCCGTGGGCGCCCGCGCTCGCCGAGTACGGGCTGGACCTCGCGCCGCGGCGCAAGGCGCGGCTGCTCCGGCGCGACCTGCGCGCGCTCGGCCACGCCGCGCCCGCGCACGACGCGCCCGCGCCGGGTCCGGCGCTCCCCGTCCCGACCGCGGCCCACGCGTTCGGGACGCTCTACGTCCTCGAGGGCTCGACCCTCGGCGGCCAGCTGC
>JAABUZ0100003065.1_pt1 | contig 25794 bp, 28 predicted proteins | sample 5562091 | NCBI WGS metagenome assembly JAABUZ01 (sample SAMN12813069, study PRJNA571459) | rock metagenome | isolation source: Antarctica rocks | place: Antarctica: Victoria Land, Linnaeus Terrace sud | collected 2015-12-21 | reverse complement strand
GCCTCGGCGACGACGGTAAAGTCCGGGCTGTCCTCCAGCGCCAACCTGACCAGCCACCGGTGGTCGGGCTCGTCGTCGGCGATGAGCACGCTGCGGCAGGGCACGCGGGGGACCGGGACGGGCATTCCACCAGCATGGCCGCCGCTAGCCATGGCGGACCTGGTCCTTTGTGACCAGATCGCGGCTGCCGGTGGGCGAGCGGTGGGCCGGCCGCACCCTGGGGTCAGCCGGCGCGGCTGTCCGGCGTACCCGCGTCGAAGGCCTCCAGCCGAGGCCGCGCGGGAACCTCGCCGCGCACCGCCGCCCTGCGCGCGAACTCCCGCAGCCCCGACAGCTGCCGGGGACCCAGGCGGAAATCCAGGTGCCGGTAGTAGTCGGCGAGCGCCTCCGCCGGCAGCGGGTCGAAGCGCGCGGCGTGGGCGCTCACCTCGTCGGGGTGGGTCAGCGCCAGGTCGCGGCCGCGACAGAAGGCCGCGTGCACCGCCACGACATCCTCGGGGCGGTCGGCGGCGTAGTCGCGGCGGGCGGCCCAGACGGCAAAGACCATCGGGAGCCCGGTCCACTCCCGCCACGCCGCCCCGAGGTCGGTCACGTGCAACCCGCCGGGTGCCAGGGTGGCGCGCAACGCGGTGTCGCCGATCACCACGGCTGCGTCGGCCTCGCGCAGCATGGTCGGCAGATCGGGCGGCATCCCGACGTACGCCGGGCGGACCCCCAGCCGCTCCTCGAGCAGCATCCTGGCCAGCAGCACGGTGGTGCGGCTCGTGCTCCCGAGCGCGACCGCGCGACCGTGCAGGTCCTCCGGGCGGCTGCCCCCGGGCGTGACCAGGACGCAGCTCTGCACCGGGCCGTCACTGCCCACGGCGAGGTCGGGCAGCAGCACGAGCTCCCGGCTGTGCCGCAGGAACTCCACCAGGCTGATCGGCCCGACGTCCAGGTCGCCGCGCACGAGGGCGTCGGACAGTGCGTCCGGGGTGTCCTTGACCAGCTCGGCGCCGAGGTCGCGGTCACCGGCGGTCGGGGAGTGCACGAGGCCCCAGTAGAGCGGCAGGCAGTTCAGGAACTGGATGTGTCCCACCCGCGGGCTGCCGCCGGACCGAGCCACGCCCCCGATGGTGACACCGGCCGTGGCAGCCGGCCCGCTGGCCCGGCTCGATGGTGCTACGGCTCCGGCTGGTCGCCGGTGTCCGCATGCGGGGCACGCACGGCGCGCACCCGCGCGTCGTAGTCCTCGCGCTGGCCGGCCCGCTCCACCCGGCTGCGCTCGAGACCGGCGGCGACGTCGGCGCGCAGGCCGCGGCCGAGGACGAGCGACACCGGGATGCTCACCACGGCGCCGACGAGGGCGCAGGCGAGCAGCCGGCTGCCCACCTGCCCGCTGCCGGTCAGCGGCAGCACCACCGCGGCAGCGACGCCCCAGCAGACGGCGAAGACGCCCAGGCGCAGCAGGCTGTAGAACGCAAACGCCGCGCCAAGACCCCGCTGCCGGTCAGCCACCGCTGCCCCTCGACCGGCCGCCGCCGAACAGCCACCCGCAATAGGCGAAGGTCCCCACGAACATCAGGAACAGCCCCACCAGGCCCGCCGGCCCGATGCCGAGGCCGAGGGCGCGCAGGCCGGCGTAGGCCAGCAGTCCCGGCACGAGGGTCGCGAGGGCGCCCACCAACGCCAGCGCGCCCATGCTGGAGCGCACCCCGGTCGGACGCCCGTGTGCCACGACACGAGCGTAGGTCGGCATGGCGGCTCCGCCCGTGGGAGAAGATGGCAGCCGTGACGACGCTCGCGCCGCCCGCCCTGACCCGCTCCCTGATCGCCGTGCTCGCCGTCGCCGGTCTCCTCGCCGGCTGCGCGGCCGGCAGCGACCACACCACGGGAGGTACGGCGGGGACCGCGACGGCGGCTCCCACCCGCCGTGCGACCCAGGTGCGCGCGCGGATCGCCCCGCCGCCGGCCGTGGCCGTCGCGCCGGCGCCGCCGGTGCACGGGGAGGAGCAGCTCAGCTGGGCCGGGATCCAGCGCAGCGCCGCGACCTGGAAGCCGGCCCGGCAGACCGCTCCGATGCCGCTGCTGCTCGTGCTGGCCGGTCGGCGTAGCAGCCCCCTGGGTGAGCAGCTGCGCACCCACCTGGACGATCTGGCCAGGCAGGGCAGGGCCGTCGTCGTCTTCCCCCGCCAGCTCGGCCGCTCGTGGAATGCCGGCGTCTGCTGCGACGCGTCCACCTCCGACGACAGCGGGTTCCTCGCGGCCCTGGTCCGCCAGCTCGTCCAGGAGCGCGTGGTCGACCCCCACCGTGTCTATGCGTCCGGCTTCTCCGTGGGCGGGATGATGGCCTACCGGCTGGCCTGCGACCACCCGACGCTGCTCGCCGGGGTGGCCAGCGTCGGCGGGGTCGAGGTCGCCCCCTGCCCGGCCCACTTCCGGGTGCCGCTGCTGGAGATCCACAGCCGCCTCGACACCGAGGTCCCGCTCGCGGGCATCCGCAGCAGCGATCTCACCGGCCCCGCGATGACCGGTCTGCCGGCCGTCGGCGCGGCCCTGCAGAACTGGCGCATCCGCAACGGCTGCGCCAGCAGCCTCTACGTCGGGCACGCCACCCACGCCGGCCCGCTCGAGATCAGGGACGTGCGCGGCTGCCCTCCCGGCGGCGCGGTGCGGCTGGTCCAGACCCTCGGCGCGTCGCACGCCTGGTCGGCGCCCGGCACCGACACCAGCGCCATGGTCTGGCAGTTCCTGGCTGCGCAGGCCCGCTGACCCGACCGGCGCTGACCCACCGGCGCTGACCCGGCTAGACGCGCATGGGCTGCGGGGACGCCCGCCGCTCGGCCAGGGACACCGGCCCGTCGTAGCTCCTCAGCACCTCATACCGCGTGCCCCGCTCGACCGGCCGGAAGCCGGCGTCGCGGATCACCCCTAGCAGGTCCTCGCGGGTCATCGTGGTCGGGGTGCCGAAGCCGTCCGCATCGTGGGTGATCTTGTATTCGACCACGCTGCCGTCCAGGTCGTCGGCGCCGAAGGACAGCGACAGCGCCGCGGTGGACAGCCCGTGCATGACCCAGAAGTTCTTCACATGGTCGATGTTGTCGAACAGCAGCCGGGACACCGCGAAGGTCTTCAGGACCTCGGCGCCGGTGGCCATCGTGGTGCTGCCCATCAGCCGGTTGCGCGGGTCGCCGGAGGCGTCGTGCTGATAGCGCAGCGGGATGAACACGACGAAGCCACCGGTCTCGTCCTGCAGCTCCCGCAGCCGCAGCACGTGGTCGACCCGGTGCCGGGGCTGCTCGATGTGGCCGTAGAGCATCGTCGCAGGCGTGCGCAGCCCCTTCGCGTGGGCCAGTCGGTGGATGCGGGACCAGTCCTCCCAGTGGGTCTTGTGGTCCACGATGTGCTGGCGGACCTCCCAGTCGAAGATCTCCGCTCCGCCACCGGTGAGCGACTCCAGCCCGGAGTCGATGAGCTCGTCGAGGATCTCGTCCGCGCCCAGCCCGCTGATCTCCTCGAACCAGTGCACCTCGGTCGCGGTGAACGCCTTCAGCGCCACATGTGGCAGCGCTGCCTTGAGCTCGCGCAGCACCCGGGGGTAGTACTTCCACGGCAGCGTCGGGTGCAGCCCGTTGACGATGTGCAGCTCGGTGATGCCGGCCGGCTCCATCGCCTTCGCCAGCCGGACGGCCTCCTCGACGCGCATGGTGTAGGCGTCGGCCTCGCCGGGCTTGCGCTGGAAGGAGCAGTAGGCGCAGGACGCGGTGCACACGTTGGTCAGGTTGAGGTGGCGGTTGACGTTGAACATCGTCGCGTCGCCGTTCTTGCGGGTCCGCACCTCGTGGGCGAGCCCGCCGAGCCAAGCCAGGTCGTCCACCGCGTAGAGCGCCTCGCCGTCCACCCGCGACAACCGGTCGCCGGCCGTCACCTTCGCCTCGATCTCGCGCTGCCAGCCGATGTCGTTCGAAGCGTCCGTCACCAGGCCAACGCTACGGCGGCGGCGCGGCCGGCTGCCCGCTGAGCCAGGCCGGCCAGCCGTGCTCCCAGACCACGTCCGCGTACGCCGCATACCCGCCCTCGCCCGGGTGGTCACCGTCACCCGCCGCCGCCTCGGGGAGCCACCGCCCGTCGGCGACGAGCGCGTCGAGCACCGGGATGAAGGCGAGGCCGTGGTGGGCACAGCCGCCGGCCAGTGCGGCCTCGAGGGCCCTGGCGAGCTCCGCCTCCCCGGGATCGGCAAATGGCGGCGGCCCGAGCACCAGCACCGCGTGCCGGCGCCCCCGGACCCCGCGGGCCGCGGTGAGCACGGCGGCGGCGGCGCGCCGCGGGTCGCCGTCGTTCACCCCGCTCGCGAGCACCACGGCACCGCGGACCGCCGGAGGCAGCCGGGGGCGCAGCTCGCGACGCCAGCGGTCGCCCAGCTCGACCGCCGTCTCGCCGCGGATGCCCAACGGATACATCGTGACGTCGAGCCCGGCCGCCTGCGTGCGGGCGGCGAGCCGGCCGGTCCACCCCAGGCCCGCCGGGTCCCCCACGCCGGCGACGAAACTGTCGCCGAGCACACAGACGCGCGGCGGCCGGCTCACTCCGGCGCCGTGTCGGGCTCCGGCGCGAAGGGGACCCGGCCCTCCCACGGCGTCGACAGGACCACCGTGGTCCTGGTCCTGGCGACCCCGCGGATGCGGCGGAGGGTGCCCAGGATCGACTCCAGGGCGTCGACGTCGGGCGCGCGGACCTTGACGATGAAGGTCTCCTCGCCGGCCACCGCCCAGCAGTCCTCGATGGGCGGCACCTCGCGCAGCCGCTCGGCCACCACGTCCTGCTCGACGCCCTCGCGGGTGAAGATGCCGACCAGCGCGCTGACGCCCAGCCCGAGGGCGGACGGCGCCACCTCGGCGTGGTATCCGGTGACGTGACCGGCCGCCTCGAGCTTGCCCACCCGGTCGTGGACCGCGGGCGCCGACAGGCCGACCAGCCGCCCCAGCTCGGCGTAGGTGCTCCTGCCGTTGGCCCGGAGCGCGAGCAGCAGCCGGCGATCGGTGCTGTCGATCCCGAGGGGAACACCGGGTGGTCGCCGAACGTTCACTGGGTCAGAGATGCTCAAGGGCTTCCATTCGCAGGCCGAGTGGTACTCTTAACCGGCACGGCGACAACGGCGTCACCGTGCACGCCACCAAGGAGTGCAGCAGCATGATCCCCGAAGGCAGCGCCATCGGCACCACAGCGTTCATCGAGGCGCACCGTCGCGATCTCGCCCGGCTCGCCAGCCACCGCCGCCAGCTCGCGCGTCTCGGCATCCGCGGCCGTCGCGTCGCCCGTCAGGGCTGACGCAGTCGCGCGGCCCCCAGCGCGCCGGTCCAGCGGGTGAGCAGGGTGTGCGGCACGCCGGCGACGTCGAGCACCTTCGCCGCGACGAAGTCGGCCAGGTCCTGCGCCGTGGCGGCTCCGGCGTAGAAGCCGGGGCTCGCTGGCGCGACCACGGCGCCAGCGTCGTGCAGCTCGACCAGGTGCACGAGCGTCTGGCGCCCGAGCGGCATCTCCCGCGGGACGACCACCAGCGGCCGCCGCTCCTTGAGCGTCACGTCGGCGGCGCGCTGCAGCAGGTCCTTCGATAACCCCAGCGCGATCCCGGCCACCGCCGCGGTCGAGGCCGGGACGACGAGCATCCCCCGGGTGGGATAGCTGCCGCTGCTCGGGCCGGCCGCGAGGTCCAGCGGCCCCCAGTGCACGACGTCGCCGCGGCGTCCGACCCAGCGCTGCAGGGTCTCCGCGTCGTCGTGCCAGCTCAGACCGGTCTCGTCGAGCAGCGTCAGCCGGGCGGCCCGGCTCACCACCAGGTCGACCGGCAGGCCGGCGTCGAGCAGGCCGCGCAACACCGACCGGGCGTACGGCGTGCCGCTGGCCCCGCTGACGCCGACCACCCATGGCACCCGCTCCCCGGTCATCCCGGCCGAGCCTGCCACCCGAAGCCCGACCCCCGCTCGCCGGCTGGCTCCTGAGCATCCGCTCGCGGACACGTAGTCCGTCGTCCACAGGAGTCCTCCGCAGCCGGGCGCTCCTGGCGCCGTCAGCGCACACTCGACGCATGAGCCAGCCGAGGTCCCCCGAGGAGCGGAGCCTGCGGGAAGACGTCCGCGACCTCCGCCGGGTGGTTGACACCGTGGATCAGAAGGTCGGACGGTTGGAAGAGAAGGTCGACCGGTTGGGGGCTGCCGTCACCGAACGACTGGACCGGATCAACGTGCGACTGGACATCCTCATCGACGCGCTGAGCGGGCACATCCAGGACACCGAGCGGCACGCCGGCTGACGGCAGTCATGGCCGACTACTGGCGGGGTCCGGACGCCGGGGCCGTGGTGCCCCACCTCGTGGGGCGTTCGCTACCTCGCGCCGACCTGCTGGCGCGTCAAGCGGGACTGCGCATCCGCGTCTTGAATGACGTCGAGGCGTACCCGGCGGGCACGGTCGTGGTCGGGCAGGAGCCCACTGCGGGTGGCCGCCTTGGGTGGGGTGAGCCCGTGAGCGTGGAGGTCGCGCCAGGGGGTGGAGCGGGAGTGCGGGAGCCGCGGCGACCACGCCGACCAGACGGCAACCTGCACGCGGCGAGCTGACGAGCTGCCGGCACGCCACCCTGGCGGGTCAGCCGTGCAGGCCGCGGGCCAGCAGATCGGCGAGGCCGAAGCCGAACAGGCCGATGCCGACCAGCCCGTTGGTGGTGAAGAAGCTGCGGTTCACCCGGGACAGGTCGGTCGGGGACACGATCGCGTGCTCGTAGGCGAACGCCCCCGCCGTGCCAGCCACCCCGACGTACCAGAAGGGGCCGGCGTCCTGGGCGACGCCGAAGGCGACGAACAGCCCCAGCGTGGCCGCGTGCGCGGCCTCGCTGACGTGCAGTGCCACGACGGCGCCGAAGCGCGCCGGCAGCGAGCGCACCCCGGTGCGCCGGTCGCTGTCGAGGTCCTGCAATGCGTAAATGAGGTCGAAGCCGCCGATCCACAGGCCGACGGCGAGGCCGAGCAGCACCGAGCTCCAGGACCAGTGCCCGGTCGTCGCCAGCCAGGCCCCGACCGGCCCGATGGCCTGCGCCAGCCCGAGGATGCCGTGGCAGAGCCAGGTGAAGCGCTTGCCGTAGGGGTAGATCACGAACAACGCCAGGGCAGCCGGGGCGAGCAGCAGGCACAGCGGGGAGAGCACCGCGCAGACGGCGAGGAAGACGGCCAGCGCTACTGCCGAACCGACCACGGCCGTGCGGACGGCGACCGCACCGGTGACCAGCTCGCGCTGAGCCGTCCGCGGGTTGGCCGCGTCGAGGTGCCGGTCGATCACCCGGTTGACCGCCATCGCGAACGTTCGGGCGGCCACCATCGCGACGGTGACGAGCACCAGCCGGACCCACCTGACGCCGCCGTCGCCGTAGGTCGACGACGCGTAGAGCACGGCGAGATAGGCGAAGGGCAGCGCGAAGACGCTGTGTTCGATGACGACCAGCCGCAGGAAGTCGCGCACCGCCCCGGCGGGCGCCGCCGGCGAGACGACGGCGGTCACAGGCCGTACTCCCGCCAGCGCTCGGTCACCCGCTCGCGCACGGCGTCGTCCATCGTCACCATCTGCGGCCAGCCCCCGTCGCGGCGGTAGCCGTCCCCGGGCAGCTTGCGGGTCGCGTCGATGCCGACCTTGCCGCCGAAGAACTGCTCGTACGCCGCGTGGTCGAGGTGGTCTACCGGGCCGACCGTCTGCAGCAGGTCGTGGGCGTAGTCGACGTTGCCCAGCGCCCGCCAGGCCACCTCGCTGTGGTCGTGCACGTCGCAATCGGCGTCGACGACGACGATCAGCTTGGTCAGCGACATCAGCCCGGCGCCCCAGATGGCGTGCATGACCTTCTGCGCGTGCTTGGGGTAGCGCTTGTCGATGGCCACGATCGCGCAGTTGTGGAAGACCCCCTCGAGCGGCAGGTCGTAGTCGACGATCTCCGGGATGGTCAGGCGCAGCAGCGGCAGGAAGATCCGCTCGGTGGCCTTGCCCAGCGGCCCGTCCTCCTGCGGGGGGCGCCCGACCACGATGGTCTGGAAGACGGGGTGGCGCCGGGTCGTCATCACGTCGACCCGCAATGCGGGGAAGGGCTCGACCGGCGTGTAGAACCCGGTGTGGTCGCCGAACGGCCCCTCGGGCAGCCGGTCGCCGGGCTCCAGCCAGCCCTCCAGCACGACCTGCGCCTGCGCCGGCACCTGCAGCGGCACGGTGAGGCAGTCGACCAGCTCCACGCGGGACTGGCCCACGAAGCCGGCGAACAGGTACTCGTCGATGTCGCCCGGCAGCGGCGCGCTCGCGGCGTAGGTCACCACCGGCGGGCAGCCGAAGGCAATCGCGACCGGCAGCCGCTCACCCCGGCGTTCGGCCACCGCGTGGTGGGCGTTGGAGTCCTTGTGGATCTGCCAGTGCAGGCCCACCGTGCGCTCGTCGTGACGCTGCAGGCGGTACATCCCGAGGTTGCGGGCCCCGGTCTCCGGGTGCTTGGTGTGGGTCAGCCCGAGGTTGAGGAAGACCCCGCCGTCCTCCGGCCAGGCCTGCAGGCCCGGCAGCAGGCCGAGGTCCACGTCCGGGCCGTTGCGAACGACCTCCTGCACCGGCGCCGTCTTCACCGACCGCGGCGGCACCCCGCGCAAGGTGCCGAGCTTGCCCAGCGCCTCGCGCATGCCCCCCCAGCCGGTCGGGATCTCCGGCTGCAGCAGCGCCGCGATCCGGCCGCCGATCTCGTCCAGCCGCCCGACACCCAGCGCCCGCGCCATCCGCGCCTCGGTGCCGAAGACGTTGGTCGCCAGCGGCATCGCCACCGGCCGCCCACCGGTCATCGGTCGCTCGAACAGCAGCGCCGGCCCGCCGGCCCGCACCACCCGCTGGGTGATCTCGCTGATCTCCAGGTGGGTGTCGACCGGCACCCGGACACGGCGCAGGTCGCCGGCACGCTCGAGGTCGCGCAGCAGCGTCGGGAGGTCCTCGGGAGCCACCGCACGATCGTCTCAGCCCCGACGACCCCGGGCCCGGGCGGGACGGGACAGCTACCGTCGTGGGCATGCTCTACGCCGACGGGTTGGTCTTCTTCCTGCTGCTGGGCTTCTGGCTGGTCGCCCTGTTCGACGCGATCACCGCGGACGAGGCTGCGGTCCGCAACCTCGGCAAGGGATTCTGGATCGTGATCATCCTGTTCACGATCGAGATCGGTGCGGTGCTCTGGTTCGTCGCCGGCCGCCCGCAGACACCCCGACGGCCGGGTGGCCTGCCCTACAAGGGCAACACCGGCGCGAGCGGCGGCACCCTCTCGTCCCCGCCCCCCCGGCGCTCCCGTGGCGGGCCGGTCGCGCCGGACGACGACCCGGCGTTCCTGCGCTCGCTGCGCGAGGGCACGGCAGAGCACGAGCAGATCCTGGGCAGCTGGGAGGCAGACCTGCGCCGCCGCGAGGAGGAGATGCGGCGTCGCGAGGGCGGCGAGGGCGCCGAGGGCTCCGCTCCGGCGTGACACCGGTCGGCCCCTCGCTGGCGCTGCCGCCCGGCTGCACGGCCGCATTGTTCGACTGCGACGGCACGCTCGTGGACACCCTGCCCGCGCACGCGGCCGCCTGGCAGGTCGCGCTCGGGCCGCACGGAGTGTGGCGCGACCGGGACTGGTACGCCGCACGGGCCGGCCTGTCCTCCGCCGACGTGCTGGCGCTGCTCAGCGCGCAGACCCCCGGCCTCGACGTCGTCGCGGTCGACGGAGCACGTCGGGCCGAGCTCGCCCGGCTGCTTCCGCTGGTGCGCGAGATCGAGGTCGTCGGCGCGCTGGCCAGGCGGCTTGCCGCCGCCGGCGTACCCCTCGCGGTCGCCAGCGGCGGCAGCCGCGACAACGTCACCGCATCGCTGGCAGCCGCCGGCCTGGCAGGCCTGTTCCCGGTGGTCGTGACCCGAGAGGACGTGGTCAGTGGCAAGCCGGCTCCGGACGTCTTCCTCGCTGCCGCGGCGGCGCTCGGCGTCGAGCCGGGGGCCTGCGGGGTCTTCGAGGACAGCGACGAGGGCCTCGCCGCTGCTGCCGCCGCCGGGATGCAAACGGTGGACGTGCGCCGGGGGATCCGTCCTGCTCGTCCGCGTCTAGCCCGTCTTGCCCAGCATTACCCCCCGGACGGGCGATGATCGAGCCGGACCGGACGCTTACCGTGAGACGGCAGGAGCCACGTCCAGCCGACCATGAGGATCGCCGCCCATGACCGCCAACGCCGCCCACGTCCCGGCAGGGGTGGCACTCCTTCCCCGCACCGACGTTCCCGGCACCGTGGACGCGCTGGTTGCCTCCGCCGCCGCCGAGGCTGCGCCCGGCACGCTGGCCGTCAGCGCACCCGACGCCACCCTGACCTACGCCGAGCTGCTGGATGCGGCGGCTGCCGTGGCGGACGTGCTCCGGGCGCTGGGGGTCACCGAGGGCTCCCTGGTCGGCGTCTGCCTGCCGCGTTCGACCGCCCTCGTCGTCACCGCGCTCGCCGTCATGCAGGTCGGGGCCGCCCACGTCGCCCTGGACCCGGCACATCCGGCCGCCAGGCTGCGCCAGCTCGTCGTCGACAGCGGTGCCGGGGTGGTGGTTGCCCCGACGGAGGCGCTCGACGGGCTCGCCGGCGTCGCCGGCGGCGGGCCGCGTCGGGTGGCGCTCCTGGCTGGCGTCGAGGCGGCCATCAGCGCGACGGCCACGAGGGGCACCGCCGCCGCCGCCCCGCCGTACGAGCCGGGTGTCGCGACCGTGGTCTACACGTCCGGCTCCACGGGGACCCCCAAAGGGGTGCTGGTGGAGCACGCCGGCCTGGTCAACCTCCTCCGCTGGCACCGGCGGGCCGTCGACGTTGGCCCGGGCGACCGGTGCAGCCAGCTCGCCGGACCGGGCTTCGACGCCATGGCCTGGGAGACCTGGGGGTGCCTCGCCGCCGGCGCCACCCTGCTCGTGCCCGCCGAGGAGCTCAAGACCGATCCCGGCGCCCTGCGCGACTGGCTGGTCCGGGAGCAGGTCACCGTGGCCTTTGTGCCCACGCCGCTGGCGCAGGCGGTGCTGGCCCTGCCGTGGCCGGCCGCCGGAGCGCTGCGCGTGCTGTTGACAGGCGGGGAGCGGCTGGCTCGCGGACCGCGGGCCGGACTGCCCTTCGACGTGGTCAATGCCTACGGCGTGACCGAAGCCAGCGTGGTGTCGACCGCCGGCCCGGTCCCCCCCGGCGGCTCGGCCGTCCCCGGCATCGGTCGGGCCATCGGCGGAGTCGACCTGCTCGTCGTGGACCCGGCCGACCCGGAACTGGTCGCGGTGACCGACGGGACCGCCGGTGAGCTGCTCATCGGCGGGGTGTCGCTGGCCAGGGGGTACCTGGGGCAGCCGGAGCGCACCGCCGAGCGCTTCGTCCAGCGTCACTCCGCCGGGGTCGCGACCCGCTGGTACCGCACGGGTGACCTCGTGCGCGTGCGCCCCGATGGCGATCTGGACCACCTCGGCCGGCTCGACGACCAGGTGCAGATCCGTGGCGTGCGCGTGGAGCCGGACGAGGTCGCAGCCGCTCTCGATCGGCACCCCGATGTCGGGCAGAGCGTCGTGCTCACCGTCGCCGGGCCGGGCGGCAGCCGGCGGCTGGTGGCCTGCCTGCTGGCCACCGGATCGCGGCAGCCCGGCACCGACGAGCTCCGCAGCCACCTGGCGACGATGTTGCCGGAGCCCATGCTGCCCTCGACGGTGGTCTGGGTGGACCGCATGCCCGTCACCGCGAACGGCAAGGTGGATCGCGCCGCCCTCGCCGCCCTCGCCGCGCGGGACCGGGAGATCGACCGCGGCGGGCACGAACGTCCGGAGCCGGCGGATTCCGCCCCGCTGGACGAGCTGGAGGCGGCGATGGTGGACCTGGTGGCACTGCTGCTCGGGCGCCCTCGTGTGCCGGTCGACGGGAACTTCCTGCTCCTCGGCGGCCACTCGCTGCTGGGAGCCCAGCTGGTCACCCGGATCGCCGAGCGCTACGGCGTCGAGCTCGGCCTGCGGGCGCTGTTCGACGACCCCACCCCGCGCGGGATCGCCGACGAGGTGCGCCGCCTGCTCGTCGAGCAGGTCACAGCGCTCGACGACGAGACCGCGACGGTGCTCACCGCATCGTTGGCCGCGGGGGACTGAGCGCTGGGCAGCGCCGCGCCGCTGAGCCTCGTGCGCCTGCTCGACGCGGACGTGCTGGCGGACCCATACCCCTTGCACCGCAGGCTTCGCGAGGAGTCCCCGGTGCACTGGGACCCCTACCTGCACAGCTGGGTCGTCACCCGATACGACGACGTGGTCCGGGTGCTGACGGACTTCTCGGCCACGCGCACGCCGACGCCCGAGCGGCTGGTGGAGCTGGGAATGGGCCAGCTCGCACCGGTCGCGGCCGTGATGGTGCGCCAGATGCTCTTCCTGGACCCGCCGGCACACCACCGCATCCGCGGCCTGGCCCACGGCGCCTTCACCCCCCGCCGCATCGAGCGGCTGCGGGTCCGCATCCAGCGGGTGACCGACGACCTCATCGACACTGTCTGCGACCGGGGCGCGATGGACGTGCTTGCCGAGCTCGCCGAGCCGCTGCCCGCCATCATCACCGCCGAGCTGCTGGGGGTCCCGGAGGACGACCACGCGCTCCTCAAGGACTGGTCGGCGGCGTTCGCCGAGATGCTCGGCAACTTCCAGCACAATCCCGGCCGCGTCCCGCACGTGCTCCGCAACCTGGCCGAGATGTCCGACTACTTCCGGGCGGCAGTACGGCGGGAGGCCGTGCGTCCCACCGACGGCCTGATCAACACCCTGGTGACCGCGCGCGTCGACGGCGACCGGCTGTCCGAGGACGACGTCATCGCCAACATCGTGGTCACCATGGTCGGTGGCCAGGAGACCACGACCAACCTGATCGGCAACGGCCTGCTGGCACTGCTGCGCCAGCCCGGCGAGCTGGAGCGGCTGCGGGCCGACCCCGCCCTGATGCCCTCGGCGATAGAGGAGCTGCTGCGCTTCGAGAGCCCCAGCCAGCACACCGCCCGGCTCGCGCCCGAGGACGTGGAGCTGGGGGGGCAGCAGATCCGCCGGGGGCAGGCGGTGATCGCCGTGATGGCGGCGGCCAACCGCGACCCTGCGCGCTTCCCCGAGCCCGACCGCCTCGACCTGGCGCGGGTGGACAACCGGCACCTCGCCTTCGGCTGGGCGGCGCACTTCTGCTTCGGTGCCCCGCTCGCCAGGATGGAGGGTGCCATCGCCCTCGGCACCGTGCTCCGGCGGCTTCCCGCCCTCGCCATCCGACCGGGGCCCTTGCACTGGCGCCCGAACCTCGGGCTGCGCGGGCTCACCGCGCTGCCCGTCTCGTTCGCTCCGTCGGCAGCCGCCGGCGTGCCGCGATCGCCTGGACCACGCGGGGCCGGTCGGTGAGTGGCGCCCTCTCGCCGGCCCAGGCGGCGCTGCTGGCCGCCCGGCTGAAGGGCCGGCCGCCGGGACCCGGCACCGGTCCCCCCGAGCCGGCCGCCGACGGCGGGTCGGCGCCGGTCTCCGCCGAGCAGGAGCAGCTGCTCGCGCACGCGCTCTTCCTCCCTGGCAGCCGCCTCTACAACGAGGCCGTCTGCGTCGTGCGGACGGGGCCCGTCGACCTCGACGCGCTGCGGCGCGCCGTCGACCTGCTGGTCGCCCGGCACGACATCTGGCACACGTCCTTCCAGCGCCGGCGCGGGGAGTTCCGGCAGGTGGTGGGGCCCGCTCCGACCCATCCGCTGCCGCTGCACGACCTGGCGGGGGTCCCGGCCGGGCAGCAGGAGAAGCGCATCGTCGACCTCGTCACGGCGGTCGCCGCCGAGCCGTTCGACCTGCGCGCCGGCCCGCTGGTCCGGCCGGTGCTGGTCCGCGTCGCGCCCGAGGAGCACCGGCTCTACCTGGCGCTGCACCACATCGTGTTCGACGGCGTCTCGCTCTACCGGGTGGTGTTCCCCGAGCTCGTCGCCCTCTACGACGCGGTGGCCGCGGGCCGGGTGCCGACGTTGCCGCCTACGGTGCAGTACGCCGACTATGCCCGCTGGCAGCGCTCGGGTGTCCTCGACGAGGAGCTGCGGCGGTGCCTGCCGCACTGGCGGGTCCACCTCGCCGACGCGCCGGTGCTGCAGCTGCCGCTCGACCACCCCCGGCCGGACGAGCAGCGACACAGCGGCCGGATGATCGGCTTCGAGGTCGGCGCCAGGTCGGTCGGCGCGGCACGAGCGCTCGCGCAGGGCACCGGGACCACCCTGTTCCACGTGCTGGCCGCGGTCTTCGCCCGGTTCCTGGGTGAGCTGACGGGCCAGCGGGACGTCGTATTCGCGACGGTGGCCGACCTCCGGCGGCGACGAGAGCTCGAGCCGATGGTCGGCTACTGCCTCACGCCGGTCGTGCTGCGGGTGCCGCTGCGCGAGGCAGAGGCCGCGAGCTCCCTGGTGGCGCGCGTCCGCGACGAGGTCCTCGACGCGCTCAGCCACCTGGTGCCGCTCGAGCGGCTGGTGCGCGAGCTGCACCCTCCCCGCGTCCCGGGGGCGGACCCGCTGTTCCAGGCCATGCTGGTCCTCGAGCCGCCCGCGGTCCCGGTGGCACCAGGGTGGAGCATGCACCAGCTCGACCCGGCTGTCGGCGCCGCCCTCGGCCAGGCGAAGACCGACCTGCTCATGGAGCTCGACGAGCGGCCGGACGGACGGCTCTCCGGACGCCTGACCGTGAATGCCGACCTGTTCGGGCCGGGGTTCGCCGAGCAGGTGGTCGCCTCGTGGACGCAGCTGCTCGCCACCGTCACCCGGACCGACCCGGCACCGTGATCAGGGCCTCGGCAGCATGGCGAGCCCCACGGTGACCTCCCCCCGGGTTGTGGAGCAGACCGTCGCGCTGCCCCAGCGCGTTCCGCCGTCGTCGTCGAGCACGCCAGCGACGTGCACGCCGGCGAAGTCGTCGAGGGCGACCACGCCCACCTTCACGAGCGACTCCTTCGCGACCCACAGACGCAGGTAGGTCTCCGTGGGTCGGCGCGCTGCGTCGACCAACCCGCGCTCGGCTGCAGTCATCGTCCGGCTCAGCAGCCCGGCGCCGGGGTGCTCGCCGAGCGGAGAGCCCACCCACCGCTCGACGTCGACCCCGATCGGCACGCGCGCGGCGGCCGCGACGACGGACCCCCTGGTCCGGGACCAGGAGACGGCGACGTCCGGACCGGCCACCGTCACGCTCGGGCGACCGTGCGGCCCCCCGCAGACGGTGCACTCCTGCCGCAGGCCCACCTGTGCCGCCGGCACCCCGGTCAGTGCCGAGACGCACTCCCGCGCAAGCAGGTGCGCCGCCAGGAAGTCCCTGCGGTCGGCGGGCTCGCCGAACGCATCGGCCCGGTCGCCTTCGGGCCCCGTCAGCGCGGCGCGCCCGCCCGGCCATCTGCGCAGCACGTCCGCCGAGGCCTCCAGCCGGACCACGCGGCTGGCCACGGGGCAGGCCACCTCGCGACGCTAGCAACGGCCGACCGCCAGCGGGCTCAGCCAGCCGCGAGCAGGCGGGCGAGGTGGCGCGGCGGCGGGGCCCCGTGCGCCAGCAGCGGGTCGAAGCACAGCAGCCGGCTCCGGTCGACCGCCGCGACCACCGGGGCGAGCTCGGCGTAGCCCACGAAGTAGGTCGAGAGCTGGCACGACGACAGCTGGGCCCGCCGCCACTTCCCGACGGCCTCGCCCTCCTCCTGCCTGCCGCGGCCGGTCATCAGCGCCATCGCCTCGCTCTCGCCCATGCCGCCGGCGTGCACCCCGGCGTCGAGCAGCGCGTTGATCGTGACCCGGAGCTGGACCTTGAGCTGCTGCAGCCGGACGGCGCGACCGCCCACCCCGGCCAGCGCCATCAGCTCCTCCGCGTGCACCGCCCAGCCCTCGATGAAGCTGCCGCTGCCGAAGACCTGCCGCACCACCGTGGGTCCACGGAATCGCGCCTGGTGCGCCAGCTGCAGCACGTGGCCCGGCATCGCCTCGTGCACGGTGAGGTTGGCGACCTGCGCGGAGTTGTACTCCCGGTAGAAGCTCGCCACCCGCTCCGCCGACCAGTCCGACGGCGTGGGCGCGACCGCGAAGAACGTCGTACCCCCCTGCTCCAGCGCGCCCGGCGCATCGCAGTAGGCCACCGCGTAGCCCCGGCGGAACTCCGGCATCACCTGCACCTCGACCGGCGCGTCAGGCACGGACACGAAGCCGAGCCGCCGCACCTCGCCGGTGAGGTCAGCGAGCAGCGTGCTGGCGAGCGGCACGATGGTGGCGTCGTCGGGGGCGTCCCGCGCCACCTCGGCGAGGGCCGCCCCCACCCGGGCGGGGCCGCCACAGAGCTCGGCCAGCTGATCCTCCACCAGGGCCAGCTGCTCCTCGGCGCGGGCGACGACCTGGCCGGCCGTCAGGTCGCTGTCGAGCACGAGGTGCAGCCGGGCGTCGAACACGTCGGGGCCCAGCCGGGGGTCGCCGTCCGCGCTGGTGGCCGCCTCCGCCAGCGCGGCACGGTGCCGACGCAGGGCCCGCAGCGCGGTCGCCTGGGCCGGCTCCACCAGCGGCCGTAGCCGGGGCTCCTGGGCGAGCAACGCCGGCAGCTCCTGCTCCAGCAGCGCGATGATGCCGCCGGTCTGCTCCACCGCGGTCTCCACGTGGACGAGGGGGGGCCGGGCCACCGTGCGGCGGGCCCGTTCCAGCCGCTCGGGCACCAGCTCCAGCCGGCTCGCGAGCGCGCGCAGCCGGTCCGCCACCGGCTCGGTATCCCGGGCGAGCAGAGGGTAGATGGCCTCGCCGGGGAGCCAGGCGAGGGGGTCCCACTCGAGCGGGCGGACCAGGTCGGCATCGAGCAGCAGCCGGTCCAGCCCGGTGCGCAGCATCTCGGCGTCCACCGCGTCCTCGGCGTCGAGCCCGTCGAGGTCGAGGGAGTCCAGGGCGTCCCGGTGGCCCGCGAGCGCGACGTGCAGCTCGCGCCGCCCGCCGTCGGACAGGTCGTCCAGCCGGTCGTCGTAGCGGTGGTCACCCAGCGCCGTGGCGACCTCGGGCTGCAGCCGCAGCAGGTCCGCGACGGCTGCCGCCGCCGTGGTGGTGAAGCGCTCGTCCGTCGGCACGAGCCGCTCGTGCCCAGGGCAACCGGCTCCCACGCCGCGCGTCCCTCTCGATGTGACCACCCTCCCGGCCCCGCAGACACTGACCCGGCGCTCGTTGCTGGCCCTGGGCACCGGCGGCCTGGTCGGGTGTGCGGCAGCACCCCGTCCCAGACCGGCCTCCCCGCCGATCCCTGCGGCTGCCCCCCTCCCGGGGGCCGTCCCCCTCCGGGCGTACGACCTCGCTGCTCTGCGCCGCGACGTCGGCAACCGGTTCGTGCTGCCGGGCCAACCCGCATATGCACTGGCGCGCCGCACCCGGCAGCCGGCCTTCGATGCCGCCGCCCCACGCGGGGTGCTGCAGGTGCTGGACGCCGCCGACGTCGCCGACGGGCTGCGCGCCGCGCGCGGTTCCGGCGTACCCGTGCACGTGCGCAGTGGTGGACACTCCTACGGCGGCTGGTCCACCGGGCCGGGCCTGGTGCTCGACCTCGGCGGACTCAGCGCCACCCGGTTGGAGCCGGAGGTGCTCGTCGTGGGGGCGGGGACGCGGTTGATCGACGTCTACGCCGCGGTCGGTGCGCACAGCGCGCTGCCCTCGGGGAGCTGTCCGACGGTGGGCATCGCCGGCATCACCCTCGGTGGGGGCGTCGGAGTGCTCTCCCGGCAGCTGGGCCTCACCTGCGACCGGCTGGTCAGCGCGGAGGTGGTGCTGCCCGACGGCAGCATGTGCACGTGCAGCGCCGACAGCGAACCGGACCTGTTCTGGGCGCTCCGCGGGGGTGGCGCGGCGCCGGCGGTCGTGCTGGAGCTGCGCCTGTCGATCGCGCCGGCCACGACCTTCACCGTGTGGGGAGCGACCTTTCCCTGGGCGCGCGCCGCCGTGGTGCTGCAGGCCTGGGACGCATGGGCACCCGACGCAGCCGACGAGCTGTGGTCGTCGCTCGGCCTCCAGGCGGTGCCCGGTGGCTCCGCAGCCCAGCTGACCGTGACGGTGGTGAGCAGCCGGGGACAGGGTCTGGACGCCGAGCTGGCCCCGCTGCTCGCCGTCGCGGACCCACTGACGCAGGGCCGCCAGCAGCTGGCGCCCCTCGCCGCCATGCTCACGGAGGCGGGTTGCGGCGACCTCGGCGTGGCCGCCTGCCACCCGGTCCCGGGCGAGCCGGGTGGACGACGCGGTGGGACGCGGCACCGGGAGTCCTTCGCCGCGACCTCGTCGCTGCTCGCCGCTCCGCTCGGGGCGGCCGGCGCCGCAGCCTGCGTGGCGTGTGTGCAGGACCGTCAGGACCGCGGGCTCGGGGTCGGCGGCCTGCAACTGGACGCCCTCGGGGGAGCGGTGGCGCGGGTTGCCCGGCCGGAGTCGGCGTTCCCGCACCGGGCGGCCCGCGTGCTCGTGCAGCACGCGGCGGACCGCCACGTGGGAGCCGCGCCGGCCGTCGGGGCGGCCAGTGCGGCCTGGCTGGCCCGCTCGCGCCGTGCGCTGGCGCCGTTCGCCACCGGCGGGGCCTATGTCAACTACGCCGATCCCGGGCTCGCGGGCTGGGGGCGGGCCTACTGGGGCGCGAACCTGGAGCGGTTGCGGGAGGTGGCCCGGCGCTACGACCCGGAGGGGCTGCTGGCGACCGGGCAGTGCGCCCGCAACGCGTGACGCGACGACCGGCGACGGCGGGACGGGATCAGAGGCCGGCGTAGGAGTGCAGGCCGCTCACCACGATGTTGACGACGTAGTAGTCGACGGTCAGGGCCCCGAAGGCGGCCATCGCGATCCAGGCCGCCCTGCGGCCCTTCCACCCGGCGGTGGCCCTGGCGTGCAGGTAGCCGGCGTAGATCACCCAGGTGATGAACGACCAGGTCTCCTTGGGGTCCCAGCCCCAGTAGCGCCCCCAGGCCGCCTCTGCCCAGACGGCGCCGGCGACGATGGCGAAGGTCCAGATCGGGAACGCAAAGGCGATGGTGCGGTAGGCGGCGGTGTCCAGGGCCGCGGCGGCCGGGAGGCGGCGCATGATGCCGCCGCCGCTGACCGTCGCGCCGGACCCGAGCCGCGCCTCGTAGCGCGCCTTCTGCAGGTAGAGGACGGTCTGCACGGCACCAACGAGGAAGGTGCCCCAGGCGATGATGGCGGCGAGCACGTGGATCTTGAGCCAGTAGCTCTGCAGGGCCGGCTGCAGGGGCTCGGCCTTGCTGTAGAGCAGCGTCCCGGCGATCCCGAGGGTGACGACCACGGGCAGCATGACGAAGGCACCCAGGAAGCGCAGGTCGGGCTTGCGGGCGACGACCACAAGGTACGCCGTGACGGCGGCGAGGGTGATCGCGACCGAGAACTCGTACATGTTGCCCCACGGCACCCGGTGGGCCGCGAGGCCGCGGGTGGTGAGCGTGGCGGCGTGGGCGACCCAGCCGAGCACGGTCAGCGCCAGCGCGACCCGACCGGCGCGCAGCGATCGGCGCCCCGGGGCGGCGATCGGCCGCGGGCCGCGCTCGGCCGCCGGCCGCATCCACACTGGCAGGTCGGGCACCTCGACCGCGGCCGGGGCGGCACGGACCGCGGGGTCGGTGGCCACCGGCCGCTCCAGGGCGTCCAGGCTCGCGGCGGCGTGCGCCACCGGGCGGATGCGGGCAGGGCGACCCGGCCGGCCGGCGAAGGCGAACTCCGCGGCGTACCCGACCATCGCCGTGCCGTAGCTCAGCACCGCGACCACGAGCAGGTCGTTGCTGACGCGGGCGAGCGTCGGGTCGACGGTCACGCGGTCTCCTGGGGCTCGAGGGGCGGGTGGGTCTCGCGCAGGCGGTCGACGATCTGGTCGAACTCCGCGCGGGAGGCGTCGGCATCGCTGCGGGCCAGGCCGCCGACCTCGACGAGCGTACGGCCGGCCGGACCCGGCTGCCCGACCGGTGTCGCGCGCAGCCAGAGTCGCCGGCGGCGGACCCGCAGCGACAGCAGCAGGCCGCCGATGATGCCGACGGCGGCGAGCAGCACGAGCGACTTGGCGGGGTCGCGCTTGACCTGGAAGCTGGCCCAGTCCGGGATCACGGTGGCGATCTGCAGCGTCCACCCGCCGGGCAGGCCGCTGGCGAGCTGCCGCCCGTCGGTGGAGCGGACCACGAGGTTGTCGAAGCGCCGGTCGCCCTTCGCGTCCAGCACCGGCCGGAGCCGGGACAGGTCGAGGCTGTTGTCGAGCACGCCGCCACTGCCGAGGTCCCCGACGTAGGGCGTCACGAGCGCACCGGGGTTGCCGAGTGCCGGGCTCTGGCTGGCGATCCGGCCGCTGGCCGGGTCCAGCACCTCGGTCGGCGCGAACTGCACCTCGAAACCGAGGTCCTGCTTGACCCCGGCAGCGGTCCTCGGCAGGTCACGGAACTGCACCACGCACGCGCTGAGCAGCGTCTGCGGCTGCACCGGGCTGCACACCACGGGGCCGCTGGGCCGGGTCGTGCTGCCGGGGCGGCTGAGCGTGAAGCTCGGCGCGTAGCCGTGGTTGAGCAGGTAGAGCTTGGCCCCACTCCCGAGCGACAGCGGGTGGTTGACCCGCACGTCCACCGCGCGCGCGGTGCCGCCCGCCGGGGTGAACGTCGCGTGCGCGTCGTAGGTGGAGGGGACGTTGCCCTCGACATAGGTCGCGGCGAAGTCGTCCAGGTGGAAGGTCCACGGCGGCAGGTCCGCCCCGGTGACCAGCCGGCCGGGCCGGAACTGGTTGAGCTGCGACGGGGTGTTGGTGTAGCCGTGGCCTTCGACCACCACGGTGTCGCTCTCGTAGCCGAGGACCGAGCCGAGCGCGACGCCGGCGAGCAGGACCACCAGCGACACGTGGAACACCAGGTTGCCGGTTTCGCGGAGGTAGCCGCGCTCGGCGCTGACGCCCCCCTCCTGCTGCTGCCGCCGCCACCGCCCCAGCAGCCCGGTGGCCGTCGCGGTGACCTGATCGGCGGGGGCCGCGGTCTCCCAGCTCGCGTACGCCGGCAGCCGCTGCAGCCGGACCGGCACGGCCGGCGGCTGCCGGCGCAGGGCCCGCGCGTGCAGCCGGATGCGCGGGCCGAGGCAGCCGATGAGGCTGGTGAACAGCAGCAGGTAGATCGCGGCGAACCAGGGCGCCGCGAAGACGTCGAACAGGCTGGCGCGGTCCAGCAGCGGGCCCAGGGTGCTGTGGGTGCTGAGGTACGTCGCGACCCTGGCCGGCTCCTGGCCGCGCTGCGGGAGCAGGCCGCCGGGGATCGCGGCGAGGCTGAGCAGGAACAGCAGCTGCAACGCGGTGCGCATGCTGGTCAGCCGCCGCCAGCCGAAGCGGATCCACTGCAGCGGGGTACGACGGGGGGCGCCGGCCGGGTCGTCCTCGACCGCCGCCGGCTGCGTGGACAGCCGCTCCTGCTCCAGCACGCTCATCGGGGCCGGCTCACAACGGGCTCGTTCCGCCGTTGACCTGCAGGTCGCGGACCAGGTGCGCCCACGTGCCACTCACCTCGAGCAGCCCCACGGCCACGAGCAGCGCCCCGCCCACCACCATGACCGCTCGCGAGTGCCGCTTGACCACCTCGAAGGCGCCCAGTGCGGAGCGGGCACCCAGGGCGACGAGCAGGAACGGGATGCCGAGGCCGAGGCAGTAGGCGACGGACAGCACTGCGCCGCGCCCCGCCGTGCCGGTCGTCGCGGACAGCCCGACCACCGCGCCGAGGGTGGGGCCGGCGCAGGGGGTCCAGCCCAGGCCGAACAGCAGGCCCAGCGCTGGGGCCGCGGCGATCCCGACGCCGGGACTGCGCTGCAGCCGGAAGGTGCGGCTCGCGAGCGGGACCCGGTCGAGCAGCCCGGCAAAGGCGAGGCCCAGCACGACGGTGATGACGCCGAAGACCTGCTCCAGGCCCCGTTCGTGGCTGCGCAGGCTGGCCCCCAGGGTGCCGAACAGGGCACCCTCCACGGTGAACACGGCGGTGAAGCCCAGCACGAACAGGACGGCGCCGGCAAGCACCCGGCTGCGCCGGACGCTGCGGGCGGCGAGCTCGGTGCCGGACAGGCCGGTGACGTAGGACAGGTAGCCGGGGACCAGTGGCAGCACGCACGGGGACAGGAAGCTGACCAGGCCGGCGGCCACCGCGATCGGGGCGGCGAGCAGCAGCGAACTGCCGGAGACGACGCTGGCGATGCTCACCGGCGGCTCAGGCCGGCTCGGCGGCCAGCGTGTCCACGGCGGCCTGCAGCTGCGAGGCGAGCACCTGACCGGCAAACTGCGCGGCCACCCGCCCCTTGCGGTCCAGCAGGACCGTGGCCGGAAGCGCGTCGAAGACGGGGTTCTTCAGGCCGGCGACCAGCCGACCCTCGTCGTCGTCGATCACCGGGTAGGTCACCTGCTTGTCCACGAGGAACTGCTTGAGCTTGCCGAGGTCGTCCCGCTCGGCCAGGCCGACGAAGGTCACGCCCTTGGCCCGGCTGACCGAGTAGGTGCGCTGCAACGCGGGCGTCTCCTGCTGGCAGGGGCCGCACCACGAGCCAAAGGCGTTGAGCACCACCACCTGTCCGCGCAGGGCGGCGAGGCTCAACGGGCTGCCGGTCAGCGTCGACCCGCCGAGCGAGGCGGCGCCGGCCCGCTCCCCGTCCGGGGCGATCTCGCCGTGGGTGCCGAGCTTGCTGCCGCCGCTGCACCCTGCCACCGCGGGAAGGACCAGCCCAGCGGCGGCTGCCAGCAGTGCTATCCGAGGGTGTCTCACGCCCCCCAGTGTCGCCCAGACGCCTGAGCGTCGTCCCGGTGAGCCCGTGGCCGCACCCGGGTGACGCTCGCCACCGGAGTTCACCCCCGGCGGGCAGCCCGGGCGCTCAGGCGCCGACGGAACCATGCGCCTTGCGCCCCCGGCCGCTCGGCTCGGCGTACTCCACGAAGGCGAGCGTGTCGCCGTCGTAGTGCAGGCTCGTGACGCTGCCCAGCGCGCACTGCCGTCGGTCCGGCCGGTGCCACAGCCGGCGGCCCTCGACCCGCCGGCGGGTGATCCACACCGGCAGCTGGTGCGACACGCACACCGCCTCGTGGCCGGCCGCCACCTCGCGGGCGGCGTCCACGGCGTCGAGCACCCGCGCGGCCACGTCGGCGTAGGGCTCGCCCCAGGAGGGTCGGAACGGGTTGTAGAGGTGCCGCCAAGCGCTCGGCTCGAGCAGCGTGCGCGGCCGGATGTCGAGCACCGAGCCCTCGAAGACGTTGGCGCTCTCGATCAGCCGGTGGTCGCCCGCCACCTCCAGACCGTGGGCGGCGGCGATCGGGGCGGCCGTCTCCTGGGCCCTGGTCAGCGGCGAGGCGACGACGTGCACCACGTCGCGCGCGGCCAGGTGCGCGGCCGCCCGGTCGGCGTCGGCCCGCCCGCGCCCGGACAGGTGGAAGCCGGGGAGCCGGCCGTAGAGGACGCCCGTGGGGTTGTCCACCTCCCCGTGCCGGACCAGGTGCACGATCGTGTGGGTGCCGGGCCGGATCACGCCCGGTCCTCCGCCGTGGGGACGGCGACGACCTCCGGGCCGGGTACGGCGGCGGCCGCCCGCGCCGCGTGGGGTGCGGCCGCCGCGATCACGGAGAGGGCGTCGTCGTCGTGGGCGGCGGAGACGAACCACGCCTCGTAGCTGCTGGGGGGCAGGTAGACCCCCCGATCGAGCATGGCGTGGAAGAAGGCCCGGTAGCGCCCGGTGCTCTGCCGGGTCGCGGTGGGGTAGTCCACCACCGCGTGGTCGGCGAAGAACACGCTGAACAGGCTCCCGGCGGTGGCCACCCGGTGCGCCACCCCCTCGGCGTCCAGGGCGGCGGACACCAGCGCGGCGACCTCGATCGCGGATGCGTCGACGGCGGCGTAGACCTCCTGGGTGCAGGCCCGCAAGGTGGCGAGGCCCGCCGCGGTGGCGAGCGGGTTGCCCGACAGGGTGCCGGCCTGGTAGACGGGGCCGGCGGGTGCCAGTCGCTGCATGACCTCGGCCCGGCCGCCGAAGGCAGCGGCCGGCAGTCCCCCGCCCATCACCTTGCCGAAGGTGAACAGGTCCGGCGTGACGCCCTCCAGGCCCCACCAGCCGGCCGGGCCGACCCGGAAGCCGGTCATCACCTCGTCCAGGATCAGCAACGATCCGTGCCGCGTGCACAGCTCGCGCAGGCCGGCGTTGAAGCCCGGCAGCGGCGCGACGACGCCCATGTTCGCGGCGGCCGCCTCGGTGATGACGCAGGCGACCTGCTCGCCCGCCTCCTCGAACGCCCGCTCGACGGCGGACAGGTCGTTGTAGGGCAGCACGATGGTGTCGGCGGCGGTCGCACCCGTGACGCCAGGGGTGTCCGGGAGGCCGAGCGTCACGACCCCGCTGCCGGCGCTGGCCAGCAGCGCGTCGACGTGGCCGTGGTAGCAGCCGGCGAACTTCACGATCTTGGTGCGGCCGGTGAAACCGCGCGCCAGCCGGACCGCGCTCATCGTCGCCTCGGTGCCGCTGTTGACGAGGCGCACCTGCTCCACGGCCGGCACCCGGCGGGTGATCTCCTCGGCCAGCTCGACCTCTCCCGGTGTCGGGGTGCCGAAGCTGGTGCCCCGACCCGCCGCCTCCCGCAACGCCGCCACCACGGCGGGATGGGCGTGGCCGAGGATCATCGGGCCCCACGAGCAGACCAGGTCGACGTAGGTCCTGCCGTCGGCGTCGGTCAGCCACGCGCCGCTGCCGCTCACCATGAACCGCGGTGTCCCGCCGACGGCGCGGAAGGCACGCACCGGGCTGTTGACCCCGCCCGGCACGACCCGCTCGGCCCGCGCGAACAGCTCGGCGGACGCGGGGGCGTCTTGCGGGTACGGCGGAGCCAGGGTCACCGGCCCGATCCTGGCATCCCACCCCGGCGGGCGGCGCCGGGGCAGGCGCGCCCATTGTGGGACTATGGTGGTCCCATGCCGGAGGTGCACGTGCGCAACCTCCCGGCCGACCTGCACCAGCGGCTGCGCGAGCAGGCCGCTGCCGAGGGACGATCGGTGTCGGCCGAGGTGATCGTGCTGTTGCGGCGGGCGCTTGAGCCCGCCGGCAGTCAGGGGGCCGTGCAGCGGGCGGCAATGACGCGGCTGCAGGAGATCCGCCTCCGCAACGAGCTTCGAACAGGTGCCCCGACAGCCGAGCAGCTCGTGCGAGCGGACCGCGACAGCGCCGGGTGAGCCGGCTGGTGGTCGTGGACGCCTCGGTCGCCCTGAAGTGGGTGGTCACCGAGCCTGGCAGCGAGGAGGCGGCCGCGCTACTTGTCGAGATGGCCGAGGGAACGACGACCTTAGTTGCGCCCGAGCACATGGTGGGCGAGGTCGGCAACGGACTGCGCAAGCGGGTCGCGCAGGGGGCGCTCGGCGTCGATGAAGCGGTACACGCGCTCGAGGCGGTGGCCTCGCTGGGGTTGGGGTTGGTGGGCGGCACAGACCGCTGGGTCCGCTGCTTGGCGGCCGCCATGCAGTGGGGCCTGACGACGTACGACGCCGTCTATGTCCTGCTCGCGCTCGACCTCGACGCCGAGCTGGTCACCGCTGACACCCGCCTGCTCGACGCCGGTTTGCGGCTGTCCCTGCCGGTGCTGCCGCTCGCAACCAGTGCGTGACTGCATTGGCCCGGTGCACCGCCCCTAGATGATCAATTCCAAGCCGTGTTAGTGGTCGTAGGCGAGGAGGGATCGTTTGACGGCTTGGCCGGTGTGGTCGTTGTGCCAGATCGCGGTGGTCAGGGCGAGCATGCGTTGCAGGACACGGACC
>JAABUZ0100003064.1_pt1 | contig 25798 bp, 33 predicted proteins | sample 5562091 | NCBI WGS metagenome assembly JAABUZ01 (sample SAMN12813069, study PRJNA571459) | rock metagenome | isolation source: Antarctica rocks | place: Antarctica: Victoria Land, Linnaeus Terrace sud | collected 2015-12-21 | reverse complement strand
AGGAGAATACCAATGGCAATCATTGAAGTGGACAATCTGGCAAAAACATTTAGCAGCCGTGAACGTGCGGCAGGACTTGGTGGCAGCCTGCGCTCGTTAGTGGCACCGCGCTATCGCAAGCGAGAAGCTGTGAAGCATATAGGCTTCGCACTCGACGCTGGCGAGGTGTTGGCCTTTATCGGACCAAATGGGGCTGGCAAATCGACCACGATCAAGATGCTGACCCGAACGCCGACATAATCTCAGGCGGTGATACCTCTATATCAATGGGTGGAGTATGATCTATACGGTAGAGAATTGCCCGAATGCCGAGGTAAGCGAGTGCCTCAACTTTCTTCTCATACGGTGCCTCAAAATCAGGATCATCCAACTCTTCGCGGTGGCGATCACACCACGCTTTGAACTGTGCAATCTTTTGTTGCGCCTCACTCCATTTTGCTCGTTGACGCGTTAATCGGTCAATTTCTTCCTGAAACAGACTGTGCTTGCTTCCAAGTTCTTCGAGTCGCAGGGTTAAGAGTCTGGTTGCTTCCCCTGCTAGGGTCATGCCGATTGTTTCCATAATATTTTGTATCATTGGAGCAAGTTTTCGCATACCCTCTTTCGCCGATTCGATTTGGTCTGTGGTCGGATCGGCAGATTGCCGTTTTGCGATTTCTTGTTCAACAAGTGAGGGATCACGAAGAATCTCGACTGTCCGTTTCCATGCTTCACTATCAGCAGTATCAACACGAACAGCAATACCGATACACTGATGATGTCCTCTCTTGGCGCGTGGGCAAATGTAATAGGCAGTGTTACGGGTGTGATTTCGTTCAATGCCTGCATTGGTACCACAATACGCGCAAATCGCATGACCACACCGAAGAAGACTTTCGTTAATATTTGGATTATTGCGTGGAGAATACTTTTTATTCGTGCTCAGTCGCTCCTGTACGCGTATGTACACTTCTTCACTGATAAGTGGTGGACAAATTGACGGGGGGAGCGCAACCCATTCTTCTTCTGGTCGGTATTCCCAATGGATAGAGCCGCCTTCCTGTGCTGTGTATTTCCGTTTATTAGCGTATACTCGACTGATATATGCAGGGTTCTTTGCAATATCGCGAACGGTTTGATGCCACCATTCGACTTTTCCATCAGGACTAGGAATACCTTTTTGTGATAAGAGAAGGGAAATCCGACGAAGCGGCAGCCCTGCATCAATTGATTCAAAGATGAATATAACAACCCTCCATTCCGTCCATGCGTTTCCATCCTTATCCCAAAACACGGTTTCATTGAGGATATACGACGCTTTTGGAACAATCTCCATCTTCCCCTTCCGCTCGACTTCTCCGTCCTGCCACGAGTAGCCATAGAGCGGACGACGACCAACAGGGAGATACCCGCTTTCATAGCGGTCATGCAGTCCGTCCTGACAGCGTTCCGTGATTTTACCCAGCTCTACTTCAGAGAATGCCATAACAAGTTGCTGTGCAACTTTCTCAAACAGCGTGTCACCTTTGGGTTCAGTCGGATCAAGAGTAACAATTTTTACGCCGTAGAACTGAAACAGTTCGCTGAGTATTATCTGGTGTTCAAAACTTCTTGCTAAGCGGTCGCGTCGATAGAGAACGAGGACATCTACTTCTTTGCGTTTTGCGGACTCCAGCAAGGCATTGAGTCCCTTGCGGTTACGCCAATACTTACCGGACTTTTCATCACAAAACAGCATGTCATCACTAAACGAAACATTTTGTTCCATACACCATTGACGGATTTTCTTTTCTTGGAGATCAAGGGAAAACAAACTCTGGTCTTCGCCGGATATACGCAGATATCCAGCAGCGCGGGTTATTGTGTCTTTTGGCATGAGGTATTTCCACTCCTGTTGAGTGGGTATAACTGAGAGAGGCAATGTGTAGCTCCATTTCCTTGATTGAGCTACACAAGTGGATAGACTAGCCCCATAGTGATATAATGAGACTAATCGTACTTCTCTGGTAGCTCAGAGAGTCGGGAGGACGAGACTGTCTATTGCAAGTAGAAGTCTCGTCCGCTTCCATTTTTGGTTGTTCTCTCAGTATACCCTATAATAGTTTCAGTTGACAATATCGAACAAATTTACTACGATTGCACTACATAGACCCTGCTTGCCGAATTGTCACCGGACGGTGCGCGTTCCATATCACGTATGGATAGGAAGCAGGGTCGCTCTTATTTCTATCACCCTTCTATCACCCTTCTATCGCCACTTACTTCCAGCCCCTGTCAACGGTAATATACCGACTTGGTGTTTGTGGTCGCGGTGTTGGTACACGTACCACGTCAGGCGAATAATCCTCTGTGTTGCGTCCGCCATAGTGTCTTTCTAATCGCCTGATACTGCGAATAATCGGTGCTAACTGACTCCGAAGCATCAAATACGTAATGCCGACCGATATCCAGAAAATGACAATCACACAAATTGCCGGAAGAAGAAAGGTTAGCATAGTATCCTCCCCTGTATCGTATTCTCTGCTTCCTCTGCGGTTAAGAGTCCAGCGTCATAAAACCGTTTCACGTCATTAATCGCTTCTTTGTCCGTATGACAAGGACAATCACGATCCCAACAAAAGGGATGTTCTAACGTATGGTACGAATAGTCTACAGGGATGATGGGGATTGCATTGTCGTAGTAAGCTTTCATTACCTGTCCTTTCTCTGAATGTGGGGTTCTGCGCTCTTTCTTATAACTATACTCGGAATACTCGGAAAAATCAAGTATATAGCCGTTTACTTTGATTGAGATGTGAATGATTGACGAGACAGGGTTACTCAGCTTATAATGCGAAAAAACGGGGGATATTGTCTTGGAAGAAAAAGAGTGGTACACGGTAGAAGATATTTATGAATATTTAGGGAAAAGCACCCCTATTGACTCAATTCGTCAATGGATTAGAGATAAACGCCTCAAAGCAACCCGACCAGGCAGACAGTGGCTCGTGCGCCGTGTTGATTTAGAAAAGTTTCTGGAAGATAATCAAAACATTCCTGACAAATAACTCTACCATAAAAACTCTACTCCCTCTTATAGCAGCCGATAAATTGCCGGGCATGCTTGGTAAACGTCGTGTCTAAATGTATAGGAAAAAGAGAAAAGCACCACAACCCAACGAGATATTAGCCTGACAAAACTCATTCGGCAATATTTATATGAAGCAATAGTCTTATATTCAGAAAAACTACCTCACATCAATTGACTAACGCATTTTACAACTACCTTTTTACATGGTGCCTCCTGACATTAATAGAGAGTCAGGGGATGAATGGTCCAAACTCGGATAAGCTTTGAGGTAAAACAAAAATAATTCTAAAGATACTTTCTCAATTTCTTCAAATTGATGAGCTTGGGCTAGTAAACAAGCAATCGACGTTGAAACGGCTCTATCCATTGTGGGAACGCCTTCTCTCGTAGGGGCGGGTGTAGTGGACGCGGATAACACATACCTTGAAGTAAGCTCAGCATTTGATTATAGAGCAAGAGAGCAGTATAATCTCGTCATTACTCACAAAAAGACCTCAAGTACCATTTGAATATCATTCGACGCATCAATGGAGGAAAGAAACCGTGAGTTTTGGCACAAAATTGAGAGAATACCGTAAGCGAAGTGGTATGAAGCAAAATATACTTGCCGGACGCGTAGGTATCCATCCAGAATATCTTGGAGACATTGAGCGAGGTAGGTATACCAATCCAGGAGTAATAATTGTAGCTCGTCTCATCAAAGAACTCCATCTTGACACTAATGAAGCGGCAGCTTTAATGGAGGAATTTCTCAGATAACAATGAGCGGCTTGAAGCGATAATCTTTGCCCAGCTACCGGAGCTGGGCATTTTCCTAACTTTTTGCCAGTGCATCACTCTGGATTTCTTGGCAATTTTATGGTAACATTATAACAGTTGTTAAAAGCATTGTTTTAACATATTAATTCCATGAATGAACCATGAAAGGAACAACGCAATGGAAGCAGGAAATCGCTCTAATGGTAGAAAAGTTGCGAAGCGGACAGTCAGAACTGACGGTCATCTATATCAAGCTTTCATGCCTACTCGCACGTGGGATAATCTCGAACGTGTAGCTGCTGAAAATAATCTTCCCATTACTGTACTTCTTAAAATGCTCTCTGATTTCGGAATCAAAGCTATTGACCACCAGACTTCCGGCGGAACTATTATATTCCGTCATCCAGATCATCCCGACAGAGAAATCATTATCATGTTATAGATAAGTATGGAGAGGAGCAACACAATTGATGACTAATCAGGAAAACCCGCTTCACGGCTCTACAAAAGCTGAGGAAAAGCTATCGAGAAGAGAACTGGATGTAATCTACATTGTTTCCGAACGCGAATACCAGAAACAAATTGGCAAAATAGAAGCATTTGGAGAAAAAACCGAAGAAGACAGGTACCTGCTAATTTTCCCTAATAGCGCATTTTTATGGCTGCTCGACAGTGCATTAAGAGCAGATGAAGATTCACTAACCTGCATCAGACGAGCACTTCTCATAAAGGATGAACTCGAAAGGCGAGGATTCGGTGACAACTCAATCGTCAACCTGATTAATCCAGGCAAAGATATACAACCTATGCCTATAGAATTTTCATGGTAAAAACAGATAAGTAGGAGGTGATATATGTGAACTACCGTAAATAATAAAGCGCCACAGCGTACCAGGCTGTGACGTTTTATCTGACCCACATCACGTCAAGGACTACCTGTTACTGAGCTTCGAACTACATACAGGATAGCCACAAATTCCTCCTATTGCAGAGGTAGTTTCACTATGTTTTACACATAGCTGCGTAGGTCGTATATTCATTATAGCCGATAGCGAGCAAACTCTCAAGTCTTCTTGATGAGCAATCGACTATCGACCCTGGATATATGGCCATAGCATACAAAGTAAGGAGTAGAGCTATGGACAGCTTTCTTCATGATTTTGGCCAGTATGGCCCCTTGCTCATTGACTTTTTTTCCCCAAAACGCATTGTTCATCTTCATGGTGGTGATATTGAAGACATCGAGGATACCAGTTACACCGCTACGCTCAAGGTAAGAGAGCACATTATACTTCTCCTACTTACCTATCAATTCCGTACCTCACCACATGGCTATGTTCCAGTCTCGCATTTATGCCGTTGGATTTACGGAGACGATTATTACCAGATGAATGACCCAGGGCATATCATGCAAGTATATATTAGCCGTATACGGTGCAAGTTGGGTAATGCCAACTATATTGTCTATTCTCACGACAAAGGTTACAGATTAAACTACTCCCTTTGCCATTGCTCGGTGCCGAAGCAAGCAATTTTGGCAATGCTGAAAAATCTCGTCCCAAATTGAGCGAAAGTTTAGCGCGCTATCTGATAATTACCAAAGAGATAGCGGTGGTGAGGTATAGCACTCGCACCTTCGTCCCTCTCCGAGTCCCGGCGAATTGAAAAGGTTCCCTGAGTAAGAAAAGGAGAAAGGAGGTATAACATGGACTACCAGATCGTCTCGGTTACTTTCGGCGACGATAAAGAAGAGCTTCCACCTGGAACATTTAGGTAAGCTTAGAGTCTCTTTACCATTCTGTATTGTGTCAATTGTCTGGTGAAGGCAGAGTCTTCACCAGACTTTTCTCTTAAAGGAGCATGATGACACGGTATACCTACCGTACCAAAGACGGCAACGATTTCTTTACGTTTACGGTCGAGCAGCAGGAACATTCGCTTGTGGCATTTATCGAAAGTATGCCGACATTTGAAGAGCGCAGAACAGATCTATACTTGACCCATCGCGTCTATGACCCTGCGACAGGTAGATACTATATTGACTCACCCTGTAGGGTAGGTAGTCAGCGGCAGATGAAACTGGTCATGCAGTACTGGGCGGAAAATATCCAGCAGTATATTCGCACCGGAAAGACTTTTGAACAGTGGCAGCCAGTTGAGCAGGATATATGATGGGTAAAGCAGGCAGAAGAAAGGAGCATAAACATTGAGTAAGCATAGTTATCGAACGAAAGATGGGCGTGACTACTTCGATTTTTCTGTGGAGCAGCAAAGCAACGGTACCTATCGCGCGTATATCACTAGTATGCCATCATTGGGCAATCGTAGTAATGGTGCTCATGAGACACACCGCTACTATGACAATGCTACATCGCGCCACTACATCTGCTATGAAGCACCTGTATATAGTGAGCAAAAGATGAAGCCGGTGATGCGGCACTGGTCAGAAGAAATACAGCGTTATATCCGTACAGGCGAGCCGTTCAGACAACCAAACCAAATCAGGTAGTACAAGTCGGAATATACCTAACTTAGCAAACGATAAGAGGAAGCATATGAAAAAGCACAAACTGGTTAACCAGGAATACGTTGATCTGCTGCCGCCTCAACAGTTGAAACTCACCCCGGCAGTTTTCGCACATATTCGTGACACGATTGGAAGTATGAAAGCGGAGCATGGAGGCATACTTGGGGGATGTCGGGAAACAGGCGAGGTGAATTTTTTCTTCTTCGACGATACAGGAGAACAAACCCGAGCCTCGTATTCACCAGATGTAACCTTGCTCAACACTGTAATCAAAAAACATTGGAAGCCAAATGGCTTTGATTTTATGGGATTTGTGCATACGCATCCGTCCTCTATCAAATACCCATCACTTGGTGATGAAGAGTATGCCAAACGCATTTTAGATGCGATGGGAAGTTTGCCCTATCTCTTAACACCTATTGCGATGAGCATACCAGATACTGGTACGTTTCAGCTTTATCCCTACGCAATTGTACGTGACGGCAAAACAGTTCGCATCATGAAACAGAAGCTGGTTGTCGATGGTCAAAGCACAGAGATGGCAAAGGATACCTCCTTACTGGAAGAAATGTCACTAGCAACATCTCCAATTCCTTGGGAAGTGGTTGTTCTCGGTAGTATCGGCTTGCTAAGCTTCTATGCTGCAACTGTGTACATGTTGCGCGTAATACAGTGGACCCTAGAACACTACAACGGAGGCAAACATGAATGAAAATGCGGTAGCATATGTTGTCCAACCTGGACAGCAGGGAACAGTCAGTGTGAACATGAAAGATGTTTTCCAACGAGTAATCAGTGCCTATGATCTAGATCTCTTAGGTACAGCCCGCATCATTGTTGTTGGAATTGGCGGCGCAGCCGGATTGGTTGATGATCTAGCTCGGTCAGGTATTGGGTCTATGGTGCTAATCGATCCAGATAAAGTTACTGCATCTAACTTGGCAACGCAGCAGACCTATGCCTATGACATTGGTGAAACAAAAGTTACAAGCCTTGCAAAGAGGTTAAGCGCGATCAATCCATTTATCGCTGTCCAGAACTACGACAAGCCTGTAGAGGAGATTGACGACGAGATATTCGCTGGGCTGCTTGAGAGGCGACCAACTGTTTTGTGCGGGTTCACCGACAGTTTCTCTGCTCAGGCACGGATCAATCGAATCTCACTCCACTTCGGCATTCCCAGTCTTTGTGCACAACTATATACTGAAGGTCGAGGCGGCGAAATTACCTTCATGTATCCCGGTGTCACATCTTCATGTCATCGCTGCATGTTGTTACGGCGTTACCGTGCGTACCTGCAAGAAAACTATACAAACACGGTGACTTCCTATGGTTCGCCGGTGTTTGCCACAACGCGCATCAACTCCCTGGCTGGACAAATTATCATGGCCTTACTTCACTATGGCACGAGTCATCCGCGTTGGGGGAACTTGTTGACTGAAATTGATAACCGGACGTTGGCTCTGGTGCGCGTAGATCCTCGACTAGAGCTGCCCGTCTTCGAGCGTGTGTTCTGCCACGCAGATACTGAACGCATCTTTTTTGACGAAACCATTTGGTCACCGCAAGTTCCTCATCTATCATGCCCCGATTGTGGAGGAACAGGCGATTTGCGAGATGCAAAAGGCACCTTTATGGATACACGGTTTATGCGGTATTCCGCATAATAGAGCAATAACAGTCTCATTTCTTACATGACAGAGATGTGATGAACGGAGGAAAGGTTCATGAACAAACTACTCTTTGGCCTGTCACTTGTCCTGGCAAGCTTGCTTGCAGCAATGGAAATTCCAGGCTTTTATGGCGAACGGGAGGGCAATCCAGTTCCATGTTCTAATTGCCGAGCAACGGGAATATGCCGCTTCTGTGAAGCCAAGCAACCAGGAATGCAGCTATGCGGTATGTGCAATAGAACAGGTGTCTGTCCCACCTGTAAAGGCCAGAAATACGTGATGAAAAACCGTATGCGTTAGTCAACAAGCCTGACAGTGAGAGTGTTACAGTGCAGTAACACTCTCCTCTTTTGCCCCTTGCAATTCCAGCACGTCTTTAGTACGCTCGGGCCAAATACAATGAGTATGAAACGCTATACACCATTCACAGGAACGGAAACAGCAGGTCACTACGAAGTAGTCTATCCGTTCGCAGGGCCGAAATTGGGGCCATTGTTGCTTGACAGCAATGTTGTCTTAACAATAGCAGGTGCACGAGGATCAACAAACCTCTACACCCACTATACCGACCATGTAGTGTGGCAACAGGCTTTGCTCCTTGATCAATATCTGCGTGCACAAGGCATTGCACTGACACCATATAAGATCCCACCTAATGCGCCAACACAGGAACAAACAATTATGCTCTTGATAGAAAACCTTCGAGGATATGCCTATGTCTCGCAGCGGATCCGTATTCCAGGCGTGTCGCCTTTTACTGCTGGTTCAGTCACCGAGTGGATGCGCCAGATTTCGCAGGGTTTGACAAGAGCGCACCAACAAGGGCAATTTGCCTTTCCAGTGATGTACCTTGAGCAGCTCTATGATGGACTCTTGGAAGTCTATCCCGATCAAGCACTCAAGGATGAGATTGACTGGCGAAGGAAAGGGCAAAAGACCGCCCTGGCTAATGCTGCTATTCCCTATCGACGCTATAGTGGCTGTCGGCATACCTTTGCGTTTTACCCAGAACATGCACACGATCCCAGCATCGTCCAAACCATAGCTCTCTGGAGCACTATCTTGACACAGTTTTATACAAGCCCTTGGTTTGCATCGGTGAAGGGAACGAACACCTTTCAGTATACACGCGAGGCTTCTCGTGTAGCTGATGAGAGGACAAGAGAAACGCTTTGGAGAGAACATACCACTGCTGTTGCTGCATAGCCAATTTGTATCCTCAACGCTCTGTACGACAAGTTACAAGAAGGAAGATCAAATGGATCCACTCATCCTGGGAAAAGATGCTGGGAGTAATACAAGCGCATCTATCACCCTAGCACAACAGGAAAGGCGACGGGGCCTCTACATTCTTGGCAAGACAGGTACAGGAAAAACAACCCTTCTTATCAACCTCATGCTGCAAGATATTGCCGCGGGTTTTGGCCTCTGTTTTTTGGATCCGCATGGCGATGCCATCAGCGATATCCTCATGCGTTTGCCTGACCATCGTGTGCAGGATGTGATTCTTTTAGATGTCACGGATACAGAATACCCCTTTGGCTTAAACCTCTATGAGTGTAGCAATCCACAGGATATCGAACTGGTGGCACGAACCACCGAACAAGTCATGCATGTCTGGGAGAAGCTTTGGGACGTGAGCCGCAGTACTCCACGTATGGCGCAATATCTCCGAAACTGCACCTTAACTCTTATCGAAAACCCTGGATCCACCATGGTAGAAATACCGCTCCTATTAACAGATGAAACATACCGACAAAACCTCGTGCGTAATGTCACCAATACCCAGGTACAACTGTTTTGGCGGCGGTACAATAGCCTTCGCCTTCAGGAGCAACTGGATCGATCCGAAAGTACCCTCAATAAAGTAGATGAATTCCTCTCACAAACTATTCTCCAAAACATTGTTGGTCAAGCTCATACCACTATTGATTTCCAATCAATCATGAACGAGGGAAAGATTTTACTTGTCAAGCTACCCGGTCGCTTCGAGGATATCACCAGTTTGCTTGGAAGTATTATCATTGGCCAACTCCTGAATGCTGCGCTCTCGCGCGCTAATAAGGCAGCACAGCAGCGTCGGCAATTCAACCTCTATGCCGACGAGTTTCAACGGTTTTCAACTCCTGATATGGCCAGCCTATTAGTCGAAGCACGCAAATATGCCATTTGCTCCTGCATTGCACACCAATTTCGCTCGCAACTTGATGAGGCCAATCGAGGAGCAACCTTAAACGCGGCAAGCTTAGTGGTGTTTCGGATTACTGGGGAAGATGCCATTGAGTTGGCAAAGGAATTTGATGCCACACCTCCTCCCCCTGATGTTATTGGCCAGCGACCAATTCTTGCCCCCAAACGAGATGTCTTAGATCATCTCTGCAAGAATGGCCATCGGGTGCCGGAAGTAACCCATTTCGCTACGCACTATCTGGTGCCAGCAAAGGATTTGTTGGCACGGTACAACAGACAAGCATATATCTTTCTTAGGGAAACAAAATTTTTTGAACATCCTACGCTTTTTAGCGTCGCCGATCTTCGAACTGGTCTTGACCAATTAAATACGCTTCTTTATGAAGTCATGCGCGAGAGGGATGCGCAAAAGCCTCTTCCTCCTCTTGTTATTCTGATAATAACAATGTGCTTTAAAACGCAGCACGGCATAGCTGGATGCTACCGATACGACGTTTCTAGTTATGACTTCCAAATGGAAAATGGCAGAAGTAAAGTTGAGTTCTACAATGATATGAGTACATTGTGCAGTCCAGAGATATTTCGTCACCTTGACCAATTACGTCAGCGGTATGGGATGGGAAAGAAAACTGAGAAGTTTACATGGGTAATACAGTATATTACTGCTCTTAGGAAAACAATGGAAGTATTAGCACAAGAACCTATTTTAATTGATACAGGCCAGCATGAGCCTATATTTGATAAACCAAGAACGTATGCTGATGTGCAAAACCAGATTGCCAATGAACTTGTGGGGCTGAAAAACGGCATGGCACGGGTAAAACTCCCAACAGGGGAATATCACCTCCGGGTGCTACTACCAAGCACGCCAAAAGAACAACGCAGCCCTGAGAGGCTTCAGGAACGTATAACAGCTATTCGAGCGAGGAACATCCAGGAAAGGTACCTCCTACCCCGAAACGAGGTTGAGAAGGCAATCCGGCGACGGCAACGTATGCCAGATGAACCAACAACGAAGAGACGAGGATAGTATAATCCTTCAATGGAAATAACTATTTTTTAATGGAAGAGACAGAAACAAGACGTGAAGAAGTTTACCTTTAACGATGCGGATAAGGATATCCTTCGGTCATTTCTGATCTTCCCCTATTTAACCGCCGACCAGGTGTGCCGTCTGCATTATAGTGAGAAGTCACTGAAATATGTGATGGCACGTTTAGCATGGCTTTCCTCTGAAGAAGAACATTATGTGCATCGAACACCAAAAGAGAAGTTGTATCCCCATTTGTACTCAATCGCTTTGCGTGGTACACGTAAGGTAGAGGAAGTGCCGATCTTCTATCCATTAGATAAAAAAATAGTTCATACTATGCACTATCCGCATTTGCTTCTAACCAATGAGATATTAATGAGTGTATTGAAATTTCCACAAGTTTTTCCTGATATTAATCTCTTGGAAATCCATCATGATTTAGCTATTCATCATATGATGACGGGTGTTCGTCCTGACGGCTGGTTTGACTTGAGGATGAAAGGTGAACAGATACCGATATGGCTCGAAGTGCATTATGGCTCCAAACCACACGAACCACAAAATAAAGACAAGCCGAAGTTTCAAACTAAAATTGCGGCGATTTTAGATGCTGTCAAAGGAACCTACCGTGATGTATTTCATACTGAGTTTGTCACCGTCTCCTTTGTGACTCCTTACGCATGGAAAGTGGATTTAATGGTGAGCTGGACTGAGGAAGTATTAGATCGTTTAGGAATAAAGAAAGAAGCTGACTTATTCCGTTTTGCGTATGTGCCGGAGAAGGATATAGACCCAATAGAATTGTTTACGAAAGAGATACACCGCGTCCCCTTCACGAAGATGTATACGAGCTTAATCTAGTGCTAGGGGTAAGGATTTGACCAGATGGCTCTCGCTAAAGATTTACGTTAGCATCTGCCGTAGTAACAACCACGACTTGTATAGTCACCTTACATAGCTTCCATGTCTATCGCCTTCAAGACAATACTAAGCGTCTACCTATTCCGCCACCCTTACTTTCCAATAATAACATATCTAGGGATGCTGTTTCCAGCCGTTCGTGAGTAATCGAGCAAACGATATGGCAAGGCATCTACTCATCCAGCATCCCTAGAAACTGCTAGTGTATCAGCACTTGCCAAATTATCCATGACAGAATAAGCAGGGTACAGACGAGAGTGATAATAATAGCTTTGGTTTGTTTCGGGCCAGCTGCTTTCGCCAGTATCTTAATGCCCTTCCATTGATTACCTGGTGTACAGGCTGCTTGCAGATTATCGGGTGTACTTCTTCCCCATAACCAGACAGGGACAATGTGATCGACTTGCGTAGCGTTGGTGGTACAAATAGGAGCTTTGCGTATTTTACACACGCGTTGATCGCGCCACATGATGTATTGCCACAGTGTTTTAAACTTTCCATAAGGCTTATATATGGCCGCTCTCTCAACAAGAAAGTGGGCTTGCAGGGGTGTTATGCCGATGACATGACGGATAAGCCATTTCTTTGAAAATGATGGTAGGAGAGGAAGAGCATTGATAAAGACAATACCGAGGGATGCAAGTTCTTGTTTGATTTCACGCTGCATGAGGCGATTATAACAAAGTAGCTTTTGAAAAAATCAAGGCTCGTGCGTTATAACATTATAGAACAGTTTTATAGGGAGAACTACGTGACAGACCTCAATACAGTTTTCATTACAGGGATTCCTGTCTTAGGATCATTACTAGGTGCGCTTTTGGGCTATGTCGCATCAATTAGAACCAATAATAAATCAAATAAACATGCTCTTGAGATTGAAAAAATGAGACTTGAGCATGAGACAACCATGAAAGAAAAGGAAAGAAACAGGGCATTACTGGAAGAATTGTGCTCTCTCGTATATGGAGTACAGGCGGATATAATACTCCCATTCATTGACAATACAAGTAATACTGGTTTGGCGGTAATCGCATCAGAAAAAACATTGATAGGATTGGAGTCATTGTTGCTCTGTATTACAGAGATTTAATACAAGTCCAAGGCAACCTATACACAACTGCTCGAAAACTACAAGAATTGAACTCTCTTATATACCAACAACGGAAATCACCGATCTCTAACAATAGCCAAACGATTAAAAAACTGGAAGACCAAATTAATCAAGAGTCTGCCGCTCTTGGAGTACGTATTGCTGAATTTATCAAAGAAATAAGGGCGATAGTAGATAAGACACTGTAGAAGAAAAAAGGGCAACCGAATAAACGATTGCCCCTGTGTACCTATACGATAATGATGACCGTAACTCCTTGATCGGGCATCTTTCGATTGGGTAACTTTTTTACCTCTGAAAGAGGCGTTGGTTTGAACTCATCATCAACCATGAAAGGAAGTCCTGTATGGTCTTCCGTTTCTTGGAATTCTGCTACGCTGAAGTAGCCTAATTCCCCTTCAAAGCCACGAACGTATCCGAAGAACAAACCATCTTCAGGTGAATACTCCGTCGGATACCAGTACCAGTCAGAGCAGATGTGCCAGAAACGAACAGTGATAATCGGATCGTCTACATGCTCCTGTGAGTACAGTTTAGGAAGTGCCTTCACCTTCTCATCATCGAGTATGTCCATTTGAGTTCTCCTGTTTCTTCATATAAGCATTGACTTGTTGCCATGCGTGGTCAATGACAATAACTCGTCCATCTTGACAGTCGTAGAACTCAATCGGTCCCACGATACTGCGTTCCTTTGAGATCGTATGGACGCACCCAGCAGGCAAATCAATTTGATACTGCTTGTGTACCCTCGCTCTCGGTTTGAGATCAGTGACCGTAAAGTGTTCTGTCACGTCGTCAGTCAATGCTTGGACAATGAGTATCTTTGCACTTTGTACGTTTGACTGCTCATCCGTATGTGTCTTTGCAAAACAATCAAATGTCTTTGTTGTCCCTCGCATGACGGTTTCAGCATACGTGTCACCAAATTCGCCCTGTGGCGTCATTGGGCTGATCGTACTCAGACGTAACGGCTTTCTTGTACTTTCTGAGCACAAGATATTTCCATTTCCCGTCTGGTGACTGCCATATTTCGTATGGGTTGTCTTTGGTACTCATCCTCGCGCACGGATTATTCGCCATCCTGGTTCTCCTTGTGGTTGCCATTTTGCAAGCGACAACTTACGTCATACAAAGCTGATTCAAGTTGAGAGACAATTTCGTAGGTGTCTATTTCATACTTACTGACATGAATATAGCCACTCACATGGTATTGTCCTTGCGAGTCTTTGGTCGCTTCAACTAATTGGTCAGCACGGGTATACAAGTCGCTTCGTTTCTGAAGCTCCTTGCTACCTCCGTTCTTATAGAGTAGAAACAGCCCTTTCACATGTTCACTGTGATGCTGATAGGACAAAACAATTACTGACGCAGTTGGTAGATCACCATAGAGCGATGCGTAATACGTATGGAAAGGCACCGATTTTCCCCGACCCTGAATAGTCGCTGGCGGTGTAAAGCCATAATACGAAAGCGTGTCGGTGATGCTCTTATTTGCTTCGTCTGAACTGTCTTCCGTTGTGGTATATACATAGCCTTTCCGATCAACAAAGCGATACATATGCCCTCCTTCTTCAGTCAAACGCGGAGAGTCAAGAACGGATAGCGTACTCTGCTTTTTCAGTAAGTGCTGTAAACAGATGTTTTTTCCCACACACGGATTATCCAGTGAGTAGGGATGATGATCTGTATGGTCATACATACACAGCTTTCCAGCCTGTACGAGTGCCAGAATTGTTTCATAGGACGCGTCGTCCACAACATACTCGTTACTCTTGTAGTCCAAGTAAATGTACTTCACTGCTTTCCTCCTGGTCGTTTAGTGATAGAAACTTCTTCCGTTTGTTCGTTGTACTCCCAAGACCAGCCACGTCCTGTGAGATAGACAGAAACAACTGTCTGTAACACTTTAGTGAAAATCGCAGGATCGGCAAACCAGCCTATGAGGAAATTACAGAGAGATTCCATGTCCTCATCTGTTAAGCTCCGCAATACTTCTACAGGAACACCTAAACTGTACAATGAAAGTTTGCTAAAACTCAGAACGCTATAGCTTTTGTTAAAAGCTTCAACTCCTGATGGAAATGGTTCTCTCATGGTTTTACCTCCATTTCTCTTGATTCCTTTTCGATAAAGTACCGCGCTACGCTTCCGATAAACATCCAGTCATCAATACTGTTTGGCGGGATACTGCGAGGATGATCGAAAAACCAATGGCATGTTGGACAAAGCGGTATGAGGTATGCATCTTCACGCATTTCCTCGCCTTTAAACACATGGGCAATATGTAAAAAGCACATGGTTATCCGTCCGTTGTGATAGTAGATTTCCCGATCCTGCAAACCACATCGCAAACACTCCTTCCCGAATTCAGCAAAGACTTCCTGTCTTCGTGCGCGGAAATTCTTCGCATAAAAAGAAAGATCCATATAAGCCTCCTCTCACTAAGCTCATCTTTTAAGGTACTTGATGAGAATAGCTTTTTAGGAGGCTCTTTTCAATGTCGAAGATGACAGATAAGTCATGGAATACAAGCAGAAGATGTGCTACTATCGTTTTCTGATCGGAACCATAGTACAAGGAGTACACATATGGCACTCTCTGAATTTCCAACGACCCAAGAGTTACAAGAACTTGCCACGAAATATGCAAATGTTGAAATCACGGTATCTGACAGCATCGCTGCGGGGAATTGTGTTGAGGGAACTGACGAGTTCATTGAGGAATACTTCGAGGGGCGTGAAAGCGCAACGGTTTCTGAACTCATTCAGTACATTGATGATATCTCAGGAGTACGCATCGTACTCACCTATAAGTTTCGTCAATTAGAAGACGAGCAACTAGAAGAAAAGTCTGAGAATACAGACAATGCGCCGCATCCCTTCTAGGAAGGGAAATAATACAAGAGTCACATCATTATGGTGTGGCTCTTTTTCTATGGGAAAAATGACAAGCAGTGGTATAATGGATGAGATATGAATAGAAGAAAGGAGTTATTGAATCGTTTGTTAAGACCAAGACATCCAAATATCTCTATCCGCGAGGCAGAAAGACAGAGACTCGGATGGATGAGCGAGGGACAGTTACTTGAGGAAGTCCGAAGAGTTAATATACTTCTGGAGAAAGATCAACCACCACGTGTAATTTAGGGGTTTGTGGGAAGATGCTTCAAGCGACCTTCCCACGATTTGCGAGGATTACGTTTCTATTCCGTACTGAATATCATGAATGCTCTGCGCTTCTACTTGCAATAGACGGCGAAGATGCTGACTTCAGGACGTACTAAGCACGTCGTTTTGCAAACAGTTCTTTTACTGTGCTTGCTTCAGTATGGAAGTTTGCGTCTTCCAATGCACTCGCGAATGCGTCAAAGATTCGGCTGTCCCACTCGAAATACTTCGAGATAGCTTTGCCGATACATTCTTCAACGGTTGCCTTTTCCTGATACTCAGGAGTAAATGACGAATACCGTATAACGGTTGCAACTTCATCCAATGAGGATTTGATTTGCTCGTCGCGATCCTGATATCCATACTCGGAACTCGCTGCTTGTTCTAACTTACAAGATAGCTCACTCACACCCATGGCAAATTCATAATCACGGAGAACTCCACGATTGAATTCACCTTCCAGGCGGGAAAGCTCATTTGCGTAGTTTAAGCACAACCTTGCAAATGTTCTTGCATCTATTTTGGTTTCCACCACATCACATCACCTCCTTCTCCGACCATAGTTGATCGGCTCCTGGCAACGATGTATAATCATTGCCAGTCAGCTAACCAGCTAGTAGTCCTCCGGCAGTAACATGGTAAAAGACTGACCGTCTTCAATCACCCAGATGTCCTGACCGTTCATCTTGGTAACGAATGTCTCATCATCGTCATACTCATCTTGATGAGAGACTTTCGGTTGCTTTCTCCACATAACGAACTCATTCCATATCTCAAATAAGCCTGCGAGACTCACTTGATTGAACAAATTCGATGTTGCAATGATTGGTTTCCCTCCTGAGAGTTGTTGCCATCGTGGTTTAAACACCTCAACCAGAACACCACCCGCAATTGCTTCGTCCAGAGAGTACCCATAGATAACTGTTTCATCCTCCACATAAACCACCTCACCTTCTGTGACAAAGTTTCGTCACACTATATTTACGTTTCTGGAAATAAAAAAGTTGTTAGTCATATGATTTTTTTGACAAAAGGGTGAATGCCTCAGCAGAGGGGAAAGGTCAAAAAAATACCTTGTTGAGGACACGATCATCGAAGCAGATCACTAATGAAACGTAAGAGATTGTCGAGGCAAGAGGACTGGTAGTGTTCGGCAAAACGGGCAACGTTTTATGAGCCGCCGAACACTACCAGTCCTCCTTTCCCCTAAGCCCCAACTACTCCGAAGGAGTAGCAGAATAGAACATGTGTTTGCGAATTGGATTAGGACATATGTTCGCAATGTCTGTCCTAATGCTGGACGATGAGCCGGAATAATTGTTAGGACTTTGAAGAAGAATAAAAATAAAATCGTAGAACGCTTGTGTATATAACAATAAGGCATGTACTCATTGCCGAGACACAAGCGTAGGCAAAACTTGTCAGACAAAAAAGACATTTCCGCGTATTCGCGCCCGAATACGTTTCTGACCTCCCTGCGAACAAGTGAATGCTCACAGGAAAATCAGACAGATTTCCCCGTAGTTGCGTGTCACTACGGTTCCCTGTCAGTCTGCATGGAGCAAGTGAGATACAGAATAAGGGAGATTTATATGAGTTATGTAAGTGTATAAAACAAGGTCATGACAAGCCAAAGCATATGGTCAAAGACAGTAAGATATTGAAAAAGCATTTTCAGCAGAGCAGAAGAAAATTAACATAGTTCACGAAGGAGGAGTACAAAATATGGCAGAAAATCGCAAACAGAGGGAAAGGTTGCGCTTTGAAGTTGTATAGATATCTCCTGACTCAATAACATGCCCGTAGAGAAACGAACAGATGCAAACGAATACAATGCTAAGGAACGGGCGAAAACATGCGTAGAAGGCCATGTTTCTGCGCGTAGGGATGATTAATCTCTCTCTTGTCTTTCTTGTGTTGGTTTGTTAGGGTAATTGGGATGGGAAGAGATACGAGTATCGAGGAACTACCAATGGAAAGACAACAGGTAGAACAAAAACAAGACTTTACCATCAAACCACATCATACCCGTATTCTCACCGCAATATTTCGTCACCACATTATGACTGCTGAGCAAGTGACCCGCTTGCTGTATAGTCACGGGTCACTCGCCGATGTGCGAAAGCTACTTCGCGCATTGGAAAAAGCAGACTATCTAACCGTTCGCTATCTGCATAGGACTACGCCATTTGGCTCCCTTCCTAAACTATACACGCTTGATCTCAATGGATTTAATTATCTGAAAAAACAAGGACATGATATGCCTCCCCGCTTTCGACGTTTCGATGATAAGGAAAGTGCGTCAACATTTTTGCCACACACTTTAGCGGTGAATGATGTGTTGATTGCTGCGGAAACTGTGCAGAAAGCATTTCCTGCAATTTCTCTCTATGGATATAAGCATGAACTCGATCTCAAACGGGAAAAGGCTATTGTCGTAATAATCGAGAAAAAAACAGACGCGGGAAAAGTTGAGAAGGAAACAATCAAAGTTATTCCTGATCTGTTCATGGATTTTCGTATTCAGCAACCAGAGCGGGAAAAGCCGTATCGCTGCTGCATGTTTATTGAGATTGACCTCAATACCGAAGGGCAACGGAAAATACGACAGAAGGTACGCGCATTTTTAGAATTTGTCAAAAGCGGCGAATGTTTACAACGGTTTGGTACGAAAAATCCAACTGTCGGCTTTATGAACTTTGATGGTGGGGAGAAACGGCGCGAGGAACTGCAAAAATGGGCTGAAGCAGAACTGAAAGCGACAAAAGAACCGCATTTCTGGACAGACATGTTTGTCTTCACTGCTGCTCCTGAAAAGCCTACTGTGGTACGTGGTGAGGAACTGTATCTTTCTCCTGTGTGGTACACGCCATTTAGTGATAAACCAACATTAATCATGAGTGCTGGGTCAAGATCATGAGCGTGATCGCCGTCATACCTGAATGGGGATGGTTGTCTTATTATGAGGATGCATGAGGGAGTGAGCGAGTAAAGACGAACTATAAGACAGAAGTTAGCGACAAAAGGGAGTGACTTTGATGATCGGCTATGCAGTGAGTAGTCGGTTTTTTGTGACAATGTAGCACAAGGTGATATCTGGATAGTGCGTATGTTCGAGGACGAAATGTGTGCTGCAAGTACGGGTGGCTGGGAAACACAGGGTATGGGCGCAGGGTTCCCGTAGCCTGTGTGGGTGGCAATTGCGGTAGCAATTGGTCGGACGAAGCATAAGTCCGACGAAAAACTGTTGGCAATAGGAATGTGAGCGGGCGCAGTCGAGGGCAAATTGCAGCTTAGAAAAATGGTTTGGGAAACTGTTTTTGAGCGGAAATTAGCGAAGCGGTGAACTCGACTGCGCCCGCGTATCAACCTAAACTGGGGTGGGGCGAATTCGTATGTGTTCAAGGTAGTAACACTTGTTCTAATACCTACAGGCTGTGTAGCCGAATAAGTGTTACTTTTCCACGACAAGAGTAACCCCCTTAGTCCCCCTTAGAGGCTCCCCTATTCCCCTGTTGCTTTTCTTCGTTTCCTACTGCTCTGCTTACCGACGCAATCGTCGAATTTTTACTCACCATTTTTGTATTCGACACCTGCGGCTCTGTCGGTGAAGTGACTCAGGATAGTAAGGCTCTCCCCTACTTCCCTAGTTGACATACTGTCAACCCGTTTGCACTGAGGTTTTCCGCGTCAAAGTTTCCAGGCCAGCTAGACTACTTTCGTAGTGCGTATTGCTACGCTCCGTTTATTCTCCACGAAACCACACTTACGTATGGGAACGGCGGTTGCTGTATCTCATGGCGAGGTAGATATATATACTGCGATTTTCTTGGAGGTAGTGTGATACGGTTGGGCAAGTCATAAAAAATCTCTTTCCTCCTTGACGAACTGTAAGAGATTTGATAGGCTTTTCTTGCGAGAGATAAAGCGGTTTCAGGTGATCTTTCTTACAGATCGTTTGTGACCGTTTTTTTGTGTTTATATTCTAAACACATCTATAGATAACATTACCATTCAATTACTGTCAATACTTTTACAGGTTATCAGGAAAACGTGTTTTCAGGTTAGGAGGTTATCAGGAAAACGTGTTTTCAGGTTTTCAGGTATTATTTATACCTGTTCACGTAGTATTCTATAGCTGCTTCTACTACCTCATAATCCTTGATGTCATGTTCAATGGCATATTGCTTAATTTTTTTAATCGTGCTTGTTTGAAGCTGGGTCGAATATTTTTCTGCCTTTTTACTTACTGTTTCAGATTTTCGGGTTTTCAGGTTTTCGGGTTTTCCCGAAAGCAGGGTTTCAGGAATTTGTTCTAATTCAGTTTCTTTAGGCAAGGGTTTCAGATTTTCAGGTATACCTGAAATCAGGTTTTCAGGTTTCTCTTCCTGCTTTACGGGTGGCTTTGATGGTGCGAGTAGGTCATTATATCTTCCCATAATCAGACGACTAAATTTAACTCTTTTGCTATTGCTTCAACAATCTCATGAGTTGCGACAGTTTTATTTGTTACGACTAGCTCACGTAGTACTTCATCACAGACTTTAATTGCATCACGGGGGAGTCCTTTTGAGTAGGTATACAGCATTTTGAATGTCTCTGTATCTGCTTTGTCAAACGGAAGCTCTTTACCGCCTGCAACCATCCAACGGAACCGTATCATGTCTTCGAGGTCTGTTAATGACATGGCATTGATAGCAATAGGGAACATTCGTGAAGCCAGTTCTTTATATCGTAGGATTTTCGTAGATAATTCTTCTTGTCCAGCGAGAACAATTTGTAACAGCTTTTCTGTAGAGGTTTCAAAATTTAGAAGATAATGAATGAGCTTTAACGTATCGCGGTTCATATTCTGCGCTTCATCAACAAGAAGTATTGGCGTTTTATTCATCTTGCGCGTCTCGATAAGAAACCGCTCAAAGTTTTTTAAGGACTGGTCGTATGCTCGTTCTGTCTTAACGTCAAATGACTCCATAATCACGCGTAGAAATGAATTAGAAGACTTAATATTAGGAGAGATGAGTAACGCCACATTATACCGCTCGTCTTGGCTTAGGCGTTCGTACAAACGGCGTAACATGGATGTTTTACCAGAACCAATAGGACCATAGATGTAGACAGGGCCGATGCGTTCTCGTGCCATAAATTCGCATTTAGCAATAGCTTCTTTTACTTGTTCGGAAAAATATAAAAAGCGGGGATCGGGACTTATACGGAACGGTTGTTCTGAGAGTTGAAAATAGGAAAGTGTATCCATAGATCAGCTTGAAAGCATACTGAGTATGGCATATTCAGTTAGTTTGTCAAGATGTACATATAAGTTGAAGCAACTTTAGTATTCCATAGGCAAAGTTGCAGTTTGTATAATCGAGCTGCGTCATTAATAACAAGAAAAATGAAAACGTCCCATAAGAAGCAAAAAATTACACTCTCGGCCTAGCATTGTAAGAGGGGATAGCCTCAAGGGGTGGTTTTGTGCGTCGTGTATTATATCTCCTGCGACATGAGGCGTGTTTTTGAGGCTGGAAAGATAGGGAAGAGAAAGAAATGATAGTGAATGATGCGATGAGAAAAGGGTACAGGTTACATAGACCTGTACCCTAATTTAGTAGTCTAGGATTTGTGGTATCCATCCGAATATACGACCTACTATATAGCCAACCGCCAAGAGCAGAAACAGGATGGAAAGAGATGTGTAAACTACCCAATCAATTTGTACTGTTAAGTAGTTCCCGCGCTTCTGTTCATAAGCCATTAGACCCACAATGCCCAATAGAGCAAGGTCAATGATAGTCGCGCTGCTTAGTGGAGCAATTATTTCTCCAGCATAAAAACTAACTATGAGCTTTTTCTCCTTTTTGTTCTAATCTATGACTACTCCTTAGTTGCCTATAAGTTGATGAATTATAGCAAAAACATCCTTTGTACACAACTATTTATTTTATATTTTTAATATAATTTTTCTCAAAAAATATTGATATGATAAAATCTATGAAATCTTGAAAGACTTGTTTTGCTGATAAGTGTTGACATTGAAGGTAATATATTAAGTGGAAAGGTAGTGCTTTATGATATGCCAACGAGGATGAAAGTATGCAGCAGAGGTTTACATTAAGCCCACATGGGGTTATTGCGTTCGTGCTTATTGTATTAATGTTTGTGAGCGAATATACGCGGCAAGCAAATACTAGTTGGGTAAAAATTGGTATTGATGTGCTTGTGTATGCAGTCGCAATTCTCGTGCTTTCCCTCTCACAAGAATCCTTTCGGAAGAATATTAATAATATGCACAGACGTAGAGCATCTTCTAGTGTAATAACATTACATAGTAAGGAAGAGGTTAACTCATTCCTCTTGCTACTTGGCTGTCATATCACTTTTTTCTTTTTGATTATTGGTATATGGTTTGTCTTTGGAGAAAACAATCTATTGACTCTTCACGCCAATGCAATTCTAGGAGGATTGATTATTCCATATTTACTGCTTCAGAGAGGTATTCAAACAAAAATTGAAATCAATATGCATGGAGTTGTGGCTTTTGTGCTTATTTGCATTATGCTTATTGTAGGGCTATTACTTTCTTGGGCTGTTGTACGGTGGTATTTCATCGCTGCAATTGCAGGATACGCATATTTTATAGCTTTAGTGACGTACTTACTCGCTGATTCTAATCGACGTTCAAATATACAAGTTCTCCGCTTGCTTCTTGGCTTTCACTTGGCATTTGTCTTGTTAATGGCGGGAGTAGTATTGCGTTTTAAAAACGAGAGTATCTATGGACCATACTTTCTGGCAAGTGTTGCTGGCGGAATAGTAGTACCATTTTTGTTGCTGAGAGCGAAACCCTAATTCCTTTTTCTTAATTTAAAAGGTCATGTGATTTCCTTTGTAAACTTTCTCGAAAGCTGCTCAATAATACTCGCTTGTGAATATCCACGAGACAAATAAGTGAGTATCGTATCAGTAAATGAAAGAAAACTTGTATCGTTTTCAATCGCAATGTGAAGAGTATCATTAAGCATTCTGACCAAATTGCTTGGCGTACTTTTTCCTCGTAGAATATATTCCTTGAGCGTGGCTATATTGAGTATTAGATCGTGTTCCGTTTGAGAAAGGGAGTATACGTTGTTTAATAAAACGAGCAGTAATTCCGTATCCAACTTTGTGATCGTATATATAAAATGTAATGCATCCATCAGTGTTAGCATTTGTGGCTTCGGAACTTTTTGATATGCAAAGAATAAAATTGCTTCTTGCTTCTTTTCGAGAGGTAACACACCTGTCTGCTTCTTTGCATTGGCATAGACTTCTTGCAGGTCTTTTTTGTTCGTTTCAAAGTCACTAATGTACGAAATTGCTGCTGTGTTAAGTCTTTCCTCCTCGTTCGCTGCTAGCTGGATAGCAGCGATGAAAAAGATGCCTATAATAAGCATGATAAAGCTAATGCAGAATATAGAAAACGTTGATGCATTCCATGCAACAGTAAAAGCGGTAAATATTCCCAAGCTAAACGAAAATATAGCAGTTAACGAGCTTTTTTCCTTAATATAAAGACATACGGAAAGAAAAATGAAGAGGATGGTAACAAATAAGGAATAAAGGTAGTTACTGTTTATAACTCGGAAGAGGATAAATAGACATATTAATATAATAAAAACAAAAACAATGACTAACGAAGGACTATTTCTAAAGAGCGTGGTTAATACGTTACCGAATGATTTTACTATGTCATTAAATACCTGGGACGAACCATCACCTTGAGCAGCTTTTTGTGATTGAGTTTTTTGAGTCATAATACTCCTTAAAGAAACGCAACGCCCACATCTCCGTATTCATGGGAACTATATCATAAGGGAACTCAGCAAGTGAATAAATTAGAGGCTATTAGTACAAAATACCTAATGTTATAAAACACATCTTAACTAGGAAGAAGGGCAATTTCATGCAATTATGAAATAGACGAGTGAGTATAGTAAGTATATGGGGTAAAAATGTAAGCTATAAGGTATAATCAGCTTGTAGCCTTCCTACCATAAAAAAACTGGACAGAATAGATATCTGTCCAGTTTATCAAAAATTGTGCGGCTACACCGTTGCCTCGCTGCGCTTCATATGTAGCTTCAAAGTCACATCGTACATCGCACTTTCCTGAAGTGAGATAGCCTCGTAGATGGCTGACTCAGAGCGACTAGTATAGACACCGCTCCCGATATGGTATTCTCCCTGCTCGTTTTTGCTTGCCTCGACCAGTTCATCAGCACGAGTAAACAGTATCTTCTGGTCTCCGTTTTTGTGCAATTCCTTTGCTGCACCATGCTTATATAAAAGGAAAAGCCCTTTGACCTTTTCACTGTGCTGAGCGTAGGAAAGAACAATAACCGAAGCACTGGGTAAGTCACCATGAAGAGTCGCATAATACGTCTGAAACGATACTTGCTTTCCTCGACTGCTAACACTTGCTGGTGGTGTAAAGCCATAGTAGGCAAGGGTTTCAACGATGCTCCGCTCCGCTTGATTACTGCTATCCTCGACAGTCGTATACACGTAGCCTTTCGTATCAACAAAGCGGTAGATACGTCGATTGTATGTATCTATACCACTACTGCCCAAGTACGTTAGGCTGCTTTGTTTTTGCAGGAGATGGTCTAAGCAGATACCTTTTCCGACACATGGGTTATCTTCACTATACGGATGTCGTTCACGATACACGGAAGTACACATTTTATTTTCTTGAACAAGCCGTACAATCGCCTCATACGTGTCATCGTCGAGAACAAATTCATCATGCTGGTTCTCTAAATAGACAGATTTCATGTGCCTATGTCCTTTCTTTTATTAATGTTCAAAAGGTCGGTAAACGTGTCTGCACTACACTTTCTTGTGAAACGCCAAGTGAGTATAGCGAGAGAAAGGGTAGAAAAAAAGAGGGACGCTTATAGAAACATCCCTGCTGTCAAAACGGAAAACTGCTATCAACATCTCTATGTCGTGCGCCTATGGTGTGCCTGTGAGGGCATTGGATAAGTATTGCTTGTATCGTTTCTTTTATAATATGTAAATTGTCTTGATACGCAATGTCTCGTTCCTCACCGTCAACTTCCTGGGTGCTATCACGGCGATATTTCTTCTTGCAAACACCACAATAAAATAGCTCCTCGTCCATTGCATACTCCTTTCGCTGGCTTTGGATAGAGGGAAGTGTGAGTATAGCAATGGTAAAGGTTATTAACAATTTGCTGAATAACGTGAGTTCTGGATAAGCAGACCCCTCTCCGATGAGTTAGAATAGGAGCCAGATAAACAGCGTCTATTCATCATCGGAGGGATCTCGTAATGAGTGTACTCGAATTATTTTGTGATGTCGATGA
>JAABUZ0100003063.1_pt1 | contig 25824 bp, 16 predicted proteins | sample 5562091 | NCBI WGS metagenome assembly JAABUZ01 (sample SAMN12813069, study PRJNA571459) | rock metagenome | isolation source: Antarctica rocks | place: Antarctica: Victoria Land, Linnaeus Terrace sud | collected 2015-12-21 | reverse complement strand
CCTGGAGGACGTCTTCATTGTCATGACACACCTCGAAACGCGGCAAAGCCAAGTGCTCAAGGAACAATCCGAGTACGTCGCGAGCCACGAAAAGCGATTACAGGAAGCCGAGCGGCAGGACGCGCTGCAACGGGGAAAAAACCGCGCCCTCGACGAGCGTATTGACAAGCTCGTCTCCGCGATGGGCGCGCTCGTGACCAAGATGCCCGAGGAGCCGCACCCGTCACACTGAACGCGTCTGAGCATATCGGCTTTTCAGGAGGTGGGTGACTGGGCGCTCCTAAGTTTACGTTCGTTTCCTTGTTGCTGTTCGCGGGGGCTCCCGCGTTGTTTGAAGTGAGTCAGCCACGCGGCCTCGTGTTTGATCATCAGAACTCGCCGACGCCCCGCAAGCATTTGATTGAGACCATGGGTGGCGGCGTGGCGCTGCTGGATTACAACAATGATGGATTGCTCGATATTTTCCTGGTAAATAGCGGGCGGCTGACAGCCCTCGTGCGTTCGCCGGAAAGCTTTGACCGGGGTGATCCGATTTATTGGAACCGACTGTTCCGGCAGAACAAGGACGGAAGTTTCACGGACGTGACTCAGGAAGCGGGACTCGCCAACGCGGGAGACGGCAATTACGGCATGGGCGTTGCCGTGGGCGATTACGACAACGACGGCTACCCGGATTTATTTGTGACGAGCTATGGCAGGAATGTTCTTTACCATAACAACGGCCATGGCGGTTTCACGGATATCACGGCAAAGGCGGGCGTGGCGGGAGGCGGGTGGTCCGCTTCGGCGGGCTGGTTCGATTTTGATAATGACGGCCATTTGGATTTGTTCGTGACGCGCTATCTCCAATGGGATTTGGCGCACAGCAAGAGTTGCGCGCGGGAAACATACTGTCCGCCGGGTGAGTTTCCCCCGACAACGAGCCTGCTATATCGAAACCGCGGAGACGGCACTTTTGAAGACGTGAGCGAGCGCTCGGGAATTGCGGCGAAGAAGGGGCGGGCTTTAGGCGTGGCTTTCAATGATTACGACCAGGATGGATCTGCCGATATTTTCGTGGCGAATGACGGCATGGAACAGTTCCTGTTTCACAACAACCGGAATGGCACGTTCACGGAGGTAGGCGGCGACGCGGGCGTGTCTCTTTCAGAGGACGGCAAGCCGTTCGCAGGCATGGGCGCGGACTTTCGTGACTACGATAATGACGGACTGCCCGACATCGTGGTGACAAATCTGGCTAAGCAGGTTTATGCGGTGTACCACAATGACGGGCATGGGCTTTTTACTTACCGGAGCCGTGAATCCGGTTTGGGAGTCATCACAGCGGGAAGTTCGGGCTGGGGCATGCGCTTGGAGGATTTTGATAATGATGGATGGAAGGATCTTTTCGTCGCGCAGGGCCATGTAATGGACAACGTCGAGACTCTTGATTCTTCCCTGCGCTACCGGCAACCGCCGCTGCTGGCGCTGAATCACCAGGGGCGGTTTACGCTGAGCGATACCGGAATGACGGAAGCGGTAGCCGGGCGCGGCGCGGCGTTCGGTGATCTGAATAACGACGGCTGGCCGGATGTGGTAATGAGCGCCTTGGGCGGGCACCCCTACGTGTTCCGCAACCGGGGCGGGTCGCTGCACTGGTTGACGATTGCCTTGGAAGGGACACGCAGCAATCGTGACGGGTTCGGGGCGCGGCTGCGAGCGGGGGGACAAACGCAATATGCGACTTCGGCGGGAAGCTATCTTTCGGCCAGTGATAAGCGGGTTCACTTCGGCTTGGGCGCGTCCGCGAAAACAGACCTTGAGATTTGGTGGCCGTCAGGAACGCATCAGGTATGGCGCGACGTGCCTTGCAATCAGTTTCTTCGGGTGCGGGAGCCGGATAAGTGATGGTGATTCCGTTCGCTTTGTTTCTGCTCCTTTGGGGGCAAATCGTGTCGCCGGAAGCGGCGCGGCATATACGCCTGGGCATGGACGCCAAGCAACAGGGACGGCTGCCGGAGGCGATCAAGGAATTCAAGATAGTAACGGAGCTTGCGCCGGATCTCCCGGCAGCGTTTGTCAACCTGGGGGCGGCGAACTTAGAGAATCATGATTACGGGGCCGCGATTCCGCCGCTGCAACGAGCGCTGGAGATGAACCCGAATTTGATCGGGGCACATCAGATGCTAGGTTATGCCTTGTTGACGCAAGGATATGCAGCGGAAGCGCTGCCGCATTTGGAAAAAGCCGGGTTGCAGGACGCCGTCGGGATTGCGGATTTGAAACTGGGCAAGCTGCCGGAAGCGGTGGCGAATCTGCAGGCGGCGCTGGCGAAAAGGCCGAATGATCCCGATTTGCTTTTCTATTTGGGGCGGGCCAGCGGCTCCTTATCGAAACAGGCTTTCGACACGCTGGAAGCGGCTTATCCGGATTCGGCGCGCGCGCACCAGGCTTTAGGGGAGAATCTAGCGGTTTTGAAACGCGTTCCGGAGGCGGAAAAGGAGTATCGCGAGGCTGTGCGGCTGCGGCCAGAGACGCCCGGAATTCATCTGGCGCTGGGTGAGCTTTACGCGGCTGCTTCGCAGTGGCCGCAAGCGGAAGAAGAGTTCAGCGCGGAAGCAAAACTTCAGCCGGGAGACGCGGAAACGGCCTATCGTTTGGGGTCGGCGTACTTGGAAGAAGGCAAGGCGCGGGAAGCCGTGCGAGAGTTGCAGCGAGCGGACCAGTTACGTCCCGCCATGCCGGAGACGCTTTATATGTTGGGTAAGGCTTTGTTGTCGAGCGGTGACAGCAGCGGAGCGGAGCGGGCCTGGAAGGGGCTGCTTGCCGTGGAAAAGCAGAGTGACTTGGCGGCGCAGGCGCACTTTGGATTAGCGAGCCTGTATCGCAAACAGGGAAAGACGGCAGAAGCGGCGCGGGAGAGCCAGGAGTTTCAGCGATTGCGGAGCGGCAATGGTTCTGCTCAAAAATAAGACCCGGATTCGGAGGAATTCCGAATCCGGGTCTGTGAGTAAATTGCTGGTATGGGCCGATTAGAATCTCAACTGCAACGCAAATTGCAGTAATCGAGGGGTGTTTTGCTGGCTCGTGATCGTGCCGAACGCCGTGTTGCCCAGTGTCTGGTTCGGGTAACCGAACTGCACGCGGTTGAACAGGTTGAACACTTCGGCGCGGAAAACCAAGTTGACCTTGCCTTCCGACGCGATGGGGAAGTTTTTCACTGCCGCAAAGTTCCACTCGGCGATGCCGGGCGAGCGCAAGGTCGGGTCCGTGCGTGACTCAGTGCCGAATGTATAATCCGGGGGCTGAGTGAAACAGGAGGTATTGAAGTATTGATTGAGTCGGGCTTGTATGGGTCCGTCAATCGCTTTTTGGCAGCCCGCGACTACATTGGGCCGGGAGCCGCCGCCGAAAGAGTGCGTGTTGTTCTGATTCGTGCCGAAGTGCAGCGGGAAGCCGCTCTGGATAGTGGTTGTCCCTTGAACGCCCCACCCGCCTACCACGGATTGGACAAGGCCATTCGAGTTAGCCAGGAACTTCCGGCCCTTCCCGACCGGAATGTCAAGAACATAGCTCACCACTAAGCGGTCGGGAGTGTCGAAGGAGGCCAGCGACTTTTCGCCTTTCAGGTTGTTCCAGTCTTGAACGCCGCCGGTTCCGCCGCTTTCCAGCCAGCCGGTAACCGTGTCCGTGTTGGAGATTAACTTGGCATGAGTGTAAGCAGCCAAAATCGTATTGCCGCCCGAAAAGCGCTTTTGCGCCGTCACCTGCAAGGATTCGTAGGTGGAATTTCCGATTCCCTGGCCGGAATAGCTGACTCCGTTGTATTGCGGATAGGGGCGCAGAAGCTGCCCTCGCTGTACCGTCGGCTGGGTTAACGGAGATCCGGCCGCAGTCACGATGCGGTAGTACGGATTAGGCACGTTTTGGGTCAGGGTGTTGCCCAAGGATAGATACTGATCGGGCAACTGATCGATTTGCGGCGAAGAAATCGGCAGGTGCGTGCCCTTGGCTCCGCCGTAAGCGACCTCCAGCAGAAACCCGTTTCCAAACTGCTGCTGAATCTGAGCATTCCATTGCTGCGCGTATCCATATGGGTTTTGGAGCTGCGGCAGGTTGAGGCCACGGCCAAGCAGGATTTGCGCGTAACTGGGGTCTCGTCCAGGAGGCTGCGCGATTCCGCCCGGAAAGGGGTTATTGATCACCGTTGCCGGGACGCCTGGGTACACCGGCGACAGGATCGGCGTGGTCAGGCTGTTGATGGGGTTGTTGTTCGGGCTGTAATCCCAGGCGACGTTATTCGGCAACCAGAACATTCCGTAACCAGCATGGAAAACAGTTTTCGAGGTGAGTTGGTACGCCATGCCGGTGCGAGGCGCAAACTGATACCACTTCGGATAGATATTGCTCCGGTAGCTATCGCCGACGGAGTTCACGAGATTAGCGTTACCGGGAACCGTGATCCCGCGCGCGGCCAGAATTTGATTTGGCTGGTTGGGATCAAAGTAGGTAAGCCGGTCAAAGCGCTCGGTCCACGGACCGGAATGCTCCCAGCGAACGCCCAGGTTCAAAGTAAGCTTCGGCGTGACATGCCAATCGTCATTGCCAAATACCGCCGGATAAAGCTGCTGCCCGGCGACGAGCGCCGGAGTGCTCGCGCTCCCGCTGGAAGGATAGCCCAGCAGAAAGCTGGCAAGACCAGCGCCTGAATTGGATGACGGGCTGTTACCGTTGTTGCCGGTCAAGTCAGGATTGAAGTTGAAGATGCCGGTCGGAGTATTCGTTTGCGCATAATTGTGCGTCATGCGAAGAAACTCTGCGCCAAACCGTAAGGTATGCTTTCCCGCGATCTTCGTGAGTGTGCCAGCGGCGCGGTAGTTGTCATTGCGATCCACGATGACGCTGCCAGCGCCCTGACTGCCGAAGGTGTTGGACGTATCAAAGCCGTTAACAACTGGAATAGGCAAATCCCGGAAGGAAACTTGACCGTTCAGCGAGGCGGGCCATCCCAGCTGCGTCAAATCGTAGCCCAGGGTGGAAGGGATGCGGTCATAACTGAACCGTTGATAACTGAGCCTGACTTCCAGGATGGTGGTCGGCGAAAACGAGTACGTATCGCCCAATACAAAGTTGTTCGTGTTGAATGTTTCGGTGCAGCGGTCCTGGCAAACGCCGTTGCGAAAGGGATCAGTGGCGAGATTGAGATTTCCCCAGTAGCTGTAGCGGGCGGTGATGTGCTGCTTGTCCGAGACATTCTGGTCAATATGCACAACCGTTTCGTTGTTGTTGCCGCCAGCCGAACCGTTGCCGGTCCAGTTTCCAACGCCTTGCGAGTTTCCAGGGGCATTCGGCAGAGGATAGAGACTTAACAACTTGAGCGAGGTAGGATTGATTCTGCTTGTCGGGATCACATTGCCGGCAAAGGGCAACCGATCGTACTGGTTCTGCCCCGCCGCGCAGGCCGGCAAGCCGGGAGCGCCGCTTCCGCAAGTGGTCAGCGGATCGTAGATCGCCGTTCTGCCCGTGCGAGCAATATAGTTGCTTAGGTCACCCGTGCGATCCTGCGCGGTGGGTACAGTCTGTGTCGTGGACTGGCCCTGGCGGAGGCGGAAACCTTCATAATTCACGAAGAAGAAGGTCTTGTTGCGGCCATCGTAGAGCTTGGGAATATAGACCGGGCCGCCCAGGTTGACGCCAAACTGGTTCTGCGTGAACGCCGGACGAGGCGTGCCGTTCCGGTTGTTGAAAAAGGTGTTGGCGTTCAGCGCTTTGTTGCGCAGAAATTCGTAGGCGGTTCCGTGCAGCTCATTCGTGCCTGACTTGGTAGTAAAGTTCACCACACCGCCCGCAAAGCGGCCATATTCGGGGGAGAGATTACTGGTCGCGACTTTGAATTCCTGCAAGGAATCCTGCGATGGGATCAGAGCCGTGATGTTGATGTAAGCGCCGTTCACGGGCGAGCCGTCCAGCCATGTCATGCTCTGGTTCGCCATGCCGCCGCCGATCTGATAATTGCCCCAGGCAAACGGATTCTGGCCGTTCGGGTTCGACATCGATCCGCCTTGCGGAACAACCGAAGGCACGAGCGCCACCAAATTCATCGGGTTACGTCCGTTTAGAGGCAACTCGTTGGTCTTGCGCTGGTCAATGACTTGACCGAGCGAGGAGGTTTCCGGCTGCAACAGCGGCGTTTGAGCGGTCACCTCAATAGTTTGCGTGACTTCTCCGACTTGCAGCGCGATGTCGATTTTCGCGGTGCTTTGGGTTTCAACAGAGAACGGTCCGCGAACGAGTCGCTTGAAGCCGGACTGCGCGACTTCCACGCTGTACTGGCCGGGTTGCACATTGACGAATTGATATAAACCGTCTGAGTTGGTGGTTTCGGTGCGCTTTTCATTCGTACCGACGTTGGTTAATGCAACTTTAGTGTTGGCAACGGCGGCTCCGGAAGCATCGGTGACGTTACCGACGACGGAACCAAAGGTTGTCTGAGCGGAGCTGATCGGCGCAAAAAACGCTAATGCAATAACCAGCGCGGCACAGAGACAACAGAGTCTTGTGATCATAGAGATACCCCTTAGTATTCTGAGCAACTAACTAATCAACGATATCAGCATACGAAGCTGACAAACACTGATGAGGCATATCTGTCAGAGTTCTTTTCCCTTGTCAATGAGACTGGGTACGGGCGACAGGGCCGGTTTGCAATGCCGGATGTTAGCGGGAGTAGTTGGCGTTTGCGTGACAGAGGCGGTCCGCTTTCTTATCGTCACGGGTCCGGTCAAATGTTTCTTCATTGCCTGTACCGTCCAGCGGGGCTGCAGGGAGATTTGTAAATTCGAAGCCATTGTCTGCGGCGCGGGCGGCGGGCTTCCCGGGAAGTTGGTTTCGCTCCTCCGATTTTTCCTGCTCTCCCCGGCGGCGCGCCTGCAACTCGCCCAACTCCTGCGCGTCCTGCCGGTATTGGCGGCGCAAGCGGCTTTCCTGCAAGTACAGGTTCTTGAAGTGCTTGGCTTCGGTCATCAGGATGTGCGCGTCGAGCAGAGGCCTCGCTTCTTGGTCCGGGAATAAGTCGGCAAAGCGGAGGCGGCCCAAGGCAAAGAGGCCGTTTTCCAGGCTCGGGATGCGGTCCAAGCGCCATTGCGTGTCGGCGAGGTTCTGGACTAATTGGGTTTCGCGAACGCCGACGGGCTGGAACTCTTCGCGGTAGTGGGTCAGGCGCGCTTCGTAGGCGTCGGCATCCTCGCTCGGCAGCAGGACAGTACGCCCGGTCAGGCCGGTTTTGACGGCGTTCAAAGAAGAGGCGGCTTTGCCTTCCGGCGTTTTCGCGCCGGTGCTTAACTGCGCGTTCGCACGATTGGCAGCCAAGCGTTTCAGACAGATGGGTTGTGGGGCGGACATAAGGTTCTGTGAAGCGGCACTGTAGCACACGAAATGTCGAAATTAGGTGCGCCAAGTAGGGGCAAAAAGATGTAAATCGCGGGAGAAAAAGAGGTTGGCCGTTTTCAAAAAATTTTCGAATGTTGTGAACGGGGTTTCAGGGGTGGTTCTTTTCCCCTCATGGAACCACACCGCTACATGCGTATCGAGATAAGACGTTAGCTCCACTTGCGCTCCCACTCGGCCATAGCTTCTTGATTCATTTCGTCGATGGCCGCTGCCAGTTGATCGGCAGGAATGGTCAGCGTGTCATGTTTCACCAGCCGGGACAGCTTGGATGGAGGTTCTTCCGGCACAAGGCGCAGCTTTCGTCCGTGATGGACGACCTCGACAAGCTCCCCCTCGAAAGCGCGTTCGAAGATCTGGAAGAGATTTTTTCGAAACTCAGTGATGCTGAAGGTCATGGGTGATTATTGCGCGCTGGTTCCATCGCTTCCTCTTCGCATGCTCTTTCTGGTTGCTTATATTTTTCGCTCCAATGAGACGGAGGTTCCGCGCGAGATCAACTCATTTACCAAGGGCTTGCCCTCAAGGGGATCTGTTGACGTTAAACTCCATATAGCTTTCATGTATTCAGCCGTCCGATGCACACTTTTTGTCCTCTGCCTGCCCATTATGGTTTTCGGCCAAGATGATCGCGCAAATCAGATCGATGCCATCTTTCAATCGTGGAACAACGCCTCTAGTCCCGGCGCGGCTGTATCCGTCGTTCATGAAGGTCGGTTGATATTTGAGAAAGGATATGGCCTCGCAAACCTCGAATACAACGTTCCGATCCAGCCGGACACCATTTTCCATGTCGCCTCGGTGTCGAAGCAGTTCACCGCTATGGCTCTGGTGCTTCTGGAGCAGGACCACAAGCTTTCCATCGATGATGACGTACACAAGTATCTTCCTGAGTTGCCGGACTACGGCCACCCGGTCAAAATTCGCAACCTATTGCAACATACGAGCGGCATTCGCGACCAATGGCAAACTCTCGCCTTGGCGGGCTGGAGCTTTGAGGATGTCATTACTCAGGACCAAATTCTCCGCATGCTGTTCCGTCAGAAGGAACTGAACTTCCTACCCGGTACCGAACACCTTTACTCTAACGGCGGCTACACTCTCGCGGCCGAAATCGTGACCCGCGTCTCGGGCCAGCCCTTTCCCCAATTCTGCGCCGACCGCATTTTCAAGCCACTGGGGATGACTCACACGCATTTTCATCAGAACCTTCATCAACTTGTCAAGAACCGCGCCTATTCTTATTCCGGCATGAAGGAAGCCTACGAAATCTCTCCGCTGAACTACGCGAATGTGGGCGCGACCAGCCTATTCACAACCGCCACTGATCTGACGAAATGGCTCGATAACTTCCGGGAGCCGGTGATCGGCGGTAAGCGTGCGGTCGCACGCATGACGGAACGGGCGGTCCTTTCCAGCGGAAAAACAATCGACTATGCGCTGGGTCTGTCGCTTGGGAAACATCGTGGACTTCCCACCATTTCCCATGCCGGAGGCGATGCCGGATTCCGCAGTTATGTTTGTTGGTACCCGGACCAGCAGTTGGGCATAGCCGTCGTCAGCAACCTGGGCAGTTTCAACCCTGTCGCGACAGCCGATAAGGTGGCAGCGGTGTACCTCGACTCCAAGATGATCCCCGATCCACCTCCGGTCAAGCGTACCTTTATCACGGTCAATCCTGTCATCCTCAGAACGTTGGCAGGCAAATATCCTCTGCCGCAAATTGGTCAGACCCTGGTGGTCGTGGTTGAGGGAGGAAAGCTACTCGCTGCCGGCCCCATCCAACCTCCACTTGAGATGAAGGCTGTCAGCTCATCGAGTTTCTATGTCGAATCACTCTCCGCCGCCATCGACTTCACACCCGCTCCGAACAGCGGCATGAGAGTCAAAATTACCCAACCAGGAGCAGTTAACGAAGGCGTGCGAACGAATGATCCGCCCAAAACAGCCACCGATTTCCGGGTGTACACCGGCATCTACTGGAGCGAAGAACTCGAAACGCAGTACAGTTTTTCCGTCAATCAGGGGAAACTCATCGCCACCCATGCTCATCACGGCGTTATCACGCTAACGCCTAAAGCGATGGACTCCTTCAGCAGTGACCAATGGTTCATGGCCGACGTGAACTTCATGCGCGATAAGGATGGTCACGTTTCCGCGGTAAATCTTGGCGGCGGACGCATCCGCGGTATTCGCTTCGTAAAGAAATGAACACGATCGGGGGCGCGGCGTGGTTCCATCCGCGATATTGAAACCGAGTTAGATTGAGTACGCCCATTATGGTTTGGCGGGCGGGCCGAGCGGGCTGGGCGAGCAGCCGGAAGTTTCCCGCGTGAAGGAGAGGCCGGAAATCTTCCAGCCGTTTGCTGTTTTCAGCAGGTCCACTGAATCCACTCCGCAATGACTGAATTTGCCGTTGAGATGGAAGTCGTAGTCAGCCCAAACCACGGCGAGGGAGCCGTGTTCGAGCACTTTCGGGTTCCACATGCGTTCGAGCCATTGATCTTTGCTGGCAGTCAAACGACTGAGCCATTGCTCATGCGGGGTGACGGCGGCGGTTCCGTCGGCGCGCACGGCAATCAGCGCGGCCTCCGGCGTGAACAGGGACCGGGCGGCCTCGGCATTGTGACTGGACATGGCGTCGAATAAGCGCTGAACAGTCGCGGCAGGGCCGGCGGGATCTTCGGACGCGGCGCCCGCAACCGAAAGCAGGCAGGCCGCCAGAAGGAAAGGGAGGGATTTCGGCATTTCGCCAGTGTAGCGCCCCAAGCGTTGACGGCATGGACACGGCTCAAACGAACAGCAAAGAACGGTATAATTTGCCTTTATCAATGTTGATCGCGCGAGAGAGAAATAGCTGGATTTTTCGAAACTATGTTGACGTTTAGCGGAGAGCGCATTGTTCCCGAGGCAGACAACTGCGAGCCCAGATTCGCCTTGAAGATGTATCAGGAGCATATCGCCCGATACCTGTTTGCTTCGCAAGCAGCGGCTGACAAGCACGTCCTTGATGTCGGCTGCGGCGTGGGCTATGGATCGCAACTGCTGGCCAAGAGCGGCGCGAAACACGTGACCGCCTTTGACCTTTCCCTGGAAGCCATCCAACACGCGCGGGAATTTTATCCTCACCGGAATCTGTCTTCGCTTGTCGGCTCGGCCGAGGAGTTCGGCTTCGCCCATCAGTTCGACCTCATCACGGCATTCGAGATTATCGAGCACCTCCCGCGGCAACACAAAGCTCTTAACCGGATCGCGGCCGCTCTTAAGCCGAACGGGCTTTTGGTCATTTCAACTCCCCGACCGCTTGGCCAGCAAAGATCGGCATTTCATGAAAGGGAGCTTAGTTTTCTCGATTTTTCCAATCTCCTGACCTGCCATTTTCCCTATATCGAATGGTTTTTCGAGAATAACCATTTTGCTTCTCTCGTCGCGGGAGCACGTCCGGCGAGCATCGAATCCGTTCATACCCTGCACCCGCAATTCGATTTGGGACAGGCGGACTATTTCGTGGCGGTCGCGAGTCATTCCCCCATTGACCGGACTTTATTCCGGGAACAATTGGTATTAAACAATGACGATTATGTACGCAACCTGGAACGCGATGTCAATATCCTGCACGAAGCGGAAAACGATTATCGGCAGCGTATCAAATCACTGGAAGGAGAAGGACAGGCGCTTCGGACACAAGTTTCCCGGCTCCAGGGAGAAGCGGAAGCAGCGCGGCAAGACGGCGAAGGAGCATTGCGGGATGAGATAGCACGTCTGCAGTCTGAACTGACCGAAGCTCGACAACGCGAAGCAGAGGCTGACATTCGCGCGCGGGACGCGCTGCACAGACTTGAGCAATCAACCGTCAGCGCGCAAGGTTTACAGCATGACTTGGACGAAAAACTCCAACAGGAAGCGCGAAACGCGGCTGAAATCAGCAGGCTGAAAGAAGAGATCAATGAAGGGGAAATCAAGCTAAAAAGAACCCGGAGCCAGAGCCGGCAGGAATCGGAGAAATTCATTGCAGACTTGATGCGCTTTAGAAGCGAGTTGACGCAAGTAAGAGAAGATCAGAGTCGCGCTCAGGCAGCGCGCGCATCGAGCGAACAGGAGTTGGCGCTTGCCCGCCAGCAGTTGCAGGCGCTGCGGCAAATTGCTTCCGGATCTCAGGAATGGGTGAAGGAGATCAGCCATTCCCGCAGTTGGCGGGTTACGCAACCGCTGCGGCATCTCGCGCTGAGGGCACGAGGGACCGAGCTTGTTTCTCCCGAGGCGAGAGCGGCATCCGCCACGGTCGCGGCGGCGCAGGCTCAACTTTCGGTTTTAATGCCGTCCTCTCCCGAACTGGCTCCACGCAATGGAAATGCCCCATCAAAGGCAATACAGGCCGAGCCCAAGAATTTACGTTTCGATGTTCTGTATGTGGTTGGGTGCAACGAGGGAGAGTCAAAACGCTACCGCGTCCATAACCTGGTCGAAGGTCTAACCGAACTGGGCTATTCAGCCCGCGCGATCTCCACGAACGAGATACCGGATTTGCTTGAGGCTCATTTCGCCGCCCGTGTTGCTGTTCTGTTCCGCTGTGATTACGGCGATCAGGTGGAACACCTTCTGCGCTACTGCAAAAACAATCGTATTTCGACGGTATTCGATATTGACGATCTAGTCTTCGAGCCCGACAGCATTGGCTATGTCCGCGTGGTAAACACGTTTACGCCTGAGGACAGAGCCGCTTACCTGCGGGGAGTACAGAGCTACCGGAAGGCTCTGCTGGCCTGCGACCGGGCCACTTGCACGACGAACTATTTGGCCAGGAGAATCGCCGCCCTGGGCAAGAAAGTCGATGTGATTCCGAACTCCTTGAATGAGAAACAGCTCGCCATTGCGAGAGAGATTCCAGGCAAGGATGGGCGGCAATTGGCGGAAGTAAGAATCGGCTATTTCAGCGGCAGCAACACGCATCAGGTTGATTTCGAGGCCTGCGAGAGCGCGTTGCTGACAGCCATGGAAAACAGGCCCGAACTACGATTTGTGCTGGTCGGCATTCTCGATTTGGATGCGCGGTGGAACCGGTTCTCCCACCGCATTGAAAAGCACCCGTTGCTTCCCTATGACCAAATGCTCAAGCTGCTTTCTTCCATCGACATCAACTTGGCTCCCCTGGAAATGGACAATCCTTATTGCGAAAGCAAGAGTCAATTGAAGATTTTCGAGGCGGGCCTGGTCGGAGTTCCGACCGTGGCATCGGAGGTAGAGAGTTACGGGGAAGCCATCGATAACGGCGTCGACGGGTTTCTGGCGTCCAACAGCGGCCAATGGCTGGCAGCCCTCGAAAAGCTGATTGATTCGAAGGAGCTGCGCACAGCCGTCGGCGAGCGCGCCAAGCAGCGGGCTTCTTCCCAGTTTGGGCCGAAGGCGGTCGCCCAGCGGGCCGAGTCCGTGTACGGCTTCTTTACCGATGATGGGAAGGTAGGCGAATTAAGTCGGCAGGAGAAACCACGACTTCGCATTGCCTGGATTATTCCGGGACTGATCATTGGAAGCGGCGGACACCGGAACATTCTCCGCGCCGCGTATCATCTTCAACAATTCGGTCACCAGTTGGAGCTGTATTTCACGAATACCAAGATGGATTCGAATCAACTCGCCGAGCAGGTCCGAGCGCATTTCTATCCGCTACGATGTCCGATGCATCGGTATGACGGTCAGATCGAGCCGACCGATGTTTTGTTCGCGACGCACTGGACAACCGTGGACGCGGCGGTTCGCGCCCGTTCCTCGGCGCGGGAACTGATGTATTTCGTGCAGGACTTCGAGCCTGCTTTCGCGCCGATGGGCACGGAGTACATTCTGGCGGAGAACACCTACCGGCTTGGCCTGTACTGCATCACGTCCGGGCCCTGGTGCGAGACTCTTTTGCGAACTCAGTTTCAATGCGAAGCTGATCATTTCGTGTTCCCGATCGATCGAGCCATTTATCATCCCCGCGCGCGCACGAAACCCGAAACGAACGTGATTTTTTTCGCCAGGCCGGAGATGCCCAGGCGCTGTTTCGAACTGGGAGTACTCGCTTTGGAAGAGCTGCACCGGCTCCGTCCGGACGTGGAGATCATTTTATTCGGCTCTCCCAAAGTGGAAAGCCACCATCTGCCGTTTCCGGCGACCAAGAAGCTGCTGCTGCCGACCATTGACGATCTGGCTACTCTTTACGCCAACGCGGATCTGGGCATTGCCTTCTCGACCACCAATCCCAGCCTGGTCCCTTATGAGATGATGGCGTGCGGTCTGCCGGTCGTGGACTTAGGGCGGCCGGGGAATGAAGTGAATTACGGCAACCAACGCGATATCGCGCTGCTCGCTCCTCCCGATCCGAAGGCCATGGCGGCGCGCATGCGCGACTTGCTGGAAGATTCCAAGGAACTGTTTGCCCGTTCAAATCGAGCCGTTGAGTTTGTGCAGACATTCCCGTCCGAGGAAGAGATGGCGCGCCGCGTCGAAGAGCTGATCTTGAAGCGAATGGCGAAAAGCGAGAAAGCAATGGCGGCAAGAAGATAGCTGCTCGCTTCAGGTAGCGCTGGCCGACATCGCTGAGTAAGCGGAGGTCGGCCAGCCCAAGGCAGCCAGATCCGCAAGCCACGCCTCCAAGAGCTTCATTTCTTCCCCTGCGATGACCCCCAGCTTCACAAGAGCTTCGTAGCAGATTCGCAGATTCTCTGGAATGCGCTCCAGCCCAGGAGCAATAGCCAGTTCTTCCAGGACCTCGCCGATGCGCCTATTGTGCAGGTAGCCGGGCACTTCGTCACGGAAATCACGAAGCAGGTCGTGCTCATTCCGTTCCTGCCACACCGTCGGTTCGGTGAACAGAATCGACCAATCGCTTGCCCAGGCAATGCGTTGCGCCACAAAGCTTCGCCAGATATCCGTCATGCGGAAGGAGCAATACGCGGGAAGGTACAGCAACGGAAAGGCGTCGGCCCACCACGTCGTGTTCTGACTGTTAAACGGGCACCACGTGCCCTGGGCCAAGGCGATGCGGCGATCCTTTCGAAATTGAACCGGAAGCGGCAGAATCAGCCGATAAATGGCGTCCACGTCCGGGTTGTCGTCCGCGAGACCTTGTTGAATCGGACAATCAAAAGCTCTGGTGGGAAGCTGCTCGACCGGCGGGACATCGTTTTGCACCGCATCCAGCGGCAGGCCGCGCGGCCAGATCCGCAGATCGCTGAAGTAGGCATAGCCGTTAATCCATCCCGCGCCCTGTACTCCGGGAACCGATTGCCGTCGGACCCGTTCGCTCCAGAAGCTGTCCCGCGGCACATTGTCATCGTCCGTTTCGATAATCAGGTCCGCGCCATTCCGCATCGCCAGGAGGTAGCCGATGTTCTTGCGGGCGTAGTGCCTTTGTGGACACTCGGCGGAGGTGCGGAAACCGAGTTTGGCTTGCCGCGCGAGCGAGTAGAAGTCGCAACCCTCCAGAGCAAAATCCGCAGGGCTCGGCACATCGCCGATGACATAAAAGGGTATTTGCCGCTGACGGGCTCCCTCGGCGAGGCTACTTAGAATTGGGTTTGGCCGTGAAATGGAGGTCACGATCAGAGCTGGGTTCGAGTTCATGATGGGATGGTGTTCTGTCCTGGTCCGCCGACCGCTCTTTGGCCAGTCGCCAGAGCTGACGAAAGGCGTCTTTGATGGCGGATGATCCTAGTCTGGGGCTGGGGCTTTGGTAATGGATGGGCACTTCCACAAAGCGCAGGTGACGGCAGTAAAACTTAATTTCGGTTTGAAAGAAGTGCGCCCGCGACTGAATTCCCCGCGCCAACACCATTTCCAGGGTACTTCGAGAAAACAATTCAAATCCACTCGTCATATCGGTTTGCCTGGTGTCCAGCATCCAATTGGCGAGCAGGGTGCCGCCCCGGCTGACGAGGTAACGTTTGAGGGATTTATCCACCATCGCGCCGCCCGGCATAAAGCGGCTGCCGAACACACAGTCGTAACCCTGATCCATGGCATTCAAGAATAAGGGTATGTCTTCCGGCCAGTGGCTAAAGCCTGCATCGATCTCCAGAATCCAGTGACAGCCCGCCGCCAGAGCTTCCCGGTAGCCGCGAATATAGGCATCGACCACTCCTCGGTTTTCGGGAGCCCACACCACGCGCAGCCGGGGTTCTGTTCGCTCGTATTCTCGCAGCAGTTCCAAGCTGTTGTCTTTCGTGGCGCGGTCGAGAACAGCAAAGAAGGTGACATGCGGCAGAGTTGAACATTGGGCCAGCACCGCCTGCGCGAAGCGAACGGCATCGGCGCCTTCGTTCGCCATGGGGCAGACAACGCCGAGATAATTACTGGTTTTTGGGAGCATGTCTAGTGTTGTTTTAAACAGATTACAAACAAGTCAGCAATTAGTTTAATAGATTCTCTCTTGTGAATTGCATAATAGTAGACAATATGAAAATAATCTGAGTGCCAGGGGCAGGCTGAACTCAGGTTATAGCTAGAATTTTCATGGCAACCGCTCTCGATACGCATATTGTTAACCGCAGAGTTCCATTATTAAGCGAACAAAGCAAACGAGTTTTCCTTTCATTTCTATCGCTTGTACTCCTTATTTTTGTCAGGCGTCCCGATCTTCTTCGATGGCCGACACTGGTTGTGGAAGATGCAACGATATTTTACACGCAGCAGGTTATTCGAGGCATTTCGGCCATCTTTACGCCTTACAACGGCTATTTGCACCTCGTTCCTCGCCTCATTGCGTTTCTTGGGTCAATCGTTCCCACCTCATGGGCCGCCATTGTCTTTGTCGAATCATCAGTTTTAATTGCCGCCGCTTCCGGGGCGATCTTCAGCCTTGATTGCTATCGCGCGCTGGTCAAATCGGATTTCCTTCGATTCCTTCTGCCGGTGGTTGTGTATTCAGCTACGCTGATCGGATCGCATATGGGAAATGTTACCAGCTTGCTGTGGTTTCTTTTGCCGGTAGCTTTCCTGATGCTGATTGTTCCCGTAGGCGTCGCGAATGCGATGAGCAGGCGTACAGCGATTGCGATGGCCAGCATTGCAGCACTGATTTCACTGACTCAGCCGATGTGCCTTCTTCTGGCGCCTTATACTTTATGGAGACTCAAGGGTTTCCGGGGGTGGAGCCGTTTGATACCGCTCGTGCTTTTAGCTGGCACCATTATCGAAAATGCCGTATTCTTCGTTGTCACTCCCTATGTTCATCGAGATGTCCATCCCTTTGAACTGTTACATCAAGCACTGGTAGCGATTGGAAATCGCGTGGTCCTTAGCTCCTTTGTCGGGTTCACCATAGCCGAACATATGGAATGCGATGCAAGAACCGCCACTGTTGCTCTTATTTCCGCATGTATCGTGATGGCCGCCGTTCTGCTGCTCAAAAGGCATTCACATGGGGTACTGATTCTAGGCTCTAGTTTGTATCTCGTGTTTGTTTCGGTGGCCATTACTTTAAATAGCCGGCTGGACGGCAACCAGTTTCAGAGTTTATGCAACACAACAAACTGGGAATCCGAACGGTATTTTCTGGTGGGTAACATGGTCCTCCTCTCTTTACTGGTTTTGCTGCTGGACACATTTCCTCGTCCCAAACTGGAGTCCAGCTTCCTGCTGTTGGGGCTGCTCACGCTTGCCTTAGTGAACAACTTTCCAATAGGCCGCACGCACTACAACTCACATTGGAGATGGCATGCCAAAGAGATCAATGCTTGGTTAGCCGCTCGTAGAGAGTGCAAGCCGGCCGCTGAAACCAGCGTGCTTGGCTATCCGGGTTGGATGGTTGTTCTCCCTGAGTTGCGCGGGTGCCATGGTGAAACAGCGCTCGATGGCCTCATTCTCACAGACAATGCCGGTCATAATTATCTAGCCGACCACGGATGGAAAAGGCTGATTCCCGATGAGCAGACTTTGAAGCTGCTAGGAGTGAGCCGCACACAGACGATGTCAGCCAGCCAACTTCGACAAGTGCCCACGGCCGAGCCACTGCCTGTTGTCCGGAACAAAACAGTTGTCAATGCAGTTACCGGAGAGGTATTTCTGCTGAAGAGCGGCAGACGGCACTACCTGCAAACCCCAGCTTCGATGGCGGCATTAGGTTTAGGGGCGCCTTTTACCATGCTTTCCGAGTATGCGAGCGCTGCTATTCCCTTAGGGCACATGCTTGACCAGATTTCCAATCCCGCGCCCATACAGATCAAGAACGGCCCGACTTATCTGCTTTATAGCGGCATTCTTCATCAGATACCAGACCTCCAAACCCGGAGCAACCTAGGATTTAGAAGTAGCCCTACGGTGTTCGACGAAGAAGATCTTAGCTTTCTCCGGCGAGGCGACGCGATCCCGCCTCTGCATTCGAACGCAGTTCAAAACCAGGGGAACTCTGCCGTGTATTTATTGGAAGGCGGCATGCGCCGGTACGTTCCTGATCCTCCGACCTTGGCTACACTGCATCTCCAGAGTTCGGTTCAAGCATTACCCCCAAGCATGGTAAACGAGATCCCGGAAGCAGCACCGATCCCAAGCGTGACGAGCGCAGTAGCTAAATAGAGGAGGGGGTCTGCCAGGGAGTTGGCAAGCCAGACAACAACCCTTACGCGCTACCGCCTTTAAACAACAGCGGTGACCCGGATTCATCGCTCAGATAGAAAGTGATATTCGCATCTTCCGCTTCACCGCCGAACCCTAAATGATTCACAGCGGAATAGTCAGGAGATCCACGCAACGCTGATAGCTGCTCAACAGAAAATGTGAACACATTAAATCCTGCCTGCAGCGAGAAATGAAGCTCTCCCACGTGCGCATAATCCTGTCCGGGCCCGTCTTGTCCGGCAGCGAACCGCAGCACGCATGGCTTGCCTTCCAACAAAGCCACAAGATACAGGCTTCCACGAGTCAAATCCAAAATACGTTCCGGCGGCAGTTTTCTTTCCGTGTCCCGCCACGTACGGCTCTTGTAAATAATATGGTTCGCGGCTAAGTTGCTAAGAACGAGATGGGAGAACTCGAGCGGCTTGGAGCCGAGGAGCCTTTTGAGTATCGGGGTCCCGTCTGAGTCGGTCAAGTAAAATACTACTTCCGCCTCTTCGTTTTCACCTCCAAACGCCAGATGATTCACCGCGGAGTAGTTGGGAGCGCCCCGCATTGTGCGGAGCTCATTGCTAGTGAAATTCAGTATGTTGCACCCCGGCTGGGCCAAGAACTGAAATTCTCCTAAATGCGCGAACTTGTCATTTCCCGTATCCTGTCCCGCGGCAAACCGTAAGGAACAAGGCTGGCAGCTTTCCACAATCACAACCAAGCGCAGGCCGCTGCGAGTGAGGTCGATTGTCTTTCCCTCGGATAAGCGCTGTTCCACATCTCGCCATCGCGGTTCCCGATAACTCAAACGGTTAGCGGCATTACTGCTTAGAGTAGGAAGCCGCGCCTGCGCTATTTTCGCCAACTGCACGTTTCGAAAGGTTCGCTGGTTACGAGAGGCAGCGCGCCGCAAAATTTCAGAGTCGTCGAGTTCTGCGCGCTTTTTCAGGAGAAACTGACCAATACTAAGCTCAGCCGTGGGAGTCTCGTTTTGAAGAAGAACGGAAGTTTCAACGGTGACGCAGCCGAGCTTTTCAAACTGCCCGATCCACCATTGCTTGGGAAACAATTGCTGATGAGTTGGATCTTTCTTCAGCATCCTACGGACTTCCGATGGTTCGCCCTCATAAGGAGGCGTTCCGACCATGGGCAGCATATGGAATTGAAAAGCCGAATTGACACGCACAATTTCGGCAAGGGACTTCTCGAAAACAGCAGCCGGTAAGTGCTCCATCGAATGGCACGAGATTACAAGATCGAAGAACCCGTCGGGATACGGGAGGTTATCCGCCGAAGCTAAACGGACGTTCGGATGCTCGGCATGGCGGACAGCCCATTCAGATACATCGATGCCATGAGCCTCACAACCAATTTTATTGAGCTGGGCAACGATAGCTCCAGTGGCGCAGCCTACGTCGAGCACGCACTTCGGCTGAAAAATCTCCTGGATCGCAAGCGCGATTTCCTGAAAAGTTTTGCTGTCGCGCGCCCCTTCGCGATAGTTGGAATAAGCAGTTCCCCGCTTTGAGCCTTCCTGGTAATAACTTTCGTCGAAATAGTCGTAGGAAACAGTGCTCATGCAACTTCTACTTACCGGATACGCCTGTTGACAGCGGATGAACGTTCTTCAGCCTGACAAGCGACTCAATGCTTAGCTGCCGTATTGGCAGCTTTACTGCTCTGGTGCGGGTAAGGAGTCCCAAGCGGAATTGCGTCGGCAACCGCATTAGGTACATACTTTACTTGTTCCTTGGTAACATGTAACGCTGCTAGCGTATCAGGATCTGGAATGTACCGCCGCTTGCCAGCCTCGATCATGAAGACCTGTCCCGTGCCAGCTTTTACCATAACATTGGACGTCAAAACAGGCACCTGATCTCCTAAGGGAATCGCGTTAACTTGGTCGTCAGGGACAACCCTCACCTGTTTGGATAAACCCAAAATTTCAAGCGTAGGAGGGTTTGGGATGTAGTGTTTTTTGCCGTCAAAAATGTAGTAGACGTGCATGTCTTTGGCGTTTTGCAGAACACTTCCGTCAACAGCCAGCACATTGTTTCCCGACGGCGCGGCATTTTCCGTTGGCTTCGGCTCGCAGCCTAGCGTGAACAGAGCAACCAGGAAGACACTAGCGACAAAAAGGCGCTTGCCAGTCAGCTCATGTAAACAGCAGAAAGCGGATTTCCGATTTTTCCCGGATATCATCACGATTCGAATAGTGCTTTGAAGAGAATAGCATTGAGCCCCGGATACCTATCATGCTCCCATAAGACAAAACGCCGCCGTTCTCGCTGATGGGATTGCAGATGCGCTGTTAGCCTCCCTGAGAAGCCGTGCTAGTGAACAATCTCTCGTCGTTGTGCCATCGTCGGTTTACTTGCTGCGGCGGGAGAGCCTAGGTTAAACACTGCCAGCGAGTAAAGCGCCACTTTGCCCCCCGCCGGCCCGGAAGCTCCGATCTGAACGCCGGTTACTTCGGACCAAGAGAAGTCTCCATGGCAAAGCTTAAGCCTTGTCAGCGGAACGTGAATTGTCGCCACCTGGCTGTCAGGCGTAATGGGCACCCACGTCGAACAAAATTGATTCAGTTTCCGACCGTCGCGGCCGAGAAACAAGATCCTGAGCGGGTAGCGGTCGAAAGCATGCGCGGCACCGCTCACCAACACTTTCAATTCGAGAAGCAATTCCTTGGGGTTTCCTAACGAATTGAAGTTTATCGAGTGGGGCGCGTACACTTCGCGCCATTCACCTTCTTGTCCAAAGGACAAGAGTTGCGGCTCGCCCGCCGGCAAAATGTCCTGCACGGGACGCCATGTATAATTCACAATCGCTGATTTGAATTTGGCTAGATCTTCCGGACCTAGAACAAGAGGCTCAGAAGCCTCCGCGGAAGGCTTAAACAGAACGTCATCAAACTGCCGTGAAACTCGGTAGTTACTAAGAATGTAAGCAACCACTTTGGGAAAGTCGGTAAGATTTGAGTGATACCAGGCATCTGATTTATTGAAAACAATTGCTTCGGGTTTTGAGCGCTGCAACTCCTCCAACAATCGGTCTTGGTACATGCTCACTCCTCCGTAGACAAGGCTGAATTCTGTCGCGCTGTCCCGATGTGCCGCGACATAGATTAACGAGTTTGTACCGAATACGAAAATCCGTGAGCGAGGGCTGGTATGAGCAGCGATATAGGAGCCAATTTGCGATGCGTGAGCGTAATCCGGCCATACAGCAGGAGGTCTGTAGATCAGGTTCGCTGTGAGTGCAAACATTGGATAAGTACTCACGAGCGCCAGGGCAATCGCACTCCATCGAAGAATGGTTGCGTATCTCCAGCCCGAGGTCCACGCAGTACAAATAAGCGTTAGGGCGGAAATGAATCCAAGGCATAGGAACGGGAAAGCCGGTATCGCGTGAAACGCCATGGTTCCGATTCCGGCAGGGTTAGCTCCCAACCATCCGCCGAGAGCCGGGAGCCAGCAAACAGCTAAGGCACGCGTAATGCCAGCATTACGGTTCCGCGCAGCCAGGTAAAGGCCAACGAAAACGAGCAAAAGACCGCTGGTATTAAATATCCAGATTTGCTGAATTCCAGGGTAATGCAAGTCTCCAATCCATGCGCTAAGAGCCGGGTGCGCGTGTACACGAAAGTTATAAAGAATCGACCAGTAAATTAACGCATTGAGAGAACCGATATAGGCAAAATAGCTTCCAATGACGGCGATAGGTACGACCGCTCCGGCAATGACGGGTAGAACGTTTCGTTTAATACGCTCTTTGTAGCCGGTGTGCAGTAGCGGCAGTAGTGCAACAAACCCCGCCATTGGCACGGCCATCGCCCGCGACAGCACTGAAAGTGAAAGGAAAACACCAAACCAAAACGGCCGTACGAGCTCGACCTTGTATTCAGGCCGAGAGAAACGCAAGCAGCAGGAAATAGCGCATAATGCAAATAGAACACTAGGTAATTCGCTAAGATTCAGATATGCCCAACTGTTCGCCTCTGTCGCAAGATACAGCAATGCGGCAAGGACGCCAGTAAGGTAGCCGTTAATGCGGCGTCCTATCAGAAAAATTTGCGTCTCGATCAAGACGTTCATGGAAGCCGCCATCATGCGGTTACTCACGGCGGAAGCGCCAAAGATAGCGACCCACCAATGCGAAAGGATCACTTGCACAGGAAGATGATTATCGAAGATGGTCCGGTAAACTGATCGAAAAAACACGCCGGACGCCAAAGGGTCCTGGTCGTCGACAATATAGATGCAGTACCGCAGTCGGTATGAAAGGGAAAACTGCAAGACGGCAATGAGTAAGATGGCCGAGACTGCTTTCCAGTCAAGCCAGATCCTATTTTCAAACAGAGATGCTGGCCCTTGAGTAAATGCCTTGCGGACGTCTTGTACTATGGTTCTCATCTAAAATTTTAAGGTAATTCGCAACTTTATGCCGCTCAAATATTTCCGCAATTCCATTCGATGATAGTTGCTTTGAAGAGAATAGCATTGAGATTACAAGAGTTACCTGCTTCGGCAGAGAACAGGTGAGGCATCAAAATTGAGGCAGGCGGTCATCCTAGCGGGTGGGAAAGGAACTCGTTTGCTGTCCCGCAGCGGGGCGCTGCCGAAGGCGCTGGTCGATGTGGGGGGCACGCCGCTGCTTGGGCACCAGTTGCGGCTGCTCCGGGAGCATGGTTTTACGAAGGTTCTTCTGCTGGTCAATTATTTGGCGGAGACCATTGCCGAGTACTGCCGCGACTCGGCTCCCGCCGGTTTAAGCGTTTCGATTCTGCGTGACGGCGAGCCGCGGGGAACGGCGGGCGCGGTTCTTCATGCGCTGCCGCAACTGGAGGAACAGTTCGCGGTTCTGTATGGGGATACGATGCTGAATGTCGATCTCACGCGGTTCTGGGAATGGCATACCCGGCATGCTGAGGCGGCCGCGTCGCTCTTCCTGCATCCCAACGATCATCCGCAAGATTCGGATTTAGCGGAGGTGGATGAAGACAAGCGGATTGTTCGATTCCATTCTTACCCGCATCCGGACGGCGCTTACCTGCCGAACCTGGTGAACGCGGCGCTGTATATCCTGCGGCGGGACGCGCTTCCGCCTCCAGACGCCTACCCAAAGCCGGTCGACTTCGCTAAAGGCCTGTTTCCGGACCTGCTGCGGAACGGAGCGCTCCTGCTTGGTTATGTGTCGCCTGAGTACATCAAGGACGCGGGAACACCGAACCGGCTCGACAGGGTCCGGCAAGATCTGGCGTCCGGCAAGATTGCGCGGTCATCCCTGGGAGCAGCGCAAGGCGGCGTGCTGATGGATCGCGATGGTACCATCAACGAAGAACGGGGCCATATTCGCCGTCCCGAAGACCTCCATGTTTTCGATGGGGTAGGACCCGCGTTGCGGCATTTGAATGAGGCAGGCTGGCGCACAGTACTAATTACCAATCAACCAGTACTGGCGCGCGGTGAAGCAATCCGCGAAGACTTGCGCCAGATCCACGCGAAGCTCGATACTGTTGTCGCAAGGTCGGGAGCTTACTTTGATCGGAAATACACTTGCCCCCATCATCCTCATGGCGGCTTTCCCGGCGAAGTGCTGGCATTGAAAATTCGCTGTACCTGCCGTAAGCCGGAACCGGGGCTTATTTTGCAAGCGCAAGAGGAGTTGAATTTGAATTTGGCGGAAAGCTGGTTTATTGGTGACAGCGCGGCGGATCTGGGCGCGGCGGCGGCGGCGGGCGTGACTTCGATCCTGGTGCGGACCGGGCCGTTACAGGACCCAGCCGCCCATAGCCAGCAGCCGGATTTCATCGAAGAAAACTTTGCCGGCGCGGTCCATTTCATCCTGCATGATTATCCGCGAGTCGCCGAGAGCTGCGGTTCTCTGGTTTCCCGCATGGAAGCTGGTTTCGAATGGGCCGTGGCCGGTCCTTGTCCGCCGGAACAAAAAATGGCTGTGGCCGTTCTGCGCCGGGAGTTGGCGCGGCGCGGCGTGAAAGCCAACGTTCAGCCGTTTAACCGGAGCCTGCCGAAGCCGGAGCATATCATCTTCGTCCCGTGTTCCCGATCCGAGGGGAACGACGAGTTTCTCTCCGGCCAACAGATCAGCGAGTTGAAGCAGGAGGCAAAGATCGTGGAAGTATGGACGTTGCCGCCGCAGACACAGCAAGCCGCGAGGGAGGCCGCCCATTGATTATCAGCCGAACTCCGCTTCGCATCAGCTTCGTGGGCGGCGGCAGTGACTTGCCCCAGTTTTATCGTGAGTACGGCGGGGCGGTTCTCAGCACCTCCATCGACCGGTATGTCTATGTCACGGTGAATCGAAAGTTCGATAACGGCGTTCGCGTGGCGTACTCGAAAACCGAAGAAGTGGATTCCGTCGCGCAGGTGGAGCATCCGCTGGTTCGCGCGGCCATGGAGCGCGTCGGCCTGCGAGGCGGAGTCGAGATCACAACAGTCGCCGATATACCGTCGCGGGGCACGGGGCTTGGCTCGTCCTCCTCCTTTACTATTGCCCTGCTGCACGCGCTGTATGCCTACCTCGGACGGTATGCCAGCAAAACAAAACTGGCTCAAGAGTGCTGCGATATCGAGATCGATGTTTGCCGGCAGCCTATCGGCAAACAAGATCAGTACGCAGCGGCATTCGGCGGATTCAATCTCCTGGAGTTCTGCCAGGATGAGAGTGTCCGCGTGTCTCCCGTGATTTGCGATGCCCGCAAGGTGAAGACCATTCGCGAGCATCTGCTGCTTCTTTATACCGGAATCACGCGCAGCGCTTCCGACATTTTACGCGAGCAAGGGGAATCGCTGCGCTCCAACGCGGAAAAACGCGGCGTGCTGCGGCGCATGGTCCAGCTTTGTTATTACCTGCGCGACGAGCTTCAGCATAATAATATCCAGGCGTTTGGAGAAATTCTTCACGAAAACTGGGAGCTGAAGAAAACGCTGGCCGAGCGGATCAGCAACTCTTCCATCGACGACGCTTACAGGACGGCGTGTCGCCATGGAGCGAAAGGCGGAAAGCTGCTGGGGGCGGGGGCGGGAGGCTTCCTGCTTTTGTATGCCGAGCCGGAGCGACACGAGGGAATCTGCCGGGCGCTTCCAGGGTTGCGGCCCGTCAAGGCTGACTTTGACCGGCAAGGAAGCCAGATTATTTTCTACAATCCATCGGAAGAAGAGCCAGCCTATGCAAGCGAGCACAACCAGACTGCTTTGGGCGCGAAGCCTCTTGAAAAAGCGGCGGTGAGCGGATCGTAGAGAAACACGCTAAGGGGCGGCCCGAAGCTGATCGGCAATTTCCGTGACGGCGCGTTTGATGGCGCCCGCCGAATCCAGTCTCGGTTTCCAACCCAGTTTTTGCAGTTTGGCCGTGGAGTAGCGGAAACGCGGAACATCGCCAATCCATCCTTTGCCGCCGGTTTCAAAGCGCAGCTCGGCATCGGGCGACACAGCGGCGACTACCTGCTCGGCGATCCGGCGCACCGTGATACCTTCATCCGTCGGGCCGATGTTGTAAACATCCACTTTCGCTTTGCACTTTGCCGCCAGCAGGAACATGGCGTCCACTAAATCCGTTACATGCAGATAGGCTTTCTGCTGTGTCCCGTCTCCGAGCACCTGCAGGTATGCGGGGGTTTGGCGCAACCTGCCGATGAAATCAAGAATGACGCCGTGAGTGGCCGGAACGCCCACCACGTTTGGGAAGCGGAAGAGCAGCGCTCGTTCGAGAAAGCGTTCGGCGGCGGCGGTAATGGCTGCTTCCGACGCCAGCTTCATCGCGCCGTAGTTGGAAATCGGCAGCAGCGGGCCGATGTCT
>JAABUZ0100003061.1_pt1 | contig 25827 bp, 8 predicted proteins | sample 5562091 | NCBI WGS metagenome assembly JAABUZ01 (sample SAMN12813069, study PRJNA571459) | rock metagenome | isolation source: Antarctica rocks | place: Antarctica: Victoria Land, Linnaeus Terrace sud | collected 2015-12-21 | reverse complement strand
CGCGCTAACGTCGTTGGAACCGAAGCCGGGCCATGTCGAACGAATCGCAGGGCTCGTCGAGCGGGTTGCCGCGATGTCGAGCGAGGAATTGCAAGCGGTCACGCGCGGTGCCGAAGAACATACATAGAGATGGAAGACGCAGAACGGCGCCGCAGCGCTTTCGAGCAGTTGCTCGCGCAGGAAGGCTTTGGCGCTCCGACTGACGAGCCCATCGTTCGGCGTCCGAACGGCGCCCGTGCACCGCTGTCGTTCGCGCAAGAGACGCTGTGGCTGCTCGACCGTGCCTCGCCGGGAATGACGGCGTACAATTCGGCGGTCGCGCGGCGCGTTCACGGGGAACTCGACATCGCAGCGTTACGGAATGCGCTCGACGCCCTAGCGGCTCGGCATGAAGCACTGCGCACGGTCGTCGATGCATCGGGCGAACATCCGGCGCTCGACGTGCGACCTGCCGGTCCGGTGCCGCTTGCGCTCGCGGACGTGCGGACGCTTCCCCAGGCCGACCGCGAGGCCGCGGCGCGCACGCTGCTGCGCGATATCGCAGATACGCCGTTTGATTTGACGCGCGACCTGCCCCTACGGGCGTCGCTCGTGCGGGTTGCGGACGACGAGTACTTCTTTCTGTTACTGACGCACCACATCGCGTCTGATGCATGGTCGTACGACCTCATGTTCCGCGACCTGGCGGCGCTCTACGACGCGGCACGCGGAAACGGAATAGCCGCACTGCCCGCCCCGGCCTTGCAGTTCGCCGACTATGCCGCCTGGCAGCGCGCCACGCTGCACGGCGAGCGGCTGGAACGTGCGCTTTCATTCTGGCGCGAGCGGCTCGCAGACCTACCCGAACTCGAGCTCCCCACCGATCGACCGCGCTCGGCGGTTCCCGCATCGGACGGCGCACGCTGCGCCGCCACGCTTGCACCGGCGTTGCTGGCGGACATGCGGCGGCTCGCCCGCGGCCATGGGGCAACGCTCTACGCCGTTCTGCTGGCCGTCTACGCCACCGTGCTGCACCGAATCAGCGGAGGTGACGAGGTCGTGGTCGGCTCCGCGGTCGCCGCCCGTACGCGCCGCGACGTCGAGGACATCGTCGGCTACTTTTCGGCGGTGCTGCCGATGCGCATCAATTTCGCGGGCGACCCGACGTTCGCCGAGCTGTTGCGGCGCACGATGGACGTTACCGTTTCAGCCTTCGAGCATCAGGACGTTCCGTTCGAAGAAGCCGTGGTCGGGCTGCAGCGCCGCGGCACAGCCGCACACGCACCGCTCTTTCGCGTCGTGCTCACGATGCAGGATGCGCTGGCCCAAAACCTACGCTTGGGCAACGCCACGACCGAGGCGCTCGAGATCGAAGGTGGCCAGACGAAATTCGACATGACGTTGCTCGCCACCGAACAACGCGGCGGCCTCGAGCTGTCGCTTTGGTACCGTACCGATTTGTTCGAAGCGACGACGGTAGCGCGATTCCTCGGCCGCCTGGGCCACGTCGTAGAATCCGTGGTGCGCGACCCGCAGCAGCGCATCGCAGAGCTCGATCTGCTGCTGCCGGTTGAGCGCGAGGAACTGGCGGCGTGGAACGCGACCGCGCGCACATTCGGCGCGTATCCAACCGTTCCTGACGGCATGGCCGCCGCTGCCGCTCGTGTTCCCGCGGCAACCGCCGTGGTTTGCGGCGAGCACCGGTTGACGTATGGGGAGTTGACGAGCGCAGCACAACGGCTCGGACGGCGCCTGCGCAGCACGGCTGTCGCACCGGGTGACGCGGTGGGCCTGTACGTGGATCGTTCCGTTGAAGGCGTCGTCGCGATGCTCGCAGCGTGGGAGGCGCGCGCTGCATACGTACCGCTTGCCATCGATGCTCCCGTGCATCGTACGCTGTCCCAACTTAGCGAGGGGCGCATCACCACGGTCATCACGACCGCAGCGCTACGCCGTCGCTTGCCCGATACCGTCCACAGCATCGTGCTCGACGATGAGGCACATTGCGGGGCGCGCGATGCGGCAGAGAACGACGCAGCTGCAACCGCGGACGATGCGGCGCGGCGCCCGTGCCGGCCCGACGATGTGGCCTACGTCCTGTTCACGTCGGGTTCCACCGGCGTTCCGAAAGGCGTCGCCGTCACGCACGGCAACCTTGCGAATTACACGCAGGCGATCGCGGCGACGCTCGGTGTGACGCCCGACGCGCCGCTCGGGTTCGCATCGGTGTCGCCGTTGAGCGCCGATCTAGGCAACACGGCCATCTTCCCGGCACTTTGCTCCGGAGGCACGTTGCATCTGATCGCTGCCGACGTAGCAACCGACGCCGCCCGCTTCGCCGCCTATGCGCAAGCAAACCCGTACGACGTTCTTAAGATCACGCCGACGCATCTGGGGGCGTTGCTTGACGGGACCGCGCGCGCCGAACTGCTCCCGCGACAGACGCTGGTACTGGGCGGAGAAGCGTGTTCGTGGGAACTCGTCGAGCGAGTTCGGCGGCGCAGCCGTTGCCGCATCATCAACCACTACGGACCGACGGAGGCAACGGTCGGCGCGTGCACGTTCACCGTCGATGACAGCCCGGTCGGCGGCATTATCCCGTCAACCGTTCCGATCGGCAAGCCCCTCGCGAACGTGCGCTGCTACGTGCTCGACGGTAGGCGGAAACCGATGCCGGTCGGCGTCGCGGGAGAACTGTACGTCGGCGGCGCCGGGCTAGCGCGCGGCTACGTTCATCGCCCTGAACTGACGGCGGAACGGTTCGGCGCCGATCCGTTCGCGAAGGGCCCGGAGGCGCGCATGTATCGCACCGGCGACCGCGTCCGCCGTCTCCCGACGGGCGACCTCGAGTTCTTGGGCCGGCTGGACGACCAAGTCAAAATTCGCGGATACCGCGTTGAACTCGGTGAGATTGAAAACGTGCTGCGCCAAAACGCAGCCGTTGCCGCCTGCGCCGTCAGCCTTTCCGGCGGTGGCCACGACGATGAGGTACGTCTGCGTGCGTATGTGGTCTTGCGCTATAAAACGTCGGCGAACGACGCCATCGAGCAGCTCCAAACGTCGCTCGCGGAGCGCCTGCCCGAGTACATGCGGCCGCAGACGATCGTGCCGCTGCAACAGCTGCCGTTTACGGCGAGCGGCAAGCTCGACCGCGCGGCCCTTGGCGCATACGCCGCGCAAACCGAGGAAGACCGGTTCGTGGCGCCGCGCACGCCGACTGAAGCGGGCATCGCCGAGGTATGGGCGGAAGTGCTTAAGCGCGAGCGCGTCGGCGTGACGGACGACTTCCTCGCGCTAGGAGGCCACTCCATCCTCGCGATCCGCGTGCTCGGGAAGCTGGCACGCCGTTTCGGCGTGCGCCTGTCCTTGCGTACGCTCTTTGATGCGCGAACCGTCGCGGCGCTCGCGCGTGAAATCGAGACGGGCGTCCCTTCCGAAGCGCGCGCGCAACCTGTACCCTAGCGCAGAGCACCGTTCATGCACGAGCCCCTTATCCAATCCCCCCTAAACGAACAGTCACCGGCCCTTCGGCGTACCGGCTCACTTTCGTTTGGACAAGAACTGCTGTGGCTGATGGACCGGGCTTCCCCCGGTACGACGGTCTGGAACGTCGCACGCGCCTTTCGCATTCGCGGTTCGTTCAATGCAGACGCGCTCCAGAACGCCCTCGACGCGCTCGCGGCGCGTCAGGAAGCCTTACGAACGATCTTCGTCGCGGCCGACGACGGAGCGCGGGCGGTTTTGTTGCCGCCCGCACCGGTCGCGCTGCGGCGGGTCGACCTCTCGACGTTCGCGCCGCAAGACGCCGAAGCTCGGGCGGACGGTCTTCTGCGCACCGCCGCGGAGACGCCGTTCGATCTTTCGTCTGAGCCGCTGCTACGGGCGATGCTCATCACCCTCGGACCGGGGGAGTGCATCTTCTCGCTCGATACGCACCACATCGTCTCCGACGGCTGGTCCAAGAGCGTTACGCTACGCGAACTCTCGGCATTGTACGACAGTTTCGCCACCGGCGCATCTGCGGCGTTGCCGGAATTGCCGTTGCAGTTCATGCAGTACGCCGCCACGCAGCGCGGCGACGTGCAGCAGGCAATGTTGGCCGACGATCTCGCATATTGGCGCCGGCGATTGGCCGGCATCGACCCAACGATCCGCTTACCGCTCGACCGGCCCCGTCCCGCAACACCGACCTATGAGGCTGCGAGCGCCGTTACCGACTTGCCGCAGCCGCTTGTCGACGAGCTGCGAACGTCGGCGCGCGAGCACGGTGCAACGCTCTACATGGGACTCCTCGCGGGCTTTGCGACGGTGTTACACCGCTACAGCGGCCAAGCAGACATCCTCATCGGCTCGCCGAGCGCCGGCCGGCTTGAAGACGATACCGAGAACCTGATCGGCTTTTTCGCTAACACGCTCGTGCTGCGCACGGACTTCGCCGGCAATCCCACCTTCGGGGAGCTGCTCGACCGCGTGCGCGAAACGACGCTCGACGCCGTCGAGCATCAAGCGGTGCCGATGGAGCAGCTCGTGCTGGAACTCCAAAACAAAGGCGGCTTGGCGCCTGCTCCGCTTTTGGGCGTCGTCATGACGATGGAGGACACGTTGCCGGCGGAGTTACTTTTCACCGGCACGGATGTGGAAGCGCTCGAGAGCGTTGCGACAAAAACGAAATTCGACCTGACGTTGCTCGTGCGAGGGCAGCCCGGGGGATTACGGTTGACGCTTTTGTACCGTACCGACCTGATCGAGTCCGACACCGCGGCTCGCATGCTCGGGCATCTGCGTACTGTCCTCGATGCAGCGGTCCGTCAACCCCAGCAGCGCGTGGACGTCCTGCCGCTTCTGACGGTAGACGAAGAGCGTGAACTGACTGTCTGGAACGACACCGGCGGCGCTGCTGACTCGTTCGTCCCGGTTCACCAACAGATCACCGCGCAGGCACGACGTGTACCGCACGCGACGGCCGTCGTCTGCGGTGAGCGACGGTTGACGTACGCGCAACTCAACGCCGCGGCGGTGGCCCTGGAGCGACGTTTGCGCGCATCGGGCGTTGGGGAAGGCGCGCACGTCGGCGTTTACTTGGAACGTTCGCTCGAAGCGATCGTCGCGATGTGCGGCATCATGCGGACCGGCGCAGCATTTGTGCCGCTTGTGCCGGATGCTGCAACGGAGCGGCTCGCAATGCGCCTGGCCGAGAGTGACATAACGGTCGTCGCTACGACCGCCGCGTTATGTAACGCATTGCCGCCGCATGTGACCATCGTGACGCTCGACGACCCGGCGCAGACCGACGATGCTGCCTGTGATCTCAACGTCGCCGCGCGACCGACGCGCCCAACGCTGTCCGATGACGTCGCGTACGTGCTGTTCACGTCGGGTTCGACGGGCGTGCCCAAGGGCGTTGCCGTCAGCCACGGAAATCTCGCGCATTACACGCGCGCGATCGGTGCGCGACTGGGCGTGACGAGAGACGAGCCCTGGCACTTCGCCACCGTTTCCACCTTGGGCGCAGACCTCGGACACACCGCGATCTTTCCGGCATTGACGAGCGGCGGCACGCTGCACGTCATTCCCGCCGACATCGCCGTCGACGCCTCTCGCTTCGCTGCCTACGTCCGCGCCCGGCCCATCGACGTCCTCAAGATTACGCCTTCACACCTGGAGGCATTGCTTGCCGGCGCCGGCGACGGGGCTTTGCTGCCGTGGCGTTGGCTCGTGCTCGGTGGAGAAACCTGCTCGTGGAAGCTTGCTCGGCACGTGCAGTCGCTCGGAGCTTGCCGCATCCTCAATCATTACGGTCCGAGCGAAACAACGGTGGGCGCGACGACGTTCGCGGTCGACGACGATACTTGCGACGCGTGGACGGCAACGGTCCCGATCGGTCGCCCGCTCCGCGGCGTTCGCTGTTACGTGTTGGACCAGAACGCCGTGCAACTGCCCGTCGGCGTCGAGGGGGAACTCTCCATCGGCGGAGCCGGCGTGGCGCGCGGCTACATCAATCGCCCTGTCTTGACCGCCGAACGGTTTACCGCCGATCCGTTTGCGTGCGAAACGGGAGCGCGCATGTACCGCACGGGGGACCGCGTGCGTCGCGTACGGAGTGGTGCTCTCGAATTTCTCGGCCGCCTCGACGATCAAGTGAAAATCCGCGGCTTTCGCGTTGAACTCGGCGAAATCGAGAGCGTGGTGCAGGCGCACGAACTCGTGCTACGCTGCGCCGTTCGGTGCACGCAGTCTGCGGATGCACAAGCGCGGCTCGACGCCTACGTCGTGTTGCGCGACGGGATCGTCGAGGGCGACGTGCTCCCGCGGCTGCGCACGTGGCTCGCAACACGGCTACCCGACTACATGCTGCCGAGCGTCATCATCCTGCTCGACCGCTTGCCGCTCTCGGCGAACGGGAAACTCGATGTGACCGCATTGCCCGATCCCGAAACGCTTGCAGGGGGCGATGCGGCATGCGCGCAGCCGCGGACGCCGATCGAAGCGAGCGTTGCCGAAGTTATCGCTAAGGCACTGAACCTCCAGCGGGTTAGCGTCACCGAGAACTTACTCCACCTCGGTTTCCAATCGATCCTGGCCATTCGCGCGCTCGGCACCCTGAGCCGTCGTTTCAACATCCGTGTCCCGCTGCGCACCTTCTTCGCCGGGCCGACGGTCGCGCAACTCGCTGCAGCGGTCGATGCCGAAATGCGCGTGTCGAATGAACGTGAACTCGAGCAGGCGCTCGCGCTCCTGGACGCAGCCGAACGATGTTGAGTGACGAGACGCGCGAACCCGATCCGCGGCTGGCCGAGCGACTCGAACGCTTGTCGCCCGGCGAGCGGGCGTTCGTCGAAGCGCGGCTGCGAGCCGCACGCGCGAACCGCCCCGACGACACGATCCCGCGCCGCAATGCTGCGCCGGCTGCCCCGTTGTCCTTCGAGCAAGAAATGCTCTGGCGCATCGAGCAGACGATCCCGGATCGCTCGACGTACAACGTTCCGCGCGCGATGCGCATACGCGGCCCGCTCGACGTCGAACGCTTGCGCGCCGCCCTCGACGCCCTCGTCGTTCGGCACGACGTTTTGCGCACGCGCTTCGTCGAGCGTGCCGGCGCTCCGGTCTCCGTTACGATGCCGGCGCAATCGGCCTCCCTCGAACGTTTGACGCTCGCCGCGACGGATGCAACGGAACGCGACGTTGAACTGGCCGATACGCTGCGCAATGCCGCGAGCCGGCCCTTCGATCTCGGCGCCGATCAGTTGTTGCGAGCGACGCTGATCGACATCAACGAGGACGAGCACGCGCTGCTGCTCGTCTGGCACCATATTGCCTCGGACGCGGCCTCCGGCGACATCCTGATGCGCGAACTGGCGGCCCTCTATGCCGGCCTCCCGCTGCCGGAGCTTCCGCTGCGCTACGCGGACTTCGCAACATGGCAACGCGAACGCTTGACCGATGCGCGGCGCGACGCGCTGCTGGCATACTGGCGCCCGCAGTTGGCGCAGGCAACGCCTCGTCTGGCGCTTCCGGTCAGCGGCACGCCCGGCAGGGCGCCGAGTTTTGAAGGGGCTCGACGGTCGTACCTCTTGCCGCGAGAATTGGCCGACGCCGTCGCAAGCCTCGCCCAAGCGCAACATACGACCCCATTCATCACGTTGCTCGCCGCCTTCGCGACGCTCTTGCAGCGCTACGCCGGAGCAAGCGACATCGTCGTCGGCACGGTTCTGAGCGGCCGCGACCGGCCTGAACTCGAGAACCTCGTCGGTTACTTCGCGAACGTCTTGCCGCTGCGCACGTCGTTCGCCGGAGATCCGACGTTCATCAACGTGCTGGAGCGCGTCCGCGACAGCTATTTCGATGCTAGCGAACACGCCGACGTACCGTTCGAAACCTTGATGCTCGAGGCACGCGGCCCGCAGGGAAGCGGCTTCGCGTTGCCCGTCATGTTTACGACGCTCGCCGGCGAGCGCACGACTCCGCCCCTGGCCGACCTCTCGCTCGAAGCCATCGCGATCGATCGTAAGGTGTCAAAGTTCCAGTTAACCTTCGCCGCCGGACTGGACGGAGCCGGGTTGCGCCTGGCGCTCGAATACCGCACGGATCTGTTCGATGACGCGACGATCGCGCGGCTGTGCGGACATTTTCGGACGCTGCTCGAGGCGATCGTCGCCGATCCGACGGCCCGTATTGCGACGCTACCGCTGCTGACCCTGGCAGAACATAGCGAGTTGGCGCGGTGGAATGATACCTCCGTCGCGGCCGCTGACGAAACGCTCGCCGATCTCATCGAACGCGCAGCGGCCGCGTCGCCGCACGAGCCGGCCGTCGTGTGCGACGATCGGCGTCTAACGTTCGGGCAACTGAACGCGCTGGCCGACCGGTTAGCGGCGCGACTGGCGCGCAGCGGCGTCGGTCCCGACGTACTGGTCGGCGTCTACATGCAGCGCGTGCCGGAGTTGGTCGTCGCCCTGCTCGCGGTCGCCAAGGCGGGCGGCGCATATCTCCCGATCGATCCCGCGTATCCCGCTGCTCGCGTCGCGTTCATGCTGCAGGATGCCGGCGTGACGCTGTGCTTGACGCAACCACATCTGGGCGCGACGCTGACCGCGCCCCTCGAGATCATCACGCTTGACACCGCTGGTCGCGCAGCCGACGAAGACGGTGCTGCCGACGCGAATCCCGCGCTGCGCAAAGCCACGCCTGACTCGCTTGCGTACGTCATCTATACGTCGGGTTCGACAGGGACGCCCAAAGGCGCGATGATCCGCCAACGCGGGCTCGTGAACTATTTGCGCTGGTGCACGCAAGCCTACAATGTGGCTGCCGGCATCGGCGCACCCGTACACTCCTCGATTTCCTTCGACTTGACGGTGACGAGTTTATGGGCGCCCCTGGTCGCCGGTCGCACCGCCTTCCTCGTGCCCGACGACGGCATCGAAGCGCTCGCGCAGGTGCTGCGCAGCCGGCGGAATTTCAGTCTCGTCAAATGTACGCCCGCGCACCTCGGGGCGTTGCGCCTCGAGCTGGGGGACGACGACGTTGCCGACATGTGCCGTCTATTCGTAATCGGCGGAGAGGCGCTCTTCGGTGAAAGTCTGGGCTGGTGGCAGCGGCGCGCACCGCGCACGATGTACGTCAACGAATACGGTCCGACCGAAACGGTTGTCGGCTGCGCCGTCGAATTCGTGCGCGGCGACGACCGTATCAACGGCGCCGTACCAATCGGCCGTCCCATTGCCGCCACGCAATTACACGTGCTCGACCGCAACGGGCAAGTGCTGCCCGTCGGAGTGGCGGGCGAACTGTTCATTGCCGGTCGGGGCGTCGGCGCCGGCTATCTCGGCCGGCCGCAACTCACCGCCGAGCGCTTCGTGCCCGACCCGTTTTCGGAAGAGGAAAACGCGCGCATGTATCGCTCAGGCGACGTGGTGCGGCGACGTGCCGACGGCGTTCTCAACTTTCTCGGCCGCACTGACGATCAAGTCAAAGTCCGCGGTTACCGCATCGAACTCGGCGAAATTCAAGGGGCGCTCGCGTCGCATCCGTCGGTGGCTGCGGCGGCCGTCGTTGTACGCGACGATGTCGCCGGTGGACCAGCCTTGGTTGCCTACTACGTCCTGTATCCCACGGCAACGGCGACAAACGACGACGTGCGCGCGCACCTGCGCGAACGCCTGCCCGCGTACATGGTCCCCAATCTCTTTCAACGGCTCGCCGCAATCCCGCTGACGAGCAACGGAAAAGTTGACCGCGTCGCATTGCCGCCGCCCGATGCGACTGCGGCGACGGCTACGCCGTCGATTCCGCCGAGTAATCCGATTGAAAGCGCGATTGCGGCCCGCATCGGTGAATTGCTCCGCTGCGCACCGCCAAGCGTGCACGACGACTTCTTCGAAATCGGCGGCCACTCGCTGTCCGCCATGCGCCTCCTGGCCGCCGTGACGACGGCCTTCGGCGTGCGCGTGTCGCTGCATGACTTTTTCGAAGCGCCGACGGTGGCGGCCCTGGCCACGCGCGTCGCTGCCCTGCGCGCCGTCGGCACTGATGGGGCAGCAGACGAAATGGGCATCGTTGGGCGGCGAATTGATGACCCCGCTCCGCTTACCGCCGGACAAACGCTCCTGTGGCTGCAAGAGCAAGCCGCACCGGGACTCGCCGTCTACAACGTGCCGCTCACGTTCGCGGCCATAGAAGAGATCGATGTTGATGCTCTCCAACGCGCCCTCGATGCGCTCGTCTTGCGACACGCTGCCTTGCGGACGCGCTTCACGCAGAGCGACGGCGAGCCGCTACAAGTCGTCGGCACTACATATAGCGTTCCGCTCACCGTTCTCGACGTACGATCGCTACCCGAAGCGCGCCGGCAGACCGCGTGCGAACGCCGGCTGTCGCGCGACGCGCGCGCTCCGTTCGATCTGGAAAAAGGAGAGCTGTTACGCGCCTGCCTCGTTAGGCTCGAGGATGAGCGGTGGCGTATCATGTTCGTCGCGCACCATATCGTCTTCGATGGCTGGTCCGCCGGCGTCTTTTTGCGCGAGTTGGCACTCTGTTACGATGCTGCCCGCGCCGGGACCGCCCCGGCCTTACCGCCGCTTCCCATTGCGTTCATCGATTACGCCGGCTGGGAGCAGCGCACGCTGCGCGACGGACGATTGGCGGCACTCGTCGACTTCTGGCGCGAGAAGCTCGTCAATGTTGCAGCCGGTCTCGCATTGGCCGCCGATCGCCGCGCAGCGGACGATTCCTATGAGGGTGCAACGATCGCTGCGCTGCTTGCGCCCGAACTCGTGGCGCGCTTGACCGATATCGGGCGAGCGCGTGGCGCGACGCTATTCATGGTGCTGGTCGCGGCGTTCCAAACGTTCCTGCACCGTTACACGACGCAGGATGATATCGTCATCGGCTCGCCGGCGGTCGGCCGTGCGCGCCCGGAAACGCTCGGGTTGATTGGATACTTCGCCAATCCACTTGCGCTGCGTGGCGATCTTTCCGGCGACCCGACGTTCGACGACCTGCTGGACCGTACGCGCACCATGTGTCTGGAAGCCTTCGATCATGCGGACGTTCCGACGGAAATCGTCGCGCGCGAGTTTCTCCCTACACGCGCTCCGCTGTTCGAGGCGATGCTGACCTTACAAGCTGATGCACCATGGGAGTACCATCTCGGCGATGCGGCTCTGCAAGCGCTCCCAGTCGAGCGCGGTGTTGCGGCATTTCCGCTGTCGCTGTCGTTCAGCCCTCAATCCGGCGGTCTGCGATGTGCACTGCGATACCGCACGGCGCTTTTCGCTGCGAATGGCGCGGAGCGCATGCTCGAGCATCTCCATGCTCTTCTGCTGGGGATCGCTCGCGACCCGACGGCTCCCATTTCGGCCTTACCGCTCCTTTCTGCGGAAGAGCGCAGTTCGCCCCAGCGCGATTTTGAACGATGCGACCGGCCCGTTCCCAGCGATGAGACGCTGCTCGACCTCTTCGCGGCCCGTGTATCATCTGATCCCGGTTCCATCGCGCTTTCGTGTGGGGACGAGCGGCTTTCGTACCGTGAACTCGATCAGCGCGCGAATCGCTTGGCGCATCGCCTTGCTGCGCTCGGCGTCGGCCCCGAACGCTCCGTCGGCATCTACCTCGAACGCTCCCTCGACGTCGTCCTCGCCATTCTGAGCGTTCTCAAAGCCGGTGGATGCTATCTGCCGCTCGATCCCGCCAACCCGCGCGAACGCTTGGCGTTCATTTTGGACGACGCGAAGCCGGCCGTGGTTTTGACCGTCGAGGCGTTGCGCGGGCAGCTTCCCGCGACAGCGGCGGTGATCGTCCCGCTCGATCGGGCTCAGCAGCCGACCGAACGTGAGCCGAGCGATCCGCTCGCCGGCGGCTTACACGCCGACAACCTGGCCTATATTATCTATACGTCGGGATCGTCGGGACAACCCAAGGGCGTGATGGTCACGCATCGCAATGTCGTACGTTTGCTCCGGGCGAGCGAACGCGATTTCGATTTCGATGAACGTGATGTTTGGACGCTTTTCCATTCATACGCGTTTGACTTTTCCGTGTGGGAGATGTGGGGTGCCCTTGCTTACGGCGGCAGACTGATCGTGGTCCCGCACTGGCTGGGCCGTTCTCCGCAGGATTTTCACGCGTTGCTTCGCTGCGAGGGCGTGACGGTACTGAACGCAACACCGTCAGCCTTCCGGGAGTTGATGCGCGCCGACCTTGCGCAGGCCCAGCCGCTCGCTGCGTTGCGGCTGGTCGTCTTCGGAGGAGAGGCACTCGATCCGGGAAGTCTGCGTCCCTGGTTCGAGCGATACGGTGATGAGCGCCCCCGGCTCGTGAACATGTACGGCATCACCGAAACGACGGTGCACGTCACCGTTCGTCCATTGAGCCGGACGGATGCCGACTCGACCAGCAGCCCGATCGGCAAGCCTCTTGCAGACCTCCGCCTGCTTGTCCTCGACAGCCGGGGACAGGTCGTGCCAATCGGCGTCCCGGGCGAACTCTACGTCGGCGGACCTGGGCTTGCGCGGGGCTACCTCAATCGCCCCGAGCTCACGGCGGCGCGTTTTGTTCGCGACCCGTTTTTGCCGGGCAGCGGACAGCGGCTTTACCGAACCGGCGACCGCGTTCGTCAGCTTCGCGACGGATCGCTTGAATTTCTCGGCCGGGTCGATGCGCAAGTCAAAGTCCGCGGCTTTCGCATTGAACTTGGTGAAATCGAATCCGTCCTTGTGCGGCATGCGGCGGTGCGGCATGCATGTGCCACGCTGCAACCCGGTTCCAACGGCGAAGCAGCAATCTGCGCGTACTACGTTCCCGCAGTGACCGCAATGCCTCGTGCGGAGCTGGAGAAGTCGCTGTGGGCAAATCTCCGTGCGTCGCTGGCCGAGTACATGCTTCCGGCGCACCTTATGGCACTCGATGCCTTGCCGCTCACACCTAATGGGAAGCTGAACCGCAAGGCACTCCCGGCACCCGGCGTTGAGGCGTTACGGATCCGCAGCACCGCTTTTGTCGCGCCACGCGATGCGACGGAGAACGTCCTTGCGACCATCTTCGCCGAAGTTCTCGGGACGCCGTTATCGCAGGTCGGCATCGACGATGACTTCTTCGCGATCGGCGGACATTCGCTCTTGGCCATGCGCGTCGTCGCTCGCGTCGGAACGATCTTACGCGCGCCGTTTTCGGTACGCCGCTTCTTCGAAGCGCCGACCGTTCGAGGCATCGCGACCGCGCTAACGCAAGATGAGCCCACTCCCGGCCGCATTGAAAGAGTCGCTGGAGTGGTGCGCATGCTGCAAGAGATGACGCCCGAAGAACGGCAGCGACGGCTGGGCGCATTGGCCAACGACGCCGGTTCCGGGGCCGAGCGAGCGAAAGCGACGTCATGACGATCGATCAGGCGTTGCTCGATCAGTTGCTCGCCGAAGCGGGAATGACAAAAGAAACGGGCGTGCCCTCATTGCGCGCGCGTCCCCGTTCCGGCCGTCTTCCGATGTCGTTCGCGCAAGAGCTGTTGTGGCTGCTCGACAACGCGTCACCCGGCATGACGGCCTACAACATGCCGTTAGCGCGGCGCATCACGGGAACACTGGACGTCGGCGCACTCGAACGAAGCCTTGAGGTCCTTGTCGCGCGGCATGAAACGTTACGCACCCGTTTCGCGCTCGTCGATGGCGAGCCGTCCCAAATCGTCGATGCGCCCTCAGAATTCGGCCTGTGCACGATCGACCTGCGCGATGTACCGGTCGGCGAGCGCGCCGCTTACGCGGAGGCTGCCATAACGAAACGCGCGCGAGCGCCGTTTAACCTCGCCCGCGACCACATGTTCCGCGCGACGCTCGCTCGTGTGGCCGAACACGAGCATATTCTCATCCTCGAGATGCATCACATCATCTGTGACGGCGCATCGCTCGGCGTACTTTTTCGCGACCTTTCGGCCGCCTATCACGCCTTCCGCGCGCAGGAGCCGCTCGATCTTCCGGCACTTGACTTTCAGTATGCCGACCACGCGCTCTGGCAGCGCGAAACGCTCGCCGGTGAACGGCTGAGCGCTTTGCTCGCCTATTGGCGCGCGCAACTCGGCGAGCACACCGAACCGCTCGAGCTGCCGACGGATTTTCCGCGCCGCGCGACGCCGACTTTCGCGGGCGCGCAGCGCTCGTGCGTGATCGAACCGCAACTGCTCGAGGCGCTCAAAGGATTGGCGCGCCGGCACGACGCGACGCTGTTCATGCTGGCGCTCGCAATCTACGCAACGTTGCTGCACCGCTACACCGGCCGCAGCACCGTCTTCGTCGGCTCCAACGTGGCGGGGCGTATGGAGCCTGGCACCGAGAACCTGATCGGCTACTTCAACAACACGCTTGCGATGCGCGCCGAGTTTGCGGGCGATCCGCCCTTTGCGCAGCTGCTCGCACGCGTGCGTGAAAGCTGCCTCGGCGCGTACGACCATCAAGACGTTCCGCTCGAAAAGCTGGTGCTCGAATTGCGCGACGGCGCGGGCCGCCTCGGGCAGGCGCCGCTGTTCGACGTCGTGCTTACCGCGCAGAATGCGGGCGCGCCTGCGCTTGAACTCGAGGGCGCTTCCGTCAGTCCATACGGCGTCGACATGGGCGCGACGAAGTTTGATCTCACGCTGTTCATGACCGAAACGCCACAGGGATTACGGCTGACGTTACGCGCCCGTTCGGATCTGTGGAGCACGGCATCGATCGAGCGGATGCTCGCGCAGTTGCAAACCATAGCGGCCGCCGTGGTCGCGGATGCGAAGCAGCCGGTCTCGCGCCTTCCGGTCGTGACATCCGAAGAAGCGCAGATCATCGCGGTCGCCAACGCGACGGCGGCGGACGTCGGAGATGGCAGCGTCGTCGATGCGTTCGAAACGCAAGCGGCGCGCGTTCCCGAGTCCACGGCGATTATCTGTGGCGAGCGGCGCTTAACGTACCGCGAGCTCAATGCGCAGGCGAACGCGCTCGCGCTGCGCCTGCAAGCGCGCGGCATCGGGCACGGTACGCCCGTCGGGCTCGCGGCGGAGCGCTCGCCGTCAGCGATTGTCGGCCTCCTCGGGATACTCAAAGCCGGGGCCGCGTACGTACCGTTCGAGCCCGACCTTCCCCAAGAACGGTTGGCGCAGCAGCTTGCCGAGAGCGGCACGCGCCTAGTCGTGACGAGCGCTGACGCGGTGACACGTCTCTCGCTTGCTGCGAGCGCGGTGATCGTGCTCGGAGACGATGCTGCGTCGAACGACAATCTTGCCCACAACCTCGGTACGGAAGACCTCGCCTACGCGTTGTTCACCTCTGGCTCCACCGGCGTGCCGAAAGGCGTTGCCGTGACGCACGGCAACCTTGCATCGTACGTGCGCGCCATCTCGCGCGTACTCGCCGACGTTCCGCCTGACGCATCCGGCGATGGCCTCGGTGCATTTGCCGGTCTTGAGTTCGCGCTCACCGGTACGCTGGCGGCCGATCTCGGCAACACGGTGCTTTTTCCGGCGCTCTGCTCCGGAGGCACGCTGCACATCCTGCCGCGCGAGGTGACGAACGATCCGGCGCAGTTGGCGGCTTACGTTCGTTCGCATCCGCTCGACGTCGTGAAGATCACGCCCAGTCATTTGCGGGCGTTGCTGGCCGACGATGCCATCGCGAGCAGCTTGCCGGCGCGCTGGATCGTTCTGGGCGGTGAAGCGCTGCCGTTCGACTTGGCATACGAACTGCTCGACGCCGGGCGTCCTCGCGTGCTCAACCATTACGGTCCGACGGAGACGACGGTGGGCGCAACCACCTTCGAAGTGACGCCGGCGTCGCTCGAAACCGCGCGCGCTGCCGGCGCGAGAACGGTCCCGATCGGCGGTCCGATGGCGAACGTCCAAGCGCACGTGCTCGATGCAAATCTGCAAGTGGTTCCCCTCGGCATACCCGGTGAACTGTACATCGCGGGACGCGGCGTTGCGCGAGGCTATGTGAACCGCCCTGACTTCACCGCCGAGCGGTTTGTCGAATTGCCCGGTACGGGACGCGCGTATCGAACGGGCGACCGCGTGCGTCGACTGCAAAGCGGTGCGCTGGAGTTTCTCGGTCGCACGGACGCGCAGGTCAAGCTTCGCGGCTACCGCGTTGACCTCGGCGACATCGAGCACACGCTCGCGCGTCATCCCTGCGTCGCGCAAACCGCAGTCGTGCTCCGCGACTCCTGCGATGCCGGCGAGCCGACGCTCGTTGCCTACGTGGCACCAAGAGGCGACGCAACACACGAACAGCTGCGCGCGTGGCTCGCAGAATGGCTGCCGGATTACATGGTGCCCGCCACGATCGTTGCGCTCGAACGATTGCCGCTGACGGCGAGCGGCAAAGTGGACCGCCGCGCGCTGCCCGATCCCGAGCCGTCGGCGCGTTCCGATTCCTACGTTGGTCCGCGCACGCAAACTGAGGTCGCCTTAGCCGCCATCTGGGCCGAGGTGTTGCGGCACGAGTGCGTCGGCGTGAACGACCATTTTCTCGCACTCGGAGGCCACTCACTGCTCGCCATTCGGATTCTCGGGAAGGTGAGCCGTGCGTTCGCCATCCGTCTGCCCCTTCGCGCGCTGTTCGAGGCGCCCACCATCGAGAAGTTGGCAGCCGTCGTCGACAACACGGTCGCTTCTGCCGATGCCGATGATTTCGGCCCCGTTCCGCGCGCCGCAGCGGGAACACGCGGAAGCGAGGGCGGCCAATGATCGATACGACCGTTTTCCCGCTGTCGTACGCGCAGGAGTTGTTGTGGCTGATTCATCGCGCGGCGCCCGAGAACAGCGCCTACAACGTTCCGCGCACGCGCCTGTTGCGCGGCCGGCTCGATGTCGAGGCGCTGCGCCGGGCGTTCGAAACGGTGATCGAGCGCCATGAAATATTGCGCACGACATACGCTTTCGACGGTGATCGAGCGGTGCAACGCGTGCATGCGCCCCGCGCGGTGGACATCGCCCTCACGGACCTGCGCGACTTGCCGCCTAGTGCGCGGCTCCCGAACGCGCTACGTCTGGCACGCGAATCGGCGTTGCGGCCATTCGATCTCGAACGTGAGTTTCCGTTACGGATAGCACTCTTCCGCACGGGCGACGACGAGCATGTCCTGCACATCGATTCGCACCACATCGCCGCCGATGGCGGTTCACGCGAGATTCTGTTTCGCGAGTTGGACGTCTGCTACGCGGCGTTCTGCGCGGGGCGCACGCCGGAGCTCGCTGCCTTGACGCTTCAGTTCGCGGACTATGCGCTGTGGGAACGGCGCTACCTCGCAGGGGAACGCTTGGAACGGCTACTGACGTATTGGCGCGCAGAACTCGGCGACGTCGAGACGGTTCTCAATCTCGTGCCGGATGTTCCCCATCGCGAGGCGGCAAGCGGCGACTCGGGCACGCGTTCGGTCCTCATCGCTCCGGAGCAGCTCGAGGGGATCAAAGCGCTCGGGCGATGCAGCGACGCGACGCTCTACATGACGGTCCTTGCAGCGTATGCGACCGTTCTTCGCCTTTACGCAGTGGGTGGCCAAGACGTGCTCGTCGGGTCGCCGATCTCCGGGCGCTCGCGGCCCGGACTCGACGAAGTGATCGGGTACTTCGTCAATACGACGGTGCAGCGCGTGCGCTTCCACGGCGATCCGTCGTTCGCCGACCTGCTGGGGCGCGTGCGCGAAAGTTGTCTCGGCGCGTACGACCACCAGGAACTGCCGCTCGAGAAACTGCTTCTCGAGTTGCACGATGGCCGTCCCGCCGGTGACGCGTCGCTGGTGCAAGCCGTCTTTACGATGCTCGATCCCGGTGACGGCGAACGGGGTCGGCTCGGCGACCTCGCCGTGCAGCCTCTCTCGGGCGGCATCGGCACGACGAAATTCGATCTGACTCTGTTCATGGCGGAGCGCCCCGAGGGACTGTCGTTGTCGCTGCGCGTGCGTGCCGACGTATGGAGTGAAGCGGCTGCCGGCCGCTTTCTCGAGCGTTTGGAGCGCGTGCTGTCGGCGGCAGCCGCGGACGCGAGCGTTCCCGTCTCGCGTTTGCTGCCGCCCGACGATGCCGAGCGCGCCCAGCTTACGCAGTGGAACGCGACGGAGCGTGACGTCGGACCGCCGACGACGATTGTGGCACTTTTCGACGAAGTCCGTGCGCGTTTTCCTCAGCGAACCGCGGTAATCTGCGGCGCGCATGAACTTTCGTACGAAGATCTCGGCGTGCGCGCGGACGCACTTGCCCAGCGTTTACGCGCGTCCGGTGCTGCGCCGAATCGCTGCGTCGGGATACTGCTGGATCGAAGCGCAGAATCGATCGTATCGCTGTTGGCCGTCGCTAAGAGCGGGGCAGCGTACGTGTTCTTATCACCGGACTCGCCGGCGACGCGGCTCGCGCAGCAGATTGCCGAAAGCGACACGCAGTTCGTCGTAACGTCCGCGGCGTACGCGCCGCTCTTGCCGCCGACTGTGAACGCTACGGTGTTGGACCATCCCGCAGAAGATGGTCTGGAGGTTGCCGACGCGCCTGTCGAGCGCGTGGCACCCGACGATCTTGCCTACGTGCTGTTCACGTCCGGGTCGACCGGCATTCCCAAAGGCGTGACCGTCACGCACGCCAACCTCGTGCACTACGTGCGCGCGATCTCACGCGTCTTCGCCGATGTCCCGGCGGTGCAGCGCGGTGACGGCCTCGCGCCACTAGCCGGCTGGCATTTCGCACTGGCGAGCGCGCTGTCGGCCGACCTCGGCAACACCGCGCTCTTTCCGGCGCTCTGCAGCGGCGGTACGCTGCACGTCTTGCCGGCCGACGTAACGAGCGATCCGACCCGCTTCGCGGCGTATCTGTCGTCCCACGCGGTCGACGTCTTGAAGCTTACCCCAAGCCATCTGCGCGCGCTGCTCCTCGAAAATGACGCGCTCGCGGCCGCATTACCGGCACGTTGGCTCGTGTTCGGCGGCGAAGCACTGCCGTTCGAACTGACTTCGCGTATTCTCGCCGCGGGTGGCCCGCGCGTGCTCAACCACTACGGGCCGACGGAGTCGACGGTCGGTGCGACGACGTTCGAAATAACGGACGTATCGCTCGCGGCGGCGCGAAGCGCCGGCGCACGAACCGTTCCGATCGGAAGCCCGTTGTCAAACGTGCAGGCGCACGTGCTGGATGCGGAGCGTCGCCCCGTGTCGCCCGATGTCCCGGGCGAATTGTATCTGAGTGGAGCCGGCGTCGCTCGCGGCTACGTGCACCGTCCCGACTTCACAGCCGAGCGGTTCGTGACGCTCGACGCCATTGGTCGCGCATACGCAACCGGTGATCGGGTGCGGCGTTTGGCCGGCGGCGCCCTCGAATATCTGGGACGTACGGACGCGCAGGTGAAGATTCGCGGCTACCGCGTGGAGCCCGACGACGTCGCGGCCGCACTGCGCGCGTTTCCCGACATCCATGACGCAATCGTCGTGCCGTTCGGCAACGGCGAAGTTGAGCTTGCGGCCTACGTCGTTGCGGCGGGCGGCACGGCGGTCGACGCGGATGCGTTTGTCGAAGATGTGCGGACTCGTCTGAGCGCCGTACTTCCCGCGCACATGATGCCGCGTTCCGTTATGGTCGTCGCCGCTTTTCCGCTCACATCAAACGGCAAACTGGACCGGCGGGCATTACCTCTGCCGGCGCGCGATTCGCGCTGCGTCGCCGCGCCCACGGCGCCGTCTACACGCACGGAAGGAGCGCTCGTCGCGATCTGGGCGAACGCGTTCAAACGCGATCCGGAAGTCATCGGAACGCAGGACGACTTTTTGGCCCTCGGCGGCCACTCGCTGCTTGCAATTCGCGTGCTCGGAGCGGTGAGCCGGCAGTTCGGCGTTCGGCTCCCGCTCGGAGCACTGTTTGAATATCGTACGATCGCGCAGCTCGCGGCACGCATCGATGCGCAGGCGGCCGGCAAAGCGGAGGCGCGGCGCAGTACCGAAGTCGAGAAGATCCCACGCGCTCCATTCCGTCAGCGCCTGATCGAGCGGAGCAGCACGAACGGGGACACCGCGCGTTGACCGTGTTGGAGTCGGGCGTACCCTCGGTCCCAGCACTTGCCGCCTGCGACGTGCACGTGTGGGACGCGCGCGTCTCCGCGTTTGCCGAGCGCGAAAACGATCTGCGAGCAATCCTCGACCATGCCGAAGTACGGCGCGCCGATCGGTTCCGGCTAGCGCGGGATCGCGTGCAATACGTCGTCGCCCACGGACTGGTTCGCACGCTGCTCGGACGCTATCTGGGAAGACCGGCGCGCGAGCTATGGTTTGGGACCGGACTCTACGGAAAGCCGGCACTGCTTGAACCCGTGACGGTGCCGGCGCTGGAATACAACCTCTCACACTCGGGCGACATCGTCTTGATCGCCGTCACGCGTGGGCGAGCCGTTGGCGTCGATGTCGAGCATTGGGCGAACGACATCGTCTACGACGAGCTGGCGGAGTACTGCTTCTCTGCTGCGGAACGCGATGAACTGCGCACCGCTTCGCATCGCGACAAAGCCGCAGCGTTCTTCGCCGGCTGGACGCGCAAGGAGGCGTACATCAAAGCGACCGGGGTTGGGGTCATGCTCGGTCTCGATTATTTCGACGTCTCGCTTGCGCCCGGTGAAGCCGCGCTGCTGTTCGATCGGCGGCCGGCCGCTCGGACCGAGCGCTGGAGTATGCGCGATATCGACCTCGGACCGGAGTATTCGGCCGCCGTCAGCGCGGCTGGCGATGGTTGGCACCTGCGACGCTTTTCGGTCGACCCCCGAGCGAGCGGGCAATGATGATCCGCGACGACGCCGGCATTGCGCCGGCCGTGACTGCGTGGGCAGCTCGCGTAAAGACCGCAAGTCCGTCGCCGGCGCTCCCGGCTGATCATGCCGTTGCGCTACGCACCGGCCCGCGAGCGACGCACCAATTCACCATTCCCGTGGCCGCAGAGTTCTCTGCTGCGCCACCGCGCAATGATCTCCAAAGCACCCTTGTGCTGGCGGCCTTCAGCGTGCTGCTGCACCGCTACAGCACGCAAGACCGGATGCTGATCGCATATGGACCAGCGGCGGCATTGATGCTCCTGTCGATCGACGTCTCGGGAAATCCAACATTCAGCGCGCTCGTGCAACGCGTCGCCCAAGAACGCAATGTGCGCAGCACTGACCCGGCCGTACCGTCCTTTGCTCTGTTCGATAACTCGGAAACGCGCGATCTTCCGTTAATCGCGCATGCGGCGTTCCATGTGGCAGCGCCTACTGCGTTGCGTGATTCGGAGAGCGTTCCGGTCGATGTGAGCTTGACGTACGCGCCGGATGCCGGTGATGGCCTCCCGCTGTGTATTGACTATCGCGCCGATCGATACGAGCCCGCGACGATAGAACGCTTCGCCGGGCACCTCGGCGTCCTGCTGCACGCTGCGCTACGAGACCCCGCTTGCGAGATCACCGGTCTTCCCCTGCTAACCGCAGCCGAACGTGCCGAGCAGCAACGCTGGAACGCGACGGCGGCTCACTATCCGGCAACGTGCAGTCTCGTCGATCTGTTGCGAAAACAGGCGAACCGTACACCCGATGCGCTCGCACTTCAATACGAAGACGCAACCCTTACGTATGCCGAACTCGACGAGCGAGCCAATCGCCTCGGATCCTATCTGCGCGCGCGCGGGATCGGGCCGGAGGTGCGCGTCGCGGTATGCATAGAGCGCTCGCTCGACATGCTCGTTGCGGTGCTGGGCGTTCAGCGTGTGGGCGGTGCGTATGTCCCGATCGATCCCGAATATCCGAGCGACCGAATCGGCTTCATGCTTTCGGATTCGGGCGCGCGTGCCATCGTAATACACGAAGCCGTGCGCAGCCGTTTGCCCCCCGGCGGCGCGCTCGTCGTTTCGCTCGACGGCGAGCGCGACGCGATCGCCTGCGCTGCACCGACCCCGCCGCAGATCGAGGCGGGTCCGGAGCAGCTGGCGTACGTCATTTATACGTCGGGTTCGACCGGCCGCCCGAAGGGCGTGCAGATCGAACATCGCAACGTCGTCAACTTCGCCAGCGGCATGCAGCGCTCGCTGGGCATGAAACCCGGCGATCGCTTCGTAAGCGTTGCGTCGCTTGCGTTCGACATGTCCGAACTCGACATCTATCTTTCGCTGTTGTACGGCGCGCGGCTCATCCTCGCTTCGCGCGAGACGGCCGTCAATCCCAAGGCCCTCGCAGCGCTGATCCAGCGGACCGCCGCCACGCACGTTCAAGCGACGCCTTCGATGTGGCGCATGCTGATCGAAGCAGGTTGGCAGGGCGGTTCGGACGTGACGATTCTGAGCGGTGGCGAAGCGCTGCCGCAGCATGTCGCTGACGGCCTGGTAACGCGGGCTCGCGCGGTCTGGAACCTGTACGGCCCGACCGAAGCGACGGTGTACGCGACCGTGCAGCGCATCCGCGCGGGCGAGGACGTCACGATTGGCCGCCCAATGCCCAACGTGTCGACGTATGTGCTCGATGCTCGGCTGCAGCCCGTTCCCGTGGGCATCAGCGGTGAACTGTACATCGGCGGACACGGCATTGCGCGTGGTTATCTGAATCGACCGGAATTGTCGGCGGAACGTTTCATCGCTGATCCGTTTTCGACGATGCCCGATGCGCGCATGTATCGTACGGGCGACGTTGCGCGTTTTCGCGCCGAGGGTTCGCTGGAGTTCCTCGGCCGCGCCGACTTCCAAGTGAAGCTGCGCGGGTATCGTATCGAACTCGGAGAGATCGAAACCGCTCTCTGCGCCTGCACCGGAGTGGGCGGTGCAGTCGTAATCGTGCGGGAAGATGCCCCCGGCGTGCAGCGTCTGGTCGCGTACGTCACGCACGATGCCGAGGTCACGATTCACCCGATCGAGTTGCGGCGTCGTCTGCTCGAACGCGTCCCACGCTACATGGTTCCCGAAACGATCGTCGCGCTCGACACGCTTCCGCTCAATGCGAACGGAAAGGTCGACCGGACTCGGCTACCGGTGCCCGAGCGTGTCGTCGACCGCGCGTCTTCCGAATCCGTTCTCGTCCCGCCGGGCACTCCGCTCGAAGCGCAGTTGGCCGCGATTTGGGAGGACGTGCTCGACGTGCGGCCCATCGGCGCAACCGACGATTTCTTCGAACTCGGAGTCAGCTCGATCACCGCCGCGCGGCTGTTCGATCGCATCGAGCGTGAGATCGGGGCTAAGCTACCCCTGTCGCCCCTCTTCGCTGCGCCGACCGTGCGAAAACTGGCCGCGTTGATCGAGAGCGGCGACGGTCGGCGGCGAGCCACGTCGCTCGTTCCCATCCAACCCCTGGGGTCGAAGACGCCGATCTTTTGCGTGCACGGCGGAGCCGGCACGATCCTACACTTTCAGCCGCTGGCCAAGCGGCTCGGCGAAACGCAGCCGTTTTACGGGTTGCAGATGAAGGGCTTGTACGGCGATGCAGCCCCGCACTTAAACGTAGAAGCAATGGCGCGGCACTACGTGCGCGAGATCAAAACCGTGCAGCTGGCCGGCCCCTTCGTGCTTGCCGGCTATTGCTTCGGTGGAATCGTGGCCTTCGAAATGGCACGCCAATTGGAGCTCCGCGGCGAGCGGGTTACACTGCTCATCTTGCTCAATGCAGCCACCCCGGCTTATGTGCGAACGCACGGGCCGGTGTGGTTCAATCCGAGCGTCGAACGCCCTAAAAAAAACCGGCTGGACCGCATTCGTCATGCCATTGTCGGGCTGCACCCCACGCGGTTGCGCTATCGCTTCAAGCCGCGACGCCGATTAGCCAAGCTCCGCGATAGCATTGTCGCTGCGCTCGGCTTCGCCATTCCCAGCTCACGCCGGGAGGAAGTTTTCACCGCAATCTGTTCGACCGCAACCAAGCGCTATCGCCCGAAGACATTCGCCGGTTCAGCCCTCATCGTCAGCGGGGCGGGACTCTTTACGGAACCGACCTTGGGATGGCGCGCGCACCTTACCGCTAACGTCGCAACGGTGGAAGTCCCGGGGCGGCATACCTTCGAGCGCGACACAATGCTCGAGCCGTACGTCGCATTCCTGGCCGAACGTCTACGCGAGGCTCTCGCCCGCAGCACGTCCCCTTGAAGGCAAACGCTCACGCCATCACTCCGTCGCTCGTCTGCATCGTAGCACTGGTCGTGTTGCAGGCGATCACCGTTCTTGCGATTCAGCACGCCGCTATTGCGTATGCCTGGATGATTCCGGCCCAGCTTCATCTCGGCTACTACATCAACCCGTCGCGGTGGGGAAGGATGAACCTCGTCATTTTAGGATCGAACCTTTTCGAAGTTCTCGCGCTGTACGGGCTTTTTCGCTTCTTGCCGAGCGATCGCGTACCCAACCTCATCAAGGTGTTCACCGCGGGCGGCGTCGCCACCATGCTGGCCGTTTCACTGTCCGTTCGGCTAACCGGCTTCGATGCGATCCTCTACATCTATTTCGCCAAGGTAGCAAACCTGGCAACCGCCTATCAGACGCCGCCTTCGCTGGCGCCGGTGCCATCCGACTTCGCCGTGCTCCATCCACTCATCGTGAAGTTGAAGTTCGCGTCGCCGTATGGACCGCTGTGGGAGATATTCGACCGCGCCCTTCTGGCCGGCACCCACAGCGTGGGGCAAGCAATTTTCACGCTCAAAGTGGCGAATGCAGCAGCCTTGGTCGCCGTCTTTGCAACGTTGTTGCTTCTTCGGTTGCCTTTTCGGCACGCTGCGCTTTTCTTTCTCAATCCGGCGCTTTACGACAACTACATCGTGCAAGCGCACAACGACCTCTTTGCGATCCTGCCGATTCTCGTCGCATTGCTCGTTGCTCGGCGGGGTGCGTGGTCCGTCGCTGCACTGTTGGCATCGTTGGCTGGATTGGTCAAGCTCAGCCTCGTCGTCATCGCGCTTGCCACCATTGCGTCGATCGGAAACATCCGCGCGCGACTGGGAAGTGCTGCGCTCATTGTCGTCGTTCTCGTGCTCGGTTCGCTCCTCATCGGCGGCACACCATATCTGCACGCGCTGGTCTTCGTCGGCAACGCGCAAACGCACAGCGGCGGCAGCCACGTCCAAAGAGACGTCCGATTTGCGCTTCAGCTCACGTTGGTCGCAGTGAGCGTCGTCGCGCTGGTCGACGCCGTTCTCTGGAAACGCTTGATGCGCAGCGCGACTTGGACGTTCCCGGGCTTCAGCGGCCTCCTCCACATGTGGTACTTTCCGTGGACGATCCCGTTCGCGATTCGCTTTCGGACGACGGCAGCCGCGCTGGCGGTCAGCTTACCGCTCTTCGAAGTCGTAACGACCCAGCGCGCAGCCAATCTCATTAGAGTCGGTCCGGCCACTGCGACCTTGGCAGTCCTGGCGGCCCTGGGCGTATGGGAACTCGCTCGTACCAAAGCGCGCGGTGAAGCACCGAGCGCTGATTGGCCGGGGGACGCGGTGCGGCTGTGGTAACTGAAGACTGTCCGGTTACGTTACACGGTCCGAGCACAATGGTCGGCTCGGAATGCGAGCGGCTCCACGGGACTACGCATGTTCGGTGCCCGGACCAACCTAACAGCCGGGTCTTTCGGCTGAGGTCGAGGGGCCTAAACCCTCTCAAACATACGTGATATCCGTGCTACACTGACTGCGCCGTGTTTTCTCCTCGCTCCCGGCCGCTTCGCTTTTTCTCTCGTACTCAGCTCCTCGTGTCGGCCGTCCGCGGCCTCTGCGACTAGCACCGCCTAAGGGCCATTGCGTGGCAACCCAGATCCAAGTTCCTCAGGAGATCGTCGCGGCGCCGATGTCGTTCGCGCAGCGACGGCTTTGGATGATCGACCGGCTTTCGCCAGGGTCGTCCGCCTACAACGTCCGCCACGCCGTTCGGCTGCGGGGCGCAAT
>JAABUZ0100003060.1_pt1 | contig 25830 bp, 18 predicted proteins | sample 5562091 | NCBI WGS metagenome assembly JAABUZ01 (sample SAMN12813069, study PRJNA571459) | rock metagenome | isolation source: Antarctica rocks | place: Antarctica: Victoria Land, Linnaeus Terrace sud | collected 2015-12-21 | reverse complement strand
GTACGGCGTACCAGAGACCTACGCTAGACGTCCGCGACGAACGCTCATTATCACGCTATTTTGGTGACGATAGCTTCGTAAGAGTATTCCTTCCAGTACGTAAACCTGTTTGTACCGCGCATCCTACCATGTAAACACCTCCTTGTCGCTTGTTGTTGGCTGTCAACACAATGCGATGACATATCGCTCACCTTCACGGCAAACGCCTCCAAGTGTCCCACCTAAAATACCTCTAAATGACGGGAGGCCAAGCAGCACATACATTAATGGTTCCAATCCGCAGTACACGCGCGCGGAATCACGAAATCAATACAAGGTGCGACCCGAGGCTCCATACCCAACCCGGCGGAAAACATTCAACCCTCCAACAAATGGGAATGAAGAAGCTAAAACTACGCAGTATCGCGTGCCTTCACTCAACTCTACCAACGTGAATGGCCATACTGAATATACTAAGATATTATCCCATGGAGAGCGTAGCTCGCCTACCGAGGTCTTCCAAAAAGTGGATGAACCAACACGCTATGATAATGATCACAGTACTCCATATCAAAAGGAACACGCACCACATATCAATCCAGCTCTTGCTGAAGCTCCCAGCAAGATTAAGAGAAAAAGTGTCAGTCCTCGGGTGGAGCAGCACAATTCTCCAACTTTCGGACGTAGTCCGCTATCTTATAGCTACGGGGCCGTAAGCAACGACGCTGTGGCACAAAGTAACGCGCCCAGGCATGATAATGTTCCCATACTGGTGCCACGACGTGATACCAATGATCCTGTGAGAAGACAAATAAGGCATTCTTTACCGTATCCCAATGAGGACGAGCATATGCCCACAGCAAAACATCGGTCTTGGGATAATGCAAATTTCCAACAGATTAACGAAAACTACAAGACGTCAATAGCTCAGGCCCCTCAAATCTCGGCTATCTCACCAAGTCATCGTCTACCTCCTCCGCCCTCTCCAAGAAGAGTTCAAGGATATTCTACCCCTCCACCTTCTCCTAGAAAAGCACATCGTCATCCTCTTCCCCAACATCCGTCGGTTAAAACCGACTTCACCGGCGATAAACGCCTTAGTATTCACAGTGCAGCCAGCGACGACGCATTTGGTGATTACCCGCTTGAACAATATGGGTTTTCTATGCCATATGGATATGATGCCACACATCCATTACCGCGACCACCCTCTCCGACATCCTCAGCTAGATCCAGTACAGACTCTCTCGTGGCTCACTACGACGCTGAGCCATCTCACCCTGCACGGTCATCATTACCGACACCTCCGACACCCTTACCAAAACCTCCAAAGTATGCGCCGGTTGCTCTGTCAGCAAAGCCGCTAGTAATTCGAGATGATCGTCATAGCTTACCAAATGTCCCCATGCATACCTCTGCAGTCAAATCTACTTTGCGTATATTTGATGCTTCGCAGCTCTCTTCGCATTCTTTTGCTAGATGCGAAAAAGTTTGGAGCCTTAGTTGTATTGCCGACTGGCTTGCTGAGGTCACATCTGATGCCAACATATTCACCTCCTGGTCGGCTTCTGACGCACTTGTAAAGCTTTTTACAATCTCAATCCAAGCACTGAGCCCCGAAGAAGCTCAGAAGATAGCCCAAACAGTAATACTGGACTTTTTTGATGGTGGTGTACTTGAAGAACTGGGAGTGGATGACGGCCTGACTTTTACGGACGCAGCGATACAAGGAGTATTTCCTCGACTGGCAAATGGAGGCTGTTATGCACCTCGCTGTACCGCGAGTAACGAACTCTCTTCTCTAGGGAAATGCTACTCAAGACATTGCTCAAAATCGTGCAGACGAACTGCTTCTCCTTCAGATGGCGTTGAAGAAGATTGGGCCACTTTCTGGCATTTTGATCAACGTTTTGTCGTAGACATGGATAAGCAGCAGGTCGTGCGTCAAAATGTTATCCACGAGGTTATTCTCAAGGAGGCAGAATATGTGCGTGATCTTGGTGTCATTATCAGCGTAATGCAAGCCACCTTGGAGCTCGAAAGTGAAAAAGTCTTTGCACCACAGCAAAAACCGAAATTCATGCAGTGGGTATTTGGCCGTATTGATGCTATCTACCAGGTTCACATGCAACATCTGCTGCCACAGCTGCAAACACGACGGGCTGATCAAGGCCCAATCATTCGAGATATTGGTGATATTTTCGCGGCGTGGTTGGATATTGCGCGTAGCGCTTATCTCGCATATGCTGCTGGTTTTCCGCTGGCTAACAAACTTATGACTGACGCCAGACACAATACAGCGTTCGCAGCATGGGAAGGCCGCTTTGAATCAGATTCTCGCTCACAACGTCTTGGTGTCCTTCATTTCCTGAATCGACCAAATCAAAGAATAGGGAGATATATACTTCTTTTGAAGACAGTGGCAGATAAAACGAGTGATAGAAATGCTGACTCGCATGTGCTTGGACGTGTTATTCACGACATGGAGGAGCTGGGTCAAGAATGCAACGCGCGTGTTGGTGAAGCGGACAAGAATGTGGCCTTGATTGAATTAGGAGAGCGACTAAGCTGGCGACCTGGTAGTGTTGTCATAGATTTAGGTTTGGACCAACCTCAGCGGAAGATACTGCGACAAGGCTTACTACTCCGTCAAAGCGATTCACGGCTGGAATGGGTGGAGTCATTGGTCGTACTCTTAGACAACTTCCTTCTCATCACCAAAGAGAAAAAAGATATCAGGGCGCCGAATGGTGCGTGGTATTATGTTTCAAAGAAACCAATCAAGCTGGACCATTTGGTGATACTTAGTACTTCGGATGAAGCTGAGCGTAAATCTCGGAAAGCGCTTGGAATGGGAGCACTGACGACCACTGTAGATCTATCAACGCCAACGAGTGCGATCTCGAAGTCTTTGAGCAAAACTTCCTCGGCGTCCAGCCTACCTACACCGATAGTTTCCAACATCGAGGATAGTATGGAAGGCATCATGTTTCCGTTGAGAATTCGCCATATTGGGAAAGATGCCATCTCATACACGTTGTATGCCTCAAGCGCACATACACGAACAAGATGGGGTGAAGACCTTACCAAGGCAATAGAAGAGTACAACAAGATTCAGTCTTCTGAGACTGGACCGTTTTCAGTACGAGTATTGGCAGACCAGAGCTTTGGATATTCCTTCTATGATCGGCCACGGCTTCATGTATTTATGCGGGGAGGTGTGGTAGAGGCGGCGCTGGATGAGATCCAGTATCCCGCCTCGGACAGGGTAGCCACACCTGTGAATGGACGAATATCATGTGCAACGCGATTTCATAGTGCGGGTGGGCTTTCTCAAATTTGCATAGGCACGGAGCATGGGATATGGTGTTCGAATCCGGGGAATATTCGGGAATGGTACAAGAGTGGAATCACACTCTCCAAAGTAACGCAAATGCAGGTAGTTGCAGAGATGGACATCATTGTGGTACTTGCAGACAAGCAACTTTTCTCCTTTGATATCGAAGCACTCTGGCTAGTGTCGGAAAACAGCAACTCGGATGTATCCTGGACAGGCTCAAGAGTATCTCCTGCTGGTGGCGTCAAGTACTTTGCAGCGACTACGAGCACTGAAGGCCGGACGCTTATTCTGATCAAGAGCAAGCGACGGGACGGAGTCGGGTCTTATTTTGATGTCATCGAGCCTATAGTTGGGAAGGCGGGGAGGCGTGGGGGTTGCCGTACGATTGGTGTGGACGGTGTTTCCTTTCGCGACTTTGATTCCTACACGATGGCAGCCGAATCTTCTGGATTCGATGTTTTTGACTCAACGGGCGCTGTGCACACGACCAAGGGCTTTGAGATCTTGGATTTCGCGAGTAAGCGGGTCAAGGCTGTTCCCACCAAATCCTCTTCTCATCCACTCCTGCCTCGTACGCGAGGCAAGCAGGCAGTGCGCATGTTCAAAATCCGTGGCGGCGAGTCTCTGCTTTGCTACGAGGAATTTGCCGTGTACATTGACGCGCGCGGCGAATTATCCAGACCATGGGCCATGGAGTTTTCCATCCGGGCCAAGACTCTTGCCCTGCACTATCCCTATGTGGTTGCTTTTGAGCAGGAGGCGATGGAGGTGTTGGAGGTTGAGACGGGTGTCTCTCGACAAATTATTACGGGTGTGGATGTACATTGCATTGACTGGCATGAAGCGCCCATCAAGTTCACGATGGCGCATCCAACTCTCGACGGCCGCCAGCTGGTGTGCGAGCTGCTGCAAAGCCAAAGTCCATAGGTGTATAATATGGTGGGAGCAGGCATAATGGCATGTACTCTAGAGCCGTGCCTCTGTAATTTTAAGCAAGAGATCAAGCACCTCCAGTTGCTCGTCCGCGCCGTCCGCGAGTCTCTTATCCGTCTCCGACATGGCCCATGCGATTTTCCCCTTTTGCTTGCTAGAGAGTGCGAGAGGGTCGGTGAGGAGGAGGAGGTCGTGCAGTTGCGAGAGAAATTGCGATATACTCCAGCCATCTGCAATGAGATCGTCGACGCAAGTGGCAATGGGTTGGTAGGCGAGGGTGCGCCCCTTCCCAGGCTCACAGACGGCAAGGACGCCCATCATGACCTCCTCCGGCACCCTCCCTGCGATTTCGCGAATACTCTCGACCGTGATTTGATCCATCTCCATGGCATCGTCCTCGTCCTCGTCCTCGTTGACTGTAGACACTGGGATCGTGCGTGCAGCTGACTGGAGGTACGTGATGGCCCTTCGAAGGTCCCCATGTGAGCTCTCAATCAGGGCCCCCACCACACCGGGAGCCAGATTCAACGTCTCTCGCTGTGCAATCTCCTGCAAGCGGGCCGCAGCACTCGCATCGTCAAGCGGCTTGAAGCGAAACTTGGAGCACCGCGAGGCCAGCGGGTCAATGATGCGCGAGACATAGTTGCAAATCAGACAGAAGCGCGTGATTTTCGAATAGAGCTCCATGGTGCGTCGCAGGGCCGACTGTGCGTCCTGCGTCATATTATCTGCCTCGTCGAGGATAATCAGCTTGTATGGCGGACAGGGGTACTGCGCATCGGCGTCACGCGCTCGAGTGACTGCACTGCGCGCAAAATCCTTGATCTTGGCGCGGACGATCGAGATCCCGCGCTCGTCCGAGGCATTCAGTTCCAGGACGCGCGATTTCATGAGTTTGGGGCCGTAGAGCTGCTGGGCAAGGGCCAGGACGGTGGAGGTCTTGCCCGTCCCGGGACTGCCGTAGAACAGGAGATGGGGCAGATTGGCAGACTGCAGCGTGCGCGTGAGCACGGCAATGGTCTGCTCCTGGGCCGACACGTCTGCCAGGCATCGTGGCCTGTACTTCTCCACCCACGGTGCGTTCATCGTCACGTGCACGGTACAGATTCAACGACGCAAAAGGGGAGTCGATCGTCAAAGGGGACAGAGATGACGTCGCTCGCACCAGCCTTCAGCCCCTTCCTCGGCTTCGCAGGCGTCTTCTCCGCCATGTCCTTCGCCTGCATCGGGTCCGCCATCGGCACGGCCAAGAGCGGCATTGGGATTGCCTCGGTGGGCGTGTTCCGGCCCGAGCTGGTCATGCGCAGCCTCATCCCCGTGGTCATGAGCGGCATCATCGCCGTGTATGGGCTGGTGGTGTCGGTGCTCATCGCCGGCGACCTGGGCCCCGACCAGTCCTACTCCCTCTTCAACGGCTTCATGCACCTGGCCTGCGGGCTGTCGGTGGGGCTGTCTGGGCTGGCAGCCGGGTGGGCCATCGGCATCATTGGCGACAAGGGCGTGCGCTCCTTCATGCTGCAGGACCGCATCTTTGTGGGCATGGTGCTGATGCTTATTTTCGCCGAGGTGCTTGGGCTCTACGGCTTGATTGTGGCCTTGATCCTCAACACGAAGGCGAGGGGATAGGGCGATGTATATAGTAGTCCTTCTCGTATTCCATCCTACTCCTAGCTACTCACTTCCGTTCAGCCTCCGTCATGCTCGCCTCTCAGCCTTGGTCACGGGGTCATAATTTGCCACCCAACCCCACCTTCACACCACCACCACCACCTCCATGAAAGCAGTCGCAGTCGTCCGGGGAGATAGCAAGGTGAGCGGGGTAGTGACGTTTGAGCAGGCGAGCGAGGACAGCCCCACCACCGTCAGCTGGGACATCAAGGGCCACGACGCCAACGCCCAGCGCGGCATGCACGTCCACCAGTTTGGCGACAATACCAACGGCTGCACGTCTGCCGGACCCCACTTCAACCCGCACGGCAAGGACCACGGGGCGCCCGAGGATGCGATCCGCCATGTCGGCGACCTGGGCAACATTGCCACGGACGGCAACGGGGTGGCCAAGGGCAGCCGCACGGACTCCTACATCCAGCTGATGGGGGCCCACTCGGTGCTGGGACGCACGGTGGTGGTGCACGCCGGCACCGACGATCTCGGCAAGGGCGGCACCGACGACAGCAAGAAGACGGGCAGTGCAGGGCCCCGTCCAGCCTGCGGGGTCATTGGCGTGGCCAATTAGTATCAAGACGAATCTCTCATCGCCCCGTCTCCTCCTCCATCGCTCCCTCTCCATCTCCCTCTCTCCTCCGATAACCGTCTCCTCCTGCTCCCTGCAACCCTCGTATCTCGTATTCGGAAGACGTGGCCGTGCTGTGCCTGGGATGCGAAATAACCCTAATCAACAGGTTCACCAGGAAAAGGAAAAACAGCCCGACGCAACAGAGAAGACCACCCAATGTCCTTCTACGAGCACTCGCCGGCTGCCCCCTGGCCCACGGTCCGGCGGAAGCTGGCGCCAGCAGGAGGAGCAGCGCCCCTGCCGAGCATAGGGCCGGGCGAGCAGCAGCCGCAGCTGGGACGGTGGGAGCGGGCGGCTTTCGACTTTGAGAGCCTGCCCCCGCCGGTCGACAGGTCCGAGGACACCCCCAACCCGCCGCAGGAGACTGCCTCGGAGCCGGTCAAGGGGGCGTTTGGGTCGCAGCTGGACGAGGTGGCCAAGGCCATGGACGTCCTGCTCAAGGGCGCCAAACCCTTCCGGCGCTACGACCTGCCGCCGCAGCAGCCCTACCTCGCCAAGCGCCACACCTTCCCCTCCGCCCCGCGCCACGAGGGCTTTGCCCAGGTGGGCAATGGACTGGGCGCTGGGGGTGGTGGGGGGATCCATCATGTGGGGATGGGAGCCATCGGGCAGAAGGAGGACAAGAAGGACGAACATTGGCGTACGTGGCAGACAGGCTTGAGCAGTGCAAGGCCGGCCCAGGGTGTTTGGGGGTAGTGTGTTTTGCTGTATATGAGGATAGAGAAAAGAGTAGATCGCAAGAAGACTGCCATTGCTCCACTGCAAGCACAGAGATGTCGGCGGCCAGCAGCGTCACCAACCTGGCAAACACCATCATCGGGGCCGGCGTGCTCGCCATGCCGCACGCCATGGCACAGAGCGGCATCGTGCTCGGCCTGGCCACGATGGTCGTCTCCGGGGCCACATCCTGCCTCGGCCTCTACTTTCAAGGCCTGTGCGCCCGCAGGATCGAGCGCGGGCATGCCTCCTTCTTCGCCGTCTCCCAACACACCTACCCCTCCCTCGCCATCCTCTTCGACGCCGCCATCGCCATCAAGTGCTTTGGCGTCGGCGTCTCCTATCTCATCATCATTGGCGATCTGATGCCGCAGATCCTGGGCAAGCCGCTGGACGGCGGAGGGACGGAGCCGGATACGCTGGCATTCCTGCAGGAAAGGGGGTTCTGGGTGACGGCGGCGATGCTGGTCACCATCCCGCTCTCCTTCCTACGCCGGCTCGACTCGCTCAAGTACACGAGCATCGTGGCCCTCGGCTCCGTGGCCTACCTCGTCCTCCTCGTCGCCGTACACTACGTGCGTGGGGATACAGTCCGGGAGGGCGGGATCTCCATCACGCATTGGACGTCAGCTACGGCCTACTTCTCCTCCATCCCCGTCGTCATCTTTGCCTTCACCTGCCACCAAAACGTACATGGCCCTTCTCTGCTCTCATGCTAACCCCCAGATGTTTTCCGTCCTCAACGAGATGCACGACAGATCGCAGCGCGTGGTGGTCACTGTGATTACAGCCTCCATCGGCTGCGCATTCACCATCTACCTGGTGGTGGCCCTGGCGGGGTACCTGTCTTTTGGCGCCTCCGTGGGCGGCAACATCATTGCCATGTACGAAGGCTCGCTGGCAGCTACATTGGGGAGATCAGCCATTGTCCTGCTCTTCCTCTTCTCCTACCCTCTGCAATGCCACCCCTGTCGAGCCTCTCTCGACCATGCCCTGCGATGGCGCACGCCCTCTTCCGCGCCCATCAGCGACCTGCGCTTCGCACTCCTCACCACAGCCATCCTGGTCGGATCGTACATTGGCGCAATGACCGTCTCGTCGCTCGAGCTAGTGCTGGCTTTTGTCGGCGCCACTGGATCGACCGCCATATCCTTCATTCTGCCCGGATTCTTCTACTACCGCATCTCTTCCCTCGGACCGCTCCCACATCATCTCAAAATGGGCGGGTTTGAGGAACGCTGGAGGCGGCAGCTGCGTTGGGTGGCATTCACACTGGCTTGCTACGGCCTGGTCGTCATGACCTTGTGTTTGTCTATGAATATTGTAAAGTTGAATCTCGACCTATAATATATCTTACAATTCTCTTGTGACCTCTTCGTCTGGGACGTCTGGCAGGTCTGGAACGCGCTGCGTGCCCTCGTCCTCGTCCTCCTCGTCCTCCTCCTCGTCCTCCTCCTCGTCCTCTTCAGACATGCGTGGGGAGGCGGATGGTTGCGGGGACGGAGAAGGGGCTGCCGTAGTGAGCATGGCAAGGGTCGCTTCATCATTCACGCCCTGCAGAATGCCACTTGGGGAAAGTTCTTGCATTCTCTTCTCCATCACCGCTTCCATGACGTTTGCATCTTCATACACCGTGGATCCAGGTTCGTTGTACGTCCGCGCATTCTGGTACATCTGCTCTAAATCTTTCTTCAGATCGTCCAGCCCAGTATACGATGTTCCATTGATGCGCCTCCGAATGCCATCCAGAGCAATTGGTTTCTTGATGAGGGCATAGTAATCCGGGTAGAACTTCCGGCTCGGGACTTCGTAGAAGAGCTCGGAATGCACTCGCCCAGGGATATTGGCATCCTCAACGCGCTCTATGGCATCGACAATCGACAGCATCGCCTGTCGAAGTGACGCACGCTGAGACTTGGACAAGAGCTCCGGGTTTTTGCTCTTTGCACGTTTTGCATTCTTGGCCCCGCCCTCCTCGCCTTCATCTTCCCGCCGCCGCTTTTCCCCGGTATGTATAGGCTTTCGACTGCGACGGCGCACACCATTCTCTACACTGCCGGCAGCACTACCAGCGTCCTCTGAACCGTCAGCCACAGGCTCTAGCCGCGTTCGGTCCGCACGCCGATTTGCCCTTTCTCTCTTCCGACGGCTGGCATCCTCAATATTGTCTTCTATATCCTCCATGGCATCCAGCCATTGCTCCTCCGTCAGCCCATCGTCGTAGCGAATGGAATTTCGTTCCCTAGCCCCACGTCCCATCATATCAACGACTTCTTCGATTTTCTCCACTTCGTCATATTGATAAACATCTGGGAGTTCTCCATCGCTCAAAAGACGATCATGGGCCTTTCCCGGACCATATGGAGAATTCATATCCCGTTCAAGGTCCATTTCGCGGAACAAGTCTACTTCATACTCACTCCGTGCAATCACCTCATTCAGCTCCTCATCGTCAAGCTGGTCGTTCTCTGCCGTGTTTTCAGTCTCGTCCGTGTCCATCAGTCCTCGGAGGAACGCCTCGCGCTCCTCAGCAGTAGACTTGTTATCAAACTTTCCAGCTTGGATTACTCGTTCGTCAATGCCTAGCTTATAATGCGCGCGTTCAAGAATGTTTTCCTCAATAGACTTGTTGGTGATAAGCCGCAGGACGCGAACCTCTTTGGTTTGCCCAATACGATGCGCCCTGTCCTGGGCCTGCATATCCTGGTGAGGATTCCAATCCGAGTCGAATATGACAACTGTATCCGCCGTTTGAAGATTCAGACCCAAGCCACCTGCTCTGGTACTTAAAAGAAAGATTTGATATATTGAATTTGGAGCATTGAATTCTTGCGTAGCGATGGAACGGTCGTCTGACTTTGTGCTTCCATCCAATCTCAGGTACTTGATTCCACGTAGTTGAAGGAAATCTTCCATGATGTTCATGATCTGCGTCATCTGGAAAAACATGAGCACCCGATGCCCTGTCCGGAAGAACTTTGGTAGAATGCGGTCAAGCAGCTCAAACTTACCCGAAGTTCGCCACAGCATATCGTTGTTGATTCTCGAGGGATTAATGGAGTTCTCAACCCCTTCAAAGACAAACGGGTGGTTACAAATCTTTTTCAGTTGCATTACCGTGTTACTCAAGCCCTTCAATCCGGATTTTCCTTTTTCTCCTTGAATGAAAAGGGCTCCTCTGTGTTTCATTTGCTGATACAGCTTGGCTTGTAGACCCGACATTTGACATCTGATGATTTTCTCAACCTTGTCTGGCAGCTCAGATTCCACGTCAGTCTTCAATCGGCGCAGTAAGAAGGGACGCAGAACTTTGTGGAGCCGACGAATGATAAGCAACCCTTCTTCTTCCGAGAGTTCCATCCTATCTTGGCCACCAGTATTCGCAAACGGTCTATTGAACCATTCGTCAAAGCTTCTCACAGACTTGAATATGGCCGGTAAGACGAAGTTAAGCAAGGACCACAGCTCCGGGAGATTGTTCTGGAGCGGAGTTCCAGAGAGAATAAGCCTATACCTCGCATAATAATAACTTGTAAGCGTGCTAGTCAATTTACTTTGAGCATTCTTCATCCGGTGGCCTTCATCAACAACCATGTAAGTCCACTTTATTTTACTCAAGACAGGTCTGTCTTTTATGACATATTCGTAGGTTGTGAGTAGCACCTGAAAATTGCCATACCGAATCTGCTGCTGTATATGCTTTCTCGCCAACGGAGGACCCTTATAAATGACTTTTTTGACCGATGGTGCCCATTTGTCAAATTCCATAGTCCAATTGGTGAGAGTGGAAAGTGGGACGATAACCAAAAATGGACCATACTGCCTTTTCCTTTCCATAAGGAAGGTAATAAGAGATATGGTTTGAATTGTTTTGCCTAGCCCCATCTCGTCTGCAAGTATACCATTCAGGTTATTGTTGAATAAGGAAACCATCCATTGTAATCCTTTGATTTGGTAATCTTTCAATTGGCCACCACTTAGGATTTTAGGCTGCTCTGTTACTTCCTCTTGAATGCGATGCGCGACAGCATAGTAGTCAACTTTACTGCCACCCTCTTCGTCCTCAGATTCATCAGCATTCACTTCATGGGGTCCGTATCTTTCGGTAGCATCGCGTTGTTGAGTACGGACTGCAGCAGCGAGGGAGTCGAGGAATGAGTCTGTTTGGCGCAACAGATGCGTGATACGAGAATCTTTAGCCTGATCAAGGAGCTTGAGATATCCCTCTTCGTCGTTGGCCTTGAGTGCTTGAAGACGTTGCTTTGCCGTTCTCTCGGTACGCTTGAGCTCTTCTCTCTCGATATACTGATGATAGGCCAAGGCAGACCGCCCTAATCTCGATTGCTGTGCTTGGGCAGATCTTGCGGAATTGATGATATCACGACCATGTTGGCAGACCCCTTGAAGATAATCCAAATGCTTCTGACGTTCTTTTCGTTCCCTTTCCGCGCGTTGCTGTCGTTCCAATGCTTCAGTGAGTCGAGCCTCCCGCAAAGACTGCTTCTTCATCCGGCGAAATGACGCACGGTTGGCAGACATTACGATGTTACTGTTTGCCATCAGGGAAGATACCATTTCATTGCGAACGGCACGTTGCCGATGCAGCAAGCGTAATGATTTCAGCTCAATCAATGCTTTTAATTTAATTTTATCAGAAGACGCTTCTTCCATAGTCCCAGTGGCATTATGATCAAAGGATTGAATATTGCCAGGGAGTGTCTCGAGTTCAGCACTTCGAACCCTCATTCGACTGTCGATAGCAGCTTCTCGTGCTTCGTGCATAGAATCAACGTCAATTCCTGTGGGCATGATGCTGGGAATGAGTAATCTTTGTTGCCGATTCGCATAATCCGTGGTGGAAATGTCAGAGTTGAGCAGAGTGTAGGGGGATGTAAAAGTTTCATATTCAGCATGAAACGGAGTTTCGGAGTCAGCCAGGGCGAGCGGTGATTGCGGTTGTGGGGAGGGTATCGATGTCTGAGTTATGCCCTGCACAACTCCCCTTTGTTCTTCTTTTCGCGGCTGTGGTTGATGCAACTGCTGCTGCTGTTGCTGCATTTGCAGAACTCTCTGTGCTTGCTGTAGAGAAGGCATCTCTTGTTTCTGAGGCTTGACGCCGAGAATGGCTTGTTGGACATGCTGTGGGAGTGTGACATTCTTACTGATCATTTTGAACGCCATGATTTGATTTTTAAGCATTGCCAGCTGATCTGGCGTGAATGCGGTCGGTCTATTCGCCCCAGAGGCACCATTCTCTACAACGGTATGAATCTGCGACGTCTGTTGCGGCTGTGGCATAGGAGATGGCTGCAGAGGCTGCTGCAACTGTTTCTGCATCTGCGCCTGCTGCTTCATGTGGGCATTCTGTTGAATGGCCTTGAGAAGGTTGACGCACTTTGCAAATTCGGGATCACTCGTTTCCGTCGCGCCTTGCGACCTCAGCGTCTGGAATCGAGCCCATATCCGTTGCACATTATCCCTTGTCAGATTTGTCGGGAGTGACACATTGACTGGGCCGTTCATTCCTGCCGTCGCCATCTCCGTCCGGGCGGCGTCTTTCAAGCAACAGACCCCTGGTTGGTATCCAAACAGCAGCCCCCGGGTACGTGAATTTCACGCGGCGAAATTTGCTGTTGTTGCTGGTGCGTGCGCGGGCGCGGGTTCTACGACGATGGTGGTCGGTGGGTTGCAAAGTGGAAACGGAAAATTCACGGGTTGGTCTGACAACGCCGGGAGAGCTTTTCTTACGGTCCTTTGCTACTATGATACACGCTGCGAGACACCCCCATCTCGTCCATTAGATCCTGCCAGTCCTTCCAAACAAATCTTTCATCGTCCCCATGCACGTCCGCTTGTCTTTCCTGTCTAATGCGCTCACGGCCATCACGCCGCCCCCACCTCGTCGCAGCCCACGAGAGGCGCGCCAAGGAAGGGGCTTGCATGCCCGGCTTCCCAATCAATAAAGGTTGCTTCGAAAGCTGCATTATCGTAAAAACTGTCTGAACGAGGTTCAGGAAGAATGAAGTCGGAAGTAGGCACTGCAGGCGAAACATCCGTGCTGGATGTGCTACTTCCGACTTCACCGATGTAGAGGAGTTGAGAATAGACGCAGGGTCTAACCATGATGGCGCCTCTATGTTCATCACCATACTTTGGAGAATCTCGAATTGTGACGAAAGCTGGTCGAGCTTGGCTTTCATCTCACCCTTTTCCCGCTCCAAGATGTCGACGCGGTATATAAGAGCCTCATTTTCTTTGCTGAGATCATCGTTGATCTCCTCTAGCCCCTCCACTTGCTTTCTCTTCCTTTCTCTCGATTGCTGAGCAGCGGCGCGGTTCCGAAGTATCCGTTCCACGCGACGCTGCTCCTTCTCTCCGGATGTCCTTGCGCGCTTTCGCGGCCCTAGTGTGCCAGTGTATGGAACGACAAGACCCTTGCGCTTCCCCTCAGACACCATGGCTGAGCTCCCAGAGGAGCCAGGTGATGGGTGGTCGGAACTCGGAGACGATGACAAAGACATCCATGTCTCTGGGGTACTCATAGTATAGCTTGCAGAGTCTTTCTTTCCTTGCTATGTTGCTGCCAGCATGAGGTGGGGTCGGGTGGTAAGAGGATGAGGTGGATGGAAGATGGTGGAACTTAAGCGATTACGAATTTCGGATGTGGTGCCACGCTGTCCTTATGCAACCCTCGACCAATGAGAATGACGCATTCAACGACACCGGTTTATTTTCGATTCTTCATATTTTATACAGACGGATATATGTAATGCTTCTGGTCTCAAGTAACTTAAGGCTAGTCTGTTTTACTTTTCATAATCTTCAGAAGCAGCCGTCATCTGCTTGCGGTAGTCTAGTTGCTTTTGAGCCATGTCGAGGAAAATACTGTATTTGGCCCTCAACAAGCGACGCTCGCCCTCGTGCTGGGTGGGGTGTACAATCGTACCTTGGTGGCTCATCCGCAGCATGATATCCCATAGATTTTCGGTTTCACCACGTTCATTTGCAGTGGCCGCTTTGGCTCCAAGCATAGCAGCGCCAAGGACGACAGCATCGTTGATGTATTTTGGCATTACCACCGGTAATTCCGTACACGAGGCAATCAAACCCACTAGTAGCTTGTTCTTACATTGGCCTCCAGATAAAAAAACGGATTCAATTTCGTGACCTGCTTTATTCAACGATTCCACAATATGTCTGGTCTGCAATCCGATCGCCTCCATCGCTACATAGTAATGTTTGGCGAGCCCCACCTCACTGGTGTCCATGTCCAGACCGGAAATCGCACCTCTCATGGTGCTATCGGCAATTGGCGACCGATTGCCGTGAAGATCTGGATAGTAAAACAAGTTTCTCAAAAGATACCCTATACTTGGGCAATTCATTTCAGCTGCATAAGAAATCAAAAGTTCGTTGAGATAATCAAAGATGTTTGTGTCTTTGGCTTTTGCGTTGGCGACTGCAGCGTCATATGCTGGATGTGTTGATAAGACGAAATGTAGTAGATTACCAGTACATGACTGACCACCCTCAGCCACCCAGTAGCCTGGGAATAAGACGTCGCGATACGGCCCCCACACCCCATTAACAAACACTGGCTCCTTTGACATTACAAGATGGCACGTTGAGGTGCCAGCAACGGCTGCCAATCTATGACGAGCTTGTTGCATGTCCCCCGCATTTTTCGAGTCACTTCCTAGAATGCTCTTCGAGTCTTCAACCTTAGCAGCAACAGTGCCTACCCACCCGGCATAAGCATCAATGACACCAGACGCTATTTTGGTCCCAGGAAGGAGTCCCATGTCTTTAGCAGCCTGTTCACATAATTCACCGGCCAACTCGCCGGCAGACCGGAAGCTTCCAGATTCCGGAGTACCTCCCATGCGTTTAAAATCATCGGATGCAAGCTCACCAAGGCCAATGGCTTCCAGAAAGTCTTTCGACCATCCCTTCACACTACCATCTATCCCAACGGGTATAAAACCTTGTTTGCAGACAGTGGAGCAATAACTCCGAGCCTCAGTGCCCGTTGCAATATGCTCCATGGCGTCGGTAAGGTCGTAAAATTTGCAACGATCAAACATTTCGGCCGGCATATTGTTCTTCAGCCATAGAATCTTTGGGATTTCCATTTCAATTGACATACCCCCACCCACGTACTTTAGGCAGTTATGTTTGGTCGCATTAATGCTTAAAGTTTCATTTGGACATCGATGATCGAGCCATAGAATGACGTTTCGTGACGTGTCACTAAAGTCCGAGTCAACAGCTATAGGCTGATCCGTTTTTTGATCAAAGACGGCCAATGAGCAAGTTGCATCAAACCCTATACCCTTCACATCGGATGGCAGAACCTTGCTTTTCTTTAGAATCTCTCTTGTACATTCGCAGCAAGCAGCCCATATATCGGTTGTGGACTGTTCATAGAAGTCAGTCTTAGGGTTAAATGTTTTAATGTCTTTGCTGGCGACAGCAACTATCAATCCATTGCTGTTGATAATACATGCCCTCGCGGAGCCAGTCCCAATGTCGACCCCAATGTAATGAGCCATGACGCCACAGAAGTTTTCAATTCACACAGAAAATCGCTTTCGGGGTCTTTCAATGGTAAGCGTGAGTGCTTAGAACTTGCGCAAGATTTGATCGCCAGAATTCGTTACCGAATTAGAGGGCTCAATCAGTTGGAAAAGTGCGGAGACGGGTGTGGATTTGTAATTCGAAATCAATCGCCAGGCTGACGACCACGGAATAGTGCCCCCCTCAGTCATGAACAGTCTTTGGAAATCTATTTCCTGCATAGGTTTAGGATCGGGCATTCTGTTGACACGACGGCCGATGCGCTGCGAAGCGCTTTCAGCAGGCTCGAGTGCGTTGTCGTCTCCCCTGAATACAGTCGGGAGTAGGGGATCGAAAATAGATGCGCACGAGCTGTCGATAGGGAGTTTCACAGGTCTGATTACGGGCTATCTCGTGGGCAAGATATCTCGATCCTTTGTGTTTGTTATAGGAGGAGCATTCCTTCTACTTCAATTCCTGTCATCACGGAATATCATTCACGTGCCGTGGAATCAATTACGCAACCTCCTCCGGAACCGGGTAAACATGGATGCATTTCACTCTAAACTCCTCACAAATCCTAGCTTCAAGGCCGCCTTTGGATCTACCTTCGTGATAGGTGCTCTGTATAGTTAAAGTAGCATTGCCAAAGTTTGGGCAATCTAAAGAAGTCCATTTCTGCTACAATATTTGCCTATCGCCGTCGAGTACCACCAAAGCCTGTACTTGAGTGTGTGGGACCCATACCTGACGGCGCACTAGAAGGCCCCCCTCGGTCAAAAACACCGCGGTTTGGGCTCCCAAATCCTGGCTGATCTTGTCCGTATCTATTTGCATTGCGGTTTCCCATTTGATTAGCAAGATATGACCCTGCCGCGCCGCCCATAAGACCACTCCAAAATCCTGGGCGCCATGGTTCCTGCCCTGCGTTAGGGTCGGGCTTGGGGGGATAGTTGTATGGCGGTGGAGGGTCATTGTCATCACCTCCTCCCCACCATCCACGGTTGTGGGGCCTCCTTTGGTTCTGCCCCCAACATCCCTTAAGCAACCGATATAGAATGAGCGCAAAGATTGCATAGAAAATTAGTTGGATAAGAGCTCCTCCATTGATCCCCCATCCTCGCCCCATACGAAACGGCCTCTCGCGACCATATTTTGCATAGCCTTCGTCCGTGAAGTGCAACGTATACTCGCATGCACAGCTCCCACGAAGAACGTAGGGATCATTCGCATCTTTGAATCCTTCACAGATAACTTCTGTGCTGCCGACCTTGAAGTCAGTAGGCATACTGTCCGCTGTACAGCTCCATTGAATGTCTTCTGTGTCATATTGACCTCCCATATTCTGGCATATCATGGCTTCAACCTCGTAGTAACCCTTAGCATCTCCGCTGACGCATTGCAATTGCTGCATAGGTTTCAGGCGTCTCCCAGCCGTTTTGCTGCCAGCACCAAAAGTCAAAGTCTTGATCTTTGAGAGAAGCTGTTTCTGTGCTGTCTTCTGCGCTCCGCAAGGCTCAACGTGCGGAGACAGCAGCAGCACAGCATACCGACAGAATGGAGACACATGCATGGTTGACGCCAACACCGGCAAAGCCTGGGAGTGACTGCCTGGAAGTCGACTGAGAAGGCTACGTGTCCAACTGATATCTATCCCCTTTCGGCTTCGATCCAGCGCGGGTTCCTGATACTCAAATTCCCTGCCCCGGTTCACTCCCCATCCCACCCACCACCGATCACCTTGAAAGGTAGTTGCCGGCTCTAGTCAACTGTTGAGCAGCGACGGGGAGACGAACAAAGACGCGTCTCGAGACGTGTCCACCATGCCGCAGCACTCGTCGAAGCTTAGAGCGCAAAAGACAAATGCTCGAATTGGAAAGTCGGATGGCAAGACAAAGAAAGGACAGAAAAGCATTGCGGCGAAGAACACGACGCTAAGGAAGAAGAAAGAGCTGGAGAGGAAATTCACAGCCGGAATCAACAGAAAGAATGAAGTGGCTCTAGCTGCCAAGGTCCAAGCTACGTCAGGACGCCTAGCAGCTCTGGCAAACGAGCAGACTGCGAAAAAGGGAAGCAAAAAGTAATTGGACACAATACTTGCACACTTACTTCCACGGACTCCCAGCGATTGTATTTACATGAAGACAGGTCTGTTGGAAGGGCCTGTCTCAACATCACTTATGGAGCCAACCCACTCCCAAACTCTCATTATCTCGCCTTGAAACTCCATTTGCCTAGCACGGATGTTGGAATTTCCTTCCACAATTTTCTGAACCCCGGACCATAATCTGTGACGTTGCGTTGGGTTGAACTCATCCTGCAGAATGACGTCCCGAAGCTGTGAAATACCTACAGAACTCGACTGAATACGTCCAGGATCTTTCGAGTGGACTCGTTTTTGCTGGACAAGGTGTCGAAGTATAGTCTTCACAAGCTCAGAAACTCGCTTTTGATCGGTTCGTCGATAAGTCCTTGTGCGTTGCAGGTATGCTAGAGAGACAAGCGCCGAAATCATCCCAATAATCGTGATTCGATATCGCGCCAATGATCCCGAGATTTTGTAACGGATGAAGCATCTAAATGGGACTTTGGCAAGTGATTTTGAGTAGAAGTGACGGGCGTTTCTATGTCTATTTTGGTGGCCCTGCGTCAGTTTAGTCCGATCAAAAAGAATCAAATACTCACTTTTTTTCGTCGTCAATTGTGATTTCCTCACGACTCGTCAAGTCCTCTGCAGCCAGAGTCCAGAGTTCCTCAAAATGCTCCTCGCTTATTGAGGGTGACTTCAAATCGTGCAACTTGGTTCGTATTTCCTCTCCAGTCATACCAGTGCCTTGGTCTTGGTACGAACCACTAGTTGCACAAACGTCATCGGCTTTGCTAGTCCGCAGCATCTCTTGCGCTTCGTCACTAAAAATCGTAATTCTTCGCTGCTTCTCTGTATCTGCCCTACAGCTTGGAGGTAAGGGTATAAAGCCATTGTGCACATACTTCCGTTGAGCCAAAGGATGATCCACGTAGATATATTCTTCCTCACATACTGCTGAGTATCCCTTCGCGCAAAGAGCATGAGGGGGGCAAGGTTCGCAATGCGGACGGAAGATTTGACGGAAACCATAGCCTTGATTCAAACGCATATCAGAGTCGAGGCCACAATATCCTAGCGCAATTTTTTCTGTTCTCCACCAGCCTAAGTATACTGAAAGAAGAGTCATAACGACACCCCAAAGTGTGAGTGATGTAGCACTTGATGGAGATTTCGATGCAGTAAGAACTTGGTATTTGGGGGATCCTTCAGCCATAAGCTCTTTCGATGCTTCAGGTGTGAATTCTTCGGTAGCGTAAACCCCGTTAGTTTCAGATTGCTTTCCTTTCGACTCTCGCATTACTTTCGCAAACTCCGGCGAGGTTTTGAATTCATTCATAGGACTCATGAATTGTTGAGTTGTCCTCCTCGCCGCAGAATCATCGGGCGTTTGCTGCAGTGTGTAGGCCGGCTGTGACTTCCGCCGTTTTTCCAAATGTGTCCCATGCCTCTCCTCTGATTTGACTTTCGATTTGCTACCTCCGGCGGTCTTGCGCCTCTCAGCACTCGTACGGTCACCGGAAGGCGTTGAATTTCTTTGAAAAGGATTATCACTTGAGAATGAATCATCTTCGGTCTTCTCTTCTTTAACCGAAGAAGCCGCTGACTTTCGTGCTCTCATGGGGGAACGTGGCTCCAAAGGGACAGGTAAATCCAGCGAACCTTCTTGAATCTCAGCACTCATATTAGCCTCCGATCGTTTTTTGGGGATCTTCTTTCGCGGTGACTTACTCCGGCTCGGGTTCACATTCTCTTGCTCAACCTTTTCTATGCCTTTGGAGCTAGGCTTGATGATCTTCTTTGTAGTACCAGCCTCCTGACTTTCAGTTTTGATGAATCTGTTGAAGAGATCAACGAGTACCGACTTTTTCGCGCTGGAAGGAAAGTCGATATCATTCTCAATCAAGATTCTCCTCAAATCAGCTACCCGCAAACTCGCATTTGCATCGAAGTCAGGGTCATGGTAATCTATCTCTGACATAAAGTAAGCAAATCAAATATACGACACTCTTTTTAGTAGAATTTTGACTTTTTAGTTGGTGGATAAGAAGGGTGTGTAGTAGATGTGTTGTTTACAAGGTGGCCAAAACAAAGTTCCCACCATTATTATCAACGCGATAGCAGAAACTTATAGCAAGTTCTAATGCAACTAATTACAGGCTTAATACATAGTTTGAGCTCTTCGGTTTTCAATGATGCCATTGGCAAATCAAACCAAGACGCAATTACTGATTCTCTTTACTCTCAATGTGCAGAGCTTTCTCGAAGTCGCAATAGCGATTTCGTCTCATAGGGTCAATCGTCTTCAACCTATCAATGTAGTCTATTATGTTGACACCAGGCTTCGTATCACTGACTTCAGCAAGATACTTGCGGTAATAGAAAAGACTGTGCAAACACCCTGTAATTAGCAAACTATAAAGATGTAGGTCACATTTAGAATCCGGTTCAATTTCGGTCAACTCCATGATTGCCTCGATCTCAGCCTTCAGCAATACCGTCAAATCTTCCACAGAGAGCGTTATAATCTGGCCAGCAGTAAGGACCCAACGATGGTAGAACCATATGGATTGATCGTCAGGATCTGTATACATTGCTTGCCGCAACATTTCGAGTTCTCCATTCATGAAATTTCGTCGGTCAATACTTGTGTTTTCATTAAGGTATTTAGGAATAAGCTTTGTTCGATTGTGCCAAGCTGAAAAATTTGAAAAGTCTTTCTTTATTGCCGCGGTTGTATAGTCAAATTCATCAGCCGTCATACTACCGTGAATCGCTTCGAGTTTTGCGATAACCATACGCCGATAGTGCCAACCATGAAAGTTCCTTCCATCCCTGGCAAGTAGTTTCCCTACAAGGGACAGTTCCTTGCTCCAATTCGGAGTCTCTTGAGCTTCCAGAACCCAGACACGCTGGTTCCATATCCAGTAACATTTGGGAAACAACAGTAAGCATTCCTGCACAAAGGAAAGCTCATCAACCAAAACTTGCTCGGAAAGATGTGCGCTTATTTGCTCCCTACGACAGTTCCACACTGTATAGAATTCCGGGTTGATCTTTAATACATCTCGAGTTTTCGACAGGCTTGCTATGTCCAGAGAGCCAGCCGACCTGACACTGAAGACTGCGTCCACAAGACCATTATAGTGCTCGATCTTTTTTTGGTCTCGTGCGTGCTTGACCGCCTGGGCTTCGGCGGTGAGTTTCTGTCGCCGTACACCGTGCATTCATCCCTGGAAATCAGCCAATGTACACGAGGTATTGCAAGAAAGCGACACCAATTGAATCAGAGAATAGATGAGTGTCCACAAAGCATTCAGAACAGGTCTGTGAAATGTATTTTCATCATAAAGAAAAATTGTGAATTAACGTACGTTGAAGTGGAGTATCGGTTTCATGTGAGAGGTGTGACTAACAACGAAAAGTATGACTACCACCAATGGAGTTCCGGCTGTTGCAGAAATGGCTGGAAAGACCATGCAACTTGAGAACACAGGCAAAAGAGATACTCTGGTTGCTTCTGAGCTGAAGTATCAAAAGCTGTGGCGTGAGAAAGAATTCTTCAACATTAATGCTCCTACGCTCAAAGAAGAACCCTCGAGTGATATGAATGAGATACGACGAAGGCACCCCAAGTATTATGGGACGATGGCTTACCCGTATATGAATGGAACATTGCACGTTGGTCATGCATTTACATTAAGTAAGATCGAGTTTCAAACGGGTTACCAGAGACTCCTCGGAAAGAGGGCGTTATTTCCACTAGGTTTTCATTGTTCAGGAATGCCCATCAAAGCATGCGCAGATAAACTTGTAAGAGAGATTGAAATATTTGGTAAAGATTTTGCTGGAATGTCGGAAGAGGTCGTGGATCAATCGCAGCCAAAAGAGGTCATAGAGAAATCCGAAGACGTGACCAAGTTTAAGGCCAAAAAATCGAAGGCGGCGTCGAAAGCAGTCGCGGTCAAATACCAAGCTCAGATAATGGAGATGTTGGGTATCCCACTTCAGGAAATTCATAAGTTTGCAGACCCATATCACTGGCTTGAGTTTTTTCCTCCCCTTTGTCAGCAGCACTGCGAATCTCTAGGAACACGAACTGATTGGAGACGCAGTTTCATCACGACGGATGCTAATCCTTACTACGATGCATTTGTCAGGTGGCAAATAAGGAAATTAAAATCCATGGAGAAAATTAAATTTGGAAAAAGGTATACCATTTTCTCGCCGAAAGACGACCAACCATGCATGGACCATGACAGGTCGCAAGGAGAAGCAGTTGGTCCGCAGGACTACACCGGGATCAAGATAAGGCTATTGGAATGGGCTCCAAAGGCGAGGAGTATTCTCGAACCGATCGAGAATTTGAAAGGAAAATCAATCTTTTTCCTCGCTGCCACTCTTCGACCAGAGACGATGTATGGCCAGACATGTTGTTTCGTGGGACCCAATATAGAATACGGAATTTTTGAAACTACCGTGGCCGGCGAATTATACCTCTGTACTTCTAGGGCAGCTCGCAATTTGGCCTATCAGGAACTCTCCCCTGAGCGAGGAGTTGTCAAACAGCTGGCAAAAGTGAATGGCAAGGACCTCATTGGTTCCAAAATTCGGGCACCCTTGAGTGTATATCCAGAACTTCGAATATTACCCATGGACACTGTTCTCGCCTCCAAAGGAACTGGTGTCGTAACTTGTGTGCCCTCTGATTCGCCCGATGATTACGCAACAATACTAGAATTGACGAAAAAGCCTGCTTATTATGGCATTGAAAAGGAATGGATAGAGTTAGATATAGTGCCGATTCTCGAAACCTCAACGTACGGAAATTTGACGGCCAAAAACCTATACGAGTCAATGAAAATTCAGTCTCCGAAGGATACGCAAAAGCTTGCGGAAGCGAAAGATTTGGCGTATCGCGAGGGTTTCTATCAAGGTGTAATGCTGATTGGAAAATACAAAGGCGAGAAGGTGGAAACTGCGAAGCCTCGAGTACGAGCTGACCTGATTGAAGAGGGATCTGCCGTCGCATACAATGAGCCGGAAAGACTGGTTATTTCTCGTAGCGCAGATGAGTGTGTCGTTGCTTTATGCGATCAATGGTACTTGGATTACGGTGAGAAGTCGTGGTTGTCAAAAGCCTACGAGTTTGTCGCGCAGTGTAACATGTATCAGCCTGAAGTTCGCCGAGCCTTCGAGGCCAGCTTGGCTTGGCTCAAACAATGGGCATGTGCGAGGTCCTATGGCTTGGGGACTAAATTACCGTGGGATACACAATACCTCGTGGAAGGTCTTTCTGACTCGACAATTTATATGTCATACTACACTATTGCTCATTTCTTACACTCCTCTATCGATGGCAAAAAGCCTGGGTTTTTGAATATTAGCCCTGATCAAATGACTGACGACGTGTGGGATTACCTATTCATCAATGGCGATTTGCCTCAAACCAAGATTTCCACAACAGCTCTAGAAACAATGAGGCGTGAGTTTCGGTACTTTTATCCTCTTGATGTCCGCATATCTGCCAAAGACTTAATACCCAATCATCTCACCTTTTTCATATACGTTCATGCAGCTATTTTTCCCAAGGAGTATTGGCCGAAATCAATACGAGTAAATGGTCATATCTTACTGAATGGAGAAAAGATGAGCAAAAGTACCGGCAACTTTTTAAGTCTGCAAGAAGCTGTAAAGAAATTTGGTGCCGATGCAGCCAGGATTGCTCTTGCTGATGCTGGAGATACTATGGAAGATCCAAATTTTGAAGAAGCCACTGCAAATAGTTCTATCTTAAGGCTTTTCACTCTTCGCGAGTGGTGCGATGAGGTTTTGAAGGAAGACTTGCGTGTTGGAGACATGAATTTTTTTGATCGGGCTTTTGACAACGAAATGAATTCGCTTGTCCATGAAACGAAAGCGGCGTATGATTCAACTTTCTACAAGATGGCTTTGAAGAGTGGATTTTATGATCTCTTGATAAGTAGGGATTGGTATCGACAGGCCACCGTTGACAATGGTATAAATATGCACAAACAACTTGTCATGAAGTACATTGAAATTCAGGCTCTATTGTTGGCACCTATTGCTCCACACTGGAGTGATTATACATGGATGGAAGTGTTGCACAAGCAGACTAGTGTTCAAAATGCAGGCTTTCCACCATTAGTTGCTCTAGATGCGTCAATCACTGATGCTTTGGCATATGTTCGCGATCTCTGCACGTCCATACGAAGAGGGGAAGGCCTCGCAGAGAAGAAGCAAAAGAAAGGAAAAGCAAACGCTGGCAGTTACGACTCGACGAAACCCAAGACGCTTATCCTCTATGTTGCTCAAACCTTTCCATCTTGGCAAGATGATTGCTTACGTGTTCTCGAGGAGAGTTTCGATGGACTAACAGTGGACAACAGTAAGATTGCACCGAAAATTGCAAGTCTGGGCCATGGCAAAAAGGCTATGCCATTTGTCAAGTTGTTGCAGCAGCGTATGGTTGAATACTCTCTTACTCCAAAGGAGTTGCTGAATCGCAAACTTCTTTACAGTGAGAGTGACACCTTGCGATCCTGCTTGGTATACCTGAAAAAGTCACTTGGTTTTGCGGATATTACTGTCGTTGTTTTGGACGAGCAGCGCAAATCTGGGCGTGTTCTGCAGAGTGCCGAAGATGCCAGCATCCCACCATCAGCAGAATCAAGCGAACCGGGGTCACCGCACTTTCAGTTCCAGAATATGGAGCGCGCGTGAAGTGGGATACGAGTACAAGTAAATAATAGACCGTGAAACGCTACTCCACAATCACTGCCGCCGGTGCTGCCGATCGAGCAATTGGTGCGTGTTAAATCCCCCCACCAAATATTCTCCTCCAAATTCTCCTCCTACCCAGCAATCGGATTATTAAATTGTAATAATGGCCCAAGGTCAAGGCTACAAGGCCGTGAGGTATTATGGGCAGAAGGATCTTCGTCTGGAGCAGATGCAGTTAGAGGTCGTTGGCGATCGCCAGGTCTTGATGCGGCCGGAATGGTGTGGTATGTCGAGAGACCGTCTATTTACTGATGCCTCAAGGCCTCTGTGGAACAGATCTGCACGAGTGGCAGGACGGACACAACCTTACTCCGCCGCCGGGAAAACCGCACCGTCTGACGAAGCAATCGTGTCCTGTGACCATGGGTCACGAGTACGCCGGCACGGTCCTCCAAATAGGGAAACTTGTGACACGAATAAAAGTTGGCGATAGGGTAAGTGTGTTGCCGTGATCCTACTTATGGAAAGGTGTGCATTGAGCCGACAATATTTTGCATGCAGTGTGTTGCTTGCAAAGAAGGTGCTCGAAATGCTTGTGAAAATCTTGGGTTCTATGGCCTCTCTGGGCTCACGGGTGGCTTAGCTGAACTGTCCATCGTTGATGAACAAAAAGCACATGTGCTGCCAGACAATGTACCGAATGATATTGGGGCCTTGATAGAGCCTCTATCATGTGCATGGCATGCGGTTCAGCTTTCTGGCTTTCGAAAGGGGCAAACTGCCCTGGTCATTGGTGCTGGACCCATTGGAGCCGGCATCATCCTCTGTCTCGAAGCCTTTGGCGCGAAAACAATCCTCGTTTCCGAGCCTGCAGATACTCGGCGGCATCAAGCGAAAGAACTTGGCGCACATTTCACATTAGACCCGAGGAACGAAAATGTTACTGAACGGGCCAAAACCATTACCAATGGAGGCTGTGATTTGGTGTTTGATGCATCAGGAAAACCAATTACAATAGAAACTGCACTGGCATGTGTACGTCCGCGTGGTACGGTTTATAGCATCGCTATTTGGAATAGCCCTATTACTTTGGACATGAGTAAGATTATGTCTCCTGAAATCCGACTTCTTGGAGGAATGTGTTTTTCAGAAGGTGATTTTCCAGCTGTCATTGATGCG
>JAABUZ0100003056.1_pt1 | contig 25867 bp, 20 predicted proteins | sample 5562091 | NCBI WGS metagenome assembly JAABUZ01 (sample SAMN12813069, study PRJNA571459) | rock metagenome | isolation source: Antarctica rocks | place: Antarctica: Victoria Land, Linnaeus Terrace sud | collected 2015-12-21 | reverse complement strand
GTCGAACGACACGCCGCAAGTCGTGTGCCTACACGAAATCGCGTTCCCAAGACCCCACTACGCCCCTGACCTGCGCGGATGCAGACGATCAAGCTCGCATGTGCCCATCATCTTCGGAAGTCCGGCCAACGGCCCCGCAGCCCGCGACAGAATCTTCGCGAACCACGGCGAGCCCGCAGGGCTCTACGTTGCTGACCTGCAGCTGCACCCTCGCGCCGTCAGGGGCCCGGCGGGCGTCGGATCGCGCGCTCGGCCCGCAGCCGCCGCGGCACGCGCCGCAGGCGGGCGGCGAGCAGCCGACAATGGCCCGCCGCCAGCAGCAGGCGACGCCACGGCTCGGGGCTGACTGCGAGGGTGCCGGCCAGCCAGAACGTCGGCTGCCGCCACGCGGGGGGGCCGAGCCCGAGCCGGATCAGCAGGCGCCGCAGGGTGATCGGCGTTGCCAGCGGCGAGCTGGTCGCGTTGTGGAAGTCCTCGCTGTAGGGCTGGGCGCCCCAGGCCGCCGCCTCACCGCCGCTCGGGTGCCGCCAGAAGTCGAGGAGCTGACGCCACACGAGCGGGCGCATGTCGACACCGGCATGGGGGGCCGGCCCGTCGACGAGGGCGTCGAGCGCGCGGGCCAGCCCGGCGCGGTAGTCGCCGAACGCCCATGTCTCGGTGGCGGCGTTCACCGCCGAGACCAGCTCGGGCACGACCGCGTCGCCGTCGACGGCGTACCCGGTCGTGTGCCCCTCCCGCCCCATCGCGAAGCTCTCGATCAGCATGACCGGGTCCTCGGTGACGTCCGGCGGCAGCCCGCGGCCGCGGGCGGCGTCGAGCAGCCAGCCGTGCGAGCGGGCGTGCAGCTCCGGGCCCATGATCTCCGGCGCCGACCCGAGCAGGCCGAGGAACAGGTACGCCGAAGGGCGCGGCCGCGCTTCGAGGACGTCCTCGAAGGCCCGCGCCGCGCGGCCGGTCCAGCCGACGTCGACCAGCCCCACCCGCCCGGGCGCGGTCACGCCCTCCTGGTCGAGGTAGCGGACCAGCAGGTCGCGGCGCCGGCGGGCCCGATCCCGGACCTCGGTGCGGAGCGGGGCGTTCGAGAGGACCAGTTGCAGCTCTGCCCAGCCGTCGGCGCCCAGCGGCGCGTCGGCGTGCCCCGGCCAGACCAGGTCGAGGCCCGTCAGGGCGTGGGCGTCGGCGGGGGAGAGGCCGCTGAGCGCCAGCACCTCGCGAACCGAGAGCGCCTCGCCGCGCAGGTCGTCCGGCAGCCACGCCTGCCGGTTCCCGTGCGCCGCGGTCCCCGCGGCGGCCAGCTGCCAGGCGCGGCGCGACCCGTAGAGGTAGCGGCAGTCGATCGGATCGCTGGCCTGCGCCGCGAGCCGGCGGGTGACCTCGAGGAAGACCTCGCCGTCGCGGGCCACGAAGTAGAGCCGGTCCAGCCCGAGCAGGCGGGCCTGGCCGAGCACCCATAGCCCGAAGCTCGCCAGCAGCGGCAGCGCCACGCCCCCGGCGACGGCCGCGAGGTCGGCATCGTCGCCCGTGTGCGCCGCGGCCAGGCGGCCCATCCGGCTCGCGCCGGCAAGCCGCGGACCGAGGCCTCCGGTCGCCGCCGACGCGGCGTCGAGCCGGTGCTCCCGCCCGGTCAGGTGGGCGCGGGTGTCGAGGGTGGCGTGCCAGCCGCGCAGCCGGGCGTGCGCGAGGTCGGACCACCGGTCGTCGCCGGTGTGCTCCACGTCGGCACCGGCGACGCCCAGGTCGGCCGCGACCACGTCGAAGAGGGCGCCGTCCTGCTTGGACGCGCCCCAGCGAGCCGACGTGTAGAGGAGGTCGCCCGCCACGAACAGCCCCTCACGGGCGAGCAGGTCCGCCAGCATCACCTCGGGCAGGGACGTGTCGGAGAGGAAGACCACACCCCGGCCGGTACGCCAGCGAGCCCGCGCGACCCGCTCCACCGCGCCCGGGACGGCGCGACACACGTCTCGCTCGACGTCGAGCTCGGTCGCCAGCAACGCGGTGACCGACGCCGCCGGCAGGCCGAGCCTCGACGCCAGCTCGTCGTCGATGCGCTCCAGGGTCGGGTGCACCGCCACGTCGGGCGTGAGGTCGGCGACGGCTCGTTCGCGCGCGGCGGCGAAGGCCTCCGCGTCTATCGTCACGACGCCTGCCTGCGCGAGGCGGCGCCCCGTCTCCACGAACACCTGGCGGGGTCCGCCGAGGAGCCGGGTCAGCACGGTATCGAAGACGTCGAACGACGCGACGCGGGTCACTCGGGGCTCTCCTCGCCTCAGCTCCTGGACCACGGGAAGGGGCTGCTCGGCACGCCCAACCGGCGCCGATCATAGACTTCGGGCGGCACCGCCGGTGCGGGATCGGGACGCACGCAGCCGGGCCGCACGGCAGCCGGACCAGACGAGGAAGGGTGCCATGTTCGATCTTGGCGCGGTCGCGGCCCTGCCCGATGTGCTCCTGCGGCCGGACGCCATCCCCACCGACCGACGGCCACGGCTGGTCGCCACCGGGTACGGCGGGTCGGTCCGGGCCTCGTTCAGCGGGTCCACGGCCTACCTGGCCGAGGCCGGGATCAGCGAGGGCTCGCTCGACGGGGCGTTCACGCTCTACTCCACCAGCCCGCGCGACCGTCGGCTCGAGCTCGAGGGCGCCGCGTGGAAGCTGCGGCAGATCCTGCGTCGGGAGAGCACGAGCGGCTTCAAGTTCTCGGAGCGGTTCAGCGCCCACGTGTGGCAGCGGCACCTGCCAGCCCTGGCCGGCACCGACATCATCAGCAACTTTCAGCTCTACTCTTCGGGGTTCTTCCAGCGGCGCAGCGAATTCGACGTCCGGGCCTTCTTCTACCTCGACGGTACGCTGCACGACTACCTGCTTGGCTATCGCGAGCACGACGTGGCGATCATCGACCCGGCGACGGCCGACCGGGCGATCGCGGTCGAGCGGCGGGGTTACCAGCAGGCGGACGGCATCGCCGTCATGAGCGAGTTCACTGCACGGACCTTGACGCAGGAGTACGGCGTGCGCCGCGACCGCATCACAGTGGTGCTTCCCGGCGCGAACCTGAGCGACGTGATGGCCGCGCGGGTCGTGACCGCGCGCGCGGCCCGCCCGCCGACCGAGGAGGTCACCGTCGGCTTCGTCGGCGTCTACCCCGAGCGCAAGGGCCTGCCAAAGCTCGCCGCGGCCGTCGCCGCGCTGCGGCTGGCGAAGGTCCCGGTGCGGCTGCTGGTCGTGGGCAGGTGCCCCGAGGAGATCGCGCGGATGGACGGCGTGGAGGCGCTCGGGTTCGTCAGCAAGACCGGGGACCCGGACCGCTTCGTCGACGCGCTGTCCCGCGTCGACCTCGGCTGCCAGCTGTCCACGGCCGAGCTCTTCGGCATCGCGGTCCTCGAGTTCTTCCGCTGCGGCATCCCGGTCCTCGCCACCGAGGTCGGCGGGGTCACGGACGTGCTGGCGGGCGGGGGCGGCCTGGCGGTCCCCGGCGAGATCAGCGTTGGGGGCGTCGCTGACCAGATCCGGCGGTTCGTCAAGGACGAGTCGCTGCGTCGCCGGCTGTCGCACGACGCCGCGGGGCGGAGCGACGGCGTGCGTTGGCAGCACACCGCGGCGAGCCTCGGCCGGTTCGTCGCCAGCCGCACGGCACCCTGAGCCGGCCGGCAGCGAGCGACCCGACGAGGCACGGCCTACGCCGCCGTGAGCCTTCCGACGATGGCCCGGCCGCCTGGCGCGGCTGGGGCAGGACGACGGCTGCGACCGCGATCGCGTAGCAGCCGAGGAAGATCAGGTCGGTCGCGAACGGGTGCGTGTCCAGGCGCGGCAGTCCGCCGGCGCGCTCGGCGAAAAGCAGCAGGACCGACAGGCCCGCCGCCACGGACCGCTCGACCGCCTCGCCCCCGACGGCGAGGAGGGCCAGCGGCACCAGGAGGTACCAGGGCCAGAACGCTCCTCCGAGCAGCAGCACGGCGGCCAGCGACAAGGCGATGCCGCGCGCGACGCCGACGCGGCGTACGCGGGCCGAGAGCACCAGGGTGACCGCGAGCCCGACCGCGAGCCCGACGCTGATCAGCCAGCCCGGGGCCGTGTTCACCACCTGGGCATACTGGTTGGCCGCCACGACCGAGAGGTGGACGAGCACATCCCACCCAGCGTCCAGCGGGGTGGCGCTCGTGTTGGCCCGGCCGGGCACCGACAGGGCACCGACCCAGCCCCAGCCCAGCCCGGAGGCGAGCGTGACGGCGGAGAAGGTCGCGGCGCTCAAGGCACACCCGCCGACCCAAACGCCGAGCTGGCGAGCTCGGCCGGACTGTCGCAGCGCGAGGTCCGCCGCGAGGACCGACGCCGCGAGCAGCCCCGTCACCTTGACCTGGCCGGCGAGGCCCACCAGCACCAGGGCGAGGACCGGCTGGCGCGAGCGATGGGCGAGCAGGGCGCCGAGCAGGGGCACCACCATGAGTGCGTCGTTGTGCGCGCCCGACAGTGCGCCAATCAGCACGAGGGGGTTGGCGATCGCCAGCCACAGCGCCTGCGCCCGCAGCTCCGACCCGACGGGCTGCAGGCGGACCAGGAGCACGGCGCTCGCCGCCAACGCGAGCACTGCCAGGGCACGCAGCAGCAGCGTCCCGGCGTAGGGGCTGCCGTGGGTCAGAACTGCGACGAGCTGCAGCACCCGCAGGAACCCAGGGGAGTACGGCGACGGCGAGCCCGCCCAGAAGCTCGCGTTGGTATGCGCGTAGTCGGCGCGGCCGAGGATCCCCCAACCCACCTGGTAGGGGTCGAGGCCCGAGTGCACGAGCTGTCCGACCGCGACGTAGGTGCCAGCGTCGTCGCTGAACAGCGGCGGCGCGGCGAGCAGCGGCAGTGCCACCAGCACCGCGGCCACGGCGACGGTGCGCACCCCGGCGTAGCGGCGGGCGACGAGGAGGCCAAGCACCAGCCATGAGGCGACAAGGAGCAGCAGGCCGGCGACGGTGAGGACCGGGGCTGCTCCGCCGTGGTCGCTAGAGCCTAACGGGGTGTCCCCGCCGAACCAAAGCCCCCGCGGGTCGTGCGGCGAGCCGCCGCCAGCACCGGCCAGGGCGATCGCCAACGCCCCGAGGAAGCCGGTGCTCAGGACGGCGGCGAGTGGCAGGTGGCCCCGCCGGCGGACGTAGGCACGGGCCGCGGGGCGCGCGCCGGCGTCGTATGCCGTGCTCATCGGTCTCCCGTGTCGAGGTCGGTCCCGGCCACTGCGCCGGTGGAGTCCTTCGGTTGCGCTGGGGGATGCCCACCACCCGAACCGCAATCGGTCCAGCAGGTCGGGCTGCTCGGAGACGATGCGATCATAGATCGGCTGGAACGACAGCCAGCCGAGGAACTGCGTGCGGTGAGCAGGGTTGGGTGCGGGTTGGGTGCGGGTGGAGTCGACGGTCAAGCTGAGGCGCGTTGGGTGCTCACGACCACGGGGTCGGCGACGGCCCGGAACGCGCCGGCGCCTATAACCGGGGCAGTGGTGTCACGTTCGACGTCGAGCAGAGGACGGTTGGCGGTGGAAGCCGACTGCCGCCAGGGCGGGCTGGTTGCACAACCGTTTCCCCGAAGTCCCGGCTGTCGGTGATGGTCGTCTTGGTGCGCAGCGCGCGCCCTTCCTTGTTCACGTGCAGGCTCGGGGTGACTCCCGCTGTCAGTGACGTGCTCACGCAAGGCATCACCGACGGCGCGGGCTACCGTCATCACAGGGCTCCTGTCATGAGGTCTGGCCCCTCCAGGCCGCCACCGCGCAAGCGGACCAACGACGGGTACCGCCGCCCGCACGACCCGCGACTGGAGCCTAATCACCACACCGCTCGTCGGGCTGGGGCGCAGCCCCGTTAGAGGTCTCATGGGTCAGGCAACGCAGCAACGGCGTCAACCTGGCTGGAACGAGCGGCTTCAGCCACAGCGCCTCCACCGGCTCCAGCACCTTCACGACGCAGCACCCCACGAGGACGACGGCGACACCCTCGATCCCCGCGGCGACCAGGGCGACCAGCTGCATCACCACCCCGTCGCCCAGCGCACGCTGCAGGAGGACGACGAGGGTGGCCGCCGTGCCGCCGGCGACCGCGCTGACCAGCGCGGTCAGCAGCAGCCCCCGCAGCCGCCACCCGAACCGCCCCGTTCGCCGCGAAGTCAGGCGCAGCAGCCCGCCCGCCAGGGTCGCCTGGCCGAGCAGGCTCGCGGCGACGGCCCCCCGGGCGCCGAGCGCTCCCGCCAACAGCGCCGCGGTACCGACGTCGACCATGGCCGCGACGAGGCCGACGCGCAGCACGACCGAGAGCTGGCCGTTCCCGACCCACCACTGGTTGCAGACCGCAACGGCGACCGGAACCAGGAGCGCCGCGGCCGCAAAGGGAACCAGCCTTGCGGCCTCGTCGTACTGGTGCCCGTAGACCAACGTCACAAGCGACGGGCCGAGCGCGGCCACCAGCGCCGCCAGGGGTACGGTCAGGAGCGACCCGAGCCGCACCGCGTAGCGGAGGTGCCGGGTGGCACCGTCTGCCCGCCCCCCGCCCCGCACACCGGCGATTAGCGGCAGCGCCGCCGCGGCGACCCCTCCCGGCACGAGGCTGACCAGGCTGACGCTGATGAAGGCGACCGAGTACGTCGCGATCTCGTGGGTCGTGGACAGCGCCGCCAGCACGACGAACTCGATGCGCTTGGCGACGATCTGGGTCACCGTCTCGTTGAGCGCGAACAGGCCGTAGCGGCGCCCGAGATGCACAGGCGGCTGCAGCCGCAGCACCTCCCCACCCCCACTGGGCTGGCCGGCCCGCCGTCGCCGGCGCTGCCGCCGGGCGAGCGCGAACCACAGTCCGAGGGCGGCGATGCCGTCGCCGACGAAGATGCCCGCGATGCCGAGCCCGAGGGCGATACCGAGGATGCCCAGCGGGGGCCCGAGCGTCTGGAAGACGAGCCGGAGCCGCGAGACGGCCGAGAAGCCGTCCTCGAGCAGCATCCAGGCGGCCAGCCCGTCTGCGGCGGCGTCGGCAAGGGCCACGACGCCAACCACGGACCAGGCCAGGCGGTCGTTGCCGCCGACGAGTCCGATGCCGATCATCAGCACGCCGGCGGCGAACCCGAGCAGCAGCGCGGCCCGACGGAACCAGCCGCCGAGCGTCACGACGCCGGCGAGGTTGCCTGCCCCCCGCAGCTCGCCCATCTGCTGCAGCACCGCGGTGCCGAGGGAAGCGACGAGGATGGCCGCGACGGCCATGTTGACGTAGGCGATGACGCTCTGGCGGCCGAGCGCGTCCGAGCCGAGCTTCCGGGCGGCCACCACCGACAGCACGGCCGTGCCGGCGGCGGGGACCAGCTGGCTCGCCGCGGACCAGAGGCCGCCGATGACCACGAGGCGCCGGTCGCGGCCGGCCGGCGCGACCGGGACCGGGGACGACTCGGCCACCTCGACCGTCATGCGTCCGGCCGCGAGGTCAGGGGGCGGCGAGAACGGCTCCTGGTACAGGAGGACGTCGCCACGCCCGCTGCCATTGCCCCATGCTCGCGCACGCACGCCACCACGTCCGCCTCTCGCCCGAGAAGTTGCCGTGATCACTCACATCCAGATGGCCCCAACGAGGGCCCTCGGCCGGCTGAGGGCAGGGGGTCGAGGGTGACGGCGTCGCGGAGTTGGCGGAGCTGGCCGACCTGTTGGCCTGGGCCTGTACGCCTGGCGGCGGGGCACCTCACGGCGTACGGTCGTGCTCTTCGCCGCGCCGATGGCCCTGCCGCTGGCGGTGGCTCCACGCCAACACGCACACCGTCGCGGCGGACGTGTGGTTCCTCGGCTGGTACGCCGGGGCTGTCGCGCTGCTCGTCGTCGGCCGGCGCTGGGGCCGAACCGGCGCCGCACCGCTCACGGTCCGACGACGGGCAGACCTACCGGGGCAGCTGCCCGGGCGCCGCCTCGCCGTCGCCGCTGGTGAACGGTGATCCCCGGTGTCAGTCGCGGTGGTCGGGCATGGTCCTGCCGTCCTTGGTGATGGCGGTGCTGGTATAGCTGCCCGTGTTGCCGTTGACCGGGTCCCCGGGCCCGCCGGTGATGGCGAGCTGGTCCAGCAGCACCCGCTGCGGGGCAGCGCCGTAGCTGATCACCCCGGCCGAGCGGCTCGCGGTGGACCGGGTGCCGGAGATGCTCAGCCCGCGGATCGTGACCGTGTCCGGTGCCGGGGCGCCATCCCCCCCGCCGAGCACGAGCACAGCCCCGTGGTCGATGCGCTGGTCGGTGTTGCTGTCCTGGAGCCGGCCACCGGTCACGCTGACCCGCACCGGCGCCCACGTGTTCCACGGCTGGCCCTCCGAGCCCAGGTAGACCGCCGCGGCATCGCTGCGCTGCACGTCGACATCGGTGAAGGCCACGTCCGTGCCACCCACCACGCTCAACCCCCGACCCCACGTGGTGCCCAGCACCTGCGGGGAACGCACCACGATGTCATGGCACGGCGCACCATCGGAGCGGTAGGACACCACCGCGACGCCGTCGTCTCCGCTGCCCACCACTGTCGGCGCGAGCACCAGGCCGTCGTGAGAGCCTCCGGTCAGGTGGATCCCGTCGGCCCGGGTCCCCCGCACCGTGACGTGGTCGAGCAGGAAGTGATCCGCAGCGCCGACATAGAGGCCCGCTGCCGCCGAACCCTCCACGGTCACGTCGCGGACCACCGCCCCGCTGTGGCCCGCCAACCGCAGGCCCATCTGCTCCCATGCCTCCCAACGCCGGGTGGTGCCCTGGGTGCGCACGGTCAGCCCATCCAGGGTCACCCCGTCGGTTTCCACCCACACCGAGGACCGCTCCTCCCGCGTGCCCAGCAACACGCCGCCACCGGTCACCACGGTCCCCGGCACCCGCACGTGCAGCACATCAGTGTGCACGAACACCCGGCCCGCCGGCACCACCACGGCTACGCCAGGACGCGCGGCATCCAACGCCCGCTGCACCGCCGCCGTGTCGTCAGCCACTCCATCGCCCACCGCCCCGAACGCCAACACCGACACCCCCACCGTTGGAGCAGGCGGCGCTGGCGCCGCAGGCGAGCTCGCGCTCGGCGCCGCGGTGGAGGTCGGCATCGACGTAGGCGCCGGCTCAGGTGTAACCGGAGGAAGGACGCGCGGCGACGGCGGCGGTACCACCGGCGCGACGGCGTCGACGCTGGGCGACGCGGCAGCCGGGATCACCGGCAGTGTGCCCTGGCTGGGGCTCCTGGCCCCTGCCGCGACCGCGGAAGCATGGCTGGCGCGGTCCGCCGCGATCCTCGCGCTGCGGGCAAGCGCGTCGGCCCGCTTTCGCGACAGCGACGCCGCCTGCCTGGCCGCTGCCGTCCGCAGGCGGCCGGCCCGGCGCTCGGCCACGTGGGCCGAGCGGTCGGCGGCAGCAGCAGCAGCGCGGGCGGACCGCGCGGCCGCCGCTGCCTGCCGCAGCGCGGCGTCGGCCCGGGAGAACGTGTCCGAGACGTGCGCCGTGCCACGCGGGGAGGCGGGCGACACGGGCGAGGTGGACGGTGCACCGCTGGACGGGCCGGCGATCGCGAGCAGCAGGGCTGCGGACAGGACGGTGGTGCCGGCGATTCGCCGGAGCGGGGACGGGGCTCGCACGAGGGGCCTTTCTCTGGGGGACCCCTATCCCGTCGGCGCCCGGCTTGCCCCGTCTGGAGCGCGCACCTCAGCGTCCCGAGGCGCCACCCGTCCGGCGCAACCGAGCCATGGGCGGTCCGACCCCTTGGTCCTCCTGCTGGCCGCCATGTGGGGCCAGGCGCCCCGCAGGACGTGACACCGGCCCCGGACCCGCCGGGTCAGTCCGTCGTGGAGCACTGTGCGGCAAGGGCGGCCAGCGCGCGCGATCTCGGGCGGGGGCGGGGCAGCAGCAGCGACCCCTCCGGGGATCGCGCTACCCGATCCCCAGAGGGGCACCGCGGCCGGAGGTGCGGCGAGACACCTACGGTCTCAACGTGGCCGAGCCGCAGCAGGTGCCCACGACCGGCATACGTCGCCGGGCTCGCGTCCCCGGCGGCCTGCGCCGCGCCCTGCTGGTGCTGCTGCTGCTCGCGGTGCTCGACGTCGCATGGGTGGGCGCGCGCGGCCTGCTGGCGCGGCGGCACCTCTCCGCCGCACGCACGGCGCTGACCCAGGCGCAGGACGCGCTGCTCGCCGGCACCGGGGCGACCGCGGTGCTCGACCGGGCCCGGCGGGAGACCTCGGCGGCCCATCGCCTGACCGACGACGCCGTGTGGCACCTCGACGGGCATCTGCCACTGGTCGGGTCGACCTTCCAGACCGCGGCCGTCGTCGCCGAGCAGGGTGACCGGCTCGCGGCGGCCCTGCCCGCGGTCTCCGCCGGCGTCACCGATCTGCGCAAGGGCGCCCTGCTCGCGGGCAAGCGGGTCGACCTCGCCCGGCTGACCCGGGACGGTGCGGGGGCGCTGGCCGCCGACGACGTGCTCGCCAACGCCCGGGCCGCGGTGGCCGCCGCCCCCGCCGCACCGCGCGTGCACGCGGTGGCCCAGGCCCGCACGGACCTCCTCCACCTGCTCGACCGGGCCCGGACGCGCTTCGACGGCGTTGCGACAGCCGTCCGCCTCGCCCCGGCGATGCTCGGGGGTGACCGTCCGCGCCGCTACTTCGTGGCGCTGCAGAACACCGCGGAGGCCCGCGGCACCGGGGGCCTGATGGGCACTTGGGCGGTGCTGCGCGTCGACGCTGGCGCGATCTCGCTGGAGCAGAAGGGCTCCGACGCCGACCTCCCCGACTTTGCCGCGCCCGTGCTCGACCCGAGCCCGGATTTCGCGGCCCGCTGGGGTCCCTTCCACGCCGACACGATCTGGCGCGATGCCAACGCGAGCCCGCACTTCCCCTGGGCGGCCCAGGTCTGGCTCGCGATGTGGCAGGCGCAGCGGCACGAGCGCCTCGACGGCGTGATCGCCCTCGACCCGACGGCAGCCGGCTATCTGGTCGCCGCGACCACGCCCGTGCGGCTGGCCGATGGGACGACGATCACCGGCCCGGACCTGGCGACCTACGCCGAGAGCACGCTATACACCCGATATCCCACCGAGGCGACGAACCCGGCCAGGCGCGCGGTGCTGACCGACCTGGTCACCCAGCTGTTCGAGCACCTGGGGCAGCCGACCGACCCGCAGGCGCTGCTGCGAGCCCTCGGGCGCGGGGTGGGCGAGCGCCGGCTGCTGCTCTACAGCGACCACCCGCAGGAGCAGGCACTGCTGGAGACCGCCCCGGTCGCGGGAGTGCTCCCTGACGCCCCTGGCCCCTTTGCCGGCGTCGCGGTGCACAACGCCATCGGCGACAAGATGGACTTCTACCTCGACCGCGCGGTGACCTGGACCGCCGGCCCGTGCGCTGCCCCGGGGTCGCCTCGCACGCTCAGAACGGAGGTCAGGCTCCACAACGACACGCCGGGCGCCCCCCTGCCGCCCTACGTCGCCGTGCCCACCGCGCCCAGCCAGCTCGGCCGGACGCCGGGAAGCAACCGGAGCTGGATCAGCGTCTATGGCAGTGTCGGCGCCGTCCCGGTCCGCGCGACTCTCGACGGCCGCGACCTGGCCGTCGCGGTACAGAGCGAGCGCGGCCACCCGGTCGTCGCGGCCTATATCAACCTCGCCCCCCGGCAGGTGCGCATCCTGGTCGTGACGTGGCAGGACACCTCCCGCGGGGTCCCCGCCCCGGTGCTCGTGCCTCCGCTCGTGCGCGACCCGGCGATTCGTGCCGATGTGGCCGCCTGCCCATGACTGTTGCGCCGGGGGGGTGATGCTGTGCTGTCGGTGCGCGTGGAGCGTCCGAGGTGGGTTACCGTCTGCTGGTGCACCGCATCCTCGTCTCCGCCTCGATCGCGTCCGTGCTCGGCATCTCGGCGTTCGCTGCCGCGGGGCCCGCCCTGGCGGATAGCTATTCCGAGCCCAACGTCCCGACGACGGTCGCGGTGCTGGGTCAGGACCAGACGCGCCCCGCTGCCCCGGCGCCGGCCCCGGTCGCGAGGGTGCTGCCCGCCGTGGCGGTTGCGCCCGCCAGCTCGACGAAGCCGCTGGCCTTCACCGGCAGTGATGCGGTCGTTGGTGGCCTCGCGCTCGGCGCGATGCTGGTCGCGGCGGGCACCAGCCTGAGCGTCGCCGGCCGCCGCAAGCGCGCCTGACCTTTCCCGGTCCGGGCGCCTTCGGGCTGGTGCTGTCCAAGTAGCGGCTGCCGACGGCGGTCACCGACTGAGTCAAGGCCTGGACGGCCGGTCTGCGCCGAGCCGGACGCTGGGGGTCATCGAGCAGGCGAGCATGCGGTGGCTCAGCCGATCGCTTCCTCGACCGCCAGCACCTCGGGCAGGTGACCGACCCGGGCGAGGAGTCTGAGGTCTGCGGTGACCAGCCGTGCGGGCAGTCGCTGGGCGAGCGCGAGGTAGACCATGTCGTAGAGCGGGTGCTCGTCGTGCCGGCGCGAGAGCTCGTAGGCCCGTCCGCTGTCGGCCGGCTCGTCGAGGAGGGCGACCGGCAAGGTGGTGAGCGCGGCATGCGCGGCGTCGGCCTCCGCGCCGCTCCAGCGCTCGCGCCGCACGCCGGTGAGCAGCGCGTTCGCCACCTCGTGCAGCATCAGCACGGGCGCGGCGAGTGGCTCTCCGGTGTCGGCCAGCAGGGCGAGCAGCGTCAGCGCGGGGCTGGCCTCTGGCCGGTTGGGAGCGATCCAGTCGACGACGACGCTTGCGTCAACGACCGTGGTCATCCGACCATCGCTCGTCGCTGATCAGGTCGGCTGCCGTAGTTGCGCTCGGCCCGGCGGTGCCACGGGGGGAGGGCAGGCTTGCGGCCCAGACGGCCAGCGTCCGGACCGGAGCCGTCAGGCCCGGCGAGCCGGCGCTCGCCCCGCCGAGGTTGCGGCCCGCGCCATCGCGGCCCACAGCGGCGTCCAGCGCCGGCCGCGAGATCAGCAGCCGGTTACCCCGCCGGATCGAGGGCACCCGCCCGGACCACACCCACCGCCGCACGGTCTCCGGCGTCCGCCCAACGTAAACGGCCGCGGCCCGGACCTCGAGCATCTCTACACCATCCACCGTCAGCACGGCGTGAAGCTACTACACCGTGGGATGCCGGGCGGGCAGCGCCGGCCGGGCAGCGCCCAGACGACGCACCCGCGTCATGGAGGCGTTGATGTCGCCGCCCACGTTGTGGGGCTTGCAAGTTCGTGGTCGGGGCGCCGACAGTCTCTGCCCGTCAGGCAGTGTCCCCGGCGCGCGCCCCTTCAGCCCCGGCGCGCCACGAGGACCTTGGGGACGTATACGAGCCACTTCCCGACGACCCTCCCGTGGAGGTAGCGGTTCACCTGGGCGTCGAGGACGTACGGCGTGTCGGTGGTGGTGAGGTAGTCGTGCAGGAACCGCCCGTTGGGAGTGGCGAAACTCAGGTAGATCACCCCGAAGTGCGACTGCTGTACGGCGCGCACGTACGCCGGCTGGTCGACGAGACCGTCGTACGAGAACTGGTACGTGTCGGTCCACTGCGCCGGAGAGGTAGCGCGACGCAACGCATACCGCTGCGGCGACGGCTGTTCCCCCAGGATCACCTTTCCGGGGGCCGCGGCTGCTTCGCGTCCCAGCACGGGAATGAGCTCGCGGTCGTCCACCCAGGTCGTGCCGAACTCGGTGGAATAGCGAACGCCGAGAAACCCGAGCGAGCCGAGCACGGTGGCGACGGCCAGCACGCCCGCGACGCCCCGAAGGCGACCGGGCCGCGCCCGTAGCAGGCGCGCCAGGAGGTCGCCGACCAGCGGCGACGCGAACACCATGCCGAACGCGAGGTGCTTGGCCAGGCTCTCACCCTCGCCGATGCGGATTTGCTCGAGCGGGGCGACAACCGCCCCCGCGAGCAGCACCCCTACCACCCGCCAGTCCCGACGCGTCCGGAGAAGGCCCGCGACCAGGGCCAACGCCAGCCACGGACCCACCCACGTGGCCGTCTGGCGCACCAGCGTCGCCCTAGGCTGCGGGTCCAGCACGGTCCGGCTGAACGTTGTGGTGACCAGGCCGTCCACGATGTCCGAGCCCCAGTAGGCGATGACGAAGAAGCAGATGACGCCGGTGGCGACGACGACGAAAACGGCGCGGAACGCCACCGTCCAGCCGCTGCGCGGCCAGCCGACCGCCACCGCAAGCCCCGCCACCACGGGCACGTAGACGCCTACCCCGTACTTGGCCAGGAAGCCCAGGGCGAGCAGGAGGGCGACCGCCGGGGCCCACAGGAGGTCGTCGCGCTTGGTGCTGCGCACGGCCAGCCACGCCGCCACCGCGACGCACCCCATGGCCATCGCGTCGTAGGTAGCGAAGTGGGACTGGAACAGGACGGAGCCGCAGAGGGAGAAGGCGGCCGCCCCCAGGACGCCCGCCGCCGAGCCGAAGAGCTCGCGGCCGAGGCCGTAGACCGCGACGGTGGCCACCAGGGCGAACAGCAGGCTCACCGTTCTGGCCCCCTGCAGGCCCCCGACCGCATCTCCCATCGCGGCCAGGACCGGGTAGAGCCCGGGCGCGCCGGAGAAGTACTTGCCGGGGTACTCCGGCAGAAACGCTCCGTGCAGAACGTGGTCAATCATGCGGTGGCCGATGAAGACGTAGAGCCCCTCGTCCTCGAAGGCGTTGCGGTTGCGGCCCGGGCGATTGGCCAGCAGGATCTGCCCGAGGCAGATCAGGGCGACCCAGCCACGGGGGGAGGTCCTGCGGGGCCGGCGGTGGCGGCTGCGCCGTCTCGGCGCAGGGGTCCCGGCGCGCACCACCCTGGTCGCCGCCGGGGCGGCCATCAGCATGCTCACTGCAGCACCCCGGCGAGCTGGCGTCGAGCGGTCATGGGATCGACGATCCGGGGCAGCTCCATCCTGCCGCGCGCGATGGGGAAGACGACCAGCAGGCTGAGCGCGGCGAAGAGCGCGACCGGTGCGTAGGGCGTCCACCCGTAGGTGGGAGCCCGCCACGCCACGACCGACCAGAGCACCAGCTGAGTCGTGGCCAGCCACACCCGCACCAGCCGGATCACGCGCGCGGACGTGGGCGAACTCGTCGCCGCCCCGGTCGCGACCCAGGCGTCGGTGCGGCCACGGAGCGCGTCGAACAGGGCGACTGCGTGGGCGAAGGCGTACGTCGTCTGGATGCGGGTCAGGCTGACCAGGCTGTCGCGTCCCAACGTGATGAGCGTCACCACGGACTGGCGCACCACCAGCGCCAGGAGCACGAAAATGTAGTTGCGCACCTGTACCTGGGCGGGCGCGAAGACGCCCAGGAGGATGGGCGGGACGGCGAGCACGAAGACGTCGAGCGCGGTGGAGACGTAGTAGAGAAAGCCCGACCAGTAGGAGAACCGCTGCATCTTCGTCATGCGCAGGGCGTGGAAGCGGCGGTCCAGCAGCAGGCGCGGCGTACCGGCACGTGCACGACCTGTTCGCCGCCGCCGGCGCCCGCAACGTGCGCTGGGTGTGGAGCCCGGCGACCAGGGGCCGGGTGGCCGAGGCCTACCCCGGCGACGCCTACGTCGACATCGTGGGTGTGGACGGCTACAACGGCGGCTCCGACGTCATCGAGATGGGCGGCTGGCGAAGTCCGCAGCAGCTCTTCGGTCCCACCCTGGCCGCGGTCCGGGGGGTCGTGGCGGGCAAGCCGGTATGGGTGAACGAGACCGGCAGCAGCGAGCGCGGCGGGGACAAGGCCCGGTGGGTCACCTCGCTGTTCGACTACCTCGGGGGCGCCGGGGTGACGGGTGTGGTGTGGTTCGACCTGGCCAAGGAGACCGATTGGCGGCTGGCCAGCTCCGCCGCCGCCCAGGCGGCGGCCACGAAGAGCCTGCGCACCTGGTGAGTCAGTAGCGCGCACTTCGTCATCCCGCACTTCGAGGAGCTCCTCGCCACCATCGGCCGCCTCCTTGGCGAGTCGAGCCAGGACGTAGGCCGTTTCCGCGGAGTTCCTCACAATGAGCACGGAGCCCGTCGGCCTCGAAGGGTAGGAGGAGTGCAGACGCTGGACGTGGCGTAGCAGGAGCGGGGGGATCATCGTCGGTCGGCTGACGGCGAGACCCGCGCCGCGCGCCGCCTGACTCGTCGCGCCGTCGGCCACCAGGGTCCACGTGCGCTCGGCCACGCCGTGGTCAGACGCGGGCCGCCACCGGATGGCAGCCGCGGCCGGATGGCCAGCGTCTTCAGCCGCCCGGCGGGCACCTCGACCGCTAGAGTCCGGCTCCAGGCCGTCAGAACCAGCCGGTCGGGCCGGCCTCAATACGCACCGCGCGTGCGCACCACCGCCCTGAGCGTCCTCACCATGATCATCAAATCCAACGCCAGCGACCAGTTCTCCACGTAGTGCAGGTCCAGGCGCACCGCCTCGTCCCACGGCAGGTCGCTGCGTCCACTGATCTGCCACAGCCCGGTCAGCCCCGGCTTCACCAGCAGGCGGCGCCGCACGTCGTCGCCGTACCGCGCAACTTCCTTGGGCAGCGGAGGACGCGGGCCGACCAGGCTCATCTGGCCGGCCAGCACGTTGAGCAGCTGCGGCAGCTCGTCCAGGCTGAGACGCCGGAGCCAGCGGCCGCTCCGGGTGACCCTCGGGTCGTCCTTGATCTTGAAGAGCACGCCCTCGCCGTGGGCGTTGCGGTGGCTGAGGCCGCCCAGCCGGTCCTCGGCGTCGGTGTGCATCGAGCGGAACTTGAGCATCGTGAACGTGCTGCCGTCCCGACCCACCCGTTCCTGCCGGAACAGCGCAGGCCCTCGGCTGCCCAGCCGCACCACCAGCCCGAGCACCAGGAGCGCGGGCAGGGTCAGGAGCAGCACGAACGCGGCAAGGCTGCGGTCCAGCAGGCCCTTGGCCAGCCGGCGGCCGCCGGAGAGCTGGGGCCCCTCTACATGCAGCAGCGGGAGCCCCGAGACCGGGCGTATGTGGATGCGGGTGCCGGCGATGTCGGTCAGGGCGGGGGCGACCAGCAGATCCACCCCGGTGCCCTCCAGCGACCAGGAGAGCCGTCGCAGGGCCACGCCGGACAGCTCCGCGGAGCTGGTGACGGCGACCGTGTCGGCGCCGGTGTCGCGGATGGCCGCCAGCACGTCGGACAGGTCGTACGCCGGCACCAGCGCATCGGCCAGCGCCAGGCTCGGCTCGGGCCGGGTGAGGCAGGCGGCGACGACGGCGAACCCGACGTCCGGCTGCCGGCGGACCTGGCCGAGCATGTCGAGCACGGCGCTCTCGTGGCCGATCAGGATCGCGCGGTGCACGCAGCGCCCACGTCTGCGCAGGCCGTGGAGCAGGCGACGGGCCGTCACCCGCACCAGCAGGCTCAGCGTCAGCGCCATCGGCAGCGCGACGATGACGTAGCCCCTGGCCACCTCCAACTTGGCGGCGTAGCTGACCAGGGCGACGAGCGCGGTCACCCGCACGGCGACGTTCCCGACCCGCTTGAACTCCTCGGAGCCGAGCCCGAGGAAGCGCTCCTCGTAGGCGCGGCCCACGCCCATCAGCGCCACCCAGACGACGGGCAACGCCAGGGCAAGCCCCAGATAGAGCGCGCCGCGACCCGCGCCGGGGCCGCCGGTGCCGAAGCGGAGGGAGAAGGCGAAGGCGGCGGCGGCCGACGCCGACAGGAAGTCGGCGACGGCCAGCAGGGCGGCGTACCGGCGGAGCCAGCCGGCCACCGGGGCGGCGACGACCCCGTCGGGGGCTTGCGGACGGATCCGCGGGTCGGTCTGCCTGACCGTTGTCGTCGTCACGCTGCCCCCCTCCGCCGTCGTCGTCTGCGCCGTCCTGTCGTCGCACAGTGCAGTTGCGCCGCTCGTCGCCAGCCGGCGACTGCGTCGCCGCGACGTCCGACGTGTGCCAGCTCTCCACGTAGTCGGCACGCGTGTCATCGACGTGAAGGCCCCGCATGGCGCCGGTCACACCGAGCGCCGCCGCTGGACGGTCACCACAGTGAGTCGGCCGGGAGCCCGCGCAAGGTGGGCACGTCGAGGGCGGCGAGCGAGGGGACCAGCAGCCAGCCGCCGGGCTCGCGGGGGACGCCGACGCTCGCCCCCGGCACCAGCACGGTGGGGCAGCCAGCTGCCAGCCCAGACCGGGCACCGGTGACGCTGTCCTCCAGCACCACGCAGGCCGCCGGGCCGACCCCCAGTGCCGTCGCCGCCGCCAGATAGGGCTCAGGGTGCGGCTTGGCGTGCACCACCTCGTCCCCGGCCACCGTCGCGGCGAAGGGATGGTCGCCGAGCGAGGCGAGCACCGCCTCCACGAGCACCCGGTAGCTCGAGCTGACCAGCGCGCACGGCACGCCCGCCGCGGCGAGCTCGTCGAGCAGCGCGCGGGCCCCCGGCAGCAGCGGCAGCTCGTCGGCGCCGAACAGCTCGACCATGCGACCCAGCAGGTACGCCGAGGCCTCCTCCACCGCGCTCGCGGTGACCGGCACGCCGAGGCCGGCGAGAATGCTCGGCGCTGCGGCGTCCAGCCGGGTGCCGATCACCGCCGCCTTCAGTTCCGCCGTCCAGGTGCGGCCGAGGCTGGCGGCCAGGTCGGTCTCCGCGATGGTCCACAGCGGCTCGCTGTCCACCAGCAGGCCGTCCATGTCCCACAGCACCGCCTCGAGCATCGCGGCAGCATATATAACCCCGGCCCCGGACTTATATCCTGACCGGGTGGCGAAGACCGTGATCGACCTGGACGAAGACGCGCTCGAGCAGGCCCGCGCCGCCCTGGGCACCCGCACCAAGCGCGACACGGTGAACCAGGCGCTACTGATCGTGGCCAGGGATGAGCGCCGTCGGCGTGCCTGGGCGGCGGAGATGGACCTGGTCAAGGACGGCGCTTACGACGACCTCCTCGATCCCGAGATCATGCGCGGGGCATGGCAGTAGCCAGCCACCTGGTGGACACCAGTGCGCTCGCGCGCCTGCGGCACCCCTCGGTCGCCCACGTGCTCCTGCCGCTGGGCGAGCGAGGCCTGCTCGCCACCTCCGCAGCGGTGGAAACCGAGAGGCTGTGGAGCGCGGCGTCCAGCACTGCGTTCGATGAGGAGCTGACCTCCTGGCCGGACCGCTTCGAGCAGTTGCGCACCGACGACGAGGACTGGCGCCGCGCGATGGTCGTGCAGGGCGAGCTGTGGCGTCGGGGGCGGCAGCGGGCGGTGGGCTGGCCGGACCTGCTGGTCGCCGCGGTCGCCGAGCGGGAGCGAATCACCCTGCTGCACTACGACGCCGACTTCGACCTCGTCGCCGCGGTGACCGGCCAACAGACGGCGTGGGTGGTCCCCCGTGGCTCGGTGCCGTAAGCAGCGTCAGCGCGCCGGAGGCAACGAGCCGATCGGCTACCGGACCTCGATCTGGGCGCTATGCCCGCGTGACCGGGCCAGCCGGCCGTCGCGCGTCACCAGCGGGCAGTCCAGCGCCTCAGCCAAGGCGACGTAGGCGGCGTCATAGGCCGAGACGTTGTCTCTCAGTTGGAAGGCGCGCCGTCGCAGGGCGTCGGCCGACGGCCAGCGCTGCATGGGCAGGTCGTCGAAGTCGGTGAGCAGGTCCTCCGCCCTTGTCGCGCTCAGGTGTCCGGCAAGACGGGCACGCAGCTCGTCGGTGCCGGCCACAGCAGTCAGTGCATCCACCACCGCAGCACTGTCCACAACGATCATCTCGTGGGGCGCTGCTGCTGCAACAGTTGCTCGTCACGCTGTGACCGCGCCTCGTCGAGCACGTCGACGGCGGGGGCCGCCGCTCGCTCGCTGCGGCGAGCTGCGCGATCGAGCACCTCGGCGACCGTTGGCCGGGCGACCTCCCGGTTGAGCAGGTCCAACAGGTAGGCATTCAGGGACTCGCCGCGACCGGCGGCCCGCGCCTCAAGAGTGTATGGACGCGGTCCCCGGTCAGCGGGCCGGTCAGCGGGCGTTGAACAGCACGGCCTCGGGGTGGTGCAGGATGATCGCGCTGGTGCTCTGCTCCGGGGTGAGCTGGTGCTCCTCCGACAAGCTCACGCCGATCCGCTCCATCCCCAGCAGGTCCAGCAGCGCTGCCTGGTCCTCGATGGCCGGGCAGGCGGGGTAGCCCCAGCTGTAGCGCTCCCCGCGGTACGCCTGCTTGCGGACCTGTTCCTCCACCGGCCCGTCGTACGCCGACAGGCCGAGCTCCTCGCGGACCCGGTGATGCCAGTACTCCGCCAGCGCCTCGGTCAGCTGCACCGAGAGCCCGTGCAGCTCCAGGTAGTCGCGGTAGGCGTCCCGGGCGAACAGCTCCGCGGCCACCTCGCTGACCCGCTGGCCCATCGTGACCACCTGCAGCGCAACGACATCGGGGCCCTGCTCGGCGACCTCGGTCTCGTCGCGGAAGAAGTCGGCCAGGCACAGCCGCCGGTCCCGCTTCTGGCGCGGGAAGGAGAAGCGGGCCCGCTCGGTGCTCCCGTCCTCGCCCAGGATGATCAGGTCCTGCTCCTTGGCCACGCAGGGGAAGTAGCCGTAGGCCACCGCCGCCTCGAGCACCTGGTCGGCCTGCACCCGCTCCAGCAGGGCCCGCAGCCGCGGCCTCCCCTCGGCCTCGACCAGCTCGTCGTAGGAGGCGCCGTCCTGCGCCCGGGAGGCCTTTAGGCCCCACTGCCCGAGGAACAGCGCCCGCTCGTCCAGCCAGGAGGAATAGTCGGCCAGCGGCACGCCGCGGACGACGCGCTCCCCCCAGAACGGTGGGGTCGGGCGCTCCACGAGCCGCGCGACGTCGGAGCGCCGGCCGTCGTCCTCGGCCTCGGGCAGCCGCCGGGACAGCGCGTGCCGGGCCTCCCGCTCGGCCCGCTCGGCCGCCCGGGCCGCCCGGCGGGACTCGATCTGCTCCGCCGTTGGGCCCGCGCCGCTGAGCTGCTGCTCGACCAGGGCGTCCATCAGCCGCAACCCCTCGAAGGCGTCGCGGGCATAGCTGACCTCGCCGCGGTAGACCTCAGCGAGGTCTCTCTCGACGTAGGACCTGGTCAACGCGGCCCCACCGAGGATGACCGGGAAGCGGGTCGACAGGCCGCGGGAGTTCATCTCCTCGAGGTTCTCCCGCATCACCACGGTGCTCTTCACGAGCAGCCCGCTCATGCCGATCACGTCAGCCCGATGCTCCTCGGCGGCGGCCAGGATGGCGCCGATCGGCTGCTTGATGCCGATGTTGACGACGTGATAGCCGTTGTTGGTCAAGATGATGTCGACGAGGTTCTTGCCGATGTCGTGCACGTCCCCCTTGACGGTCGCCAGCACGATGGTGGCCTTGCCACGCGACCCGTCCGTCTCGCCGTCAGGGCCGAGAGTCCTCGGCATGTGCGGCTCCAGGTGCGCGACAGCGAGCTTCATCACCTCGGCGCTCTGCAGCACGAACGGCAGCTGCATCTGGCCGGAACCGAACAGCTCGCCGACCGTCTTCATGCCGGCGAGCAGGGTCTCGTTGACGATCTGCAGCGGGTCGCGGCCGGCGGCCATGGCGGCGTCGAGGTCGGCGCCGAGACCGACCTTCTCCCCGTCGACGATGCGCCGCTCGAGCCGCTCGTCCAGCGGGAGGGCGGCCAGCTCGGCGGCCCGGTCCCGGCCGGCGCCGGTGGCGGTCTCGCCCTCCATCAGGGTGAGGAAGCGGGTCAGCGCGCCGGGGTCGGTGTCGTGCACCAGGTCCAGCGCGGCCTGCCGCTGCTCGGCGGGGATCCGCGCCACCGGCATGATCGCGCCGGCGTGCACGATCGCGGCGTCCAGGCCGGCGTCGACGCACTCGGCCAGGAACACGCTGTTGAGCACGTGCCGGGCCGCCGGGTGCAGCCCGAAGCTGATGTTGGACAGCCCCAGCACGGTCTGCACCCGGGGGTGCAGGGCCTTGAGCCGGCGGATCCCCTCGATGGTCGCCACGCCGTCGCCCCGCGACTCCTCCTGGCCGGTGGCCAGGGTGAAGGTCAGCGTGTCGACCAGGATGTCGGCCTCGTCCATCCCCCACCGCGTCGTGAGGGTGTCGATCAGCCGCTCGGCGACCGCGACCTTGTGCTCGGGCGTGCGGGCCTGGCCGGTCTCGTCGATGCAGAGCGCGACCACCGCCGCTCCGTGCTCGCGCACGATCGGCATCACCCTGGCGAACCGCGAGCCGGCCTCGTCGCCGTCCTCGAAGTTGACGCTGTTGACGACCGAGCGGCCCCCGAGCAGCTCCAGGGCCGCCTCGACGACCGGCGGCTCGGTGGAGTCGACCATCACCGGCAGGGTGCTGGCGGTGGCGAACCGGCCGACCACCTCGCGCATGTCGGCGACCCCGTCGCGCCCGACGTAGTCCACGCAGACGTCGATGAGGTGTGCCCCGTCGCGGGTCTGCGCGCGGGCGATCTCCACGCAATCGTCCAGCCGGCCCTCCAGCATGGCCAGCCGGAATGCCTTGCTGCCGTTGGCGTTCGTGCGCTCGCCGACCATCAGCACCGAGCTGTCCTGGCGGAAGGAGACGGGAGTGTAGAGGCTGGACGCGCCGGCTTCCGGCGCCGGGGTGCGCGGGCGGGGGCGGTCCCCGCCGACCTCCTCCACCACGCGCCGCAGGTGCTCGGGGGTGGTGCCGCAGCAGCCGCCGACCAGCCCCACGCCGTAGTCGGCGGTGAAGGTCCCGTGCCAATCGGCCAGCTCGTCCGGGGTCAGGGGATAGCTCGCGCCCCCGCCGGACAGTACCGGCAGCCCGGCGTTCGGCATCACGCTGATGATCAGCTCACGGGGGGCGGTGCGGGAGATGGTGCGCAGGTGCTCGCTCATCTCCTGCGGGCCGGTGGCGCAGTTGAGCCCCAGCACGTCGATCCCCAGCGGCACGAGGGCGGTGACGGCAGCCCCGGTCTCGCTGCCCAGCAGCATCGTGCCGGTCATCTCGATGGTGACCTGCGCGGCGACCAGCGCCTCCCGCCCGGTGGCCAGCATCGCCCGCCGGGCCGCGACGACGGCGGCCTTGGTCTGCAGCAGGTCCTGGGAGGTCTCGACCAGGATCATGTCGGCGCCGCCCTCGAGCAGCCCCTCCGCCTCCTGCTGATAGGCGTCGCGCAGGACGGCGTACGTCGTGTGCCCGAGCGTCGGCAGCTTGGTGCCGGGACCGACGCTGCCGAGCACCCAGCGCGGCCGGCCGTCGCGCGCGGTCCAGGCGTCGGCCGATTCGCGGGCGATCCTGGCGCCGGCCAGCGCGAACTCGCCGATCCGGTGCTGGATGCCGTATTCCGCCAGGTTGGCGAAGTTCGCACCGAAGGTATTGGTCTCCACGGCGTCGCAGCCGACCGCGAAATAGGCGTCGTGCACGGCCCGCACGATGTCGGGGCGGGTCGCGTTGAGCACCTCGTTGCAGCCCTCGTGGCCCTCGAAGTCGCGCTCGATGTCCAGGCCGTCGGGGCCGCCGGCGGCCTGCAGCATGGTGCCCATTGCCCCGTCGGCCACGACGACCCGCTCGGTCATGGCGCTGCGGAGCTCGGCTGCCGACACAGCAGAAGGATAGGTGATCGCTAGGGTGCCCCCATGGCGAGCTACACCACCGTGCTGGTGGGCACCGACGGGTCAGAGTCGTCCTTCCGGGCCGTCGACCGGGCCGGCTCGCTGGCCGGCGAGGCCGGGGCCACGCTGGTCATCGTCTGCGCCTACCGGCCGATGTCGGAGCGCGACCGCAAGGACGCCGCCGACCAGCTCGGCGACCTGGCCTACAAGGTGCAGGGCAGCCACCCCGCCGAGGACATCGTCGGTGACGCGGCCTATCGCGCGCAGAAGGCCGGCGCGGGCAAGGTGGTGCCGGTGATCGTGGAGGGGGAGCCCGTCGACGTGATCGTGGAGACCGCGCGCAGCCGCAAGGCCGACCTGGTGGTGGTGGGCAACCGCGGGCTCAACAGCATCGCCGGGCGGCTGCTCGGCTCGGTCCCGCAGAACGTCTCGCACAAGGCCGGCTGCGACGTGCTCATCGTGCACACCGTGCGCTGATGCGCTCCTAAGCTGGGGCCGTGATCGAGTTCGACGCACCGGCCGAGGTGGTCTCGGGGCTGCGCGACCCGGTCGTGGTGGCGGCCTTCGAGGGGTGGAACGACGCCGGGGACGCCGCCTCCGCGGCCGTCGACCACCTCGTCCGGGCCTGGTCGGCGACCCCACTGGGCGCCCTGGACCCCGACGAGTTCTACGACTTCCAGGTCAACCGGCCGACCGTGTCGCTCGTGGACGGGCTGGCCCGGCGGATCGAGTGGCCGACCACCCGGCTGCTGCTCGCCTCCCCCGCCGGCGCGGCCCGCGACGTCGTGCTCATCCGCGGGGTCGAGCCGAACATGCGCTGGCGCGGCTTCTGCGCCGAGCTGCTGGGAGCCGTGCACGAGCTCGGCGCGGGCCTGGTGGTGACCTTGGGCGCGCTGCTCGCCGACGTGCCGCACACCCGGCCGGTGCAGGTGTCCGGCACGGCCGGCGATGCCGCGACCGCGCAGCGGGTGGGGCTGGCCCGCTCCCGCTACGAGGGGCCCACCGGCATCCTCGGCGTCTTCCAGGACGCGGCCGACCGCGCCGGCGTCGAGGCCGTGAGCTTCTGGGCGGCGGTCCCGCACTACGTCGCGCAGCCACCGTGCCCCAAGGCGACCCTCGCGTTGTTGCGCCGGATGGAGGACCTGCTCGACATCGCCGTGCCGCTGGGCGACCTGCCCGAGGAGGCGCGCGCCTGGGAGGAGCACGTCGACGCGCTCGCCAGCGAGGACAGCGACGTCGCGGAGTACGTCGCGAACCTGGAGGCGCGCGAGCCCGCGGGCGAGGCCGGCCTGGCGGAGGCGAGCGGCGACGCGATCGCCCTGGAGTTCGAGCGCTACCTGCGACGGCGGGGCCCCGGCACCGACTCCTGAACGGCGGCGGCGAGGGCCCGGCGGCGGAGCAGGTGGCGGTGCTGCGCGGCGTTGCCGGGCAGGGCCAGTGCCTCGTCGTACGCCGTGAGCGCCTCGGTGCGCCGCCCCACCCGCACCAGCAGCTCCGCGCGGGCCGCGCACCACGGGGGGTACGCCGACAGCCCGGGCAGCCCCGCCAGCAGGTCGAGCTCGGCCAGGCCGGCGGCCGCCCCGTCCCGCTCGCCGACGGCCACGGCCCGGTTGAGGCGCACGACCGGGGTGTCGGCCACCGTGACCAGCACGTCGTACCAGCTCACGATCGCCGCCCAGTCGGTGGCCGACCAGCTGGGCGCCAGGTCGTGGCAGGCGGCGATCGCCGCCTGCGCGACGTAGGGGTCGGGGCGGTCCGGAGTGCGGCGCAGGGCCCGGCCGAGCAGCTCGACGCCCTCCCGCACGGCGTCCCGGTCCCACCGGCCGCGGTCCTGGTCGGCGAGCAGCACCGGCTCCCCGGCGGGATCCAGCCGAGCGGCCCGGCGCGCGTCGGTCAGCAGCAGCAGCGCGAGCAGTCCCAGCACGGCGGCCTCGTCGGGCAGCAGCTGATGCAGCAGGCGGGCCAGGCGCAGCGCCTCGTCGGTCAGCTCGGCACGCAGCGGGTCGTCGCCGTCGGTCGCACTGTGGCCCTCGGTGAACACCAGGTAGACCGTCGCGGTCACGGCCCGCAGCCGGGCCGGCAGCTCCGCGGCGGGCGGCACCCGGTAGGGGATGCGGGCCACCGCGATCTTCCGCCTGGCCCGGGTCAGCCGCTTGGCCGCCGTCGCCTCGGGCAGCAGCAGCGCCCGGGCCACCTCGGCGGTGCTGAGCCCGCACAGGGTGCGCAGGGCGAGCGCGACCTGGGTCTCCAGCGCCAGGCTCGGGTGGCAGCAGATGAACAGCAGCCGCAGCAGGTCGTCCACCACGACGTCCGGCGCGGGCGGATCGTCGTCGGGGTCGAGCAGGGCCACGGCGTCGATCTCCTTCCCCACCCGCATCGCCTCGCGGCGCAGCAGATCGATGGCCCGCCGGCGGGCGGTCAGGGTGAGCCAGCCG
>JAABUZ0100003051.1_pt1 | contig 25893 bp, 21 predicted proteins | sample 5562091 | NCBI WGS metagenome assembly JAABUZ01 (sample SAMN12813069, study PRJNA571459) | rock metagenome | isolation source: Antarctica rocks | place: Antarctica: Victoria Land, Linnaeus Terrace sud | collected 2015-12-21 | reverse complement strand
TATACGTACATGCAGCTTCTTCACTTGACAAAATAACCCCAGGTAAAGTATGCTCACAACATTAAACACGTCCTTTTATTACCGTCTGCTTGCTAAGGAGGGAAGCCGAGCTCCAGCGGTTGCTCACCACGTACAAACGTACCATACCACTCCCCACGCGAACGACTTAGCGTAACATACATGTACTGTCAGAGCAGACTTGCACGCGTTGTTTTTTAAGTATTCCCAATGGTGGAGGTATTATTCATGTCTGAAGTCATCTCAAGCGGAGATGGTCGAGAGGCCATCCGGCGCACACCAGTAAACCCCATAGGCCGGCCAGCAGATGTCAACTGGACGGCAATTGAGGGTGATAGAGATTTTCAAGGGCTGGTGCGCGAGAAACGCAATTTTATTATCCCCGCAACCATCTTTTTCCTGGTCTATTACTTCGGTTTCCTGATCATCGTCGGCTACTTCCCAGCGCTCGTCGATGTTGATATTATCGGTCACATCAATCTCGCCTATCTTTTCGCACTCTCGCAGTTCGTCATGGCCTGGGTCATTGTCTATCTCTACGTCAGGCGCGCGCGCACATTTGACCGTCTGGCCAATGCAATTGTCGCTAAGGTGAAAGGAATCAGGGAATGAGTAAGGAAGCACAGACACTGTTAATGTTTGGGGTTATCGTGCTGATCACCCTGGGCATCACCTTCTGGGCCTCGCGCCGCAACAAGACCGCTACGGACTTCTATGCCGCCGGTCGGCAGATCAGCGGTGCACAAAACGGCGTGGCCGTTGCTGGCGACTATATGTCCGCCGCTTCGTTTCTGGGTATCGCAGGCCTGATCGCTTTTAATGGCTTTGATGGATTCATGTATTCCGTCGGCTGGCTCGTGGCCTATTTGACGGTCTTGTTGATCGTCGCCGAACCCCTGCGCAACACGGGCAAATTTACGATGGCCGATGTGCTTGCATTTCGTTTGCGCCATAAGTCCGTGCGTACAGTAGCAGCGATCTCGACGCTGATCGTCACCCTTGTCTACATGCTGGCACAGATGATCGGTGCCGGTTCGCTGATTCACCTGCTTATTCCGCAGATCAATCTCAGTCTCGCGATCGTCGTCGTGGGTCTGCTGATGGTTGTGTACGTCATCTTCGGCGGCATGCTCGCCACCACCTGGGTGCAGATCGTCAAGGCTATCCTGCTTCTGGCGGGCACGATCGTCCTTTCTTTCCTGGTGTTATCGCACTACGGTTTCTCTCTGGGCGCTTTCTTCGACGATATCTTCAAGCTGACGGGTAAGTATTGTGCGGTGGGCGTGTTGGAGAAGGGCGCAACTGCTTGTCCCAACGGGGCGGCACCGATCGTCAAGCATTATACGCAACCGGGCATCCTTTATCACGGCGCGTATGGTCCGCTCGATCTTATCTCGCTTGGACTGGCTCTCATCCTGGGAACAGCCGGACTACCGCACATTCTGATGCGCTTCTACACTGTCCCTACAGCCAAAGCGGCGCGTACCTCCGTTGTGTGGGCTACTATCCTGATCGGTGCATTCTATATCATGACCACGTTCCTGGGTTTTGGTGCGGCTACCCTGGTTGGTAAGGCAAACATTGGTGCTAATAACAACCTTTCAGCTCCGCTCCTGGCACAGGCGGTGGGAGGGACATTCTTCCTGGCCTTTATCGCGGCCGTCGCCTTCGCCACTATCCTGGCCGTCGTCGCGGGCCTGACCATCGCGGGTGCCTCGGCTTTTGCACATGATATCTGGCTCAATGTTATAAAGAACGGACGAGAGGATGAGCGTGAGCAGGTGCTAGTCGCGAAGATCACGGTGGGCGTGATCGGCATCCTGGCGATTATTCTGGCTGTTGGACTGAGCAACTTGAATGTGGCCTTCCTGGTGGGACTCGCCTTCGCCATCGCGGCGAGTGCAAACGTTCCGTCTATTATCCTCTCGCTCTTCTGGCGGCGCTTCAATACCAACGCCATGCTAGCGAGCATGATCACCGGCCTGGTCGTCTCCGTCCTGCTGATCATTATCAGTCCCAGCATCATGGGCATCGACCCGCCGGGAACCGCCTCGACGGCAGCGCACCTGATTCATGCCAAAGCCATTTTCCCGCTCACCAATCCCGGCATCGTCTCCATCCCCCTCAGCTTCCTCGTCGCCATCGTCGTCTCCCTTGCCACGCGTGATCGGGCAGCGGAAGCAACATACGATGAGACGAATGTGCGCGCCAATCTTGGCATCAATGCCGAGGTTGCGGGCGTGCCCAGTGTTGCGGGCGTACCTGAGATCGCGGTGGGCGATTAAACGTCTCTCTCTGTTGGATAAGTATATTGTTTCTACACAAGGCTTCCGGTATACAATCTGTACCGGAAGCTTTGCTTCCTACCTCCAGTAGCACATCAAAAAGACCCTCGGTCAGAGGCACCGACTTCATCGCGCGCAGACCGGCTTGAGCCGGAGAATCGCTGACAATGTCCACTGAAGCACTTTTGTCCCTATTTCGGGCTCTCATAAAGATCTGCATAGTAGTGCTGCTTTGTCAAACGTCAATCCCTATCGAAAATGTGGGATGCTGGTCGATTTTCATGATAGGTATAAGAGGCAAGCGATATGTACTGCTCTATCAAATTTCAAAGGGACCCCAGTAAGTGAAGGTGAGTGGATTTCGGGGTGAGCACGGAAAACAGGCGAGGTATACGGACGCGATACAATAAGGGCAAAAAAGATATAAGGTGCTATCCAATCTTGTCCGTACATTTAATTGCACTAAAGGGCAAGGAATATCAAGACATAATGAAGTTTGATAAAGCAGTACGAACTCAATTGGAAGAGAAATGAGCATCAAAGTTAAAAACGAAAAGAAGCTTGAAGTTACACTGGTATTGAGAGAAGAGATACTTTGTAGTTCTGTATCCTATTTTCTAGCTTTAGTAGAAGTGAAGTACACCATTCCGGATAGTCCTGATCATGCGCAAGATCCATTGCCCGCACCAGCTTTGTATACTGGATGAGATTGACCAATCTCATAAATGTTGGCAGATGAGAAATCAGTTCCTCATCTAAGAAAGCGTGTTCGGAATATCCATGAATGAACGCGCGGAATGATGGATGACTCAGATCAACACCAGTTTCAAAAAGATCTCTGAGGGCAAAGGCGACATCTACAACATACCAGTAATATGCACATTCATCGAAGTCCAACATTGCCAGGGTCTCGTCTTGCCAGAAGAGATTATCGAGTTCAAAATCACCGTGAATGAGACCATAATTCGTTGCTGTCACTGGCAGCGCAGCAAGGAATGAGGCGAGGTGATCGAACTCAGCCTGGACTCTTGGTTCATCCTTTGACACATACATTTGAGCATGAATCAGGTGATCTCTCCATGTACAGTGTGCGGATGCTCTGGGATCTTGAGACTGGTTGAGCATGGTGTGCAGTTTCCCAAGCGTGGCTCCCCAGACCTCAAATTGAGCAATACTTAGCTCTTCAAAATTGAGCTGAGTACCTTGCAGTTGCGCGAACACGACCGCATGAAAGGTACCTAGATCCGTCTCGACCGTTTCCACGTCTCGTCCATTTTTGGACATAATAGGATTTGTCACGGCCATCCCCTGGCTGGCGAGCCAGCGGAGAAGAGCTATTTCCGCCTCAATTTCTGCTCCTGTCCGTTCGGCACTCTCGACAAAGCGCAGAAAGTAGTGTTCTCCTCCTTTGCGGAAGATGTACACGAAGTTGGCGCTCGCTCTGAAGAACTGTGCTGATCCCTGCTCATGCTCCCAATGCTCCAGAATTTGTTCTGCAATTCGGCTTTGCCATTGTGTGTTCACGGTGCTATTAACCTTGAGCATGGTACTTAATTTCATCATACGCCTGTCCTTAGCCCTTCTATATGCTTTAGTATCTCCTGGTGTTGATTCTCGGATGTGTCGTTTTGTTCGCGGATGGCCTGGACGATGGTGAGAATGAGGTTTTCCTGGTCCTGGATACGCTTGTTTTGGGCTTCGAGCCGCAGCAGAATCTCGCGCGTCAACTCGTCCTGATGATCGAGGTGGGCGATGATGTGAGTCACTTCTTGTTCGCTTTTAACGTTTGTCTTATAGTCATTTTCGGCGGCGAGGCGGTCTTTGACGGATTGACGGTTCTGGGACATAAGAATGAAAGGCGCAGCGTACGCGGCTTGAAAGGAAAGGGTTAGGTTCAGAAAGATGAAGGGGTAGGGGTCCCAGTGATTGACCCAGGCGACCAGGTTCAGAATGATCCAGGCGGCCAGGATCAGGCTCTGAATGATAATGAAGTTCCAGCTTCCCATCCCGGTTGCTATAGCGTCGGCGACTTTTTGGCCGATAGTCAATTTTTCGTTGTGGGCAACGTTTACATTGACGATGGCGTAGTGTTGCTTATGCTTAAATTGAGGGAACTGGTGAAATTCTTCACCGGAGCGACTGAAATGCTCTTGTGTAGAAGACGATGGGTCAGAAGAAATCTGTGTATCGGTATTTGTTGTGCCCATATGCGCGTACTCCTTTGTTTTTTCATTGCCTGAGCTTACACCTATACTATAGTCGATAAAGAAGTTACTGTATAGGGGTTCTTGCCCGTGCAGCCATGAGTGCTGGTATAAGATGGTGAAGGGTGGCAAAGTGGAAGGCAAATTATAAGACATGGTATAAGACGTATAAGACAATGGAGCGAAATTTTTTGTTGTTGGTAGAAGAATTTGTTGTTGCCTCTTCGTTTCGTTTGCGTATCTTTAAGCCTGAGGAAGTGAAGATGTGCCGGAAGCAGGTGTGTCGCGGATACGGGACACTTTTCCTCTTGTTTTCTCTTTCAGTATACTATCAATCTTGCTGTCTCTGCCACTTTTTCCTGGATCATAACCCCCAAATTTCCTATAGAATAGTAGAGTTTTACCCTCTCGCTCTGCCCATTGGATGATCAAGGATGAAGAAGACTTGGAGTTATCCTAAAGCATTTATATCTATACTGGCATTAGTAGAGCAATGAAGTGTAGCATATGTAACCATTCGGTACGCTATTTGTACGGATTTTCTTTCTTGTGAAGTTCATAGGAGTTATGGGGCATTGTATGGTATTAGCGTATGCTGCCGGACATTGCGGAAGCATGGAAGAAGTAGCGGTGCAAGGGAATGTGGCCATTGTAGGATGATAGTTTTGTATTCTGTCACTGTACTTTGCGCGCTAGCAGGAAGGAACCGTTTACGATGAGTAAAAGTGAAGTTGCCCAGCTTCGTCGGCAGATCGAACTGGAATTGGAGTCCTTACACCGGGGTCTGTATGCTCTTTCATCTGGTGGAGCACGTCATGCATTTATCAATGCGAAAATGGATCGCGTTGGCGCTTGCCAGGACGTGCTCGCCGACCATGTGGGCGAGAATGCAGCCAGTCGGATTGTCTGCCAACTTTATACAGAGGCAATGGAGCCAGAGCAATCATCTTCTATTGATCCATCATAGTTGTACATTGTCTCTTTTTCTTGCTTGCTTCCAAACACTCATGAGGATACGGGGATGTTTGAAGAGTTTAAAGCACTATACACTGTCCGTCGCTGGATGAGGTACACCACATGGGGAGGACTCTTGTGCGTCACCCTCTTCCTCTTGATTGTAGGAGGCGGCTTTCCTCCGCAAGCCTGGCTGCTGCTGCTGCAATCGGCGGCTGATCTGCCCAGGCTCGGATTTGCCGTCTTGCCCCATCTGCTGGGGGCCTTTATCGTCTCGCTTTTCTGGGGTTGTGCCTGGTGTGGACTATTTGCGGCCTGTGGGATGATCTGGCAGCTTCAACAGCGGCTACAGCTTCAGCAGCGGCAAGCAATACTGGAATGGGTTCCCACACGCCAGGTCGGGCTCGCCCTCTCAGCTCAAAGCAGCGGGGGAGCACTGGACGGAGCCGTCCCCCGCTTACGCCTGCCACAACGTTCAACGCAGTCCGCTTTAGTTCAGGTTGCACCAGAAGAAACGAGCATGCATATGTTAACACAGGCAGCACTCAAGACTCGACTCAAACCGATCTATAGCGCGCTCCCAGACATTCCCACGCGACCGGATCTGCCCGACTCGCTCTCCCGCAATCTATCTCAGAGTCAGAAAAGGTCCCCGCGCATCCAATCTCTAGAGGTTGGCGTAGGCTGGAATGCAGGGCTCAGGCGGAGTGAAGCACCTAATGAAGACAGCCTTGCGGTGCTACAGGGGACGTACACCTATGAGGGACAGCTCCTCCCCTTTGGCCTCTTCGTCATCGCCGATGGCATGGGCGGCTACGAAGGCGGACTGGAGGCTAGTCGGCTAGCAGTGCAGAGCATGACGCATACGATCCTGCAAAACATCGCGATGGGCAGCGAACTGACCGACCACTTTTTTGTTGATATGCTGATCGGCGGCGTCGAGTGGGCCAATCAGGCTATCTACCAGCGCCGTCAGGCCGAAGGCTCGGAGATGGGCACCACGCTCACCGCCGCCCTCGTCATCGACATGAAGGCGCACATCGTCAATGTTGGTGACAGCCGCACCTATCTCTTCCGCGAGAGCGCGGGCCTGATCCAGATTACGCACGATCACTCATTGGTCGCCTCGCTGGTCGCCTTTGGACAGATCACGCCCGACGAGGTCTACACGCATCCTGATCGCAGCAAGGTCTATCGCAGTCTCGGTCACAGTCCCGACCTCAAGATAGACACATTTAGCATCGACCTTGCTCTGCGTGATAGCCTGCTCCTCTGCTCTGATGGCATGTGGGAAATGGTGCGCGACCCGGCTATCGAACGTATTGTACACGGTGGTGGTGCTCCCTCTAGTATCACCGATCGTTTGGTGCAGGCAGCTCTGCGCGGCGGGGGCGCTGACAATATAAGTGTCATCGTCGCACAGATTCCTTAACACTTTTTATACACTTGTTCTATCATCTATTAGTAGTATACTGAAAGAGAAAGAGCTCGGCTGGTTGTGCTGCCAGGCTTTTTCTCTATTTGTATTATGTATATGCATTCTTACAAAGCCCGTGCTCAGCACAGGCTTTGTAAGAATGCATATACATAATACAAATAGCTTAAGGGCATTTGGTCCGCATTATCTCTGCCTTCTATCACCTGGCGTTTTTGCAGCTTCGCTGCTCTTTACAATTCTTTTTATATTATTATCGTTACATTATAGTATCTACTTTTTCTGTATAATTTGGGCTTAGCCCAAATTATACAGAAAAAGTAGATACTATAATGTAACGATAATAATATAAAAAGAATCAGGCACGCCGAAGGCGTGCGGATAGGTGAGAGAGAATAGGAGGGAGTACATAAAAGTTGAGCCAGGGCGTTTGGCAGACGCCTGGCTCAATAAATCGTTTATTGGTATCGATTCAGACTCTCTTAATTGTGAGAGGTCTGGTCCCCATCATCGTAGTGGCTCAAATTTATCACCCCAAAAAATCCTGGAGCATCTTATCGCGGCTCGGATGATCCAATTTCCGTAGCGCTCGAAACTCCACTTGACGAACGGCTTCGTGACTTAAACCTAATTTTTTACCAGTCTCCGATAAACTATGCTCTCCATTTCCATCTAATCCGTAACGAAGTTGTAGTACCTTCCTTTCTCGCTGAGTCAATGCATCGAGCAGGTCGTGAATATGCTCTTTAAGTGTCTCGCCGATAACGATCCGTTCGGGAGAGTAACTAGGGTCGTCCTCCAGGACATCGCTTAAAGAGATTTCGTCGTCGCCCCCCTTGCGCGGCATATCCAGGCTAATCGTCTCCTGGCTTGTTGAGAGCAACGCAATGACCTGCTGCACGCTCACCTCCATCTGGCCGGCCAGAGCTTCGAGGGTTGGCTCGGCCTCTGTGCCCTCTTGCTCCATGCGGCGGCGCACGCGGCTCAGGCGCTTGATCTCCTCTACTTTATAGAGAGGAACGCGGATCATATGGGCCTGTTCTATTAAGGCGCGTGTGACGTATTGGCGAATCCACCAGGTGGCGTAGGTGCTGAAGCGGTAGCCCTTGCGATAGTCGAACTTCTCGACCGCGTGCATCAGCCCAATATTGCCTTCCTGGACGAGGTCCATCAGGTCAACGCCGAAGCCCTTATATTTCCGGGCGATGTGCAAGACCAGGCGCAAGTTGGCCTCGATCAGAACCCGTTTGGCCTCGTCTGCATCGTGTGCTGCTTCGCGTGTCGCGTCCGGCTCCTTCTTCTCCCTGGGTATACGCTGAAGACCACGCTGCTTCTTACCTATAGCTGCCCTGGCCCGCTCGATGCGTTCGCCGAGCTGCCTAACCTCGTCTGCGGTAAGAAGGTCTACTTGCCCGATCTCGTAGCGATAAAACCGGCTGGAATCGTTGAGGCTCAACGCCTCTGGATCGGCCTGGATACGCATGCTCTCTCTGGGTGCGTCGGTTACCATCATCTGTTTCATGTGGACACTCCTCCAACAAATATTGGGTGCTTTCTAGCTGTTTCTGTGCTCTATCGGCCTCTGTTGAAATGAGTATACGTGGGTGAGCTTTCTGCCATCTCCCACGCTTCTTCCCAGTGGAATGAGCAAGACGAAACGTACATTGTTGGAATGAAAGTCCTGGATTTCTTACAGAATATTTGATTCCGCCACTTTCGCATTCTTGCGACTTGTAAAGAGCAGCGAAGCTGCTCTTTACAGTTCTTATTAAACTTCTTGCGCTTTTTACATTTTTATGGCCTTTTATGCAAGGCATAAAAGGCCATAAAAATGTAAAAAGCGCAAGAAGTTTAATAAGAAGAAAGGCACGCTGAAGGCGTGCAGATGTGTAAGAGACAAGAGAAGTCTGATGTAGTGAAAATCTAGCATCTCTTAGAAGGAGAACTGAGAGGATGAGGAGTCTGTTTTTCTAACCGCTTCGTGTGCTAGAAAAAAATTTGTGCACAGGGTTATGCTGGATCTCTATATGTCTTATACCAATCTTATATATGTGGCTTCAGCGGAGGTGCTAGAAAAGACTTTTGGCTGAGATCAACATCGCATTGTCTTCTGAAATCGTTCGCCGACTTGCGGCAGGGAGAAGGAAGCAGAAACGGCTTCCTTCTCCCGCTTTGCCGGAACTCTCGACCCAGATGCATCCACCCATCTCCTCTACGAGTTGCTTGCTGGTATACAATCCGATGCCAGTACCCTGAACACATCCTGCAATGTCGCGCTCAAGGCGAGCGAACTGTTGGAAGATGCGAGCCTGTTCAGAAGGGGGAATGCCGGGGCCGCAGTCCTCGATGCTAATACAGATTTGCCCCGAAGAATCCGGTATGCCCTCAACTGCAACCGGGTGAGTGCTCACCGTAACTGGAGACCGCACAGGCGAGTACTTGAAGGCATTAGAAAGCAGATTGCGTATCACCTGGCGCAGATATTGACAATCGGCATACACCGTCACCCGCTCATCGATTTCGATACGGGTTGGATGATCCCGAACGAGCTGGGGAGCCAGGTGGTCCATCGTCTCACGCACAACTCGAGCCACCGCCACCGGTTCAAGCTGCATAGAGTGCGTCTCAGCGTTTGAGCGCATGGTTTCCAGGATCGTATTCACAGATGAAACAAGTTCGTTTGACCCCTCTTTCGCGTATCGGAGGAACAGAGTGCGAGTCTCATCATCCAGAATCTCGCGATGCTCGTCGAGCAGATCGAGATATCCGCTGACCGAGGTCAATGAAGTTCGCAGCTCATGTGTTGCATTTGCGAAAAACTGATCTCTAGCCTGCTGTGTTTGCTCCAGCTTCTCATAAGCAATAGCCATCTCTCGGCGTTCTGTGTTCGCACGCTCTAGATTGGAGCGCAGGACGTAGATGAGCAGGCCGACGAATATACATACAAGAACTTCTATAAAGAAGGAGAGAAGGGTTGGCAGCGATACGAATATGCTGCCAGCGCTCAAACTATAGAAGATCCATTGCCCAAGCAACACTGCTGCAGTAGAGAGGAGCAAGCCACGCGCTCTGAAAAGCCACGTACTTACGACGACCGGTACACACAGCAGCGCGGGATTACGCGCAGGTGCGGGAAGGAGTAGAAAGACGAGCAGGAATAGAAGTGTACTTGTCACTGCCAGGCTCAGCCTTATCTTAAAGGATGCATGTAACAGGAAAGAAGGCAGAGCATTCAACCGACTCATGCCACTGCCTCCCTCTGGTGCACGAGGGCCATTGCGTCCGCCGATGAGACGAAGGTGCGTCCACCTTTGCTCTCGATCATCAGGAGCAGCCTCTGTAGGCGGCCTGTATCTTCATAACGTGTCCACGTTGGGGCGTGGGCGGACCAAGATACACTGCCCGTTCGGCTCGGTACCTGGGCGAGGACGGCGGGCGGGATGAAGCGCGTGAACTGCCCTCGCTTGTCGCCGTAGAGCGGTCCTAAAATAAAGCCATCGCAGCCCGCGCGGATGCCCTCCTCGGCGATCCGTTCGACCTCGTCATCAGAAATATGGGGAAGGAGTGGTCGAACAGAGATAAACACTGGAATATCAATGCTCTTGAGATTCGCAATCGTCTGTATGCGTTCAGCCGGAGATGGCGTGTGAGGTTCTACAGCCGGAGCCGAATCCCAGCAACTAAGCGAGACCAGTGCACTTAGAGTCGTCCCCATTGCCTCCATATTCCGACACATGATATCGAGTGCATCAAGTGTATCGCCTGCAACAAAAGCTTTGGTGCTAAAATTAAGATTTTTACCCATCGTTGCTAGGCGTTGAAGCATTGCAATCCCACGCCCAGGTCGTGAGAACGGATCGCCATCGTAGCCAAACTGGATCGTCTCAAAAGGAATGGGCGTCTCCTGAGCAAACTTCTCAAAGCGCGAGAGAATATCTTCTGCCGCAACGCGTGAAAGCCCCACTTCCCCTCCTCTAGTGTAGCAATAGCGGCAGCCAAACTGGCACGGCTCGCCAACGGGAACAAGGACGCGGTTTTTTTCCACACGAAAGAGGATCGATCTTTTCATAAACAGGGCTTCCTTCCTGATGTCAATAAATTATGGTTATGCTTCCTTGCATCCAGACCAGAGCAAATAATGAGAATATCTCGCAGCGTTCCAACAAAAATTCTGGTTCTACATGCACATCAGCCGAAGATAACATGTGGGGCAACCTATAACTGAAAATGTATGTGTTCTTTCCTACCCAACCCCCTCACATTGTCTCTACAGCAAGTATACCAAAACAAATGCCAATTGCAATACATTTTTCAAAAAAGGATAGAAATAGAGCATTTGTTACAAGTCTGTTCATGTTTCCACGATTACATATTGTGGAATAACTTTAGGGGTCTGTAGAAAAATGTAAAAAAGCGACGGACTGTACACAGCTCATTGCTTTTTTACACAAAGTTTTTCCTCGCATATATGTTGCTTGTCTGTAGAAGATCTAGCTGTTTATAGAAGGTGATAGACATTCTATGTGCTTTAGTAAGCAAGTAGAGATTAGTACTGAGAGCTGTGCTGATGCTACATTCTTGTATTATGTCTGTGTTATAATCGTGTCGGGAACCTTTCTTAAAGAATAGGCGTCATTGCTGAGAGTAGTGGCGAGGCATAGTGCCCTTCTACCAAAGAAAGATGAGTGTTGGAAAGGAAGAACTTCCACTTGCTGGAAAGTTCTTTTTGTTTTCTTAAAAAAATGGAAGAGAGAATGGGATGTAGGATGCACCCTGATTTACATGGTAGGAGCGTGAATAGTACATGATGTACATCAATACATTTGAACGTATAGACGTGAAAATAGATACACCTTATAGCTTCGCGAGACAGGAGTGTTGGAATAGATGCAATTTGTTTTTTAGCTGGTTGCATACTATGCTCGCAAAGTTGGGCTTGCAGAGAACCGACGAGAATAATACAAGTGGAAACGAGGAGGTGAAAAAAGCTAAGGAGAATGAAAAGAGCAAAGAGAAGAAAAAGCCCCTTAAGACGAGAGAAGGCTCTAAACCAAAAGACACACAAGAGAGATTTATGCTTCAACAATTTGATGCATAAGTCAGATTATTTGCTCTGAAGATGTGTGAGCATGCTTTTCCTTTATACGCTGTGCAACTTGCCGTAGTTCTCTAGCTTCTTCCGATCGCTGCATTTGCTCTAGCAGAAGTGCATATTTCTCGATCATGATTCCCACATTTGGGTGATCAGCACCAGATGCCAGCTTTTCTATAGCTAATGCACGTTGATAAAGTTGCTCAGCTTGCTGCTGCATATTCTGCTGAGCATAAAGTTCTGCCAAGTTACTCAAGCTCCCGGCGGTCAATGAATGTTCAAGGCCAAGCGTCCGCTCATAAATCTCAATAGCTTGTTGTAAGAGTGGTTCAGCCTTCTGATAGTTTCCCTGAAGCAAGTAGAACCTGCCAAGATTATTAAGCGCAAGAGCCGTATCTGAATGCTCTGATCCCAGCGTTCGCTCACGGATCGTGAGCGAACGCTGATAAAGCTGTTCAGCTTGTTGATAGTCTCCCCGTATTCGATAGAGGAAGGCGAGATTATTGAGAGTCGTCGCTGTACTAGAATGCTCAGGACCAAGTATATGCTCATTTATCGTGAGGGCCCGCTGATACAGTGCTTCCGCCTTTTGATAAGATTCTTGAGTTTGATAAAGCTGGGCGAGATCATTCAGGGAGAGAGCGATGTCTGGATGCTCGGGACCCAAAACGCGCTCACGAATGCTTAATGCACGCTCCAAAAGTGGTTTAGCCTGCTCATATTTCGCTTGATCCTGATAAAGTGAAGCTAGATTATTCAAGCTGCGAGCAAGATCAGGATGTTCTGGCTCTAATGCCGCTTCACGAATAGTCAGAACACGCAGATAGAGTGGCTCGGCGAGAGAGTATTTTCCTTGTTCATGATAGAGGAGGGCAAGGTTGTTGAGTACGGGGGTTGTGCCGAGGTGATCAATTTCAGGCGTTTGTTCCTTGATTGTAAGCGCCTGCTGATAAAGCGACTCTGCAAGGGCGTATTTTTCCTGTTCGTGATAGAGTTGTGCAAGATTGCTGAGTATTGCTGTCATGCTGAGATGGTCAGCGTCCTCCTCACTCTGTTCATATATTGTCAGTGCCCTTTGTAGGAAACTTTCGGCCTCCCGGTAGTCCTCTTGTGCAGTAGAGAGAATGCCCAAGGTATTAAGAACATCCGCAGTCTTGCGATGCTCAGGTCCCAGCTCTTGTTCACTTAAACGAAGGGCATGAGTGAGATATACTTTTGCCTCATTGTATTGTGCAAGCTCGTAGCAGTAGTTGCCCAGATGGTACAGCAGTTGTGCCGCTTCGCCGCCCTCAAAGTGAAATGTAGTAATATAGCCGGCAGCTATCTGTGCTTGAGGAAGATAACGATAGCAGATGGGCCAGGAACTGAAATCACCATATGGGAAGACACGACTTACCATGCCTACTACGCACCGTGCCCATTCACGTTGCTGCTCCTGAGTAAGTTCATCTTTAAGGACAGCCTGAACGATGCGATGGATACTTAATGTAGTTCTATCTGTATGGCGGTGGACTAGTGAGAAATCGAGCAGGATAGCGATAGCATCATCTAAAGCCATCGGATCGATGGCGAGTGCTTGTAGAGCCTGATTCAGATCGGAAGCACCTTGCGTAATCATTTCGTCGGAGATGGTATCTGGATGTAGAAATGCAAAGAGGCGCAGCAATTCCATAGCATTCGGGTTAATCTGGTAGACCTCTTTAAATACAAGTGAGAGGGTTGCAGTCACATTTTCCTCATGTCCGTTAGCAAATCGTCCTCGCCTGCGTAATAACTCAGCTCGACGCTGATGATAGAGAGCGAGGTACTCTGTCAAGCTTTTCTGTGTCTCCTCAATATAACCTCCTGCTTGATCAAGTGCCAGGGGAAATCCATCAACAGCCTGTGCAATAGCAGTAGCCTGTGCATACTCTGCCGGAGTTGCCTCACGTTCCTCTGTAATAATCTTCGCACGGCGTAGCAGAAAGAGTGCACTTTCCTTAGTCGTCATTTGCATAACCGTAATGGATTGAGTAGACCTTCCAGTTGCTTGTCGTCTTGTAGTAAACAGGATGTGACCGTTACACTCGGGTGGAACGAGCTGGTCGATGTGAGAAAAGTCTTCAAGATTATCCAGTAGGAGTAGCCACTGATCATGTTGTTGTAACCATTGTTTGACAGCAAGAAAGAGATGCTGCTCATCGGAACGTGCTCTTTGAGGAATACCAAGGTGATTTGCTATCGCGATAACATCGGCAGTAAAAAGGTCAGAGATATCGGCCCGAACCCAAAATATCGTCTCATATTCATCCTTATACCGATAAGCATATTCAACAGCAATTTCTGTTTTGCCAATACCACCAATACCGCTGAGTGCTTGAATGAATTGTGAACTGTGGAGAGAGGTGAAGTGAGTATGAAGCGTGCTGAGCGTCTCCTCGCGACCAGTAAAAAGTGGGTTACGTCGATGAGGGATTTCTCGTAACGGAAATTTTGGCTGTTCCTGTCTTGCAAAAGCGGTTACAAATTGAATGCTAAATTCCTCAACGACTTTCCGAATTCCTTTAGCCACCTCTAAAATCGCTCTCTCTTTATCGCGCCAACTACTTATAGGTCTATGATTTGTAGGAAGAAGATTAGATTTATCGAGAGGAAGACCTGTCCAATCGGTAGGACGTAAGATAACGGAGAGAACGCGCGCTACTCCAGATTCATTCCGCTCCTGTGCCCGTCTCATAGCAACATCGCGCCAATATTCTAATGCTAGAAAATCAACACTAATCAAAAATATAATAATATCATCATTATTGATATGCATATCAATCGTTTTTTGCCAATCACTCCCTGCATCAATATCGCTATCATACCATTCGTGAAGATCGCCTTGTTTCCTTAACATGATTAGATGCTTTCTCAGCGCATCAAACACGTTTTTGTCCTTGCGCACATCTGCTGCATAGGAGAAGAAGATTTTGACTTTCGAGATCTGTGAGATAGACATGCTATGCCTGCTTACTTGTGCTCTATCGCGTACTGAGAAGAACCTACACAATTCATATTACTTTAGTAGCAAATAGACTATGAGCACTTGATGGTCATAAAACCTACACGCAAGCTCTTGCCTCGAATGCATAAATAGCACATCTATGGTGAAGTCAATGGATCTATGAATAACAGGAGCAAATATGCTATTCAAAGATACTCTACATTACTTACCTCTCTCTATTTTAGCATATCTTCTTAGGGTTGTATACAGCAAAACGACAATAATCGCGCCTTTTACAAAAATTGCTTGCTTTTCACTCATTTCCTTGTAGGAATGTTACAATCGAATAGCCAGAGAAGAAGAGCGTATAGCATAAGTAACATCAAGATTACCTCTGATTGTTAAGAGCCTGCAACCTTAGCGGACTCAATAGTACAGATGGTTTTCGAGTATTCTTCCTTTTCACTTACGCTGCCTCGACCTTTTTGCGCAATAGTGTGGCGAGGAGATAGATTGCGCCGGCTTTGTCCAGCGATCGATTCTGGTTGCCGCAGGAGGGGGATTGCACGCAGGCGTAGCAGCCGGTTTCGCAGGGGCAGGCCAGCAGGGCTTCATGAGTGGCTCGCGCTAGCGCGGTAAATTGTCGATATGCCTCCTCGGCGTAGCCTATGCCGCCCGGATAGCCGTCGTAGATAAAGATCGTCGCCCGCTCGGTCTGTGGATGGGCGGGAAGGATAGAGACTCCGCCCATATCGCGCCGGTCACCCATCACGATCAGGGGCAGCAGGGCGATCATGCTATGCTCCGCCGCGTGCAGCGCGCCCGCCGGATCATAGTGTCTATAGAGCAGCTCGTTGATCAAAGGATCATCGATCGTCATCCAGAACGCTTTTGTTTCGAGCGGAATCTCCAGCTCCTCTGCCAGATCTTCTCTCTTCAGAACGCTATGATACGTCTGATGCTTGCGTACATAGCCACTGACGCGATGAGTGATTAGCACATTCCCAACGTGCAGTTCGGCATCCGCCTGCGTCATCTGCTCCCGCGTCTCCAGAATCTGCACATCTGTAGTTCCGAATGGCTCAGTATAGTAGGCTATATCGCGCGCTACAACGTGGATCTCGCCTCGCTGTAGATCCAATCGCTCCACCACATATGAATTGCCCTGGCTGAAGTAGACCGCGCCCGGATAGCATTCGTTGATCGCGTGATGGATATCCGTATCCTCCAACGTGCGATCCTTGTGTATGATCGTGAAGCGCTTGCCTATCTGGCGTAGATTAATCTCGCGTGGAATATGTTCTGCGTTACCGCGAATATAGTACTTGCCCTGATTCTGCTTGAGCTTCTCTTGCTCAACCAGGCGGGTGACGGTCGCATGTGCTGCTGGCCCAAATCGCTCTATCTCCTGCTCTCCTAGCGGCCGTTCATGAGCTGCGCATAACAGATGGGCGGGCAGAATATATGGATTGCTCACATTGATCAGTGCCTGCTCGGCTGGTTGCCCCAACAGCTTTTCTGGATGCAGAGCAAAATACTGATCCAGAGCATCATCGCGCAAGACCAGAATCGTCAATGCGCTGCGCTCACGCCTGCCCGCCCGCCCTGCCTGTTGCCAGAAGGAAGCGATCGTGCCTGGAAAGCCATCCAGAATCGCCACATCCAGGTCGCCCACATCGATTCCCAGTTCAAGGGCTGTCGTCGAGACCACGCCCAGCAGATCTTTCGTCGCCAGCTTGTGCTGAATAGCGTGGCGTTCAGCCGCCATGTAGCCCGCTCGGTAAGCCACCACCTGCTGACGCTGCATCGCCGGTAGTTGCTTGCGCACCATGCGTACGATGCGCTCAACCGACTGGCGTTCTTGCCCGAAGAGAATAGTGCGTACGCCGCGCATGAGGAAGAAGGCCATCAGTCCCGCCGCCTCATCGCTATGCGTGCGCTTGTCGGGAGGCTGCCAGAGAACGATCCGGCGTCCTCCACTGGGTGCGCCATTCTGCGTGATCGCGTGCACCGGCTGATTGAGTAAGAGCGAGGCGTGCTCGGCTGGATTGCCTATGGTCGCGGAGGCGAAGAGAAAGGTTGGGGAGGAGACGCGATAGTAGCGCAAGATCCGCTGTAGCCGCCTGAGCAGGTGGCCCATGTGCGAGCCGAACACACCGCGATAGATATGGCTCTCGTCGATAATCACATCCTGTAGATGCGAGAGGAAGTGCGACCACAGGCTATGATGAGCCAGGAGAGAGACATGCATCATATCCGGCGTCGTCACCAGGCACTGCACCCGCCTGCGAATGGCTCCTCGCGCCTCCTCCGGCGTATCCTGAGTGTATGATTCCACCACCACCGATGGGTCCCAGGTCCGCAAATACTCGCACCACTGCTCTACCAACGCCCGCGTCGGGGCCACACACAGCATCGACGCCTCGCCGTTCGCTATACGCCTCAGCCGTGCTGGTAACGCCAGTGCCAGCGTCTTTCCAGAAGCCGTCGCAGTCGCCAGCGTCACATGCTCCCTTTTTAACGCATACTCAAGCGCCAGAGCTTGATGCTCATACAGGCTTTGAATCTCAGTTGGCAGTGCCGCATTCACTTCCTCCTCGACCTCGGCGTATCTCACCTCGCGCGCCGGTGTTACATGTGACGAGACAATCTGCTCTTCACATTCATTCCACGCCTGCAGCTCGGCCAACAAAACGTCCGCGTACGACCACTCGCTCTCTTCTCTCATCACGCTCCGTATCCTCATCCATTCTACATTCTAAAGTAGGGTAAAAGCCTGAGACCAGTTCAATCGCCAATCGCATTTTTTTTTCATCACTCTCCCTCACTATAGCTCACATTTCACTTGTGCACAACCCTCGACATTTCCACCAGAAAATATCATAGTATTTGACTTATTACACTAGCCCCATCATATTGCTTCATTGCATATATAAAGGTGTGCATATGAACGACCTTAGTTCATATGCACACCTGAAAGGATCGTACGCCGTTTCTGATTCCGCAGGAACGAGGTAAGCGCAAGAAAGATCAAGCTCTCCTGCCTGTCTTCTGCGAGGAGAGATCGACTTGTAGGAATTCAATGGCACTATTGCCGCTCTGTTTCTTTATATCAGCGATTGCATTCTCCCCTTGCGTCTTGTTCCGTCCAACAACCAGTACATTGGCTCCAAAGGTCGCGAGAGCTGAAGCTGTTGCTTTCCCAATACCGCTGGTTCCTCCCGTAACTAAAGCAACTTTGCCATGCATATCAGGACGTACTATGGATTTCATTGTGACTGCTCCTTCTATCAAAGTATCTTGATTGATTATGGGAAGATTTTTCTTCCCATATGTGATGTACATTACAAAGTAAAGTATAAAATAATGTACTGTAAAAAGTCAAGTACTTGAAGTTTGATGAAGAATAGGATATGATAGAGCTATGAAGAATGTATCAGGTCAGAAAATAGAGCATCCGTTATGCAATGATTACGTTCCTCCTAGCACAGGGAAGGCGCTTACACTGCTCCAGGAGAAGTGGGTGCTTTTTATCGTCTACAATCTTCTGCAGGGCGCACTAGGATTTAACGAATTGAGTCGCAGAGCGATCAATGTAAACTCGCGTACTCTTTCTCAGCGTCTTGATTTACTTGAGCAGCATGGACTTATTAGCCGCACTGTTCAATCCTCAATCCCTCCACGAACCAGCTATGAACTGACTGATGTTGGCATGGCGTTGCGTCCTATTATTGAGGCGATCGTAGCATGGGGAGAGAACTATATGTCTGAGGAGTGAAGATGGATCTACAGCTTCTATCTATTCCCAGACATTTGCGCTTGCCTCTAACCGTAGCTATAATAGGATCACTGCTATACCATACTAAAAAGTAAGGAAACACTTCTATCGTGAAAGCACGCCGCCGTGTTGATTCGCCGCCACCCCTACCACCCGCACAGCTGCGCACTCGCTTGATTAAGGATGTTGAGCGCATGTGGATTGAGGGCGTGTTGCAGCGTTCGCCCTATAAGGAGCTTGTGCGTACGCTCGCTCGACCTGAGCAGCTGAAGGCGCTGGCCGATCCCTGGCATTTTCGGCTGCAAGGCGATGATGCTTCACCTTTGCCTTCCGGCACTTCTATCAGTGAGCTTTATGCTCAATCTGCCGGCTCGCTGATGCTTTTGGGCGAGCCGGGGGCGGGCAAGACGACGCTGCTTCTGACACTCGCCCGTGAACTACTCGCTCGTGCCCGTTCTGATGCGCAACAGCCCATCCCCGTCGTCTTCAATCTCTCGACCTGGAGGGCGAGCCGGAGGACGCTGGATGGCTGGCTCTTTGATGAGCTTGCGACTCGATATGGCGTTGAGCGCCATTCTGCCCGCCCCTGGCTGCGCGCCGACCTGCTCGCGCTCCTGCTCGATGGCCTGGACGAACTGGCTGAGGAGGAACGGACTTCGTGTATTGAGGCGATCAACGTCTACTACCGGGAACATCCTGGTGTGCAACTTGTGGTCTGCTGTCGCGAGGACGAGTATCTTGCTCAGCCCGCTCGCCTGGATGTGCACAGTACCGCGCAGATTCAGCCTCTTTCAGATCGGCAGGAGGAGGCGTATTTCGAAGTCGTTGGGGAGCAAGTTGAAGACATTCATCGGATCTGGCGTACAGATGCGAGCTTGCACGCGTTGATGCAGACTCCACTCTTGCTCACTATCACCATGCTGGTCTATCATTCAAAAAATACTCTTTCATTTCCTATAGCCGCGACGGTTCAACAGCAACGCGAGCAGATTCTGGCAGCTTATGTCGAGCAGAGAATGTGGATCGGTGATGGCGATGGTCCTTACTCGAAGGAGCAGACGCGGCGTTGGTTAGGGGAGATTGCGCGGCAGATGCAGATGCACAATCAGTCTGTGTTCTATCTAGAAAATATGCAGCCGGACTGGCTTCCGACGAATGCCTCCCGTCTTGCCCTTGCTGCCCTCTTTGGACTTATCGCTGGATTGGCTGTTGTGCCACCTGTCGCTTTATTGCTCGGAGGATGGGGTGGATTGGGCAGCGGAATCGTGGCCGGACTGGCGACGGGCCTGCTCTGGAGTCTGCTTACCTGGTTTCGCAGCGAGATTGTGCCGGTGGATAACATTCTTGCGATCTTGAGGGGGCTACGTCGAAACATACTTGCCTGGCTGCTCGGAGGGCTGCTGGCGAGCGTGCTGGGCGTCTCGGTTGGAGGCTTGCTGTATGGTCTGTTGATTTTGTTGCTGTATGGGCTCGTCGTCTGGGTGGTGGTTGGGCCCGAGGATCAGGGGCAACGGGAAAGGCCGGGCGGGAGAATATGGCGTGCGGGGCAGAACGGGCTGGCGATTGGGTCACTTGCCGCCATTGGCTTCGGACTGCTTGGCGTGCCCTTTGCCGCACTCTATATCGGGCTCATCATTGGCGTGTTTACCGGACTGACTGCGGGGGGAGCAGTATTTCTACGGCATTTTTTACTGCGTTTTCTGCTTTCTCGTTCTAAAAATAATGTTACTCCTCAAAACGTAATAGATTTTCTGGACTACGCCACTGAGCACTCTCTGCTGTATAAGGTTGGTGGTGGCTATATCTTCCCTCATCGCTCTCTGCTCGACTATTTTGCTACATGAGTTCGCGCCCTCACATGCCTCTCCACCCTTCTCTTCCCGTTACCGTTTTCGCCTTTGCCGGAGAGAATGGATTGCTGTACGGCGAGTTGTGCCGGGCAGGTGTCGAGAGAGACGCAGGAACCGATCACTGTTCATGGCTTCTGACCAGAAACGGGGAAGTTTTAGACAACGGTGGACAAAACAAAAAAGGTGTTCTCTATTTCTTGTGTTTCGAAGGAGAGTAATATGAGAGAATTTCAGGCTGATGGGAGAACGATCAGCGCCTATCTAGCCGTTCCCGAACAGGATAGCGGACCAGGGGTGCTGGTCCTGCATGCATGGTGGGGCCTTACTGACGTCTTCAAACAGGTCTGCGACCGTCTCGCGGAAGCGGGCTTTGTGGCGCTCGCTCCCGACCTCTACCGCGGCAGGACGACCGCCACCGTCGAGGAAGCGCAAGCGTTGAGCGAGGCACTGGATCGCGACGTGGAGCGGTGGCGCGGCGACATCACGGGAGCAGTGCAGGTCCTACGCCAATACACTGCGACCCATCCAGCGAACGGTCGCGGCAAGCTCGCCCTCGTCGGCTTCTCGCTGGGAGGTGCCTACGCGCTCGACATGTCCGTCACCCTGGCCGAGGAGACCGCCGCAGTCGTGACCTTTTATGACTCCTACCTCGGACTGGACTATCGCAGAGCTTCGGCCGCATACCTCTGCCACTTCGCGGAGGATGACCTCTTCCATCCGGCGGAGTCGGTTGCGGAGATGGAGCAGGCGCTCCAGGCTGCGGGGAGATCGGTTACCGTCTATACGTATCCAGGGACCAGGCATTGGTTCTTCGAGGAGAATCGCCCTGAGTATGACGCCGAGGCTGCTCGCGTTGCCTGGGAGCGTACCATTGAGTTCTTGCATCAACGGCTTGATTAGGCGCTCCCGCTGCGTCTGAGTGGAGCACCCATGCCTGATCCCGTATCAGCATATACTGAATCGACAGATCTAAAACATAGAATTGAGATCCGAGGCGCTGGTGGGAAATGCGTAGACCATGTCTTTGAGTGCGCTGGCTGGTAGCCCATTGCGGATCGCCAGCCCGATGAGATTGATCGTCTCGTCGGCGTGCCAGCCGAAGAGGTGCGCGCCCAGGATGCGTTGTGTGTCATCCTCGATGAGAACCTTGAAGCCGCTGTGCGAGATTGCCACCCGCCGCGAGGAGTACCAGCCGGACGTGTCTTCTTTTTTCGTGGTGAACTTCAGCCCTTGTTCCTTAGCGGCCTCCTCATCCAATCCCACGCGTGCTAGAGGGGGAATAGTGTAGACGACGCTGGGAATGCCTTCGTAGTTGGGCTTGCGTTGACTGCCATTCAGTATATTATCAGCCACGATATCGCCTTGCAGAGTAGCGACTGGTGTCAAAGGCAGCTTCCCGCTCGCCACCACGTCGCCAGCCGCATACACCGCCGGATTGCTCACGCTCTGCAGATACTCGTTGACTGTAATGCCGCCCTTGTCGTATTTGACTCCCGCCACCTCAAGCTTCAGATCCTCGATCTCCGGCACCCGGCCCGCCGCGTGTACAACCAGGTCGGCCTCAATGTCAATCTGCTGCGACCCCTCTTCCGCTGAGACGTGGAAGTGGTCGCCATGCTTCTCAATGCTCCTCAGAGTTGTATTTGCGTGCAGCTTGACGCCCAACTCTTCGGTCTCCTGCACAAGTTGCGCGACTAGATCTGCATCAAACTTGCTGAGTGGCCGAGCTCCTCGATCGATGACATGAACTTCGGCTCCGGCGCGAGCGGAAACATGCGTAAATTCAAAGGCTATATAGCCGCCGCCCACGAAGACGATCCGACGTGGTAGCTCTTCTAGCTCCATGAACTGAGTGCTGGTGATGAGATATTCCTCGCCGGGTACGTCTAGTGGTGCATGCCGTGCTCCGTTGGTGAGTATGATAAAGCGAGCAGTGATCGTCTCATCGCCGACCTGCAGCGTGGTCTGATCCACGAAGTGCGCTCGCCCGTGTCGCATCTGGATGCCTGCCTTCTGGAAGCCCTGCTCAATGCTGGCCGAAACAGGATCGGTGAACGAACGTTTGTAGCGCTGAAGATCCGGCCAGGAGATGGCCGCTGCGGGCGAAATACCCTTGCCCTGCATGCGTCGGCTCCAATCCACGATGTCGGCGGCGTTGACCAGGATCTTCTTCGGCTCGCAGCCGCGCAGTTCGCAGGTGCCTCCAAAGGGCCGGGAATCAATAATCATCACACTGCGCCCCGCGGAACTGCAGCGGAAGGCGATCGACTGAGCAGCCACGCCGCTCCCTATAATAACGATATCAACGGTTGTACTCATGCTTTTTACAAACTCCAAGTCGTGTTTTTTCAGGTCTTTTTTGCATACGGGTCGGCATTTGCCTGGTAGGAGGCACTTTTAACAAAAATGCACTTCTGAGCACCTGGAAAATCTCTCGATGAGAGGTTTATGCCCTACTTTAATAATACGTCAAAATTGCTAGATTGGCCCATGATTTGGAGTTGCTGCACATTATTCTATCTACAAGTTTGGAACTGCCATGTCAGGTAGCAAACCATTGCTATCCGATCCTGGATAGCAATGGTTCAGGCTCATGTTTGTACGGAGAGATGTCTTATTCCTGATTAGCGCAAAGGGCGAAAAAAGGCACGAATGTCTTCGGCGAGCAACTCTGGCTCTTCCAGAGCTGCAAAGTGACCCCCGCGTGGCATCTGTGTCCATCGCTGAACGTTCAAGGTGCGCTCTGCCCATTCTCTTGGCGCAGGAGTAATATCTTTTGGAAAGAGGGCAACTGCCGTAGGCACGGAGCTATGTTCCTCATACGTCGGCGGTGTTGGATTATGCATCTCCTCGTAGTAAAGACGATTCGAAGAGTCAGCGGCACTGGTCGTTCCCTTCGCCCAATAGATGGTAAGGTTGGTGAGCAACTCGTCCTTGCTGAAGCGTCGTTCGACATCTCCATTGCAGTCGCTCCACGCGCGGAACTTCTCGATAATCCATGCTGCAAGCCCAATTGGAGAATCATTCAGCCCATAGGAGATTGTTTGTGGCTTCGTCGCCTCCATCATAGCATACGCACCCTCCTGGAACAGAAATGCTGTACTCGCTTGCACATATTTTTGCTCCGCTTCTGTAAGGTTCGTGGGCCTCTGGCTGAAATACGGGTAATTCACGTCGGTAAGATGAATGCCAGCGAGCTTCTCAGAGTGTGACATGGCTAAGCGTTGTGTAACACCACCTCCGATATCGCCACCATGAGCAGCAAAGCGCCTATAGCTTAGTGTCTCGGTCATTAAGCGCGCCCACAAGTCGGCGATGCGTGAGACCGTCATGCCTCGGATTGTTGACCGATCTGAAAATCCAAAGCCTACGAGAGATGGAACGATAACATCGAAAGCATCAGCGGAATTACCACCATGACTGGCGGGATCGGTTAGAAGCGGGATGATCTTGACCATACGATAAAAGCTATCAGGCCAACCGTGAGTCAGAATAATTGGCATAGGATCAGGGCCTTTGCCGCGCTCGTGGATGAAATGAATACCAATACCATCTACATTGGCACGAAAGTGCGTAAATGTGTTCAGCTTCTGTTCCTGCACCCGCCAATCGAACTGGTTTTGCCAATAATCAGCCAGTTCTTTCAGGTAGGCTAAATTGGCCCCGTAATCCCAACCTGCATCCGCAACCTCATCCGGCCAGCGCGAATGTTTCAGTCGTTCGCGTAAGTCATCAATAGTTGCTTGTGGAATGTGTACTGTAAAGGGTTGCTTGCTCATGAAGCATCTTTCCTTCCTTTTGCATTAAGATACCAACAAATTTCGCTTGATGTGTTTACCTTTTGTAGCGTATCATGAAAAGCGGACAGGAGGAGTCCTCGTTTAAAAGATTTTCTTGAAAGATTGTAGAAAGCTATGTGTAGTCATGTACCATCCAACGAGTCGTGTTCTCGTTCTGCTCGAATTGCTCCAATCCAGACCATTTATCAGCGGCCCGGAGCTAGCTTCTCGCCTGGAAGTTGATGTACGAACGGTGCGTCGCTATGTGACAACACTGCAAGATATGGGTATTCCGGTCGAGGCCAACGCGGGAAGAATCGGAGGATATCGCCTCCGCCCCGGCTTCAAGCTGCCTCCGCTCATGTTCACTGAAGAGGAGGCGACAGCCGTTCTGCTTGGACTGCTGGCGAGTACCTGGCTAGAGATCGGACAATCTCCGCTGGCTATTGAAGGCGCGCTGGCAAAGGTCTCGCGAGTTCTGCCGATACAGGCGCGCGAACGGCTGCAAGCCGTCTGCTCCCATCTCGTCCTCTTTCCACATAACCAGCAGTCCCAGCCCGATGCCTCTCTCCTTATCGACCTCAGTGTTGCCATCCACGCCTCTCAGCGCCTCGCCATCGACTATCTTTCGACCAATAAAGAGAGTACGCATCGCAAGGTCGAGCCATACGGCATCACCGGCTGGAAGGGGCGTTGGTACCTCGTCGCCTACTGCTGCCTGCGCCAGGGCTACCGCACCTTCCGGCTGGACCGCATCCAGCAGCATCAGGTCCTCTTCGAGATCTTCAAGAAAGCCGAGGAGTTCGATTATGAAGAGTTTATGCGCGCAAAATATACGGCGGATAGTACGCGGGTGGAAGTCGAGTTCCAGGCTGACCTGTCTACCGTGCAGCAGAGAATGTCCACGTTATACGGAACGCTAACACCCATAGAGACTGGTGTTCTGTTACGAGAACAGTACGATGATGTAGATGCGATGGCGCGCTATTTGATGGCGATCAACCTCCCATTTGTTGTGCATAATCCACCGGAATTAAGAGATGCGCTGCGGCGGCTGGGCGAGCGCATAATTCAGATCGCGTCTGCCTCGCCTCCTTTGAGCACACTATAGAGAACTGCCAGCCCAGTGCTACAATGTCTCTTGAGAGATCATCCTCTTATTAACATTATTTCCCTACTGAAAGGATGCACAGTGAAGAAGCCAGCACGCAGTATTGAGCAGACCAGCCGCATGCAGGGCTATATTATGGTGATCGTAGCCGCCACGCTCTTCGGCGTCAATGGTAGCCTCTCGCGCTCTCTCTTGGACGCGGGGATTTCGCCGGTGACGTTGGTGGAGTTTCGCATGCTCTTTGGCTGGTTGATTCTGTGTGCGTTGCTACTCGTGAGTAAGCAGATTGGTGGTCTCCGCCTGGTTCTACGTTATTGGAAGCGGGTTGTAGCCTATGGAATCTCTCTGGCGCTGGTCACCTTTTGCTACTTTCTCGCCATTAGCAGGCTTCCTATAGCCATAACGTTGGTGATTCAGTTCAG
>JAABUZ0100003049.1_pt1 | contig 25907 bp, 25 predicted proteins | sample 5562091 | NCBI WGS metagenome assembly JAABUZ01 (sample SAMN12813069, study PRJNA571459) | rock metagenome | isolation source: Antarctica rocks | place: Antarctica: Victoria Land, Linnaeus Terrace sud | collected 2015-12-21 | reverse complement strand
GTGATAAACGACGAAGACGAGTGAAAAATCAATGATATATTGAATTCTCGTCGATATCGAAGACGACTTCAGTATAGAGTCAAATGAAATGACTATGACAATGATCTCAATTGATACAACGCTGATGACGATGAATTTATGAACATTCAGAAGATCGTTGATGATTTTCATATTCGATACTCGAACAAATCGCGCTAATCGACAATTCAATCAATCACGATTTAACAGACTTGAGTCTGTGAAATCATGATTGAACAATCAATCGAGTTGAGCAGAAAATACATTCATGCGAACATGAATCGTCGAAGAGAGAAGATAATGTCACGATTCTAGCCTTGTCAGGCTCAGCCTTCTAGTCTTATCAGATCTATTCTCGCTTCGTCATCTTGACTAGTTTCTATTGAGCCTAGCGTCGGCTGAGAAACACACATATGTAGTCAGCTTCTTTTTCGTAGCTATCTTTCTTTCTTAGCATTTATCTTCTAGTTAAATGACATCTCTATCTGACTCGCTCTAGACAGGTCTCTAACACAGACACTTCAGAACAAATTGACTGAAGCGCAACATCATCTGCGAGTGACTAGAGATGTCACTTCATCAATCTCTATTCTTTTCACATTCAGCAAGCGATCTCAGAAGCTTTCGAATTCATCTCTGTTTACTGATGAAAAAGAATCTATCTGAAATGACTGACAAGAAAAGATTCGTAACAAGCTAGAAATCAACGTCGATCATTTCGACAATGACAGAGCTATACTAGTCTACATTCATTCTTGAATCAGCAAAGACGCAGTCAAAGTCATTCTAGTCAGACGTCAGCGAGATTTATTGAACTCTTATTCAATGATCAATGATCTACTAAATGAACTTGCTCAGCTATACAATGATTCTGACAAAGAGATAAACTTTCGAAGAGAGTATACTAATCTCTCTCAAGAAAAGAGCAAATTCAGCGATTTCTATTCAATGTTTCAACGTCTGTTCTTCTATCTAGAGTATCACGAAAAGCAATTGATCGTTGATTTACGAGACAAGATAGTTTATCGTCTTCGTGCAGCTTAAAGTAATCAATTGATTCAGTCAAAATCTCTGAATAAAATTCGTGACTATCTGATTCATTTGAACAATGAGCATCAAGTCATGAATAACATCAAAGAAAAGAAATTCATGATCAAGATCAGAAAGCAAGTCATCTTTGCTGAGAAATGAGATTCATTGAATCTCTATAGAAAGATCAAAGTTATCATCAATCAGTTAAAATCGCGCGACGCGACTTTGACTAGCGTCAAAGAGACAGATCTACAAACTGAAAGCTGTTTCATTTATCATAAGTCAGATCATTTTTTTAAAGAGTGCTCTGATCGAACTTCAAGAATCAATGCATTAGAAGATGACGAGTTTAATCAATTTACATTGAACTCTGAGTCAGATTCTGATTCAAAAAACTAGTTATCTCTTTCAAAGTCATTAAAGAAATAAAGATCATATCTTTGTGCAGTCAAATCGAAGTTCTATTGAAAGAAAACTATTTTGAAAAGTCATTTCTGATCAATGCTTCTCTTATCTCTCAGAGCAATTCTTTCAGCCTTCGCTCTTTAATAGACAGTGATTTTATTATCTACACGCTGATACATGACAAGCTAGTTGATAAAGTATGTCAGAAACTTGAAATACAATCTATATTGCTAGCAAAAGAGAAGTTAATACGAGAATATGATGAAAAGCTAGCTAGAAAGACTATTACTCATAAGATTCTACTCAATCTCATGATCAAAAGTCATAAGAAATTGACTGTGTTAATGCTGATAGCTGATATCGAGCATTATGAAGCTATATTAAGCAAACTCTGAATGAACAAAAATGAAATATTATTGAACATGAAACATGATACTATCGTATTTTCTGATCAATTAAATATTTTTATTTCGGTTTTTTCGATCTCGTCAAATACGAAGCACTCAAGTTGATCATGATCAACTCTCACTTCTTCAGTGACTCATAGCAATGCTTCAAAGATTCTCAAGCGCTCAGTTTCGACCATTCAGAAAGAGTCATTTTCGATTCAAAACATAGACATCGTCTCTTTTCAAGCACTAGTAAAATGAAAAAAGAAGAATCAGATCGAGATTTTTGCTATGTTTATCGAAGACATCGATAGAAAAATCATCTACAATACTCAATGCAAACTAGATGTCATAAACGTCTTCTTAGTCAATGAAACGACTCAAAATCTAGAAGATATTAAAGTCAAGCTATCATCAAAGTATCAAGATTTTCTAGATGTCTTTGATCAAGCTCAAGCAGACAAGCTATCGTCTCATCGTTCATATGATCATAAGATAGAGCTTACTAGTGACGCAACGTCATTTCACTGTTGAGCATATCGAATGTCTCTTTACAAGCTTCAGAAAGTAAAGAAATATCTGAACGAGAATCTTTTCAAAGAATTTATAACTTCTAACAAAGCTTCGTATTTCTCATTTGTTCTGTTCATTTTAAAAGCAAATGAAGATCTACGATTTTGCATTGACTATCAAAAGCTCAATGCTATTATCAAAAGAAATCGCTATTCTTTATCTTTGATAGATGAGATGATCAACAAAATAATTGATTGCAAGCATCTGATTCGATTGAATATCATTTCGACGTTCAATAAACTTCAAATGCACTCTGATAGTGAGAACTATACTATCTTTATTATCGCTTTAGAAGCATACAAATCAAAGATGTTACTCTTTGAACTTATCAATAATTCGATCTCGTTTCAGCAGTATATGAATGATGTTCTATGAGACTTTCTAAATGACTTCTGTCAAGTCTATCTAGACAACATTCTGATCTACAGCAAAACTCAACGAGAACATAAACAACATGTCAAAATGATATTGAATCGCTTACGAGAAGTGAGTCTACAGATGAATATTTGAAAGTGCGAATTCAATGTAGAAGAGATCATCTTCTTAAAAGTCATAGTATTCAAACAGAGTCTTCGTATGAATTCTGTCAAGATGAAAGTCATAGTCAACTGAACTACGTCGATCAATCTAAAAGAAGTTCAGAGCTTCGTGAGATTTGTTAACTTCTATCGCCGTTTCATTAAGAACTTCTCGAAGCTAGTCAAATCATTCACTCAGCTGACTAGAAAAGACACGTCTTTTGTTTAAAACGAAGTATGTGTTCAAGCTTTTGATGATCTAAAGAAACAAGTCAGCTCAATCTCAGTTCTACGACATTTCGATTCAAAACGACAGACTATTCTAGAAATCAATGCATCTGACTACGTCAAAGGTGAAATTCTATCACAGTACAATGATGAGAAAGTTCTTCACTCAATAGCTTTCTACAGCAAGAGCATGATTCTCACTGAATGCAATTATCACATTTATGACAAGAAACTGTTGATCATTATTCGATGTTTCGAACACTGAAGACTCGAGCTTGAATGCATCAAGTTACTCATTCAGATGTTCATCGATCATCAGACTTTGAAGACTTTCATGAAAAACAAGTAGTTAACTCGATGTCAAGTCAATTATCTAGACATTCTATTTGAGTTTAACTTTCAGATCATTTTTCGATCAGGCAAAATGAACATTAAAGTCAATGCTTTAATCAGAATGTCTCTGATCGACGTCTTTGAATCAACTTAGCGTACTGAAGATCGCTATCAGATCTGTTACGATCCTAGCTACGCACCTTCGTTGATAGCTATGTTGATGACTATGTTGATGACTATCCTGAGAGCTATCGCCGATCGCTCGCCGCTAGAGCATAGGCTTGTTCCGAAGCCAACCCTATTCAGGATTAGCTTATGTTCTTCTGAGTCATATAGATAGCCGGCCCTTCCCTTCTAGATACTTTCCTTCCTTAGCATTTATATACTCGTTACATTACACTCATATGACTCGCTCTATGCTGGCCTCTAACATTATATAAATGCTTCTTCGTTACAGGCGAAGTGAAATAATCTGCATCGATCCCTTCGAATGCTTCTGCTAGTAGTTCTTCAATCCTCTATCGACTTTGGTCTAGCGGCTTGCGTCCGTGCAGCAGCACTCACCTTCCTCCCCTCGTGAGCTAATTCAGCGAGGATAAACAAAAGATTCGGACTCGTGCGCTGATCAGCGAGTATAAACAAACGATTGAAACCATTCGACTAGATCAAAGATCAGCGAATTAATCGTTCATTCAGATTCGCAAGGGATTCTTCGAATTTGTTGAACAATCAAACGGGACCAGTCATAGAACTGCGTGAAGTCTCTACCTCGAGAAGCAAACTCTCAGTGAGCCTGCTTCAATGGCATCGTCAATGCGATGATCTATCCGCTCTCATCGCCCTACCCATCAGTGGATCTGATCATACGTTCACGTGCAACTAGTGAGCCTGCTACAATGGCGAGCTCAAAGTCGATCTCTTCGATGAGCAAGTCGATCAGTGAGCCTGCTTCAATGGCACTGTCAATGCGATGATCTATCTTCTCATCGTTCTATTCACCAGTGAACCTGATCATACATTCACGTGCAACTAGTGAGCCTGCTACAATGGCACCTTCCGTCAATGCGATGACCTACCTACCCACATCGCTCTACCTATCAGTGAATCGATCTGCCGACTCGTTCGCGTGCAACTAGTGAGCCTGCTTCAATGGCACTTCTACCTCGCATAGTGAGCCTGCTACAATAGGCATTTCGATTCTACACAAGGCTAAGGAAATACATTCATGCGAACATGAATCGTTGAAGAAGAGGAGTAATGTTACGATCCTAGCTACGCACCTTCGTTGATAGCTATGTTGATGACTATGTTGATGACTATCCTGAGAGCTATCGCCGATCGCTCGCCGCTAGAGCATAGACTTGTTCCGAAGCCAACCCTATTCAGGGTTAGCTTATGTTCTCCTGAGTCATATAGATAGTCGGCCCTTCCCTTCTAGATACTTTCCTTCCTTAGCATTTATATACTCGTTACATTACACTCATATGACTCGCTCTATGCTGATCCCTAACAAGATCATTCTGACACTTGATAGAATAGATATTCTAGCTATTGAATCTGAAGTTGATCTTTATTAACGAGTAAAAGATGTCAACAAAACAGATGAGCTTTGCAATGAGTATAGACAAGCTATAAGCGAAAACAAGCTCAAGCTACATAGCATTGAATTGAAGCACTGCGAGATTGTTGACGACGTTCTGTTCAGAAAAGATCTACTGTGAATTTCTGAGAATATGCATACGAAATTGCTAAAGAAAATTCATGATCAGCCTTTCATCTCTCACTCTGACAATCAAAGAACTATTGATCTAGTTTAACATTTCTACTATTGATCAGATCATTGAGCAACGATTAGACGTTACATTTGAAACTGTCATGCTTGTCAACAAAGCAAGACATCTAAAGATAACATCAATGAACTTCTTTATTCTCTTTCAATTTCACAGAAACGCTGAAAGAATATAGCTATGAATTTCATCACTGAGCTATCTCTATCAGAAGATTATAACGTCATTTGCACAATCATATGTTGACTCATCAAGAAACGTCACTATGTTTTCTGTCATTGAAGAGATGCTGACATCTCAGTTGAAGAAACGGTTTGAATCATGCTATGAAACATCTATCAACTTCATGATCTACCTAGTTCTATTGTTTCGAACAGAGACTTTCAGTTCATATCAATCATGTGACAAAGTCTTTGCAAGCGACTTAAGATTACAGCTAGTCTATCAACAGCTTATCATTCTGAGATCGATGATCAATCAAAACGAGCTAATCAAGACGTTGAACAAGAACTAAGAATCTACTGCAATTACATGCAGAACGACTGAGCAAAATGACTATCAATGATAGAATTCAGCGAGAATTTCAATATCTTCTCGATCATCTCAATGACTTCGTTCTACTTCAATAAGAGTTTTCACTCACGAATGAGTTTTGATTCAGATACGACTGACTACGAAAGTACTTGTGAACGTCTTGAAGCTAGAAAAGCAGACGATATTGTCATTTAAATGAAAGAATTTCTTATCTTTGATTATCAACAATTGAAAAAGACGAAGCAGATCATCGAAGCTCAGATCAATAAACATAAACGAGACGTCATTTATGAAGTAGACGACTGAGTTTGATTATTCTCTAGAAACATAAAGACAACTAGATGATGTAAGAATTTGAAAGACAAACAGCTAGAATTCTATCAAATCATTGTCAAAGTTGAGATTTTCTATCATCTTCGTCTATCGATAAGCATGAAGCAGCTGCATTCGATGTTCAGTTCGAAGCTATTACGTTCTTATTTCAACGACTTCTTATCAGAACAACATTCAGAATCATCTAGATCTTTCACTATTGAAGATGATGAGCACTGAAAGATAGATGACATTCTGAACTCTAAATGATATTAAGATCGAATACAATATAAGATCAAATGAACGAAACTAGATCGAAACGACGAATGATACTATGTCGATAAAGAAGAATTCGAAAGCTCGAAAGAAGTTCTAGTTGAATTTCATAAGCTCTATTCAGACAAGTCACACTAAATTGAAAAACAGTGAAAATTTTTGCGTTTAATTTGTTTTATTCATGCGAACATGAATTTTCAAAGAGAAGAATAATGTTATGAATGCATCAGAATTGATTAGAACTAATCAAGATCTAGTCGAGATCTGATCTAAATCTGACTCAGGTTTGACTCAGATATGACTCAGCATCTTTTCTCTTTTCTAGCATCTTCTAATCAGCTTCTATTGTTTTCTAGATAAACACACTTCTTTGTGTTACGAGTAGTTAACAGATGTTTATGACAAACACATTTCTTTGTGTCACAAACATCTTTTGAATCAACATCTTTCTTGTGTTTCAACACGTTCTCTTTGAGACTAACGTCAATCTGAGTAACTACTATATAGAGCGTGTTCTTCTTGCTTTTTGTACCTTCTTTCTTCTGTATTCTTAAAGTCTTAGTTATAGCTATCTTTATAGATTAAACATTCTAGTCACGCATGCACTCTGATTAGTTTCTAGACACGATTTCAACACTGAATAACTTCATAAAGTTGAAGTAGAAGACATTGAAAGACTTGTCTGCTTGTCTCAGAGCGTTGTACTTGCAACGACACTTTCGATTCTTATTCAGTTCATTGTATATTTCTTTCAGATGCTCAAATAGCTTGTCGATTAAGATGTATGAATGTGAAGCGTCATGTCAACATCGAGCGAAGATGTGCTCAGCAGCATCATCTTCTAGTCTAGATATCACATAGATAATACAGATATTCTCATTATTGAAGTGATTGACATTTGTCTGAAGCTTGTCGTCTATCTTGATTCTTCAGCTGTTTCATGTCAATTCATCTTCATCAGTGAATATAAATGAATTCAAAAACTTGAAGAACTTGTGATGATTGTTGTTGAATAGAGTGAACGACTCTCGTCGAGTATAATTCTCGATAGAAGCTCAAGACTTCATAGACTGTCGAGATCAAGAGTGATTCGCTGAACGCTGTTTCTTTTTGAGACTCAATACTTTCTCTCGTAGTTCAACAATAGTCTCTTCTTAAGTGTTTATTGTCATTTGATTAATCTCTAGCTCATCAAGTTTCTTGATGTGATTAACTTGTAGATTGATTCATTGCTCATTGAGTTTCAAAGTCATGTCTCGTTGATCTCTTAGCTCGATCAGCATCTTGATGATCTCGTCTGACTGATCAATAGCTTATTGACAAAGTTGTTGACTTGTATTGATGTCTCATGAGATAGCGACATTCTGAAGTTTCGCTGAAGCATTGAAAAAAATAAGAAAAACTCGTTTACTAGCAGTGCTTCTAAGCAGATGAGCTGTTCGTGACTCGACTGATTCAGAGTCGCGTGTCATTGTGAGAGAGATAAAAATAGATAGATAGATTTGATTGTGATAAGATTGAGTGATAAATTTGATAAATTTGAGTAAATTTGAATGTGTATTTTAATGAAAGTAATTCAAAGAATTTCTTGCGAATTTTCTGAATGAACGAAGTAGATTATTTCGTATCGTCTACACGTTGATAGCAGAGTAGTTGATGAGCATTTATCTACTGTTAGAGATCAGCATAGAGCGAGTCATATGAATGTCATTTAACTAATAGATAAATGCTAAGAAAGAAAAGTATCTACAGAAAAGAACTCGATTCTTATATGTGTGTTTCTCAGTTCTGTGCTAGGCTCGATTGAGTTGACGTCTTACACATATGATGCAAAGTTTTAATGATATTACTTCTAGCTTAAATGCTCACTAGACTCGATTAGAATGAAATCAAGATGAAGACTAGAAAGAATAGACGAAGACTAGAATCGTAACAACAATAAGCTAACTCAAAGAGAAAGATGATGTAAGAATGTATCTCATTGACTATGAATAATGCATGTCTGCAAGACTAGCTCACGAGATTAGATCAAAGAAATTAATGAGTGAATAAAGATAATGACTTGACAGAAGATGTCAGAATCGTGTCTAGATGATACAATCAATGAAGATCAGAGTTGATAGTGCTTGATCTTTAGAAATAGTTATAACTGAATATTAAGAATATAGAAGAAGATTGATACAAAAGCTTTTATTTATGTAATGTTCAGAGACTGCGCTAGATTCAAAAGAAATGTGTTTGTGACATGAAAAGAATGTGATGTAGATGAACAAGATGTTGATGAAAGAAAAGAGTGTTGAGAAAGAAAAAAGAGATTGAGTCATATCTGAGTCAAATCTGATGCAAATTGATTAAAGTTTCAATCTTGTTCAGTCTTATCAGTCTTGATACACTTGTAACAGAAGATGAAAACTCTGCAAGCTTTCACTTTCATTTCTTAGCAATTAATTCTATCATCAATAGAATGCTATCTTATTATCTTTTACTACGCAGTTTCACGTAAAGAGATTTCATCATCTTACAGTTTTAATTGCTTCATTTGCACAAAGCTGCTCAGTAAAAGATGTTGAATGTGCAACGACTCACTAGAAGTTGCATGATCGAAAGAAGTGATAACTTCTTTCACATTGAGAATTCATTATCTTGTCAGAACATATCTGAGAATCACACATTCAAACATGTAGATGAGAAGTTCAAGTCACAAGAATTTAATGAACAGACAGATTATATTTCTTGATGATCAGCAAACGAAGTACGTAAGCAGTTAAAGAATTTGAAGATGCAGAACATACTGCTTGTCTTGCAACTTTGCATATTGAAACTTGAGCGAGAAATTCGATCAATCTCTGATCATCAATGTCAACATAGTGATGATCACTATTGAAGTGATGCATGCAAGCGTGCTAATCAATCTTGCAAGTTTAGAGAGCAAAGCATCATGAACTACAACTTTTTAATGTTTTGACTGCAAGATTGCAAAGACTTCATAGTCGTGATATCATTTGATTTCATTATGAAAGAAGAGAAATTGCAATGATTTGCATCATACTTATCAGAGAAGTCTTGCAATCAGTGACGAGATCATGTGATGAGCATGCATAATCATGATGAGATACTCAACTGAAAGTATTACATTGAATACTTACATGCTAAACTTAGCAATTCTGAAATTCGTAACTTTCAAACAGAATGTTGACTCAAGACTGCGAAGCAGCGAGCTGATCAAAGCATCGCGAATTTCAAGCAATATCTTATCAGACTGTATGCAGATTTGAACTATCATATATTTAATGAGACTTGCATGATGTACTTGCAAATGAAAATTAATGAAATCATCATGAATGAGTTTCTTTGCATCTCATACATCTCTATCAATTATGTCGATCTGCTAAAGCATTTTATAAACATTGACTTGCATTTGCAAAACATTAATGCATTGTTGAAGTTACATTTGCAGCAAAGTGAAAGTGTAGCGTTTCAGAAAAGTTCTTAATTCTCACATGAAAAGATGAAATCTATCATTACAACGAAGAATTCAAAGTTCTCTGCTTCAAGCATGCAGTTTAAAGACAATGCAACACTCAAGTTCAATGAGTTTAAGCAAAATGCTGCTTCATTCAATCTTACATGCTGATCATGCAAGAAAATGAGACATAAAATTGATAATTTGATGTGTTTCAACTATACATTCAGACAAAAGACTCATAATCATGATGAAGAGATGAAAAAAGAGAAAGTCTGATATTCATCATTAAATCATTAAATATAACTATGAAAAGATGATTATCATGTGCACTGATGATATCAGTACTGACAAATGTCTCTGAGAAAATGCGCGAAGCTCACTGTCTTATTGACTCTGAGATTGAGCGAAATTTTATATTACAATCATAAGTAAAAGAGCATGAGTTATTGAAAAATCATGCAACTCTGAAACAGATTCAGACAATTAATGATTGTCTAATTTTCTGCTATGATATGCATCAGATCAATATCAAGTTGATCAATCACAAGAAAGTTCACAAAAGCTGAAACATTAAGTTTCATGCTGTAAACATGCAAGAATATGATATAATTCTTGACTACTCATGATTAGATGAGATTGACTCAAATATTCGCTGACGTAAGCATCATTGATTGTATTGAGAAAACAGCATTCAGCATGCAAAACAAATACAAGTTAATCTGTGTAAAACATTAAAATTTGTTAAGCTGACAATGCTTGCAGTTAAGAGAAGAAAAGAAACTTATGTAACTTTGCTTTATCAGCTGTTATTTACAAATGACTTATCACAGAACGTTGATCATCAAACTGTGAAATGCAATGCGCTTTAAGCAAAAGAATCAAAGATACTCTTTGCTATTCAAGATCTCAAGAAAGTGTTTTCTGAAATTCTTTCTGATAATTTGAACATGCATGATCAGATGAAACATTTCATTGATTTGATGAAGAGCAAAATGTCTTGTATCAAGTCTATTTATAAAATGACATGAGATGAGTTCACTGTGATACGAGACTATCTAGACAGCACGCTAGAGAAGAAATGAATTCATTCATCAAGTAGTTCTGCAAAAGCATCTGTATTGTTTGTAAAAAAGTTGAACGAAAGTCTTCATTTATACGTGAACTATCATGATCTCAATGAAATAACAGTAAAGAACAATTACTCATTGTCTTTACTATCTGAGACGCTGAATCACTTTGCTCATGCAAAACATTTTATCAAAATTGATATTCACAATGTTTATTATTGCATTCAAATTTGCAAGAGCGATGAATGAAAAACGACTTTTTATATATGCTATGATCAGTTTGAATATCAGATGATGCTCTTTGAATTAACAAATGCTTCTGCAATCTTTTAGTTTTATGTAAATTATGCACTTAAATCATTCATGAATATTTGCTGCGTGATATATCTGAATGATGTCTTAGTATACTTTAAGATGAAAAAGCAGCATTGAGAGCATGTGTGCAAAATTCTTCGCACGCTACTGAAATATTGACTGTATGTCAAGCTGTCAAAATGCACTTTCAATTGTAGCGAAATTATCTTTCTGAGATTCATGATAAAGCAAAAAGATATTCAGATGAAACAGTTTTATATTGATGCAATCACTAGCTGATCTGAGCTTGAGTTTGCAAAGAACATTTTCATATTCTTGAGATTTACGAAGTTTTATTGATAATTTATAAGAAAGTTCTTTCAAATCATCATGCTCTTAACAGATTTAATCAAGAGTGCAAAGAAGAAAACAATGTATTCACTCTTTGCAATGATGTCAAAAGCAAGAAAAGTTTTTGAAAGATTGAAAGCAGTTTTTGTTAATGCTTTCATTTTGAAACACTATGATTGAGATGCAGATCTTCGCATGAAGATCGATGCATCAAATCACGAAGTTGAAGATGTGCTTAGTTAAAAGAGTAACACTGATCAATGACATTTCATTGTATACTATAGTTATAAGTTCAAAAAAGCTGAAGTATGATGAAACATGCATGACAAAAAGCTGTATGCTATAGTTCTTGATTTTAAAAACTGATGACACTATCTTCAGAATAGCAAGCGATTCATATATGTGATAACAGATCACAATAATCTTCGTTACTTTATGATGATGAAGAAGTTCAATGCATGACAGATGCATTGAGCTGAAAAATTAACTGCATTTGACTTTTATATAGAATATTACAGAGACAAATTAAACTCTGCAAATGCATCATCAAGAAGACTCAACATCATGAAATCAAATGATAGCAAGAAGAATAATGATTATTTTTTATTTACTTTGCAAAACAAACTTTGCAATCAAAAATGTCAATCTGAGCTGCTAAAGAATGAAGAAGTTTTGACAGCGATCAAACTCACAGCATTGATGATGCAACTGAATGACATAGTCATTGCAGATACTTAAGTCATGTGTTTAAATGAGAAAGTACTCGCTAAATCTTGCAGAATTCTAGACACTGTGTTATCTCGACTTCTGATTCATCAAATTATGAAGTCAAAAAGATTATATTTGAAGATGAGTGAATCAATGACTGCGTGATTGCTGAAGTTACAACAAAGAAACATTTTTGTTGCAAATGAGAAGTGACATCAATGATTTGCATCTAGAAAGAATGAGCTTTTGAAATGAAGTATGAGAAATGATGAACTGCTACATCGTGATCTTGCAATCTATGTACTCAATGATTCTGCTACAAGAGATGAGATTCTGCATATGAATCATGATGATTTCAAAGCAGATCATTTTGCACACGTTCATATTAAGACTGCAATAAGAAGAAAATATTATTGATTGAAAATGCTCAAAAAGATGATGAAATATGTTTGCATCTGTTCAAACTGTCAGCGAGTGCAAATGCATCATCATAAGTTCTATGAGAAGCTGACATCTATATCTTCAGAGAGCATGAATTCATTTCACATGATGATCATGAATTTCATAATAAACATGTTCTCTGCAAAGAATTCATACATTGAAAAAACAAGTAATGTTTATTTGATAATAATAAATAAGTTGATCAAGCACGTAATTTATATTTCAATGATCAAAGATCTGAACGTCAAAAGACTTGTGAATCTGCTATAATGAGAATTTGTATCTCAGCATGAAATAATGCAAAGCATTATATCGAATCAAGACTCAGTGTTTATTAATCATTTTTGAATCACTTTATGTTGACATTTCAAAGCGAAGCGAAAGCTAAGCATTGTGTTTCATTTGCAAATCAACAATCAAACAGAAAGACAGAATCAGATGCTTGAGAACTATCTGCAAGTGTATTTCAATTACAAGATGAATAACTGATCAGAGCTTTTGTCAATGACGACGTTTGCATATAACAACAGCGTACACGCTAGTTTCATAAAAACTTCACATGAGTTTCTAAAAAATACATTGCAAGTTTTGTAAAGACATCTGAAAACAGAGCTTTAAAGAAGAAGATACTCTTAACTATGAAGTGAGCAGAATGACTATGAAGTATCAGAGAACATTTAATGAAACTATGAAAATAAATAGCAAAGCAGCAAGCAAAGTATTATAACACTCATCATAAAGCTGCAAGCTTTTAAATGAAAGACAAAGTGCTTTTGCAAAGTATAAACATTCATACACTTCAATCAAAGAAGAAGATTGATCACAGATAATTGAAATCATTCAAAATATTGAAAAAGATTGACATGTAAGCATATAAGCTTGAACTATCTGAGAAATATGATGCAATTCATTCAATCTTTCATGTCTCTTTATTGAAATTTTGACACTTGCATGATGAAAATTCAAAGTTGCAAATCATTCTTATAAAAGAGAAAGAGAAATAAAAGATAAAGAAGATACTTGATCAGTGAATCAAGAAAGAAAAGATTGAGTATCTAGTTCAATGAGTTGATTCATCTTTCTATGAAAACTTCTGAGAATCAATGAAAAATCTTAGCAATGCAAAGAAAATCATTGAGAACTACAAGATAGAAAGACAAGTACATCAGTTGACTGCAAAAAAGTCAAAGAAAAAAAAGAGAAATAAATCACGTAAGAATCATGATTGAAAGAATATCAAAAGCGCAAAGATGCAAGTTTAAAAAGTTAATACTAAACTACAATTACAAAATTTCACGTAACATATGTCTTTTAAAAAAGAAAATGATGAATGTCATGAAAAAATGAAGAAAAGAAGTGATCAATGATCGCAAGCGAGAATGTTGAAGTGAAGAGAAAAGCTATTTATTCATCAGTAAATCTCGTCACACACTGCTTGCTTCAGTCAATACTTATGAGATGAAGACGAAGTGATGTGATGATGATGAGAAGTGATGAGAATGAGAAAGACGAGAATCTTTACTCAACTGTTAAATACAATCTTACATGTTAAGAGAAAAAACTACTCACTTTTTCATTGTTGAAGATGAAGAGCGAAATGATCTCAAGCATGAACAATGAGATGTTGAATCATCACTTGCACAACGTGATGCATCATCAGCTGAAGAGAGCACAAGACTAGATTCATCACGCAATCATGCTTTTCTTCAAAGCAATGCTCACATTTGCAAGCACACTTGATGAGAGCACAATACATGTGAATCATCACTATGCTCAGACGATGAACGCAGCAACAGCATCAAATCTTCTGATCATGATGATTTAACATATGTCAGCATTTATCAAAACATGCAGAGATAAATATGTTTATCAAAGATCATGAATTCAGTCATCAACGCAACAAATGCAAAGAAAGCAGAAGAAGCAGAAGAAGCAGACGTCGCAGACGTTGCAGCGACGATGACGCAAAGAAGAATGTACATCTCAAGAAAATAAGCAAACTTCGCGAGCATGTTAGCATGATCTCAATGAGCATGAATGCTGCTACTTATCATGATAGTGATGATGATGATGATGATGTTGATACTGCTATGTCACTCACATTAGCTCATGAGTTGACTTGCATCACAACAACGCTGCAACGAAAGAAGCTCATATCATGAGCTGCAAGCTATGCAAGATACATATAGCAGATCTCATGCTTCGTCAATTTGAAAGAGCAGTACTCACGAAAGAATATGTTAAGACGAGACAAGAAGAAAAGAAAGAAAGAAAGAAAGCAAAGCTGAAGAGTTGATATCAACAATCTCGCACTAGCTCTGTTTATGCTTGTTAGCATGATCAATTCACAACATTTCTACACAGATGCTAAAGCGTTAAAGAAGTTATGATTACACTATCAGCTACAAGAAAATAATATGATGTTATAAAGACTCAGAGATCAAGTCTTTAAAAAAAGATGCAGTTGTGAAAATGCATCTCATCAACTATGAACGATGCATGTCTGCAAGACTAGCTCGCAAGATTAGATCAAAGAAGTTAACAAGTGAATAAAGATAATGACTTGACAGAAGATGAAAACTCTGCAAGCTTTCACTTTCATTTCTTAGCAATTAGTTTTATTATCAATAGAGTGCTATCTTATTATCTTTTACTACGCAGTTTCATGTAAAGAGATTTCATCATCTCACAAATGATGAGAATAGAGCTGATCTCAGCTGAGAAACATTGAGTATCTTCAAGTCAAAAAAACAAATTTATACTAATCATTGTCTGAAACTTTCACAGAATAGTCAATTCTTTGAGAGCAGTGAGAAAGAATTTGACAATTCACTGAGCATCTTCTAGAATCTTTACAAATCATGAAAGCTTCAGAATATCATCAAGCAACAGCTGCAATTCATGACTATCACATGAAATGAAAAAGACGTGCTTCAACTCGTCAAAAGCTTCAAGCTCGCTTCACAAAGTCTTCATAGTAAAACATGTATTGATGACAAATGTATTCATTCTTCAAAACTGACTCTGCAACACGTCAACGATGTGATTAAAGAATCAGCGAGCTTGTGTTTTTGCATTCATGATTTTCGCTACTTCGACTTTCGCCTTCAAATGAAATTCATTTCTCGTTGATGTAGCTGTTGTTGATACGTGTACATATAGATTTATAACTCTTTTCTTTCAAATATTGCATGTTTCATCACTGAAGAAGTTCAGATGACTGACGATGAGTAGAGAATCAACTTTTGCCTTCACGTTTTGATAGATCTCATTCAACAGCACTTCTGTCATAGTCATGTGCAAAGAAGATGTGTAGTTTGAATGAAAGACTTGCTCGTGAGCTTGAACGTACAAATTTTCGTAGTGATTGAATGATAGATTGAACATGTAGACTGTCATTGCCGCGGTTTGATGTAATCTTCTAGCTACATCGACGGCGAGAGATCTGATATTTGCATCGAAGGTGATCTGAATCGAGCGATGATTCGAATTTGTAGATCTTCTTCTGTACTGATCACACTGACCTAGGTGAATTTGCTGACGTGTAGCTTCCTGAGCCATGATCTTATGACAGTGACGGCACTGAACAGTAGCAAGCCTTTCAGATATGATTATCGGCTGAAAGTTATCGACGGCGAGCTGATTTAAAGGCCTATCGCCACGTTGCGAAGGCATTGCTGGAGGTAGAGAGGTAGGGGTCTGCAACTGCAAGCAGGTTAGCTAGTAGAACGGACGACAGCGAGGTGACGACAGCAGGGTAATCCTTCAATCAATGACCCTTGTATGCTTAGATAATAAAAAGCCAAAAAAGCGAAGCAAAAAAGCCGCTAAGAGGTATTATACACGCTTTTTGTAGAAAAAGCGGTTTTATTCTGACCCTACATTCAGTATCCGCTGTGAGTTCAGCCCAATCAGCAGTTATCTACTATACCTCTTGGCTTGCATTTCTTGCACTAGCTCGCAGCCGTATCGACCGCAAAAGGACGCCGCCTAAGTTAATGGTAGTCAGGAACGGCCACCAAAGGCTCGTAACGACTAACGTTCCTAGCCTGATCTTTGCTCAATGAGGGGCTCCGCTCAAACCTCCAGCATCATATCAATGATCTGATAGCTAAGTTATGGATATGTGGAATAGGAGACGACTTGTTCAAAACTAAACTTTCACGGCTGAGAATGGAATTATTGAGCTATAAATTAAGAGTAGTTGCGGGAACATCCCTCGCAAGAAAATGTGTATCTTTTAGAGATAGATCTTGGCGACATCAGTAAGATATCACCCGCATGGACAGCAGCTCGCTCCCAACGGCTATTGTATCCGAGATTTCATTATGCAAATTGCTTACGCCATCACAGAAACTCCGTTGGGCACACCGTCCGTCGCCCTCATCCCATCGAGTGGTTCTTTATCGCTCACAAGAGCCTCAATCGAAGTTGCATCATCTATCTTCAACTCATCAAGTTGTGCCTTCTGTATCGCAGGTAGTTCCTCAATACCGTTTCCCGACTCCTTCGTTTGATTAGGTTTGTCTTCATGGTCGACAGGGATCTCGCTCGGGATACCGCTGGCCGCCTTCACTTCGTCGAGTTGCTCTTTCTCGCCAAAGTTGTCTCTGCCACTCTGGAATACTTTGTCGAAATCATATTCAAACCATCTGATTTCAGGTGCGAGTCCTGCGAATTTCCAGACACCATCAATCTTCTTATACCAATGTTTGTTGAAACTGTGTGCATGCCCCTTGACGACAACCTCCTTGCAAGAGGCATCGGTGTACTTTTGATGCGGTACGCGAAGCTGATGGTACCCTATTGCATCGGTATAAGACACCTTCTCCCATCTCGTGCCGCCGATAAAGTGTTGGGTCTTCAAGCTCGGATCACCGAGTACGTGAGGGTCCGAGGCCATTTTGACAAATTCCTCAGCTGGCATAGCCTCCCACATCTTGTCGAGGAAGTCGCGGTAATCGACCTATGAACATTGGGCATGATCAGTGTCTTTTTCTTTCCGTCAAGAGCTTAGCTGGAGCTTAGAGCCATACCCTCATGGTTGGGGCAATGCATTTTCGCAGTCTGTCCCAGTCCTGAAAATTGTCAATGCCGATGGTCGTTCAGCGACGCACAAGTTCGGACCTTGGAGTCATAGCTATCTGCCCATTCATACACCGCTGCCTGAAGGCCAAGCAAGTCTACGGTATTGAGTCAGCCTATGGCCCACAGGGCCCAAGCGAGGTGAACATACCTTTGAGGGTGATTTCGTAGTCCTCCATTGGATTGAGGTGGAGTTGAGAAGAAAATAGTCTGGAATTTTGAAGCCATGCTAACGGTAGATTCTGAGACTCTTTATGTTCGATTCGATACTTCTTTCGAAAACCCCGAAATATTGTAGATGCTGAATTCGTTGACCGACAGAATCAAAGAAGACCGGGTTGCAGTTTGTAAGGGGGTTGGAATAGCCGAACCAGGGCCGGAAAACATTCTTGGCATCGGGCCGAGCTTTGTAATTTGCATGAGCCCCGCATATGCGAGACTTGACGTCGGGTTGAAATTATTCCGGCCCGATGCGAAGCATATGCCGATGCCGAATCTAGGATCAAGCGAGGTCACAAAAATTACGGTAAACGTGCAATTATGTTCATCACTCAAGAGAGCATCAGCTGTGCATATGCTAACCTTATGTCAGGCCGAGCCGAACCCTCACCCCCGCTTCAGGTTCTCATCGTCGTCTTCGTCGACTCGTATATACTTCAGCATATGCTTTGCTAAAATCTTTCTTAGATTCTCAATCAAGCAAGCGCCTCAAGAACATCGTTGCAGATGTCAAGAGCAAAGATAAGCATAGCATAAGGTAAGCTTCGCATATGCACTACTAAAGCACTTCATAGTCTCTGACCCCTTGCGGCAAAGTAGAACGGAATTCATGCTTTGCATATGCTTCTCATATGCTGTAAATGTACTACTTACATATAGTTTGGCAAATTTGATTCGGGGTTGAAATGTTATTGAACATATTCTATGTTTGCGATTCGCATATGAAAAAAGTTGAGCTGGGGCCGGAAAAAGAAAAAAAACTTCCGGCCCCGGCTCGGCTATTCCAACCCCCCAGGGCCCCCACCAACTGTCAAAGTGACAGAGGACGGAATCTTGATTTCCCCGGTGCCCCGCACTTGTGCGCCCTTCATGACTAAACGAGGGGAAGTACCTGTTCGGAATCAACTATTAGGGATTTCAATCTAACAAAGGTTTTAATCTCTCAAAGGTCAGCGAATATTCCTAGATCCTCCGTGACTGGAGTTCACCTTGACCATGAAGATCAGTCAAGTATGCCCCCCATACCTTGGAAAAGTTGCGTGCAATGTCAGGGTGTAACTAATCAGCAAGTCTTTGTAGCTCTACACCTATCCCATCAAATCTCTGCGCAGTGTTCCTCTGACAAAGGGCCATCTCTCGCAACATGGTTTCCCCTACGATCGCCGCTTCATGCTCGTTAGAATCCATGGAGATAATCCTTGCCCCCGCAGTCAACACCACTTCAACGGCAGATTGGAAAACATGACTATTACCAACTTCTCCGAATTGGTGCTGTTTCTTCAAGATGTTAGGATGTCAGGGGACAATGATACCACTGCTGATATGGTTACTGTGACTTTCAGTCCCTCGGGGGACGGAGAGGCTAGAAGTATGGATATACCATTAACGCCAGCGATTTCCGATCTGGATGTGGTAGATATTTCATTACATCAAAGCCCCACCAAAGCGTACAACATGGGCGAGCCTTACAACTCGTGGTTCTCGTCATGTTTTGGCTACGAGGTGATGCTTGTATATCTAGGACCTCACCTACGGCGGGTGCTTGGAAATCTGTCTCCAGATGCTACGAATAACCGAAATACCAGCAGATCCTGGATAGCAAGCATAGCCGCTAGTATCCCCGGTCTGACAAATTCAAAGACAGAAAATGATGAGGGCATTACGTTTGCCGACGTAGCTCCTTACTTAGTTGTGACTGAAGAGTCACTCAATGATGTTTCAGAACGGCTGCCAGCAGGTATGGAAATGGATATTACCAAGTTCAGGCCCAGTATTGTACTTTCGGGGTCAACTGCAGCATATGATGAGGACTTCTGGGGAGAATTGAACATAACTTGCAACAAGGACACTCCGCAAAAAGAGAACGATTGCATTCAAATGGTTTTGACGCAGAATTGCGCGAGATGCATCAGTATCAACATTGATTACTCTACGGGAACCCAAGCGTTGGATGAATCTGGAAGCATACTTAAGAAGCTAATGAAAGACCGAAGAGTTGATTCTGGATCAAAGTATAGTCCGATATTCGGACGATATGGATTTCTTGGAACGAAAGTATCCTCTGGGAGCACCATTGCGATAGGTGACGAAGTTGTGGTTTGTAGACGAAACGAGGAGCGAACAAAATTTGGTAGGTCATACGAGAACATTGGCGTTGCTACACGCTGACACTAGAACAGATTGGCCAGGTCTTTGAAACCTGAAACGACAGGAATTAACGATCCGGCTTCCCACTACCTATTGGTATTCTGTCGCTTTGTAAGTTATGAGTAGCCGAGTCAAGTCGTTGGCAAAATACCTTGCCCCTGCTCGAAGCCACCTTGGCCATCCTCATTGGGCTTGTCATAGTCCTCATGTTTATTTTCTTTATGATTATCTCTATCATCGCGGCGACTCCGTTGGGGTCCCGTCTTTTCCAGCAACGTCAAAACCAACTCCAGCTCGGTAACCAGCGCATCGGCATCGGCTCTTTGTTGGAGAGCAGTCCTCATCAGTTTAAAAACATCTCTGTATGTCTGTTCTAGCTTCTTCCGGATGCGGCTCGCACTCTGGGCTTCACTGCTGCTCTCGCAACTTGATGTGCGAGATTCGATGGCAGCTCGAAAACAATCATTCACCTCTCCGCTGATGCTTTGAAACGTTTGGCTCGAGGTTAGGCGCCCTAAAGTGGAATCCTCTTCTCGTCGAGCTTGCGCGCGGCCCTCAGTTCTGATTCGCCCTTCACGTAGTGTGACTTTGTTCACCCATAAGTGCTCCATGATTCGGGATCCGGCGTACGGTCTGATGAGCTGAATATCCCTATCGAAACTTTCAACGAAACTAGCATAGAAATCTACCGCGATTTCCAAGACACTTTGGAGATCATGCAGGGCATCGTCAAGCAAGGCGCTTGAGAAATCTTGCAGATGGCTGGACCTCCCATGGTGGCTTCTTTCCATGCCACGTCTATTGTCGCCATATCGTGCTGCTTCGGTGGATCGATGGTTGTGCTTTGCCTGATCGTACCGTGCTCGTGATGGCTGGGCTCTCTGACTGGCGTGGTGTCTGGGAGAAGCCCTATCGTAATCTTCAACCCCTTCCATTGAATACTTCTGGGTCATACTTCTGCCTCCTTAATCCCTAGAATCTTTATCTGATGAAGCTGTTTCGTGGTTATCACCTCTTCATCCGGTACGACAATCAGATCATCCTGTTTGTCACTGGTCTATAAAGACTACAGCTTGTTAGCTTTTGTTTCGATATCTCACATGATGCGCTGGCTATATTTGCTAGAACGTTTGCTTTGATTCGGTTTGGGAGTCTTGTCTCCATCAGCGGATCTATCATGCGGACAACCGTGAGTACTACTCCTGTCAAAGTACTTGACCCACTGAGACCATCAAGGAGCTCTACGTGGCTAGATTCAGTCAATACCCCGGAAACCATATCAAGTCAGGATTTACTGGCATTTAGCACATGCCTGATATCCGGACGAGAGCATGCTTTGTTTGCTATTAGTCGGGAAATTACATGAATTGGTGAAGCGTGTCGCCGAGTATGGGTCCTACACCACTCAAGTATTTTCCTATGGGGTATGGATAGACAAATCGAAGATACCAAGCATCATTAGATGCACACAAGTGAGCAATAAGTAAAATCATGTGTTTAATAGTATCCCTTGACTTCACTCCTAGATTGCAAGCGAAAGGTAGCAGTAATTATCTCTTCCATCGGTTACCTTAACGACTTTAATACCCCGTGCCTACTCTCCGCCAAGAGTACTACTCAACCCTCTCCTTCAGTTTACCGTCCAGATCCTTCCGCTCTAAAACCACAGGCACCATGTCACCATTTCCACCGCCTTCGCTAAAAGAAGTCCTTACCGAAGTCACCTCCCTCCTCAAATCCCGCCAAGAAACCATCTCCGTCGCCGAAACCGTATGCACACATCCATCGGCCATCATCAAAATCCTACGCTGACGTCTCCCGTTTCGACAAGGCTGCGGGTGGCATCATCTCCGCATCCGTTCTCTCCACTCCCGGCGCAAGTGGCTACTACAAGGGAGGCCTTACCCTTTACACCCTCGAATCCCGCGTCGCCTTTGCAGGCTGGACGGATGAAAACATCAAGAGCTACAGTGGGCCCACACCCGAGATTGTGGCTGGACTCGCGGAAAATGTAAGGAAGAAGCTGGGATCTACGTATACAATCTGTGAAAGTGGGACGGCAGGGCCGACGGGAGGGAGCACGAGGAATAGGACACCGTGAGTCTTCTGCTTGGAAGCGGTAGGGAAGTAGGAGGAATCGTGGCTGATTATATGGATTTAGGGGCTATGTAGCGCTGGCTGTTGCGACGGAGAAAGGGACATTCACAAAGGAATTCGAGACCGGGTTGGGAGGGGATAGAGAGGGGAATATGGTTGCGTTTGCGAAGGAGGCATTGGGATTGATGAAGGATGTACTCAAGGGCGAGGCGAAACTATGATGGCGGTATAGTAGGAGAGAGGCTTGAGGATTGAGCCGAGGGCAGGCCAGTAGTTGGTGGTGGAGTGGCTTTGAAGGGAAGAGAAAATCACTAAAGATATTGGCAACCTAGGACACTTGACCTGTCGTGGGGACTTTCTTGATGTCTCGAAGGCTCTTCTAACAGTGGTGCCACAACATTGAGCAGTATAATGTTCACCGGCCTTTCTGATGCCTCGCCATAGCATTTCAGTGGGAGGGTAAGCGTGAGATACCTTCCTTAACTCCGAATCAAGCCCATCCGAACTCCCTCGAAGTCAACAACTCTCAAACAAGCTTAATAAATACTAACTAGCTCGCGTGCCCACGATATAGCCTATGTCTTATCACCTTCCCTATCCGTCCAAGTGGCACTTTACTGAGGGGTTTGATCAACCCACCAAACGCCGTCTCTATCTGCCTATCTTAAACTGGGCTGATTGTCCCAATTGCGTCAGAATCTTCCATTTGCATGGGTACCATGTGCGGCATCTGTTATCTCATATCCCTCCGTATCTGCTACATTATATACTCCTCTATATCTACCTTATATACTCCTCTATCTAGGCTTGGCGGTGGAGTCTCGTCTTTCTTAGAAGCTTGTCGTTTTCATTCCGCCATTTCATATACCTGCATATATACACATATATCGATGCTCATATTTTAATTCTCTGAAGACTTCCAGCCATCATGGAGGATGAGAAGAAAGCGCCTCTGGCGGACCTCGAATTGGCGCCCACGTATGACTCTAGCGATATCCCCGCCGAGATCATCAAGCATGCCAATGATGCGGACGAGGCCATGAAGGCCTTTCAGGGCCATGAGGGCGAGACTATGGTGTTGGACGAAGCGACGAACAAGCGGCTACTGAGGAAGATTGATATGCATCTTATGCCCGTACGTGATTTGCGGTCTCCAATCAACCAGACCGCGTGCTGATGGGGCTGTTCTAGCTCTTGTGTGTCATATACGGACTCAATTACCTCGACAGTACGAGATCAATCAATGGAATGGCAGATGGGAGAAGCTGAACAGGATGCAGAAACCACGCTATCGTACGCCAGTGTTATGGGCATAAAGAAGGATATAAAGCTGGTAGGCGACGACTATCAATGGCTCGGTAGCATGTTCTACTTTGGTACGTCTGGAACTTTGACAGAACAATAAATATTGCTAATTGTGAGTAGGATATCTAGCGTGGGAGTACCCAACAAACAGATTGCTACAATCACTACCTCTTGCCAAATATTCCTCTTTCTGCATAATCATGTGGGGACTCGTACTATGCTGCATGGCGTCTGTAAAGAACTACCAAGGGGCTATTGCTGTGCGATTCTTCCTAGGCGTCTTCGAAGCTGCTGTAACGCCTGGCTTTGCTCTATTCACTTCACAGGTAACGTTCTCTCGCGTCGTCTCCGCAGGTTTCAATCTAAAGAAAATAGTGGTACACCAAAAAAGAACAAGGCACCCGCGTTGGAATCTGGTTCTCCTTCAACGGCTGGGCCCAAATCTTCGGTGGCCTTGTCGCTTACGGTATCGCCAAAGGCACCCGTCTTCATGGTGCTTTAATCGCCCCCTGGAAAATTGTTTTCTTAGTTACAGGTCTCTTGACCAGTGCTATAGGCTGCATTTTCCTCTTTGTTATGCCCGACAACCAGCTCAATGCTCGATGGCTGAGCAAAGACGATCGAAGATTGGCGGTCGAAAGAGTCAGGATAAACCAGCAAGGAATTGGGAATAAGCATTTTAAATTGTATCAGCTCAAAGAGGCGCTACTTGACCCATTGACCTGGGCATTTGCGTTCTATGCCTGTGTGGCGGATATCCCGAATGGAGGCATCAGCAACTTCTTCTCGCAGCTTATCGTATCCTTTGGTTACACCCCAGAACAATCTCTCCTTTACGGCACTCCCGGAGGCGCTGTAGAAGTCGTTGCTCTAATAGTCTGCGGGTACCTCGGAGACCGCTTCCGCAATAGAATCCTGATTAGCTGCTCCGGGCTGATCATCGCAATGCTCGGAATGATCCTGATCGTGGCGTTGCCTCTCCACAACAATGGTGGTCGTCTTGCTGGGTACTATCTTACCCAAGCGAGTCCAACGCCTTTTGTCGCGCTGTTGTCACTCATTGCGTCGAACGTGGCGGGCTATACCAAGAAGACCACCGTGGCTGCTATCTATCTCATTAGCTACTGCGTGGGCAACATCATCGGTACTCCCCCCATTTTCCTGTACCAAAATCCTTGCAAGTCTAATAATCACCGCCAGGTCCGCAAACATTCCGTCCCAAAGACGCTCCCCGCTACGTGTCAGCCGAAATCACCATCATCTGCTGCTGGGGCGCTTGCCTCGTCGATCTAGTCTTCATATGGTGGTACTGCCGGAGCCAAAACAAGAAGAAAGCCGTGTTTAGAGCACACCCGCATTATCGCACGCTGGATAATCAGGAGTGGTTGGATTTGACGGATAAGTATGTTTCCCTAGCCTAGCCTAAATCCACAATCAAGCGAACTAAAAACAAGTTGGCTGACTTTGTGCGCTTAGGGAGAATCCGGAGTTTGTCTATACTCTGTAATTGACACTCTTCAAGTGATATGCTGGAGCTCTCGTTGAATTTTCTATTTTCTGCAACGAGTTACGCATCGATGTTGAACCGGAGTAGATTTCGGAGATTTAGTATATACACCTCTTCTGCAGCCTTCCGGTTCTTGTTCCAAACAGTCCATCTCCACTCTCCTCCACATCCGTCGCTTGCCGCAAGGCAAAGCCTCCGCCTCAGCGATGATACGACTCAGCTCCAACACCATACCTGAACCCCACAAGTCTCCCTGTCAACAGCACCTAGCCCTCCCTCCGCATATTCTCCTCCCATACGAACCCATTGATGACAAGCAACGCTCCCAGTCTATGCTGCACGCCAAACGCCACCACGAACATCAACGTCCCTGCTAACATCCTATCCGTCCTTCCCCCCTTTCATCTCCCTCCACTCCCTCGCCATCCATCGTCCCTCCTTCCCCCCATCTACATCACTCAACCCCTCGATTTCCGTCATGCCTGTATATCATTCCTCTATCGTCTTAGAAGGAAAGGAGCATCACGAGTCTATGCGCTCCATATCTCATACAGTTGCAAACATCTCCCTTCCCATCCCCCGCCTCCCCCCGCAGCCCCCTCAATAACGCGCCCTAACCACCCCCACCATCTTAGCGCGCAGCCGTGGCTGAATCTCAATGGCTGTATGGTAGCGTACAAAACAAGGGGTATGAGTGTGCAGGTGGGTGGTGGTGGATTAGGGGGAGGGGGGTGTGATTGGGTTATCTTTGGCTGGGATGAGGTGGGTTGGTTGGGGTATCAGGTTGGATGTTCCTTTGGCCGGTGGTTTTTGG
>JAABUZ0100003047.1_pt1 | contig 25937 bp, 25 predicted proteins | sample 5562091 | NCBI WGS metagenome assembly JAABUZ01 (sample SAMN12813069, study PRJNA571459) | rock metagenome | isolation source: Antarctica rocks | place: Antarctica: Victoria Land, Linnaeus Terrace sud | collected 2015-12-21 | reverse complement strand
ATTCTCTGCACTAGACAAGCCGGACATCAGGCTGTTCGGGGCGCGGTTCAGTTGACGTGGCCAGGCTCGGGGCTGAGGCGTCCCGCGGTGTCGGTGAAGGTGGGCATGCCGAGCGGGACGCTGGCTTGGTGGGTGGTGATCTGCTCGAGTTGGTCGAGTTTCTGTCGGGCGCCGTGCAGGCTGATCTGGAGTCCTTCGACCTCGCCGAGCCAGCCCTCGCGGCGCGCTTCGGCGATGCGGGCGATCAGGTTGTCGCGGATCTCGACGAGCCGGTGCCGGTCGCCTGGATCGGGCCGCAGGAGCGGGCATCGCAGACAAGCGTGCTCGTGGATGCACGGCGTGGCGTAGGAACGGCCGCAGGTGCCGAGGGCAAGTTTGCGGCGTTCGAAGTGGCCGAGGAATTCCTCCCATTCCTGCTCGGTCGGGGTCCGGTATTCCTCGCCAGGTCGCAGAGCGCGTCGTCGGGCTATGAACGCCCGGTGCCCGTTGATCACCTCGTCGGGGTAAACGGCCTTGTAGCCCATCGTGGTGTTGAGGTCACGGTGGCCGGCGACGAGTTGGGCGATGTGCGGCGGCATGCCGTGCAGCACGGCATCGGTGATGAACATGCGGCGGAAGTCGTGCGGTGTGAACCGCAGCGGCCGTCCACCGGCGTCGGTGACACCAGTGCCGTCGAAAGACTGCTGCAGCCACTCCCGGATGGTGCCGCCCGGGATGGCGCGTTGCTCGATGCTGAACCGGCGTTGGAACAGCAACGGCATCGGCGGGTTCCAGATCCGTTCGTGGGAGTCGTAGGAGGTGACGCAGCCGAGCGATCCGTCAGGTTCGCGAATGCGGGTGATGATCGCGGCGAGGACGTCGGCCAGTTCCGGGCTGACCACGAGCAGCCGCTCGGTATCGGTTTTCGACGGCGCGATCTGCAACAGCGGCACGAGTTCGCCGGTGCCCGGAACGGTGTATTGGATCAGGCTGTGGTGGCTGAGTTCTGTCAGTTCCTCTATGCGAATCCCCGTGTGCCGCAGTGTCTCCACCGCGGCCCAGGTCCAGAATGCGCGGTCTTCCTCACCGCTCAGGTCGCGGCGTTTGCCGTCCCCGCTCGGGTGCTGGGCCCAGATCCGGGACGAGTCGGCACCGGTCGTGCTGCGCCGCAGCTCGACGCCGGCGCAGGTGAACAACGCACCAGGTGCAGCGGCTTGGGCTGCCTGCAGGCGGGCGACGGACTCGACGCGCGTGGCGTGCACGTGCCGCGTGAGCGTCGGCAGCATCGGCAGCCGTTCGCGGGTGCGCTGATCCATGCGTGACTTGCGAGCACGCAATTCCTTCTGCCGTGCCAGGTCCTCGGCGCGGATCGGGCACGGCGCGGCCCACGGTCCCCACCGGCTCGGCTCTTCCATCGCCCACTGCGCGATGTCGAGATAGAACGCGCGGACCCCGGCGAGATTGTGCAGCCCGCCCGCGCGCCGTTCCCGCACCTCGCTGACCTGCCCGTCCGCCCCAACGACCCGACGGGTCTTGATCATCACTCGTTGTTTCCACGCGGCGGCGACGTCGGGGTGCAGGTGCAGCGAGTCGATCCCGGGGTGGTGGTGTTCCAGATCGCGCCAGAACAGCCCGCCGAGAGCGAACGCGAGGTTACCCAGGCTGGTGTGATCGAGCATCGGCTGGCGTTCCTGCAGGTAGGCGACGAGCACGTCGCGCACCGGTCGGCAGGCGATGCCGTACCGGTCGATCAGCTGCGCTGGGCTGAGCTGGCCCTGGGTGGAGAACGCCCGCATCCTCGATGGCGCTTCCGGGCCGAACACGCCCATCGTGTGCAGCAATTGGTAGAACCCCATCGCTGCGTTGCGGCGCACTGACCGGCCATCGACGGCCAGCGACAGTTCCAGACAGTCACCGACGGTGATCTCGCGCAGCGTGCCGCCCTTGACGGCAAGGATCGTCGCCGCGCGGCGCAGCGCCGCCGTCTTCATGGTCCGTCCGCCGGCGGACGCGACGCACAAGGCCGACAGTTGCGCGAACCCGGCCGGGTCCCGCAGCTGTGCCATCAAGGGGATCAGGTTCTGTGGGGCCCGCGGAGTCAGCACCCAGTCCAGGCTGGGGCGGACCACGTCAGCGGCGACGAGCAGCACGGCGCAGACGCGAAGGTTGCTCGACACCGTCACCCCGCGGCCCGCCCGTCTCGGCGGCCCCCACTCCACCACCGGCGGCCACCAGTTGGCGTTGCCCATCGCGTCGGCGCCGCTGGCCAGCCACCGGGCCTGCCACGTGTCGCCGGGCTGATCTGCCAGCCAGCCCAGCAGGCGCCGCAGCCCGCGGCTGCGGCGTTGCTGCGCCTCGCGTCCGTCTTCGGTGGCGCCGCTGCGTGAAGCGGTGAGCAGCCGCGCCAGCACCGCCTCGAGCGGCTGCTCTGTCGCCGACCATGTCAAGGCCAGTGTTCGGGGCGGGAACCGTTGCCACAGTTGCTGCATGTCCGGGCCGACCTGTCCGCCCGCGGCGACGCCGGTGCGTGGCCGTGCGGTGCTGACGGGATCTGGACCGTGACGCAGCAGCGTGGACGTCGTCACTGGCCTTGCCCTCCGAACAGCACCTGCAGCGAGTCGGGCCGGTAGCCCGCCGACGGGCTATCCGGGCCGACGGCCAATGCTTGATCACTCGCGGATCGCTCGCAGCGGCGGTGGTGAGCGAGCACGCCGGCGATCACGTCGGCCGGCATGGGTGTCAGATACAGCTGCGTCGTCGACAAGTGCGCGTGCCCCAGGACCCATTGCACGTCCGTCAATGGCAACGCTGGGTCGCGGGCCATCCGGTAGGCAGCCGTGTGGCGTAAGTCGTGCAGCGTCCAGTTCGCGCCAAGCGCCGCACCCGCACGGGTGAACATCGCCCGGGCGGCGTGATAGGTCAACGGCCGAAGCGGACGTCGCCGCGTCCACCACAGCGGATCGTCGCGACCCGTCGCCGCGTCGTCGCCAAACCCGGACTGGTAGAGCCGAAGCCACACGAACGCATCGGGCGAGGCCGGAACAGCCTGCATCGCCCGGGTTCCTTTGCGGATCACGGTGACCAACTGCTGACCGGGATCAACATCACCGCACCGGACGCCGAGTAACTCGGCAGCGCGAGCACCGGTCGAGACCCACATCGCCACCAGCGCCCGATCACGGTGCGAACCGAGTTCGGCGAAGACCCGGTTGAACAACTCGTCCGGGATGCAGCGCGGCACCCGCTTGGCCACCCGCGGCCGATACAAACCCACCCGTTCGCGGGCGAACGGCTCCATCGGATTGTGATGCGCATGGGCCCGGCCACCGCGGCGCTCGCGCGACAGCGGGAACGGATTGACCATCGGACCCGTGCCGGCATCACGATGGAAGTCGTAGAACACCCGCAGCACCGTTTCCGAATGCGCCCGCGTCGTCGCCGCGTAATGATCACCCGGACCGGTCCTGCCCGTCACCGGGTTCGGCGTCCCACGCCGAGCGCCGTCCGGCGTCGTCGCGCGACTCGGCTTGCGCCGCAACGCGAGCCACCGGCAGAAGTCGCGGGCCTCGGCCCGCGTCGCCTGATCCCACGCCACGCCGAGCGCCCAACAGAACCGGAACCACCGCAACAGATCCAGCGCATAGGACCGCTGCGTCGCGCTCGACCGTCCCGCAGCCTGCAAGTCCTGCAAGAACTCCCGCACCGGCACGACCACCACGTCGCCGCCGTCGAGCAGCCGAATCGGCTGCCACACGTCATCGACGGTGACAACCGCAGCCGCCCTCGGCACGACCAGCGATGCCAGATCACGCTCACCACCGAGCACACCGGCCATGTCGCGGAACGTAAGCCGCCCCGACACGCACGGCCCGCAACGCCACACCGGAACGGCCCGCTAGTTCAGTCAACAGGTACACCTGGGGCTATCACCCCTTGCTCGCGTTCTGTGACAACACCAACGAGGCACTCACCGGGACGCTACGGGCGGGGAACGCCGGCAGCAACACCGCCGCCGCCGACCACCTCACGGTCGGTGACGCGGCGCTCAGGCAGATCTCCGACGACTACCGGTACAGGTATCCGATCGGGATCCGCTCCGACGGCGCCGGCTCCTCTCAAGCGCTGCTCGCGCACATCGGTGGACTCGAGGAGACTTTGGTGGCAATGCCATTAACTTACGCATCCTGGTGCCAGTACTTTGATCATGGGATCCCCGGCGTGGAACACGCCGCGGTCGCCGGGCTGTTTTCGGTTGAAGCGGTAGCGACCGCAGCGTTTCTGCACGCGTGGGTAGCTGCGGCGGCGGCGGCGGGGGTTGAGCCGTTGGCCGATCTCGGCGAGGGCTTCGCGCAGTGCGCGTCGTAGCCGGTCAGGGGGAAAAAGCCGCCTGCGCGGTGACGTGGCGGCGGATGATGCGCAGCGATCTGATGAACGAGACTCGGTCAGGGTCGGTGTCGTGGTCGGCGGCGACGCGGGCCATCAGGACTCGGACGGCGTAGTGGACGAGGAGCATCGCCCAGATCTCTTGGCGCACCGTCTCGGGGTTCTGCGAACGCAGCACTCGGCCGGGGCCGCGCTGCCGCAGTTCCAGCTCGGCGAGGCTGATTTCGAACTCCCAGCGTTGGGCGTACACCGCGGCGAGCTCGGCGGCGCTGACCACGTTGGGGTCGGCGATGGTGGTGAGCAGCCGGACCGTCTCGCCGGAGCCGGGACGGTCGAGCACCTGGTAGTCGATAACGCGGACGCTGACGCCGACCGGCTCGCGGACCTGCCCGCGGAGGCGGGCCCGGCGGACCCGCTGGCGCTCGATGGTGTCGATGAGCACGCTGCGGTACGAGCCGTCGGGGTAGGCCTCGAGCACCGGCAGCTTGAGGCTGGCTGACACCCGCCACAGCAGTTGGGCGCCGGTCTCGGCGGCCTCGGCCCACAACTGGTAGCTGTAGAAGCCACGGTCGGCGATCACCAGCATGTCCGGCTCGACGGCACCCAGCAGCTCTCGAGTCAGCTCGCGTTCGCCGGTCATGCACCCGCCGATCGCCGCGGCGACGATCGCGTGCGTGCCGCACTCCCCGAGCCCAACGACCCGGGTCTGCGGATACGGAGCCGGCAGCTTGGCTTTGAACGTCCGACCGAACATCGCGTCGTTCTCGGCCGTGTCAGCGACGTCCATCTGCACCCCGTCGATCGCCATCAGCCGCCAGCCTGCCAGCCACGCGCCAGGCGCACCTGGCGCGGCGATGGGCAGCGCGACCCGTTCGAACAGCCGCCGCAGCGGCCGCTCGCCGAGCCGCCGCCGGGCCTGACAGAGCGCGGACGCGGTGGGCACGTGCCAGTCGGACCGCCAGGCGCGCATCGCGGAAAGCCCTTGCACAAGTTTGCACATCGTCTCTTCGTAGGCGTCGTCGAAGAACAGCGAAAGCGCCAGCACGAAATAGACGACGACGCGGGCCAGCAGCAGCCGGGTACGCTGCTGCAGCGCACCGGTTTCGGCGAGCACTTCCTCGACCAGATCTGAGGGAATGACATCCGCGAGCACCCCGATGCAGATCCGGTCCGTCAGCCTATCCGAAGAATTGTTGCCACCAACGGCTTCCGAGGCTTCCATGAGCATCCACGGTAGGAGGCAGGCTGCATATTGGCCCCCATTGGAATGCGCGTGTCATTCGTCTTCTAAAGGCCGAATAGCACCATTCTCATCGAATAACCCTCGGCTGAACTCGGAAACCGTTGCCCGACAGGATAGAGCTCTTCGTAGCGCGTCCTAAGTTAATGGCATTGTCTTTGGTGGCAGCAGACTTCAGTTTGGCTGGGCGATGACCGATCGGGAACGTGACGCGATCCGGGCGCTCCCGGCGCGGGCCTGGACGCCGGCGATCGACGCCAACAGTGACCCGCGCGAGGGCGCGGACGTCGCGGAACTCACCCGGCTGCTGCCCGCCACGACGCTGGCGAAGTACCCGGCCGGATGCGGGTCATCGTGCGGCGGGGCCCCCCCGCCCCGGCGCGCAACTCGACTTGTTCGCTGCCCCGCGACGGCTCGTCCGGGGGCAACTAGAGAGGACGCCCTCAGGCCGCACTGCCTGCTGTCGGCTCGCCGCCGGCCTCGGCCGCGCCGGCGGCCCGCAACGCGGCCCACGTCCGGCGCCGCGAGCTCCGGGTGCGGCAGGTTCGGGTCGATAAGGTCCGCGTGAACCCGCGGCAAGCCAAGCAGGTCCACGCCGATCTAAAGCACGGCCCACTTGCCCTCAGCGTCGTTCCAGGCCAACTCCGCCTGGCTGGTGTTCGCGGCGATCGCGTTCAACCTCACCCGCGCCGCCCGAGCCCTCACCTCGGCGTTCCACGCCGGCGCGACCTACCGCCACCATCCGGGCCCAGCTCATCAACGTGCCGGCCCGGCTCGCCCGCTCAGCCCGCAACCTCCGGCTGCATCTGCCGAAAAGACTGGCGGTGGGAACCGGCGTGGACCCAACTGTTCGACGCCACCCTCGGACCACCCGCCGCAGCCTGAACCCCGACCACCGCCGCAAGGCCCAACCCAGAACCCGAAGCGGAACAGCCGGACAGACCGGCCGCTCACCCACGCCCAGGCCCGCAGCAAGATCATCCAACCGGGCTCAAGCCGCCTCGAGAATCAAGGCGGTGGATCCAGGCTGAAGAACGACGATCACAGACCCCTCCGGAAGTCCCGGCGCCGCTCCTGATACATCCTCACCGCTGGATCACGGGTCTCCCGGTCCTACTTACGAGGTGCAGGCATAGGCTCAGTCTCCTTGTGAGATCAGAGCCTCCGTCGGACCCAGTGCGGTTCACGAAACGGAACCCAGCCGCGCCACCGCGCCCGCCCCGACATAACCACCCTCGGCACAATCGTCGCACCTTGGAGGACGAACGTGAGCATCAAGATTTGGCACCAGTCTATGACCGAGATAGAAGAGCATCCTCAGTACGCTGACACGTTGCAGAGCCACGCAATCAAAGTCCTCGGCAAATCCGTCGAAGTGGTGCTGCACGGCCTTTCGCCGGGGACCCACAAAGGGGTCCCACCGGGCCGTACCCTCTACAGCCCCTTCGCTTATCACGTCCTTCTTCGGCAAGTCCTCAACAACGTGATGACGGCAGAAGACGAGGGCTTTGACGCCTTCGTCATCGGGAGCTACTCCGAACCCATGCTCGAAGAAGCCCGTTCTGCGGTCAACATCCCGATCGTCTCTCTTGCCGAGAGTACCCTGCTAACAGGGTGCTCGATTGCGACGTACTCGGTCCTGGTGACCATGAGTCCCCAGATCGCATGGATGATCTCGCGGATAGTCGCGCATCACGGCCTGACCGCCCGAGTGGTAGGTGTGAACTCTCTCGAGCCCGGCATGGACGAAATCGCCCTCACCGCCGCCATCGCCGAGCCCACCGAATTTCTCAGAATGTTCGCCGATGCGGCCAAAAGGGGGGTAGACCGGTTCGCCGACGTAATAATCCCGGCCGAAGGGATTATGAACGAGATATTGGTGTCCCACGGAGTTCAAGAATTGGATGGAGTAAGCGTGATGGACTCCACCGCGGTCGCGTGGCTCCACGCCGAGTATATGGTAAAGTTAAGTCGGGCCACGGGCCTTCACCCGGGCCGCCGTTGGGACTATGCCCAACTCGACCGCGAAACTATGCTGCGGTTGCGCCGTCAGAACCACGCCTGAGTCTGAGTGCACGTGCGTGCAGTTGTCCTAACCATGGTGCTTCACGATCGGATGGCTGTCGGCGTGTACATGAGCGGAAGCGCCCGTCGGGTAAGGGATCGTGAGCTTGTCGAGAGTCCGCGATCACTGAACCGACAGGCACTTTCAAGGTGAAGGCTACCCGCCCGACCGTGCAGGTATCGGCCGGCGGGAAGGGGGTGGTGTCGCATGCCGGGTCGAGGTTGTTGGTCGATCTCGCCGACCGCAGCACGCTTACTGGCCAGTTGTCGGCGGTGTCCGCCGGCCGGATCTCACCGCAGACCGCGCACGATCCGGGGCGGCTGCTGACCGGTCTGGCGGTGATGATCGCCGACGGCGGGGAGTGCCTAAGTGACATCGCGACGTTTGCGGTTCGGCCGGGAGTATTCGGCCCGGTGGCCTCGGACTCGACCGTCTCGCGGGGTGCTGGACGCCGTCACCGACGCAGACCTGGGCGATCGGCGCCGGACGGGCGGCGGCGCGGGAGGTGGCGTGGGCGCAGCGCGCAGCAGGCCGGGCACGCCCTGCCGGCCTCGACGCTCGCCGGAGCGCCGCCGCTCGCGCTCGACGGGCGGCCGCCGGTGATCGATGAGGACGAAACGATCACCATCGCGTACATTGAGAAAGAGCAGGCGTGGCAACTTCTACTGTTGACTGAACTACGGGGCGGGTCGGGCGTGGCGTTGACGGGCGACCGAACGGTGCCAACTTACATTCCTTGCTAAGACCGATGTGCATGGTGAAGAGCGTGATCTTGCGTCGTTGGTCGTGCCGTGGGCGGGTGCGGTCGTCACCGTCGACGACGCCTGGAACCGATCCGGCTGATCGACAGCAACGGCGTGCCCGTCGACGCGGTCCGCGCCTTCTTGCAGGAGTTGCACTCATCGGAAAGCTGCAAGCCTGCGATGACCAGCGGCTACGATTTCCAGGGCGGCAATGCTCGGTCGCCGGCTGGGCCCGACGTGCACTTGGCGGGATCGCGCTACCTGGTCGTGAAGGTCGCGGCCACCTGCGCGGTTATCGCTCGCACCACTGCGCCGCTGATCTATATTTACTGATGGAGTGCGGCGGTTAGGACGACGATGTGCCCGACGTCCCGCGACCGGGGGCAGGGCGCCACCATACGACTTCTCGACTCTCATATGGGCGTGGTCCTGACGAAAGTCGAAGAGACGAATTCCCGAGCTATGTCGCCACGTTCGGCTGGTGTACTCGTCCCGATAGCGACAGGAGTAGAGCAAAAACATCTGTCTCAGGGTAGGCCTTGGGTGGCGCAAATGCGCCGCTCGCAGCAAGATCCGGCGCACGCAGCTTAAACCACTCCAGGGCCGCACTTGTCATATCTGGCTTTGGTCGGAAGTCCACTTCAATTGCCTGACTTAGGTCCCATGAATGCAGCATGACATCGATCCAACGGACTCGAGCGTACGAGGCCGCGGACATTTCGCCTAGCACGTGATGCCGAACCTGACTGGATGCGTTCTCCGGCGCCTCGATAACAGAGCTCACTCTGCCTATCCAGGCCCCAAGAATGCGAGCAAGGGACAGATCGGGTGTGCCGGATGCCGTAACTTCCGCTCTAGCGGGAGGACATAAGAAAGCAGCGTACATCCGCGCGTGTCCGTCGATGACGTGCCGTACCAGATCCCGCACACTCCAGGACGTACAAGGGGTGCTCAAATCCCAGGACCGGCGGTCTATGCGCTCGACCAACCTGGTGAAGTAGCCATTTGCAATTTGGAGCGCATCTCGGTCGTCAATCGTCACTTCATGCCGGGGATTCTCCGGATCGCTGCTCGCGAATGTCATCCGTCGACTGTCTATCGCGAAGGTCAGCCTTGTCAACCAATCGCGTTGACTCATCAAAAACCCGCGCGTACGTGGGGTCGTTGCTCATCTAGAAATGCGCGCGTACAGCGCGCCTATCGGGAGGTGATGCTGAGCGCGGGTCGGCCCCGATGATGGGACTGACGTTGAGCGAGCGCCGTTGCGGTGAGCAAGACGACGGAAGCTGTCAACCTGAATGAGGCACCGATCTTCGGCTATTACTGAGCGGCGGCCTCCTTCGTGTCGGGTGGGTTGATCCAGGACGTGTCTGGGAGCTGTGGTGGGGTTGGTGGCCTGCGCACGAAGCGTTTGGGGTGGGCTTGGTAGGCGGCGGTGAGAATCTCTGCCCGGGCGGCTTGTATTTCGATGGCCCGGCCGTAGTGCACGTCCGCGGGGACGTTCAGGCCAAGCCCGCCGTGGCGATGTTCGTCGTTATACCAGGAGAAAAACGCCTGGCAGTGCCCCCGGGCGGCTTCGATTGAGGTGAAGCGGCTGGGGAAGTCCGGCCGGTATTTCATAGTCTTGAACTGCGCTTCAGAGAACGGGTTGTCGTTGCTCACATGCGGGCGGGAATGGGACTGGGTGACGCCAAGGTCGGCCAGCAGGAACGCGACGGGCTTGGACGTCATCGAGCTGCCGCGGTCGGCGTGCAGGGCGAGCTGAGCACGGCCGATGCCTTGCTTGGCGCAGGTCTGGCGGATCAGGACCTCGGCCAGCGCGCCGGTCTCGCGGCTGGCGACCATCCACCCCACGACGTAGCGGGAGAAGATGTCAAGGATCACATACAGCTGGTAGTAGGTCCATTTCGTGGGGCCGACGAGTTTGGTGATGTCCCAGCTCCACACCTGATTGGGTGGGGCCGCGACGAGTTCGGGTTTCACCCGGGCCGGATGTGTCGCCTGACGGCGGCGTTCCCGGCTCTCCCCGGCCTGGCCCAGCACCCGGTAGAACGTCGACAGCGACCCGAGATAGACGCCTTCGTCGAGCAGCGTCGCCCAGACCTCGGTCGGTGACAGGTCGGCGAACCGCTGGCTGTGGCAGGCGTCAAGGATTCGTTGACGCTCAGCCGTGGACAGCGCCCGAGGCTGGACCCGGTCCCGGTGCGGAACGGGCACAGCCCGTTCCGGTGCAGGGCTGACTCGGTGCGCCCGGTAATGCGTGGCCTGCGCCCGGCCCGCCGCCGCGCACGCAGCCCTCGTCCCGATCCGCGGCGCCAGCAATGCGACCGCCTCGTCGGTCACCGTGTCGAGGTCGGTTCGGTGTCCGCGCTCTCGGAGAGCTTCTCCAAGAGCGCTTGCAGTTTTGCTTGGACGTCCACCACGAAGCGGGAGGTAACCAGCTCCCGCTCCAGTACCGACTTCTCCCGGGTCAGCCTGCGAATCTGCGCATCCCGGGCGTCGACCGGCCGCCGACCACGCGGCGCCGCGAGCCCAGCCAGCGCGCCGCTGTCGCGGGCCCGGCGCCACTCCGTAACGTGCGAGGAGTACAGCCCTTCCCGGCGAAGGATCGCCCCCTTCTCACCAGCGGCCGCCTCGTCATAGGCCATGAGGACCTCCAACTTGTACTTCGCGGTGAACGTCCGCCGGCGCGCCCGCTCGGGCACCTCCGGATCCGGACGCTTGATCTCACGGTCAACCATCCGCTCAGAATCGACGGTCACCGCCGCGCGGTCGAGCACAGTCACACTCATGACAGGGAATCTCCATCCCCGCCCTCGGGGTCAGTAGTCAGTAAATGATGCGGGGCGAGTGCCTCAGCTCAGCTTGACAGAGAGGGCGATCGCGACCCGCTACCGGGGGTCGAATAGGTCAGGCAACGGCCTGATCTTAGATGAGTTGTGCGAGACGACGGGCTGGCACCGCAGCCACGCCCGGAACATCCTGTCCGCGGCGTTGCGGCCGAAAGTGGTGCGGCCGCGTCGGGCGCGTCGGCCGATCTACGGGGCGGATGTGTTGGCGGCGTTGCGGTTTTACTGGGCGGTGTTGGGTGCGCCGACCGGTAAGCGGCTGCCCCGGTGCTGGCCGATCTGGTGCCCAGGCTGCGCCGGTTCGGGGAGTTGGAGGTCAGCGATCAGGTCGCCGGGCTGCCGGTCATCTCACCGGCGACGATCGATTCGGCGGCTGGCTCCGGCCATGGCGGCGATGGCGCTGCGCGGGCGGTGGCACGCCAAGCCCGGTTCGCTGCTCAAAGACTCGATCCGCACCTGGGCGCAGTGGGACGATGCGACGCCGGGCTCTGTGGAGATCGACCTGGTCGGGCATGAGGGCGGCAACGCGGTCGCCCGCTTCGACGACCTCGCGCGCCAGTATGACCCGCTGCCGCGGCGGCGGTCCTTTACGAATTAGAAGCCAGGTTCGGCCCGCGCAGATCGCCGATTAGGTGCGGGCTAGGAATAGCGTCAAGGAGCTTAGGCGTGCACATAACGATCACCAACGCGCCGGCCGCGAATCGTCGCTGAGTTGGCTTTGGCGGATTCTCGCGGTGAGTGGCGTTGTGCGGTGGGACCGTCACGGATGGTTAGCCGACGCTCGGACACGGGTGAGTCCGGCGGCGAGCGCCGTCTCATTCGAGGACGACCGTCACGGCCTTGGTCTGGCTGTACGACAACAACTCGTCGAGGGATTCCTCCCGGCCCACACCCGAGGCCTTGAACCCGCCGAACGGCAAACCCCAGTAATGGCGTGAACTGCCGTTGATCCAGACGTAGCCGGCGTCCAGTTCGGCCGCCATGCGGTGGGCGCGGGTGACGTCGCTGGTCTAGACGCCTGCGGTGAGTCCGTAATGGCTGCTGTTCGCCATGGCGACGGCTTCGGCTTGGTCACGGAAGGTCAGGACCGACAGGACCGGACCGAAGATTTCCTCGACCGCCGCGGGGTTGTCCGAGGAGATTCCTGCGACCACGGTCGGCGCGACATACCACCCGTCAACTCTGCCCGCGCGCCCCGACGAACCGCGGCAATGAATCGGGAGATCAGCCAGAAGATCGGTTCCGCATGCGCCGCACTGGGTCTCGACGCGGTCACGACACGTCCTCTCACGCCGCCGAGCGAGCGATAGTAGCCAGTTCTACTGCCGATCGACCCACGACGCCGGTGACCAGATCCGCGCCGATCCTGACCACGCAACCTCGCCTTGTGGCAGACCAAACGGTTGACGTCGCCGAGCTGGTGGTCTTGGTCTTGCGTCGAGGCGCGGAGCCGGCGTCGCTCGACGTTCATGTGCACGCGCTACGCGGCGGGACTCTTGGTCACGAGCTGCAGGAGGATCTGAAGGAGCACGGCGTTGACGGCGGGCTCATGGCCTTCGCAAATGATGTGACGCACACGGTAGTCACGATTGCGTCGGCGTTGGGCGGGGCGGCGGGCGGGGCGGCGGCGCTGAAGGTCTTCCTCGAGAGGCATCGCCACAAGAAGGTTTCAGTTGAAGCCAACGATCAGCAGATTGCGATCGAAGGATTCTCCCTGAAGGACACCGAGCGTCTAATCGAGAAGCGATTCGATGACGCGGACCAGGATCCGCCGCAGCCCGCGTAGGCGGTACGGTCGCGCGATCGATAGGGCCAGTTCTGATCCTGCGGCGAGGTCGCACCGGTCGCCGAACGGTGTGAGGCACGAGCTCGGGACGCTCGACGGCCTTCGTCCCTTCGCCGTATGAGGGTGCCAGACGAGAACGAGGTGACGGCGGCGGTGCGCTACCGATTTCGACATTTGGTCGCGGCCGCCGTTGTGCGATGGTTGATCGGGCGGGAGCCGTGGTGGAGGGCAGCCGCCTTGCGGTTTGGCCTTCGTTTGGTGTTCAACGAACGGCTCAGTGTGTATCCCGCGTTGTCCAGCGGGTGCGCCAACCGCCTTGCCTTCTTGACGACCTTCGGCGTCACCGCACGTTTGACGCTGCGCGCCGGGTGCATGGCCCTGCGAATGCCGCGCGGCACGAACAAGCGCGAGAGGAAACCCACGGGACGACACGGTCGAGTAGAACGCGTCCGGCGTCAAGACCGAAGGCCCTGAGCTACGTCCGCCTTGTGTGAGTTCCGTTGAGTTCCGCCACCGGGGCTTGCGATGCCACCAGAGGAGAGCCGCGACGGAGCGCGCATGAGTCGCTGATGGTGTGTTGCACGGCACGGACCGCAAGGCGGTAGGCCGAGGGGCAGCGCGTCACCGTAGGCGCGCAACCCGGGGCCCCTTGACGACCGACTGATCGGGCCGATATATGAAGGCGTGAGCAATGACCAACGCACCCAGGGTGGCTGGTTCTAGGCACCGACCGACGGTAGCTCGCTGAATGCCTGCCTCGGGAAACCCACCCGCCAGGGCATTCCGGCGGGATTCGCCCTGTGGGGCAATCGTTAGGGCAATACCTGCGCGCGGCCCGCATACTCGCTGCGCGGGCGCGTCGGGCTGCGGGACAACCTTTAGGGCAATGCCTGCGCACACCCTTTCGCCGACGGATGTGAGAACCGCCGGGGTAGCCACGGTGTGCTGCTGGACGAGGGGTCGCAATGGGCATCGCCGTGTTCTCAGTGGGGCGGAACGGGCTGCGGGCGGCGCGGACCCGGACCCCCGACCGCGCCAGAATCGTGCCGATCGTGCGGGGAGCGCCGCCGACGTCGTTCCATAGGAGGCGATGGCGGCGCTCATCGCGCCGAAAGCGGACGGGCAGTCGACGGAGTTGGTTCCGGGTTCGAGCCGAGCTTCGGCCCCACGGTGGCGCCTCCGGCCGGGCGCCGCGATGTTGAGCATCGGGAAGCTGCGTCAGGGGCAGGAGCGGTATTACCTGAACACGGTGGCCCGCGGGGTGGAGGACTACTACCTCGGCTCCGGTGAAGCGCCAGGCCGGTGGACCGGCCGGGGCGCGGCCCTGCTGGGCGTTTCCGGGGTGGTGCGTCCGGAACAGCTGCGGGCCGTGCTCGACGGCCGCCACCCAACGGATAACACGTCGCTGATCACGGTGCGGCGGAAGGACCGACTGGCCGGCTTCGATCTGACGTTTTCGGCGCCGAAGGGGGTGTCGTTGCTGTTCGCGCTCGGCGACCCTGAGCTGTCCCTGGCGGTGCGGCGGGCGCATGACGCGGCCGTCGGGCAGGCGCTGGGGTATTTGGAGCGGGAGGCCGGGGAGGTGCTGCGGGGGCATAACTGCACCGTGCGGCTGGCCGGCGACGGGTTCGTCGCGGCGGGGTTCCGGCACCGGAGCAGCCGGGCCGGGGATCCGCAGCTGCACACCCATGTGCTGACCGCGAACATGGCCCGGGGCAGCGACGGACGCTGGTCGGCGTTGGACGGCCGGCAGCTGTACTGGCAGGCCAAAACAGCCGGCACCCTGTACCAGACAGCGCTCGCCACGAGCTTCGTGATCTGGGGCTGGAGTTCACGCTGCGGGACAACGGGCAATGCGAGCTCCCCGGCATCCCGGAGCGGGTGCTACGCGCCTTCTCCCGCCGCAGGGTCGAGATCGAGCAGCATCTAGCCGAGCGCGGGCTGCACACGCGAGGGGCGGCGCAGATCGCAGCGCTGGCCACCCGCAAAGCCAAGAACTACGCAGCCGGAGTCGCTGGCCGCCGAATGGCACGCTCGCGCCGACCAGCTCGGGTTCACCGCCCGGGTCCGGTCCCGGCTGCTGGGCCGGGTCCGGCCCGAACCACCCGGCACCGCGGAGCTGGCCCCTGCGGCCGGGATGATGCTCGGCGCTGGCGGACTGACCGCCCGCGCGTCGACCTTTGACCGCCGGGATGTGCTGCGCGGCTGGTGCCAGCACCTCCCGCACGGCGCCAACGTCGCCGAGGTGGAGCGGCTGGCCGGCCGGCTCCTATCCATCCCGGACGTCCGGGTGATCACCGAAGCCGGCAATCCGGCCGCCGGCCGCCCCGGGGCGGTGCGCAGCATGCGCCGACACACGACAGCCGAGCTGCTCGCCATCGAGGCCTGGGTCCTGGACACCGCCGCTGGGAAGGCCGGCGCCGGCCAAGCGTCCGTACCGGAGCCTGCGGTCCGGGCAGCGTTGGCCGCGTACCCGATCCTGTCCGTCGAACAGCGCGACCTCGTCACCCGGCTCACCCGCTCCCCCGCCGGGGTGCAGGTGGTGGTCGGGAAGGCCGGGACCGGGAAGACCACCGCGCTAGCCGCGGCCGGGACCGCCTGGCAGAACGCCGGGCATCCAGTGCTCGGCGCAGCGGTCGCGGCCCGCGCCGCGATCGGGCTGAGCGAGGGCGCCGGGATCCCCGCCGTGACGGTCGCGCGGCTACTCACCGAAGCCCGGCACCGCGGGCCGGCCGCCGCCGGGCTGACCCCAGGGGCCGTGCTGGTGGTTGATGAGGCAGGAATGCTCGGCACCCGGCAACTCGCGCACCTTCTGCAACTCACCACCAGCGCCCAGACCAAGCTGGTGCTGGTTGGGGACCACCGCCAGCTCCCCGAACTCGCCGCCGGCGGCGCTTTCCGGGCCCTCGCCAATCGCCTCGACGCGATCGAGCTGACCGTCAACCGGCGGCAAACCCATGCCTGGGAACGCGCCGCACTGGACGAGCTCCGCGACGGGGAGCCCACCCAGGCGATCGACGCCTACCAGGCGGCTGGCCGGATCACCAGCCAGCCCAGCGTCCCTGAGCAGCGGACCGCGCTGGTCGCCGCCTGGTGGCGCGCCGCCCACCAGTCCACCTGGCTACTGGACCAGAACGCCGTGATGCTCGCAGTCCGCCGCGCCGAGGTGACCGAGTTGAACCGGCTCGGCCGCCAGCAGATGCGGGCCGCCGGCCTGCTCACCGGCCCCAGCCTGCGCGCCGCTGCGCCGGACGGGCAGGATCGCGAGTTCAGCGCCGGGGACCTGGTGATCGCCCGGCGCAACAGCTACCGCGTCGGGCTGATCAACGGTGAACGAGGGCTGATCACCGCCGTCCACCCGCAGGCCGACGGGCTCACGATCGCGTTCGCCGGCCGGCACGTCACGGTAGGACGGGAGTATCTAGACGGCGGAGGCCTGGACCATGGCTATGCGCTGACTGTGCATCAAGCCCAAGGCCTCACCGTCGACAAAGCGTTCCTGCTCGGCTCCGACGCGCTCTACCGCGAAGCCGGCTACGTCGGGCTCAGCCGCGGCCGACACGACAACCGCATCTACGTGAGCGGCCAAGCCGAACACTTCACCCCACACCGACCCCTCCGTCGAACAACCGCACCTAAACGCGGAGCAGCCCCGCACACCCCTGGAGACCATCCTCGCGGCCCTGCGGCGCTCCAAAGCCCAGGACATGGCCGTCGACTTGAGCCGATAGGCACCGGCCAACAGCGCCGCCACGCCGGTGCTGCCCGGTGAGGGAGAAGCGGGCACCCGGATCGGCGCCCGGACGGCGGCGGCAGCCAAGCCAACACCGTGGTGACGCCCAGACCACCCCTCCGCTCATGACGCCGTGGGTCGGCGGCGGCAGCCAAGCCAACACCGTGGTGACGCCCAGACCACCCCTCCGCTCATGACGCCGTGGGTCGGCGGTGGCGCACCGCTCACCGCCGACGAAAGGGTCCGGGACGATGGCGCGCCGATCCCGCGCGCGGCAGCACCAGCCCGGCTGGTCCGATCCCGCCAGCTACGCCCGGTACAACCGCTACCGCAGAGCCTCTTCGGAACCTGAAGAGGGCCCTCCCCAACGGCAAACCACGCCAGCCAGACACCACACCAAGCAAAAGCACTCCCCGTCTCATCCCCAGTGGATCCCACGGGTGGCCAACCCGCCGCAGTCGAACAGGTTCTCAACGTCGCCAGGCAGCCCCGAAGGGAGAGCTGGATGTCGGCAGGGTTGGGCCCCGGCGCAATGTTGTCGCCAGGTTCTGGACGAATACGGCACCTATCTGCGGGTGCAGCGGCGGCTGGCCCCGTTGACGGCGGTGACCCGCGCCGGCGTGGTCGGCCGGTTCCTGCGTGCGCGGGGCCGGGCGGACGATTTGCGGCTGGACGCGCTGACTGTCACTGACCCGCATGCGTTCGTGTTGGCGGAAGCGGACCGGCTGGCAGTCAGCTCGACCAGGACGGTGATCGACGCGCTGCGGTGCTTTCTGCGGTTCTTGTTCGCGACCGGGGTCACCGCTGGGGATCTGTCTGGGACGCTGCCCGGGGTCGCCGGGCCGCGCACCCGCGGGCTGCCCCGGGCGGTGGACGCGGCGACGGTGAGAGCGCTGCTGGATTCGTGTGACCGGCACCGGCCCTGTGGGCTGCGGGATCTCGCGATCCTAACGTTGCAAGTCCGGCTGGGTCTGCGGTCCAGCGAGGTCGCCGCGCTGGTGCTGGAGGATGTCGACTGGCGCGCCGGTGAACTGCTCGTGCATGGCAAGGGCGGTAGCGATGAACGCCTCCCGCTGCCGGGCGACGTGGGCGCCGCGCTGGCCGGCTATCTGCACCGCGGCCGGCCAAGCTCACCGAGCCGTGCGGTGTTCTTGTCCGCGCTGCCTCCGTTCGGGCCGCTGTCACGAAACGGGGTGGTATTCGTTCCCCGCACCGCCTCGGTGCGCGCTGGTGTCCCGGTGATCGGCGCGCACCGGCTGCGGCACACCGCCGCGACCGGGATGCTGCGGGCGGGGGCGTCGCTGCGGGATGTCGGGCAGGTGTTGCGTCATTACGGTGACGAGCAGACCACCGCCGTTTACGCGACGGTGGATCACTCCAGCTTGCGTCTGGCGGTCCGGAACTGGCCTGGGACCGCGCGGTGAGCGCGTTGGACGCGACGGTCGATCGCTACCTGACGATCCGCCGGTCGCTGGGCTACCAGCTGCTCGCCGACGGGCCGCGGCTGCACAATTTCGCCGCCTACCTCAACGCTCGCGGCACCACGACGGTGACCGTGCAGGCGGCGCTCGCCTGGGCCTGCCGGCCGCCCCAGGCGAGTCGTCCGCTGATGTCGGCGCGGCTGACCACGGTCCGCGGATTCGCGGCCTACCTGGCGGCCTTCGACCCTGACACCCAGATTCCGCCGGCGCACCTACTCGCCGCCGGCGTGCACCGACGCATCCCCCACCTTTACACCCCAACTCAGATCGAGGCGTTGATGGCCGCGGCCGCCCAGCTGCCTGGGCCGCTGCGGTGGGCGAGCTGGCGGACGCTGATCGGGCTGATGGCCGCGACCGGGCTGCGGACCGGCGAAGCGGTGCGACTGCGGCGACAGGACGTGGACCTTGCTGGGGGGCTGCTGCTGGTTCGCGGGTCGAAAAACGACCGGACCCGCCAACTGCCGCTGCACCCGAGCACCGTCACGGCGCTGAGCACCTACACCCGCCGGTCCGACCAGCTCCGACCTCGGCCCGCGGACACGTTTCTGATCAGCAAACCGGCGCCCCGCTGGGCGGCCCGTCGCTAAAGCCGGTGCTTCCGCGGGCTGTTGGGTCTTAGCCACCTACGGCTCAGGCGATTTCGAGTGGGGTCGCGCCGACCACTCCGCCAGGAATGTCGCTCCTGATGATCAACTGGCGGCGTCTCCGCTCCCCAGCCAGCCCGGTGGCCTTCCGGGCACCTGCTCCAGGCGGCGGGTCAGCACGTCCACCCCGCCGCGGATCCGGCCGCCGGAGATCCGGGCCACCCGGCCGGAGAAGTGCGTCCACATGTGCAGTTGCATTTCCTTGGTGAGACCGATGTGCGCGTAGAGCACGTTGGCCAGCCGGCTGCCGCTGGTCGCCCATGATTCGATCTCGAACCGGACGGCGTCGCCCTCCGGCCGGACCCGGAACTCGATCTGCCCAGCCTCGAGATGGCCGCGCAGGGTCGCCAGCCGGAAGGACGTCGCGTCCTGCGCGACGACGCGGACCGGCCCGTCCCACGGGCCCGGCATCCGGACGACGTACTCGTCGCTGAGCGCCACCGGCCCGGCTGCACCGGACACCTTGCGGAAAACCGCCACCTCGACGGGCGCTGCCTTGTTCAGGTCCTGCACGATCCTGGCCATCAGCTGCTCGGCGCCCAATGACGACCCCTCGATGCGTACGCCGTACCGGCGCCGGAACAGCGGCCCCACTCCCTGCTGCGGTGTCTGGATGCGGTCGTCGGTCATGGCCTGCGGTAGGGGTGGCGGCAGGTCGTCGTTCGATCCGCACTCGTCGCTGCGGTGCACCGGCGAGGTACGCCACATGTACCGCCAGGAGGCAAGCCCGAGCCCGACCGGCCAGCGCAGCACCGTGCCGGCGCGCCGGAATCCTCCGAGTTCATCGACCATGGCTAGGGCCTCCCCTCCGCGGGCACGGTGGAACCCAGGTGGGCACGGTGGAACCAGGTGGGCACGGTGGAACCAGGTGGGCACGGTGGAACCCAGATCTGTGCATCGCCCGCTGTCTCGACTCCTCGTCCATGGGTAGGAGGACCAAATGATCGCGAAGCTTCTGCGCGCATCGGGGATCCGGAGTGACTACCTGCACGTAGGGGCACTGGGTTCGGTCGGCCTGTGCATCGGGTTGTGGATCAGCGCGAAGACGGTGGACCAGGAGGAGCGGGCGAACGCCGAGCGGCGGGCGTTGTTCGTCGGTCTGTGGCCGCCGACCTTGTGGCTGATCGGCGACGCCGTGGAACGGCATGAGTGAGCGGCAGCAGGTTTTCCGCCAGACCGACCTGCGCGGGGCGCTGACCGATCTGCGCTGGCGCGCCGTCAACTTCGACGCCGCCGATGCCGGCGGGTTCGCCGAGCGGCGCGGCTGGCACCATGACGAGGAAGTCGAGCAGCTGCCGGGGGAAGCGCCGGGCGCCCCGGTGCCCGGTGGGTCGTGGGAGGCCGCCTGCGCGCTGGTACGCGACTACGAGTTCCCCGAGCCGGCGATCATCCGGGCGGTCTTCGACCCGAGCGGGCCGCTGCTGGGCAGGGACATGCTGCTGGAGGGTCGCTTCGCCGGACTCCGCTTCTTCATGGGAGTGCGGGTCTGCACGGTGATCGACGAGACGCGCGGCACCGGGGCGGACGCGCGCCGCGTCTGGGGCTGGGGATACCGCACCCTCGCCGGTCACCTCGAGCAGGGGCAGCTGGACTATGAGGTGAGCAAGCACCTGGCCAGCGGGCAGGTCGAATTCCGTATTGCCGGGTTCTCCCGGCCGGCGCGGATCCCCAACCCCATCGTGCGTTACGGCTTTCTGGTGTTCGGGCGACCAACCCAGCTGCGGTTTTACCGTACGGCGCGAGAGCGGATGCGCCGGCTCGTCGAGGCCGAGATGGCTGGCGAGGCACCACCTCGCCCCGTGCCGGGCGCCCCCGGCGCCGCCGGCCTGGTGCTTGCGCCGTCCGACGCCAGGCCGCACCCGCTCGAGCGGTTGACCAGTCGCTCCCGCCATCCCGGGGCCGACGGTGGGGACGACTGACTCCCTTACCGGACAGCGGAAAGGGCGCCGCGGCCCTCAGTCAACGCGGCGACCGATGTCTCGACGGTGACGAAGACCGCCCTGGTGATGGTCTCGAGGGAAAGGCTCGGCTGCGCATCGCGACGGCCCAGCACCTGCTCGTGGACGTAGGGGACGTGCACGAAGCCGCCGCGCAGGTGCGGTCGCTCCGTCGCGATCAGGTGCATGAGCCCGTAGAACACGTTGTTGCAGACGTAGGTTCCGGCCGTGGAGCTCTTGGCGGTGGGGATGCCCGCTTCGTGCAGGGCGGTGACGATCGCGGCGACCGGCAGCGTGGACAGGTAGGCAGCAGGGGCGCCGGCGATGATCGGCTCGTCGACGGGGGCGCGGCCGGCGTTGTCCGGTAGGGGGGCGTCGTCGATGTTGACCGCGACCCGCTCCGGGGTGACGGCGAGCCGGCCACCTGCTTCCCCAGTGCAGATCACCAGATCGGGGTCGTGTGCTGTGACGGCTGCTTTCAGCGCGTCGATGGCTGCGCCGAATACGACTGGCAGAAAGGCAGTGACCAGCTCCACCCCTGCCGGCGCCGGGCCGGCTGAGAGCGTCTGGACGGCCTGCTGCGAGGGATTCACCGTTTCGCCACCGAACGGCTCGAAGGCGGTGACCAGGACACGGGTCATGCGGGCTCCTAGAAGGCGAGGAAGTACATGAGTGCCACGTTGCATCCCCACAGTGGGATGGCGGTCGGCAACTGGGCGCGGATCACCGCGTAGTCGCTTTTCAGCTCCAGCAGCGCCACCGGGACGATGTCGAAGTTCGCGGCCATCGGCGTGCACAGCGTCCCGCAGTACCCCGAGAGCATGCCGATGGCGAACACGACGGCGGCAGTGCCGTGGTAATGCGAGATCAGCAGGGGGTAGCCGATGGCGGCAGTCATCACGGGGAAGGCCGCGAACGCGTTCCCCATGGTGATGGTGAACACCGCCATGCCGAGGCAGTACAAGACGACAGCGGCGAGGAGCGATCCCTGGGGCAGCACGTGCCCTGCCGATTTGCCGATGGCCTTGCAGACACCGGCGGTGGCGAAGACGAGGCCGAGCATGGCCAGCAGTTGCAGGAGAACCGATGCCCAGCCGATGTTTTCGGTCAGCCGGCGTCCCTCCTGCAGCGGGATGGCTGCGTGCGGTGTGCGCAGCACCCACATCCCGACCGCGACCGCGATGAGGGCTGAGGCGCCAAGGCCGATAACTGTCTTGTTGAGCGGCTGCAGAACCGGCCGCCCGCCGAACTTGATGTCCTTACCGAAGGCGGCGATCAGGCCGGTGACGACGGGGATGACCAGCACGGCAGGAACAGCTTGTTGCCGAACCGATCCGCGAGCCGCTGCCGCTGCTCCGGTGTGGTGGTCTGCTCCTGGGTCCCGTGGCCGAGCCGGCCGAATTCGGCGATGCACGCGATGGCCACCACCGCGAGCCCCAGTGGCCATGGCGGCAGGGCTTTTGACACGACGAAGGAGCGGTAGGGAAGCAGACCACGGCCGGCCGCGGGCTGGTGGTGGTACGGGCCGGCGCGCTGACGACCGTTCAGGACGGCGGCCGGGTGGGGGTGGCCCACCTTGGTGTCCCGCGCGCCGGTGCCCTGGACCCCGAGGCGGCCAGGCTGGCGAACCGGCTGGTGGGCAACCCCGACGAGGCGGCGGTGCTCGAGACCACCCTGACCGGCGTTGCGCTGCGCGCGGCAGCCAGCGTGACCGTCGCCGTGACCGGCGCATTCGCGGCGGTCTCCGTCGCCGGCCAACGGGCCGGCTGGGGCGTTCCGGTGACGGTGGGCGCCGGAGAGGTCGTGGACGTCGGGCCCGCGTCGACCGGGGTCCGGTCCTACCTTGCGGTCGGCGGCGGCATCGTCGTGCCGCCGGTGCTCGGCTCGAGATCCAGGGACACCCTGTCGGGGGTCGGGCCGGCGCCGCTGTGCAACGGTGACGACCTGCCCGTCGGCGCTGCGTTGCCGGCGCCCAGCGGGCCGGACGCCGAGCTGCCCAACGCCGAGCTGCCCAACGCCGCACCGGGGGCGCCGGTCGATGGCCCGGCTAGGCGGGGGGCCCCCGATGGCATCCGCACGTCGGACCCCCGAACCGGTCCTGCTGCGGATGACCACAGGTCCCCGCGAGGACTGGTTCGGCGCAGCAGGCCTGGCCGCTCTCCTCGCCGCGCCCTACGCCGTGTCCCCGCAGAGCAACCGCGTCGGTGCGCGCCTGGCCGGAACTCCCGTACCGCGGCTGCTCGATCGAGAACTCGAAAGCGAGGGAATGGTGCTCGGTGCTATCCAGGTGCCCCCGGACGGCCAGCCCGTCGTGCTTGCTGGCCGACTACCCGACGACCGGCGGCTACCCGGTGATCGGGGTGGTCGACCCGCGCGATCTGGGAGTGCTCGCGCAGGCCCGCCCAGGGGCCGCCGTCCGGTTCGCCCTCGCCAACCGGGTGGGGCCGGCGTGAGCGGCCCCATCGACCTCAACTGTGATCTCGGCGAGGGCTTCGGCGTCTGGCGGCTTGGCGACGACGAGGCGCCGCTCGCCGTGGTCACCAGCGCGAACGTGGCCTGCGGCTTCCACGCCGGCGACCCGATGACGATGCGGGCGGTGACCGCGCAGGTGGCAACCGGCGGTGTCGCCGTGGGCGCGCACGTCTCCTACCGTGATCTGACCGGTTTCGGCCGCAGGCGGATGGACATCGCACCCGACGAACTGACCGGGGATGTGCTCTACCAGCTCGGCGCCCTCGACGCTTTCTGCCGGGTGGCTGGCGCCCGGGTGCGCTACGTCAAACCGCATGGTGCGCTGTACAACACGACGGTCGAGGACGAGGAGCAGGCCGCCGCTGTTGCCAGGGCAGTGCGTGATTACGACGCGTCCCTGCCGGTGCTCGGCCTGCCCGGCTCGGCCCTCCTACGGCAAGCGCAGGAGGCCGGCCTGCCTGCGGTGTCGGAGGGTTTCGTCGATCGGGCGTACACCTCACAGGGGCGGCTCGTGCCCCGCGGGCGGCCGGAGGCCGTGCTCACGGACGCGGAGGCGGTGGTCGCACAGGCGGTGCGGATGGCGACGGCCGGCACCGTCATCGCCGTCGACGGGACCGAGCTGCCGATGCCGGTGCGCTCGCTCCGCGTGCACGGAGACACGCCCGGTGCCGTGGCGCTCGCCCGGCGGGTGCGCGCCGCGTTGGAGGCGTCCGGCATGCCCCCGACCCCGTTCGCCTCGTGAGCGTGTCACTTGCGGGGCTGGCGGCCCAGCTGGCGGACACGGCGGTGGCGAACTTGGATCGCGAGTTCCCCTGCGCCCCAGCGCATGTCATACGCGGCCCCGACGACGCCGGCCGCCCGCGGTTACGGCATCCTGCCTTCTTCGGCGCCTACGACTGGCACTCCTCGGTGCACGCCCACTGGCTCCTGGTCCGGTTGCTGCGGACCCATCCTGAGCGCGTGGACGAGGAAGCAGTGCGCGGGTTCCTTCGGGCGCGGCTCGCGCCGAAACCGCTGCTGGTCGAGGCGGCGTATCTGCTGGCGGACCCAGCCTTCGAGCGGCCCCACGGGTGGGCCTGGCTGCTGACCCTTGCCGCCGAGTGCGCGAGCTTGCCGGCCGACGCTGACGCGGCCGCCTGGGCGCAGGCGCTGGAACCTGCGGTGAGCGTCGTTGCCGAGTTGGCCGTGGCCTGGTTACGGCTGGCCCAGCACCCGGTACGCGAGGGCGGGCCACGCGAACAGCGCCCTCGCCCTCGGTCTTTTCTTCGACGCCGCAGGGTCGCTGGGGCGCCCGGGGCTCACGCGGGCTGTGCGCGAGCAGGCAGTGCGCTGGTATGTCGGCGATCGGGACGCGCCGGCTGGCTGGGAGCCGTCGGGCCAGGACTTCCTCTCGCCGTCGCTCACCGAGGCCGACCTGGTCCGGCGACTGCTGCCGCCCGCGCAGTTCACCGGCTGGCTGACCGGGTTGCTGCCCGGCCTGGCAGCCGGGGAGCCGGCCTCCCTGCTGCACCCAGTCCCGGTGCCGGACCGCAGCGATGGCCGGATCGGCCACCTGGACGGCCTGAACTTCTCCCGTTCGGCGGCGTTGCGTTCGATCGGGGATGCGCTGGCCCGCGATGATCCGCGCCGCCCGGTGCTGTTCGCGGCGTTGCTGCGACGGGCGGTCGGCGCGTTAACGGCGGCGCGATCACGCGGGCTTGTTGTGAACCAGGTCGTGAGCGGCGGACGCCGATCCTTACGACGGCGTCTGGCTGCTGCGTGGGACCGATATGGGACCAGAACGGACAACACGAGCCGGCACAAGGGGGTCCCAGTGGACGCCACCGCTGGCCTGACCTGCGGGGAGGGACGAGCCGGCACCGAACTACTCGTCCTGAGACGGTCCTGACCGCTCTCTTAATCCGCGGGTTCGGGGTTCAAGTCCCTGGCGGCGCACCCGTAAAGATGCAGATCAAAGGGCGCTCGATGGCCTCAAATGGAGATTCGGAGATCATCGCCATGCCCGTAACGTGCCCGTAGGCGCCTGAAACGGGCTTGGAGGGCTCGGTGGTAGCAGGCTGGAGCAAGTGATCGTAAGGGGATGCAACAAGGGGGTAGCGTGTGAGTTCGGGCAGGGCTCGGGATGAAGCCCTAGGGATCTCCTGGGTGGCCGTGGTGGCTCGTCGTCGCGGCTTCTGCTGCGCTCACGTCCGAGCAGCCGTCAGAGATCGCCAAGAAGGCAGCAGAGGCTTAGGCCCATGCCGCGACCTGTCCTTCCCCGCGGGCCCCGACGTCACGGCCAGCTTCGTCGCCCCCCACATCGGGGGCGCGCTTCGTCGCTCCCGCACATCGGGGCGTGGTTCGCCGCCCCGCACGTCGGCATGATGCCGGTGCGACAGCTGGCCGTCCACACCTAGCCTGCCTCTTTCGCGCATTTCCCTGCGACACCGCCCGTGAATGCACGGAAGTGCCTGTCCTGTAAGGGAAACTTGGACTTGCGAAGGTCCAAAGTCACCCAGACAGGAAGGCACCCCGTAGGTGAAGGGTAACCGGCGGTTCGGGCGGGTCAAGGTCAGCGCGGATGGCATCGGGTTGGTGTCGCGGGCCGGTGCGTTGTTGCTGCGGGAGTTGACGGTGGACACCGGC